>Ga0209922_104249_pt1 | contig 10524 bp, 10 predicted proteins | sample ThiBiot_500_biof_FD_183946 | JGI IMG/M metagenome (GOLD analysis project Ga0209922, IMG submission 183946) | Wastewater bioreactor microbial communities from Cape Town, South Africa - Thiocy_expt_500_biof (SPAdes) | ecosystem: Engineered > Bioreactor > Thiocyanate-remediating > Anaerobic-Aerobic ...
TTCGAGCAAATCAAATATAACATTAGCTTTCTACTCTTTGCCATTTACTTTTTTTAGAAACTCTCTATTCAATAGATATTTTTGCGCTTAGAAAACAAAACGATGACTTGCCAAATTAATGAATAACAAAAATCAAAAGAATCCTTGAAAATGCATTCACCCACACATGCAAAATAGATACAAGAACTTCGGTTATTCTCATTAGACTTCTGGTTCGTTACTTTCATCAAAAACAAACTTGTTATTTGCTATAATTTTATGTTTTTGTCATTGAATAAATCTCCGATGAAAATAGATTCACTTCGATTAATTAAATTCAATTTCATTTTCTTTGAAAAGATCGTATTGACATTCTTTTTTTTCTGTTATTTTCAATGAAATAAATAAAAAACAAGCTTTTATTGTCAAAAGAAGTGAATGTTTCTCAAGATATTTTTTCCGGAACGAAGGAGAAAAACCAATATTAGTCAATTATTCATCAAATTCCGACCAAAAGAAGGTCTAAGATTTCGCAAGTCTTATTTTGATTTCCTGTAATTGACAAGTTTATTTTTTCTTCTTCTCGTTGACAAGTATTTACAGATATGTATAACGAGATGTCGATTTTTTCTCCTTAAGTCAAGTCATTCAAAAGCCAAAATGAAACACTCAACCTTTATGTTTGTGTCACTGTCAGTCAATTAACTCTCTTCGACTCGATTTACTAAAAACAAACAACTGCTAATAAAAAATACTTATCAATACAAAAATCAAGACACTTTTCGGAGAAACGCCTCAATCTATATACTATTCTTTTCGATAAATCGCATAAATTTGTTATTAACTGAAGGCTATCATTCATAATAACAAGCATATGTAAATAGATAGACGAGAAAGAGAAGGAGAGAGAAACCTTTCGATCCATACATCCAATAAAATTAAACGTGCTGATTAGTTACCAATAAAATATTAATGACGGTTTTCAAACATTTAAAAGGGGTGCGACAGAAGGTTGCTTCCTTTCTATTGATAATAAAAGAAATAAGAAAATATTTTTTGCTGAATATTTAATGAAAAGTTGAACCTAAATGCATGCCGATAGAAAGCGCCGAGAATGAACAAATAAGCTCGTGAATAATTCAAAACAAAGTAACCTAATGTGATTACAAAAAGAAAACATGAAAAGGACCGAGAAAATAAGTCTACCTCGATGTTTTCCATCAATGAAATCAGTATTACCTTCGAACCTTGTCTCTTTTTTGACAGCTGTCGTCAAAAGAAAATACATCTTCTTTATTCCTATCTCTTCATCTTAGATATTGATTTGACACATAAATTCTAGTTTTTGATACAGATGTGATTAGATATTCATTGAATTGTTCATGCAAGAATAATTGGATTTATTGTTCGATTCGTGTTCGACAAATCAAAGACTTAGTGTACACGAAAAACTTCAGCACGCCTTCTTTTTTTAATATTTCATTCAGAAATTCTAAACAAATGATGTAAGCGAGAAACAGAAAGAACGAAGAAAGAAAAGAAAGAAGCGAAGAAAAGAAAATATAGAGAAAAACAACGAAGAAATATATATCCGTCGATTTCTTTCTTTTTCATATATATAGAGTTTCTTTGGCAAAGTTATATCTATATATCCTTTTTTTTCAATAAAGCAATCATTGAATCGTCAACGACCGTTTCCTATGGATGATGATGATGATGATGAATAATACGACAACATCATCGTCAAGTGCGATTCACGTTCACATACCAAGCTTGCGCATAATCATAGCCTGTTGCTGTTTTATTTTGTACGTATTTGGTTATACCGGGTGTTTGCTGTCAGTCGTAACATTTAGTTCAAAGAAACTTCGATGTCACTCCACGGGTTTCCTTTTTCTTATCATGGCTTTCGTGGATATATTTAATTTATTTGCTAGTCTACAGTATTTTCTCGATGCTATCTATCAAATAAATGTTTTCGCTTTGTCAATACATTGGTGTCGATTGTTTACAATGTAAGATCGAATTTACTTACTTTTCTTTTCTTTTTTCTCTAGAGAAATTTTATTTTCTCGATGTTTTAGTGTGAATTATGAGTTATATTTTGGTTTTTCGTGGATCTTTGTTTTTATCTCGGTCGATCGTTGGATTAAAGTCGAATGGCCAACAAAAAGTCAACGATTTTGTACTCGAAAGCATTTTCTTTTCCTATGTTTAATCACATTTCTCGCAAGTCTAATTCAAAACACGATTTACACATTTTTCTGTTTGACAAATGAATGTCAACAGAAGAATCTCGTTTGTGAAATATCGATTCATCTTATCTACATAACTATCTACATGATTATACCAATCGCTTTAATACTTATTTCTATAAGTCGAACTTGTTTAATCACTCTTCATATAAAGAAACGTTTTCAACCACCTGTACGTCCACAACAACGAATATCGACAAAAACTATTCGAAAGTCCGATGATAACCTTCAGTCAATTCTCATCCCGAGTTTCAAATCAACGTCATTCGTTAGCTCACCATCGGTTACAACCGTAGCAGTCAATTCGAATCATCCTCTCATCTCAAGTCCCATTCGTCCTACGACACAATTACGTCATCGACGTGCACGTTTAGACACGCAAATGGTTATTCTTATTTCGATTAATGTTGTACCATTCATATTCGTTCATATTATAAATGAAATTGCCTATCTATTCGAACTTTATTCCGTAACTGTTCGAGAATCTCGAGTAGCCAAGTCACTGATTATACTAATCTATCTATCTTGGTATTTAATATCCGCAACGAGATTCTATACGAATTGTCTTCTATCGAGAATCTATCGAGAAGAATTCAAAAATCGTTTGTATATGTTACGATACGGATGTAAACCTCGTATAATCATTGTCGGGCAAGTTCAAACACGACGTCATTCATCTCGACCTTATTTAAATGGCGTCGAGAGCACAATTATTCCGACTGTTAATATAAAATCAGCTGTGACTATGTAGAACAGCACATTCCCGTCCATAGTTTTCTTTGTTTTGTCATTTGATGTTGTTTATTTTCGTTGTTATTCATACGATTTATATTCTCGTATGATTAATCGATCTCATCTTCTCCATAGAATATCAATATGAAACAAAAAAACAATAATAAAAAGCAAAAGGAAATGAATGTATATGAACATTAAAAACGATAGATTTATTTTGATTTTATCTGATGCCATGTCAAATACAATTAGAATATTCATATATAGAAAATAATTTCTGATTAGAAAAAAAAACAACAACATTATGAAATTTATAGGCATTTCCGCAAGCTAGAAAGCACATCAGTCTTGTATATATTTCGTCGGCAAACATTAGTATGAGACGTCAAGAAAATTTCCTTATAAATAAACAACAATCGGTGATATAGACAAATAAAGCATAGACATGCCTGGTCGTTTTTTTCTCCTCTGGAATGTTGATTGAAAAAAATTCGTCGATCACTTTTTTCATCGGATATTCCGAAAGTTCATTTGAATATCCTTGAAGAAAACTAAAACCAATCCAATGTTGGAAAATTTTCATACCTGTAAGCATTCCTCTACATATTTATTTATCACAAACAATGCCCCGTTTTTTTTATCATGTTTTTTCCTTAAACCATAATTACATATAGTTCTCAATAAACTAATGGATATCTAAGAATAGTTCCTAATAAACTAAACGAAAAAAAATGAACGATTATATTTGATAATCAAACCTAATACGGTTGTGCTATTTTAATTACAACAAGGAGCAAAGAGCACAGAAAATAAAGCAGACATGTTTTTCTATAATATCATGTTGATTCGAATCCTAATTGCAAAGAGAGAATCTCGTCTGATCAGATAAGCGCTTCCGACAATATTTTTTTGCGACATCAACCGATTAAATTACATGATACGAGTATTCGTATGCTTAGTACTTTTTCAAATGATACTAATACCTCATTTTTGTTGACCTTCGGATGTATCTTTTGCCTCTAGATTGAATAACAAAACTACTCATTAGACAACCAATACGATCTACTCGAATTGTTTCCTTCCGGATGAGGGTGTTGAAGGTAAAAATCGAAATTGCTAAATGGTTTCATATTTTTTCTTGTTTGTTTATTTAATTAATGAAAATAAAATAAAGTTACATACAGATGAATATTTTTTTCATTTCAGACAATTCTAAGCACCGTGCTTTTCTTTTTTTTTTATAAATACAAGAATAAACAGAAAGAAAGAAATAGATTAATGAACAAAATTTATGACCAAAAACGAAAACGTGATTTCATTGAACGTAAACTATCATCAATCGATGAATCACGAGATGAACTACGTACAAATCGTGGCAATGAGGATTTTCGTGGAGGTACAAAACGTCGTCGTGAAACAGGTGGATGATCGACTGATGTATTCGTTGTCGATTGCGAATTGCTCGTTCGAAGAATAGCCGAAATCGAACGATCTGAAGGCGAAAAAAGATTCATCCGTCATTCATTGTTTTTCTTTTTCTTTCTATTTTGAGATTTAATGGCACATGATCTTACTCGGCTTAGTTATTAGAGGAAATGACGTCGCTGTTGTTGATCTCGACATGGGAATTGGTTGTTCAGCAAGATATTGTTGAGTTTGAAGTGTTGTTAAACGTGTATAAAGTGGAATTTCTAAACCTTTCGAAAGATTTTCTTCGACATAGGCACGTTCGTATTCGAGGGCATCGATCATTTGCATTTTGTCGATGGGCGTTCGATGTGCGAATAGGTACGTTCGATTTTGATTACGATCGTATAAACGCCAAGCAAATAGTAAATGAACAAGATTTTCTTCATCTAACCGTGAAACTAAATAAACGAAAAGCAAATGCAAATATTAATTGACTCAAAACAAAACAAAAGTTTACCTTTTCCATCAATAAGATCTTCGAATTCCGAATGATCTAAATCTGCTCTTGCGAGATAAACCAACGAATTTCGTCGATCCTTGAAAAACAAACATTCGTTGATCATCAATTCAACAATTGATTTTTCTCTTACTTTTTTACAAATAATCAAAACATGATCGAATAAAAATAAAGTCACTTGTTCTTTTTTTCCATTCTGATAGAGATACGCATCAGCTCGGCCTAACCCTTGCGTACTCGTTTCAATTAAATTCTTTCCCTGAAGAACGAAAGAACGGCAAATCTATGTCATTCAATAATTAAATCTCTATCTCACCTGCCAATTGTCAACGCTCGCTTGCCATTTATGTATAACTTCCACTGATTCCATACGTCGTTTTTTCTCGTTGATAAAACTGGCTACGTCACGCATTGTACTCAATGCTTGATGGATATTTTCATAATCTTTATGTTCAATTGATGTGTATTTCAATAGTTCATTTAATTGCAATGGATATTGACAGATACGTTGAATGGGAGAGAGAAGAAAACCATCGAGTTTCAATTCGATCATATTCGCTTGTAAACGACAAGTCTACGGAGCAAAACGAGATTGAAAAACGAAATCAATTTCTGCTTTATTACTTCGAAAAAATGTTGGTAAAGACCATTATGTTCGAGTTTGGACAATTCTAAGCATGATAATGGATGGTTAATGCAGTAGTCTGCATATTTTTTAAATTCTTCTTTCTATAAAACAACGAACATTAGAAAATGACGTCTATAGATTGATTTCGAAATCTTACATATAAAAGAAAACATTTGCCAATGAGACTTTCATGAGGATTTTGTTCGTTGATTGATAATTTTAGTAATTGAAAAAAGATTTGTTCGAATTGATACAATTCTTCGATATTTCCCATGAGTAATTCGATTTGTTTATCAGTAAATAGATCTTTTCTCGTTCGCATCTTTTTCAAAAAACCCTACAAATCAAAGATTTTCGAATCAATTCTCTCTTCTCTCTCTCTCTCGCATTCACTTACCTCAACAAGATTCTTCAAATGACACAAATAATCATGTTCAGTCTTATAAATTTCTTTGATAACATTGGCACGTTTAACATCAATCTGTGCCGATTTCATTCTCTTTTCACCTGATGTATACCAAAGATTCGATGTTAATTTCGCTGATTCAATTGAAATGATATTTGCATAGGACGGTATGAGATTATCAGGCTGAGCAATGCAACCAACGAGTGATGAGGTTTGAATGGCTGTCAGACGAGAATTAGTTCGTGATGCTGTTAGACAATGAACATGACGATTGGAAATAATCGGAATATCTTCGTCGATTAATGTTGATGAACATTGTTTACGACGAAGATCGATTGGATCGAAATGATGCGAGATTGGCTAATAGAGATAAGATGAAAATGATTTTCGTTGATTTTGAATAACGAAAACAAACTTTGATTTTTTGTGTTATTGCTTGTTGAATAATTATTGGCCGAATTTGACATTCTTTGATTTGATAATGACGTCGAGATTTTCGATTTGAAATATCACTTTCTAATCTTTGATAATGTCGAAGTGCTTCAGAGATTAATGTCGTATTACCTAGAAAACAAAGAAAACAGAACACATCAATAGCGATTATCTAAACAATGCTTCACAGTTGATCATTAAATAACAATTTCCTCGAATAGTTCTGCATCTACGTATGATAGATGAGATAATAAAAACAAAGTTGAATTTGAAGACAATTACATACCGACACACACTTTCACATAGAGATTCCGATCAACTCAAAAATGTTAGATTCTCTATTAATCTGCGAAAGTAAACAATCATTAACACGGACAGTCTTTAAAACGAGAGTTCAATGAAATTTTCGCACATTGAACTAAAGTCAATATTTTAATTCCTACTGTTTTCGAAAAAAAAAGAGAAATCTCTCTCCTAACGAATTGACTTATTTCAGTGATGTCATCGAATACCGAACTTCTTCTATTCACCATATGGATACACATTCAATTGATGTGCTAATTGTTTACATGAACGAAAAAAAACCTCAACGTTTACCTGAAGTTAAAAACAAGAAGATACTGAACATGCAATTCTCGATGTTAATCAATGATCAATCAATTTAGCTCACGGCAAAGATCAGATTGTACAGTGTGAACAGACAAATCAATCAATCAAAAGAAAACTTACGTTTGAAACTGCACCGAACAGTGACCGATGTTGTTTTACCATTTTCTTTTGTATAGCGAAAACGTATTTTTCTCATCCTGATTTTTCCGATAAATGATTAGCGATGTTTAAACGAAGAGAGAAAACGAATTTTCTCCTTCTTCTCTCTCTGCTCTTCTCTTCTCTTTCTGATCCAATCAGATATTTCGTTTCCAAACGAATGATTTTCGTACGTCACACTGTGAGAAGCGAAGAAAATCAACAATTGATTTTATCGTGAGAGCCAAAAAAAGCAACGTTTACGAATGAGACCTAATCTACTCAGGTGATCCACTTTAGTTGAAAAACAACAGTGCTAAGAAAACATTCCGTCTGGTTGTATTAAATACGCACGAATACCTACCAAATAGTTCGTGATGACGATGATGATGATCAGCATACATAACGGTTGGATTTCGTTCAATTGTTGTAAACTTAAATAGTGAATAGAAAAAAACAAAAAAACGAGGATTTTCGAAACAAAAAAAAAAGAAATCATTTGTGTTTATTTAACGTTAAACGAGAAAGGAAATTTCTCAAGTATACTTAGCAAATTTGTCTCATAAATAAACATTCATAAGTGAAAAAGGGATTAGGAACATGATTGACCAATAAGCCGTACGTTTCATAACTCAATTCAGACATATTCTCATAGACAAACCTTGGCCGAGATTTCGTAATCATCGAATGCATTTTTTGTTATCCATTTGAATGGTATATCGATTGTTGTCGGCGCCTGACGAATCCATCCGAGTTGAATCGAATGTTTCTCGTCGGTTTTCAATTGATTCAATGGCAAATAGATGAAATCTGTTGACAACGAATCGTGTTCATCGAAATTCTTCTCGAATAATTTCGGTCGAAAGACAGTTAATGTCTGTTTGTGAATAAGAACAGCAAAGAATGGTTTAAGTAATTCGATCGTCGACCAATGTGGAACATCGATAGTGAGATTCGTGTAATGATACGAATGGAATGAATTCAAACGAATTTCGAGAATAAGATCAATTCGAATGAGATCGAATTGAATGTGGAATTGTTTCGATAGATCAACAGTTGGTTTTCGAATGTCAACTCCGAATTGACCGTTGAAGGATGGGGATTGTTTGTTGGTGAGAGATGTTCTCGGTCGAAAAATCGAGTAATTCAAAAGTCTCGATCGACGTTTGGTCGATTCTTTGGCTTTGAACGAACGATCGTTGAGACTGTGATTGAGAGATAATGATTGTCGACGTTTCAGTGGCAAAAGAAATGAGGAAACACGTTTGATTTTATGAAACGAAGAATTCGAATGAGTGTTTGATGATGGTTGATCTTGTTTGACTGGTGAGAGAAGAACAAAACAGGATGATGGTCGATTCGTGTTCGAATTTGTTGATGAATTGGCTTTAGTAAATGAACGTCGAGATTCATTCGAACGAACGAATGAATTCGTCGTTCGAATAGTTCGACTGAATTTAGTTAACGATTGAAAGAGATTCGAGAGATGAAATGATGAACGATGCGAGGTTTTCTCAATTGATGGCGAATATTTCGAATGATTACGAAGTATAGGAATATGAAAGGATGTGGAAATCTTAGGAGAATTTACTGTTGATGACATTCGTGATCGATCGATCGATTTCGAAGTTAGAACGAATTTCTCGCGTACAAAGGTGCGATTCAGGTGGAAAACTGAATGATTTCAAAATCATCGGAATTATTTTTATATCAATCGAAATTCGAAAAAAATCATTTAAGAAAATGCATTTTCTGTTTTTATTTTTTGTTTTGTTCAGCTCAATGTAGATGTCACTGGTAAAAAATTCTTCGCCGAAGAAAATAAGTGGCACGATGTCATGTTTATGTCTATCTATCGAGTCGATCAACTGACAGACAGACAAACAAACGCGGACTATGAGTCGATATAAACATTTCGATGATGAACTTAGCGGAGCCGAAATTGCTGAAGCAGCTGTTTTGCCTGAACTGGATGTTGATGAAGCCGATCATTTAGAATTCAAACCTCAATTACGAACTTATCCATCGACAACAACTGTTATTACAAAAAAGTTCAATTTCAATTCGTTGAAAATCCTTTTCTTTCAACGAACATTCCTCGAACGATTTCTGCTCATTAGTATTCTCATTCTTTTGAGTTTATTATTTTTTCTTTCATTAACCGTTGTCTATCATCAACATCGTTTAATACCTGTTGAAGAACTTTGTTTAACATCGGCATGTATTCAAGTATCAGCAGCTATTCATGCCGGACTCAATGAAACAGCTGATCCATGTGAAGATTTCTATGAATTTACATGCGGTCGATGGGCTAAAACCAATGTTATTCCGAAAGGTCATTCGAGTTGGTCGACAATGAAAGAATTGAGTCAAAAGAATATAATTATTCTCAAAGGTATTCTCGAGGAGAACATACCGAATCCATCATCATCATCGTCTGATTTTAATGCTGAATATGAAGCCGTGAAATTCTATCGATCATGTTTGAATCTCGTTGAAATCGAAAATCGGCAAATCGAACCATTGGAACGATTTTTCAAAGAGAACTTCAATTTTACAATTCAACAATGGATTCATATTGATCAAAATCGAACCTGGCAAGAGCAATTCGTGGCGATTAATAATCATCTTTCGAAAGCATTTGGTTTTACATATTTATTACCGTTTTCAATTGGACCGGATGATAAAAATTCCTCATGGAATGTTCTGCATGTAGGAGAACAATTCTTTTTTTTTTTCGTGTAATAATAATTTTTGTTTTTCTCAAGATGAGTCAACCGCAAGTTGGTCTTGAAAGTCGAGATTATTACATAAATTCAACGAGCAATAATCGAAGTGATATCGAAACTGATGAACGAAATCGAATAGTAAGTGAATTCAGTTGAGAACAAACAATAATTCTCGTTTGATTTAGATTCGAAAAACATATCGAGACGTGAGCGTTGATGTTTTGCAACTGATCGGTTTCGATCGAGCTCAAGCTGAACAACGAGTCGACGATATAATTCAGCTCGAAGTCGAACTCGCAACTATAAGTTGTAAGGAAAAACTTTTCGTCTTGATTTTTTAGTTAATCACATTCGTGTGTTTTTCTGTTTTGTTTTATTTTAAGTACCTATGGAAGTTTTACAAAAACCGAATGAAACCTATTTTCTAATGTCTTTGAAACAGCTTGATGAACTCTATCAACCGATTGGTTTGGATATTTATTCATTTCTCAATGAAATGTTAAATGTAAACTCATCGAATCCAATTCGTTTAACTGAAAATGAACAAGTCATTGTTCCTTCAATTGATTTAATCAAAAATCTGTCGTTAATTTTAAAAAATTATCTTCTCACGCCGAGTAAAAGTCATGTGATCATTGATCATCTCTTCTTCTCGATTCTATTCGATCTTTCATCGCATCTCTCGACTA
>Ga0209922_104256_pt1 | contig 10511 bp, 9 predicted proteins | sample ThiBiot_500_biof_FD_183946 | JGI IMG/M metagenome (GOLD analysis project Ga0209922, IMG submission 183946) | Wastewater bioreactor microbial communities from Cape Town, South Africa - Thiocy_expt_500_biof (SPAdes) | ecosystem: Engineered > Bioreactor > Thiocyanate-remediating > Anaerobic-Aerobic ...
GATTGAGAAACCGATGCTTTTTGCACAATAGGAAGTGACTCTGTAGTGAGTTCTGCGTCTATTATCGACTGTATTGGTTGTTGTAGAAGCTGTTGGTCAGTGGTAATCGATTTTGTTGATTCTTGTGCAGATACTAGATGTTGCGGCACTTGCTGTATTGATTGTTCTGGGATCGATCGTTCGGATCGTTGAATTAGTATTTGCTCACTTTGAATTGACTGTTGAAGCTGTTGGATGGTTTCTGGTTGTTGTGGTTGCTCGAGTTTCTCAGATTTATGTACTATTATTGTGTCTTCAAATACTGATTGTTGTGATTGTTCAACTATAATCTGTTGTTTTTGTTCTGATTGTATGGTTTGCTGTGTTTCGGTTGGTAGTTGAGATAGTACGGCTGTAACTGATTGTTCAAGCGTTTTCTCTTGAGTTATTACTGGCTGTGCAGTTTGTTCTATTGGTACTAATTGGTCTTGTACTACTGATGCTATTGCAGATGGTTGAAGTTGTTGTTCAGTTGTAATTGTGTGTGTTGGCTGTTCGATAAATACTTGTTGTGTTTCAATCGTAACTGATTGCTGTGCTCGTTGTTCAGATTCTTGCTGTTCTATTGTGACAGATTGTTTAATTGAGACTGGTTGTGGTTGCGATTGTTCAGTATCGACTAGTTGATGAAATGTTTTTTGTGCTAATTGTTGCGTTTGTTCGACAGATAGATCCACTTCTGAAATTGGTTGTTGAGATTCATGATGAGTTGTAACTATCTTCTCAGCTAGTGGCTGTGGTTGTTCTTTAACTACCACATATTGTTGGGTGTGTTCAACTGTGAATGGTTGCTGTTGTTGTTGATTATCTTCAAGAGTGACTGTTTGCTGTTGGTATTGCAATTGTGTTCCACTAGCTGATGGTTGATCTATGAATTGTTCTTTCGATTGTTGTTGGATTTGTTCGACTGTCATTGTCTGGTCAACTGTAACTTCTTTCTGTACTACTTGTTGTTCTTGTACTCGATCTATAGCTGGTTGTTGAATAATTATTTTTTCAACTTGTTGTGATACTATGTGAACTGATTCATGTGATTGATCGGCAGGTAGTGTTTCTTGTATCACTTCATACTGTTCAATAGTGACCGTTTTCTGTGGCTGTTCAGTTTCAAGTGATTTCACAGATATCGTTTTCTCCGATTCTTGCGTTTGCACAACAATGGTCGACGTTTGTTGCGGTTTTTCAAGTTGTTCGACTGTACTTGCCTCTTTTGATATTGGTTGTTGTGGTTGTTCAACTATCGCTGCTGCTTTTTGTAACGGCTGTTCAGATTGTTGTGGTTGTTCAACTATAACTGCTTCTTTTGGTACTGACTGCTGTGGTTGTTGAAGTTGTTCGATGGTAGTGGCTTCTTTTTGTGCTGGTTGTTGAGGTTGTTCTAGCACCTGTTGTTGATATTGTTCAACTATGACTGCTTCTTTTGATAATGATTGTTGTGATTGTTGAAGTTGTTCTTGTGCTGGTTGTTGTGGTTGTTCAACTATCGTTGCTTCTTTTGGTTGTGGTTTTTGAGGCGGTTCTTGCACTGATTGCTGTGATTGTTGAAGTTGCTCTTCTGCTGGATGTTGTGGTTTTTGAGGCTGTTCTTGTACTGATTGTTGTGGTTGTTGAAGTTGTTCTTGTGCTGGTTGTTGTGGTTGTTCTACTGTGACTGCTTCATTTTGTACCGAGAGTTCCGGTTGTTGAAATTGTTCTTGTACTAGTTGCTGAGGTTGTTCGACTGTAGTTGCTTCTTTTTCTACTGGTTGTTGTTGTTGTTGTGTCAGTACCAATTGCTGAGTTTGTTCAAGCGTGGCTGCTTCCTTTGGCACTGGTTGCTGTGCTTGCTCGATTGTAGTCGCTTCTATTTGTACTGTTTGTTGCGGTTGCTGAGGTTGCTGAACTATAGCTGCTTCTTTTGGTACTAGTTCTTGAGGTTCTTCAATTGCCGTAACTTGTTTTAGCACTGGTTCTTGTGATTGTTCTTGCACCTGTTGTTGAGATTGTTCAATAGTACCTGGTTGTTGTTGTGTCAGTATCAATTGCTGAGGTTGTTCGACTGCGATTACTTCTTTTGGTATCGGTTGTTGAGGTTGTTCAACTGCGGTTACTTCTTTTCTCACTGATTCTTGTGATTGTTCTTGTACCGGTTGCTGAGGTTGTTCTACTGTACTCATTTCTTTTGTTACTGTTTGCTGTGGTTGTTGACATCGTTCGACTGCAGCTACTTCTTTTTGTACTGGTTGTCCAGCCTGTTCGAAGGCAGTTGGTTCTTTTGGTACTGGTTGTAGAAGTTGTTCGACTGTGGCTGCTTCTTTGAGTACCTGTTGCTGTGGTTGTTGTGGCTGTTCAACTGCGACTACCTCTTTTGATATCGATTGTTGTATCTGTTGAAGTTGTTCGACTGTAGTTGTATCTTGTTGTACTGGTTGCTGTAGCTGTTGAGGTTGTTGTGGTTGTTCTTGTACCGATTGCTGACGTTGTTCAACAAATACTTGCTGTTCAACCACTTTTCGGATAACCTCTGGTAATTGTTCAGTTGTCAGTGATTGTTGTTCATCCACTTGCTGAATAACCTGTGGTAATTGCTCAGTTGCGAGTGATTGTTGTTCGAACACGTTTTGAATAACATGTGGTAATTGTTGAGTTGTAAATGATTGTTGTTCGACCACTTGGTGTATAACTTGTGGCAGTTGCTCAGTTGTAAATGATTGCTGTTCAACCACTTTTTGAATAACCTGCGGTAGTTGCTCAGCTGTGAGTGATTGCTGTTCAAGCATTTGTTGTATAACCTGTGGTAGCTGCTCAGTAGTAAACGATTGCTGTTCAAATACTTTGTCAGTAACTTGTCGTAGTTGTTCAGCTGTAAGTAATTGGTGTTCAAATACTGTTTCGGTGACCTTTGGTAGTTGCTCAGTTGTAAATGATTGCTGTTCAAGTACTTGTTGGATAACCTCTGGTAATTGTTCAGTTGTAAGTGATTGTTGTTCGCGCACTTGTTGTATAACCTCTGGGAGTCGCTCTGTTGTAAGTGATTGCTGCTCAAGTAGTGTTTCAATAGCCTGTGGTAGCTGCTCAGTTGTAAATGAATGAGGGTGAGGGTGTGGTTCAGCTGTAAGCAGTTCTGACTGTTGAAATTGCTCAGCAAATACCTGCTGTTCTTGTACATCACGGGTAATTTGTTGAGTAATAGTAGGTTGAGGGTGTAAATCATCATGGTCAATAGTTGACTGGTCAACAGATGCAACATGTTGTAATTTTTCGGCTGTAGCAAGTGTCAATGGTGTTTGATGAGCTACAATTGTTTGAAGAATTTGAGGTAATTCAGTTTCGACATTATGTTCTTTCAAAGTAGTTTGCTGTTCAGTCAAATCTGTCGATAGTATACTAGTGTCATGATGAGTTGGTTCAAGAACAGCAGATAGAACTTCTTGTACAACTTTCTCAGATACATGATGTTGTTGTTCTTCTGTTGGATGAGTTTCATCGGGCATTGTTGCAAGTGGTAATAAATTTCTTGTACCTGGAGCAAGTAGATTATCTGTGACTACTTCATCGGTAGGAGCTAATTGTTGAGTAGGCTCAACTGTTTCTTCAATATCTGTAACAACAATAGCTTCAGGTGTTGATTCGTCGGGAAATGCTTTATTTTGTGGCAGTTCAATATAATCAACTAATTTACTCGATAAGACTTCGAGTTCTTGAAATTCTGTTGAGGGTGTTTCAATAATTTCTTCGATTTTTGGTTCATCTGTTACAAGATGAGCATGATGTTGTTCTTGAGTTTCGACGATGGATGGCATCTGTAATAAACGTTGTTGTTGAACTTGTATTTCATGTGGTAATTCGAAGAAATCATCTTCAGCCGGTATAAATGATAAATCCGATACGATCGATGTTCGTTGTGTTTTATATCCGTGCGGTTGTTGATATCCTTGAAGAAGTGATAACATCGCTGATTCATCAGTGTCCTCTTGCGCCGTTGCTGACGGCGAACTACGTATACTGACGAATGTTTCTTTGACATTCGATGATGGTTTATAGGCAACTGATTGTGGTGTTTGAGCGAGATGAAGTTGACTTGCACTCATTGGCGTTTCACTTTCGATATTTTCTTCAACAGTAAATGTCATTTGAGAAACTGATTTTGCTTGTTGTTTAGGTGTTTCTGGTAGATTTCGAGCAATTGCTTGACGTAATTGAGTTGCATGAATCGGTGTTTCTTCGGGTATTTCTTCATCCGTATAGAAACTAGCTGTTGTTAGAACTCGACTAGCAACGGGTTGAAGATCAGCTGGAGCTTTATATTGAACCGATTGTGGTTGATCAAGTCGAAGAATTTGTCCGGCATGAATCATACTTTCATCGAAAAATTCAGGTTCATTCGAAATCACTGGTCGAAAAACTGTCGAAGCCGTGCCTTTAACAGCTTTGACTTCTTGAATACGACGATGATCGACACTGATCGGTAATTCTCCACTGTGATCATCATCTTCGACACTGGCTACTAATGGAATTTTTCGTAGGACACCACTTTGTTGCTAAGATAATAAACAGAAAAAAAAGCGAATATTTACTAAGAAAAAAAAACAAGAATATTATTTACAGGCAAAAGTGTTTGTTGTGGTTGTTGTTCATTTATTGATAATCGTGGTGTTTGTGGAGCAAAATCTGTATGAATAATAATTTCTTCGCCTGCTCCACCACCAGGAATATGAATTTTAACATCTTCTTCGTACTCAATTGACTCATGCAATGGCATATGATGCATGATCGACATTCGTTGTTCATGCGGAGTAAGTATATGAAGATGTTGCTTATCATCACCGAGATGTTTCTTTTTAATAGGCGGTTCGTCTAATACTTCTTGATAATCGAAACTAATTCGACTGTCATGTTGTTCGTCATCAATATGATCTTCATTAACAATCAAACGTGTTTTTGTCGTTGCACTTCCGTAAACATTTTCAACTACAAAAGTATATAAACCTTGTAATTCTGAAGTGACTGAATCGATAGTTAATGTCGATGAATAATTCGTATTAACAATTGTTCCATCTTGGACAGGTTGTTCGGCTGTATCATTTAAATGTTGTACATGCCACGTGCAATGACATTGTACCGAGGGTGAAAAATATTCGACTTGTAATTGTACTCGATCACCTGTTCGACAACGAACGGGCGATACGAGAGGACGTGTTATTGTGGGTGAAACAAAACGATCAAGAGATGTGGCCGATGCCCATGAATCACCAGCAGTTAAACCTTGTTGGCTCATTTGATCAGGTTGCTCCTCCTTTTCAGTAATAAAGCCTGAAAAACAAAATTCATCGTCATTGTTTATATGTACGTTATATGTATCTATTTACATTATCGCCGCAAACCCAGAAGAAAAAAAAAAAGAAGAAAAATAAGAAAGAGGGAAATCACTCACTGTCAACAAAGAGATAAGCGCTCGATTCTTCAGAATATTTATTCTGATCATAACTAATGTAAATCGTGTAAACTCCTTCATCTTCTTGTTCGCAGTGTCGAATGTCCATTCGATAAAGATTCTCATCGGCAAACGAATCAAATCGATATCGTTCATTCGTTTCCAATGTTATACGTTGATCATTCAAACGCCATTCAACAGTTAATAGCGATCGATCGAGTTTTGCACTCAAACGAATTTTAGCTTCAAATCGTGCCGAATCACCATTTCGTACGGTTAACGATTTGAGTTCTTGTTCGAATCCAAATGATATCGACTCGTTCGCAGACGATTCATTACGTTCATCAATATGAACAAATTTCGGTGTACGTTCTTCATTAGATGCCATCTTTTACAGATGAGACACCCCACCGAATAATAAAAACAAATACCAATATAGAATAGCTAAGTATAATGATGACGATGAAGATGATGATGAATATAGAACGCAGTAGAAAGCAAGAGAAAAAGAAAGAAAATCGTTGTGTTGTATTATCCACCAATGCTAGATACGTTAGCGAAAAAAAAACAGACAGACATCTTCGATGTTTACTTGGTCATTGGTAGGCAGCTGTGTACCGTGATATAATCATAGAATAGAAAAAAAAACTACAAGGCGAGAGAAAAGAAGAAGAAAAAAAAGAACTTGTACAAAGTCAGAGGTTGGGATATATTCTTTCTTTTTTTTCCATTAACATCCGTTTAGCTTTGTTCTTCTATTCTACAGTATTTATATTAATATTGATACAGTAATAGAAATGAAAGAGAACGATGACCGATATGTACATACAACACTCTACAGACAAAATATACATAAGTATAATCTCAACCACCGAATGGTTAGTGGGGGCATATCCTGTTGATGGATACTGCTGTCTCTTCTCTACGATTGATGTCAACAACTAGTTGCTAATAAGTACGAATATTTTGTTTCTTTTCAATCGACGTAGGAGGAGGAAAAAAAAGAAAGAAAGAAAGGACATTTACCAGGTTTTTTATCATCTGTGATTGTCGTTCGATTTGCACTTGAAAGTTCAGCAATACGTGTATCTAAGTCTTGAACAAGACGACGAGATTCATCGGCTAAATCTTTATCCGTCGTTGAATAAAATGTATCATGTTCACTCGGTGGATCCGATACAAACGATGCCGATGACATATCACTATCATTATCGTAACGATAACCTAACATAACATAAAAGAAAATTCTATTCAAACATATTTTGCTCTATTTACTTGATACATCAACTGTTGTAATTGTACTTTCTTTTCCTTGTTCATTAATAGCTTCACATCGATAAACACCACTATCATGTGGATAGATATCATAGATCGTCAGTGTTGATTTTCCGGTTAATGGATCAAAATGAATTTGATGCGTTGTGATTTCTTGTTCATTTTTGTACCAATGTATATCAATCGGTCGTTTTCCGTGAACAATACATGTTAATTGAATTGTATCACCATCACGACAGGAAATTGGTGTTGATGGTAGAGGTTTGAAAAAATACAAACGTGTCGATAAATTATCATCGGGCATGGCTGATAATTGACGAGCAAGAATTCGTACTTGACATGTCGACTGTGCTTGACCAAAACGATTGACAATTACTAAACGATAGATACCGGAATCAGTCGTTTGTGTTGGATCAATAATTAAAAAGCAAATGCCAGTATCAGGATTATAATGTCGTCGAGTACGCGAAGCATTTTCCGAAATAATTGTTTCATTATTGAACCATCGTATTTGACATTGTGTACCGACCATAGTTTGACATGAAAGTAATAAACGTTCGCCTTCTTCACATTCGACATTCGATGGAAGTAATTGAAAAAAAACGGGTGCCATACCACCAAGTGAATCTTGTTGTTCAGGTAAATGTGAAACAATGAATGAATGTGAGCCAAGAACTTGCTCGAGATCACCCGATGATGCACTACTACTGCTAGTCTCATCGGATGGAACTGTTGTTTCTTGTTGACTAGGTACAATTTCTTGAACAGTTTCGATTTGTTCACTCCATTTAACTTTTTTATTGTCATTTGCCGGTACGATTTGATCGCCAATCGTTCGAAATTGTGATGCAACTGGACTGATTGCTAACAACGACGATTGAGTTGTCGTTGTCGTTGGTGGTGGAGGTGGTTCGAAAGTTTTAATAATAACTTCACATGATGATGATACTTGATAATGTGCATTCAATGCACGACATTCATATGTACCTTCATGTCGTTCTTTAGTCGTTTGATCAACATTTAATAAAGGAATAAAATGTGTTGGTAACGTATCGTAAGATGCATGAAATGACCCACGATCATTAACATCAGCAAGAACGTCCAGTGTTGTTAATGATGATGGTGGTGTTTGACCACAAATAGCAACTAACTGACCATTTCGATACCATTCAAATTTATCGATATGAAGACCAGCTATACGACATGATAATTGTAACGATGTATTTTCAAGTGAAATCGTAGGATTTAATAATGGTCGATCGACACGTAATTCGTACCAATGTATCGGAAACATATTTGATTCCGATGATGGATTCTCAGGATTTGATGCTAAAAATATTGCATTGGAATTATCTTCAACTAAAAAAGTAGAACAAAAAGAAATTTATCTTCATGAATTGTTAATCGTTAGATATGTTTAGTGCATTATCGATGAAACTAAAAAAAGAAATTTCCTTCCTTCTCTCTCTTTCTTTTTCTCGTTCTACGTTTCTGGAATGATTTTTGTTGTTCTTTCACAGCATGCTCTAATGTACTATCTCCATTCAATATCGATCGTATGGATAACATGCGCGTTTGTTTGACTTTGCTCGAACACATTGCGACACCAATGTCAGAAAAAGAAGAAACGACACGACAAAGGCGAATATCGTTGTTAACATTATGCATTATCATCAGAGCATAGGATGGCAAAAAAAAATCTTGGAAGGAAGGACGATCAAACAAAACACAGGATTTCGTTATGCGTACCTTCTGGAGTAACACGTCCAGCCATATGAAGTACAGGAATTTTCGTCCAAGATTTATCATCTAAACGAAAAATACGGTGTCTCTTTTTTTGTTGTCTAAATAAAAATCACAAAACTCACAATTTCGAATTAATAATTTAATTTCTAAGATTTCAATATCACCATCTATACTTGTTGCCTCACAACAGTATGATCCTTCATCAGAATAAAGTACTGAACGTATATAAAGTGAACATTTGCCTGTTGTTGGTCGATATCGATGTCGAAGACGAAAACCTCGTTCTTCAACTAATTCTCCATTAGCATACCAATTAATTGACTTAACTCGTTGATGACGAACATAACATTCAAGAAGTACATTCTCACCTGGACGACAGATATATGTTTCGGCGTGACGACTTAAAAACAGCTCGCCTGTATCAGTTTGTGCCATTGCCATGAGATCGAATTTATCTAGAAACAAAAAAGAAGAAGAAGAAGAAGAAGAAGAAGACACTGACTACTCTCTCTTGTTATCGACAGCAATATGGAAGGAAAATGCATGAATACAATGATGCTAACAACAACAACAACAATAACAGCAATCTGCTGTAGAAAATGTCATTCGACGTAGAACATAGAAGAAAGATCACACATACGTTAGGATTTTTCGAGCAATCATCATCATCACTTGTTCTCTTTCTCTTTCTCTCTCTCTCGTTTTCATGATCATATTATTAATAGAAACGATTGATATGTCAAGACAGTTACCTAACAATAAGAGACTAACTCCTGTCTCTTTTGATTACCAACTATATTATCATCCTATACGACTCTTAATCCTGTATCAGAGTGAAAACGACCTTGGAATTGATGTCAGCTTTCTTATTCTCGTTTCTTCTCTTTCGATATGTCTGTATAATTTGCTTAAGGAACTAGTAGAGTATCAATTTTCTATCTCTCTCTCTCTCTCTCGTTTTCGTATTATATTGGAAACGCCTAGCATCTAATGTTAAACGGCAGGTGATTTGTCGCTTATAGATATGTTTGATGGATGGATTGATTGCATGCGAGACATATTTCTTTTTCTCGAAAAAAAAAACGTTGAGTGTATGCTAACCATTCCGTCATCATTTAATCATTGTCGATACAATATCAATCGCTTGATTTTCTTGCAAAATATACAAACATATTGCGACGATATATCATTAGCATTGGCAAACAAAAATATTATTCAATCAATGAATGGAATTAATGAATTTATATAAGCAAAAAAAGAAACGCCAAGGTTTATATCATTTTTTTTTATGAAGAAATTCTTTCGACAACAATAGATAGGATAGATTCAACCCACTAAAAACAGATGTCTGATTGGATTTTTAGATATTCTTTTAATATATACGCGACATATATCCATCATAATATCAGATAACATATTCAAGTCTCGTTTTTTTTTTTCATCAGAAAATAACCGATGACACGTAACACGTAGACAGTATTTATCTTCGCTCGACATTTTCGATATTATGAGAAATTTTTCTTTTTTGTATCAACATACTATCCTCGTTGTTTTGCTTTTGTTTCAATTCAAATCGAGTTATTTTGTTTGTTGTTTTTTCCTGATATCTTTATTCGACAGAGATTAATTACTCTCAAAGGAGAAATCTTTCGATCGTTTATCCTTATAGCTATATTAATCAGTCAAAAGAGAAGAATTGATAACTGATAAAAATGTCAATTAAATTTTTCTTCTTTTTTTTCCGAAATAAAAAAAAAACAAAACACGTCACGTCTTCAGGTTCCTTTTCGCATATTCTTTTGGTCACCAACCTCATATACACACACAGACACGAGTGCACAGAGAAAAAAGAGAGAGAAAACGACATAGATACAAACAGAGAGAGAGAGAAAGATATGAGAAAAGAGTACAATTGCAATTGTATATGGAACGAGCAAGAAAAACAACGAGCAACAAAAGTATATATATGTATAGTAGACACAAGAAACAAGTTTTGATTTTATGTTTTCATGATAAAATATCAACTTCAATATCTTCA
>Ga0209922_104257_pt1 | contig 10511 bp, 10 predicted proteins | sample ThiBiot_500_biof_FD_183946 | JGI IMG/M metagenome (GOLD analysis project Ga0209922, IMG submission 183946) | Wastewater bioreactor microbial communities from Cape Town, South Africa - Thiocy_expt_500_biof (SPAdes) | ecosystem: Engineered > Bioreactor > Thiocyanate-remediating > Anaerobic-Aerobic ...
CTGACAGTGGTCGGCATATTCAAAGGCGCGGCTGTCTTGATTGGCTTGGCTGCCGCAATCGAAATCGCCGTATCTGCCATTACCGGCAAGAAAACGAATATCTAGGGATATTCCTCGCGAATCGCCACGTCGCACTGCGGCCCCATATCAAAGGACAGCAATGGTAAATGTCGATGAGTTCTTTGCCCGCTACGAGAAGGGGGCGAATTCCTTTGATCCAGACCTGATGTCCTCGCTGTATACGGCCGAGTTCATGGCTGGCGACCCTAACGGCGTATCGTGCGGCCGTAACGATCAGGCGCTTCGCGATGCCTTCGTTCAGCGCAAGGAGTTCTTTTGGCAGATCGGATTCAAGCGCGCCAAGATCCTGCATGTGGAGGCAACGCCCCTCGACGACAAATACACCATGGCCAAAGTCCATTGGCATATGACATTCGAGAAGCAGCCTGGCCATCCACTCGACTTCAAGTTCTTCATAACGTATTTCCTCTATGACCCGGGGGACGGGCCAAAGGCTGCATTCTGGATCTCGCATGACGACGAGCGGCGGGTCATGCGGGAAGCGGGGCTTGTTCCAAGTGATTAACTCCCTGCCCATTTCAGGCAGGCGGAGCGGGGCTACAATCCCGGCGGCGCTGTCAAATCAATAGCGCTCTGCGCAGTCCCAGAAAGGGCTGCGCGGATTTTTATCTGGAAAACACAAGGAGATGGACCCATGTTCAAGAAGATCGCCGTGGCAATGACCGCCGCTCTGGCTTTTTCGGGCGCCGCGCTCGCGGCATGGCCCGAGCGGCCCGTCACGCTCGTCGTGCCGTTCCCGCCGGGGCAGGCCACGGACATCTTCGCCCGCGCGCTGGCGGAAAGGCTGGGGCCCCGGCTGGGGCAGGCCATCGTGGTGGAGAACAAGGCGGGCGCGGGCAGCAACATCGGCTCCGAGCAGGTGGTGCGCGCCAAGCCGGACGGCTACACGCTGCTGGTGGCCGGCAGCGCCATGGCGGTGAACCAGACGCTCTACCGCAAGGTGAACTTCGACCCGCGCAAGGACCTGCAGGGCATCACGCTCGTGGCCAAGGTGCCGCTGGTGTTCCTGGCGCATCCGGGCAGCGGCATCAAGTCCATGCGCGACCTTGTGGCCAGGGCCCGCGCCGAGCCCGGCAAGCTGAGCTACGCGAGCGCCGGCATCGGCGGCACGCAGCACCTGAGCGCCGAGATGGTCAAGGCCCGCGCGAAGATCGAGATCGAGCACATCCCCTACAAGGGCAGCGGCCCGGCGCAGGCCGATTTCATCGGCGGGCAGGTGCCGCTGATGGTCGATTCCGTGACCGCAGGGCTCGCCAACATCCAGGCGGGCAAGGCAGTGCCGCTGGGCGTCACCTCCAGCACGCGCTCGTCCCAGCTGCCCGACGTGCCCACCATCGCCGAATCGGGCCTGCCCGAGTTCAAGGGCTTCGAGGCCGTCGGCTGGCTGGGCCTGATGGCGCCCAAGGGCACGCCGCAGGCCATCATCGACACGCTCAACCGCGAGGCAGTGGGCATTCTGCGCAGCGCGGAGATGCAGAAGTTCATCCGCGACCGCGGCTCCGAGCCCGCGCCCACCACGCCGCAGGAGATGGACCAGTTCGTCGCCAGCGAGATCGTGGAGTGGGGCAAGGCGGTGAGGCAGTCCGGGGCTTCGGTGGACTGAGAACGAATCTTCTGAGAGATGGCGGGTGTGGCGCATTTCCGTAATTGCGCCATAATCGCGCCATCATGAGTCCCTCTGCCGATACCGCCAATCCGCCTGTCTCGCCGCATCTCCTGCTGCGGGCATTGCGTGGCGCGGGTCCGCAGGGTGCCTCCGTGGCGCAATTGTTGGCGCAATTGCCCGGCGTACCGCGCCGCACGACCCAGCGCTGGCTGGCGCAATGCGTGGAGGCGGGGCAGGCCCGCGCCATCGGGGCAGGGCGAGGACGGCGCTACGTGGCCGTGCGCGCCATGCCGCTGCCTGCCGCCGTGCACCAGGTGCGCGAGAGCGCAGCGCCCCCCTGGAGCACCGACGACCTGCCCAGCGGCCTTGCGCTCTCGCCCGAGGGGCGCGAGGTCTGGGCCTACGTAAGCCAGCCGCTCACGGCCCGCGCGCCCGTGGGCTACCAGCGCGACTGGATCGACGGCTACGTGCCCGGGCGCACCTTCTACCTGCCCGAGCCCGTGCGGCGCCAGCTGCACGCCATGGGGCGCACGCCCGACGAGCAGGCCCCGGCGGGCACGTACAGCCGCGCGGTCCTCGACCGGCTGCTGATCGACCTGTCCTGGGCGTCGAGCCACCTGGAGGGCAACACCTATTCGCGCCTGGACACGCGCGAGCTGATCCGCCATGGCACGGCGGCCGAGGGCAAGGCGCGCGTCGAGACGCAGATGATCCTGAACCACAAGGCCGCCATCGAGCTGCTGGTGGACGCATCGGCCCAGCCCGGCCCGCCGTTCAGCCGCTACCTGCTGATGAACCTGCACGCCACCCTGGCCGAGAACCTGCTGCCCAACCCGGCCGACGAGGGCAGGGTGCGCCAGCACGCCGTCGATATCGGCCAGAGCGTGTTCCGCCCGCTCGACGCGCCGCAGGTGCTGGGCGAACTGGTCGACGTGCTCATCGCCAAGGCCAACGCCATCGCCGACCCGTTCGAGCAGGCCTTCTTCATGATGGTGCACCTGCCGTACCTGCAGCCCTTCGCCGACATCAACAAGCGCACCTCGCGCCTGGCGGCCAACCTGCCGCTGTTCCGCGCCAACCTGTGCCCGCTGACCTTCGTGGACGTGCCGCCCGAGATCTACGCGCGCGCCATGCTCGGCGTGTACGAGACGGGCCGCGCGGAGCTGCTGCGCGACCTGCTGGTCTGGGCCTATGAGCGCAGCACGCAGGAATACGTCGCCATCCGCCAGACCCTGGCCGAGCCCGACCCGCTGCGCCTGGCGTGGCGCCAGCTCATCAAGGACACGGTGCACGCCGTCGTCACCAGGCCCGGCGCCGACGCCGTGGGCCTGGTGGAGCAGGCCGTGGCCGCCCACGTGCCCGGACCCGAGCGCGCCGCCGTGCAGGCCCTCGTCCTCGACGAGCTGCGCCGCCTGCACGAAGGCGTGCTGGCCCGCTACCGTCTGCGGCCCGGGCAGTGGCGGGAGTGGATCGCGGCGCAGGGCGGCTATTGATTTGGTAGCTGCCAGCGCTTTCCACATGGGCGCTAGAGGCATATTGCATATAAAAAACGATGAAACGCACCCGCCTGCCATCCACCGCCACGCTCGCGGCCTTCGAGTGCGCCGCGCGGCACCTGAACTTCCGCCGCGCGGCCGACGAGCTGCACCTGACGCAGGGCGCCGTGAGCCAGCAGGTGCGCCTGCTGGAAGCGCAGCTTGGCGTGGCCCTGTTCGCGCGCGTGCGCCAGCGCGTGCTGCTGACCAGCGCGGGCGAGCGCTACCTGCGCGAGGTGCGCCGCATCCTGCGCGAGCTGGGCGAGGTGACGCACCAGGCCATGGCCAGCGGCGACAAGGAACTGCTCAACCTCGCCGCCGTGCCCACCTTCGCGGTGAAGTGGCTGGTGCCGCGCCTGCCCGGGTTCTTCGCGGCGCACGGGCACGTCAACCTGAACCTCGTGTCGCGCAGCGCGCCGTTCAACTTCGACGCGGAACCGTTCGACGCCGCCATCCACTACGGCGAGCCTTCGTGGCCCGGCGCCGTGTGCACGCCCCTGTTCGAGGAGGACATGCGTCCCGTGTGCAGCGCGCACTACCAGCGCCTGCTGGACCTGCGCACGCCCGCCGACCTCGCGCGCGCCACGCTCCTGCAGCAGTTCACGCGCCCCTCCGCGTGGCAGGACTGGTTCGCCCACGTGCAGGCCGAGCCCGCCAACGCCTTCCAGGGTCCGCGCTTCGACAGCTTCAACATGATCCTGGAGGCCGTGCAGGTGCACATGGGCGCGGCGCTGCTGCCGCGCTTCCTGGTGGCGGGCGGCATTGCCCGGGGCGAGCTGGTGGAGCTTTCGCCCCAGGGCCTGCCCAGCACGCGGGGCTACCACCTCGTCTGCCCCGAGGCCCGGCAGGACGCGCCCGCCGTGGCGGCGCTGCGCGGCTGGCTGCTGGACGAAGTGGCCGCCAGCCTGGCTGGTTGATCAAATTTTCTACTCAACCAATCATTAATCATCGCTTTCTCTTGAGGGGGACGCTCGGGACAATGCTGCACAGAAAGCAATAAAACTGCTCGTGGAGCCCCGAACCATGTCGTCACCCCATCCCACCGACCGGCGCTGGAAAAAGCCGCTCACGCCGTTCATCTTCCACCGCGACTTCGAGCGGCCCGACGCCGGCGACGTGGCCACGCTGGCCGGCGCCGATATCACCCGCGTGAGCGACTTGGCCGGCCGCATGTATACCTGCCACCGGTCCATCCATTCGCTCACCGCCACCGCGGTGCCCATGTGCGGGCCTGCCTTCACCGTCAAGTGCCCGCCCGGCGACAACCTGGGCGTGATGGCCGCCGTGCGCGCCGTGGGCCGGGGGGACGTGCTGGTGGTGGACGGGCAGGGCTTCACCGAGTGGTGCATGGGCGGCTTCGAGCTGCTCAGGTACGCCCGCGACGTGCGCGGCATGGCCGGCCTGCTGGTGCACGGCGCCTGGCGCGACGTGCAGGAGGCGCAGGCGCAGGGCCTGCCGGTCTATGGCCTGGCCGTCTCGCCGTTCTCGGGCCCCAAGCTGGGCCCGGCCGAGGTCAACGTGCCCGTGTCCTGCGGCGGCGTGGTCATCGCCCCCGGCGACGTGGTCTGCGCCAGCGCCGAGGGCGTGGCCGTGGTGCCGCGCGCCAGCGTGGCGGCAGTGGCCCGGGCGCTGCGCGCCGGCCCGGGCGGCCACGGCATCGAGGATTTCCTGCAGGAGATGGACGGGCACGTGGCCGGCTGGCTGCAGGACGGGCGCGGCGCATGAGCGGCAGCGGCCTCACCCGGGCGCTGGCCGCCTTCGTGGCCGGCCTGCGCCCCGAGCACGTGCCGCCCGCGGCGCGGCAGGAAGCGCGCCGCGCCATGGCCGACTGCCTGGGCGGCGCGGTGGCCGGCGCGCGGGACGAGGTGGCCCGCATCGCCGCCGCCGCGCAGGCGCGCCCTGGCGGCGCCTGCACCCTGTGGGGCACGGGGCTGCGCGCCGACGTGCACGATGCGGCGCTGGTCAACGGCTGCGCCGCCCACGCCCATGCGCTGGACGACACCCACGAATCCATGCGCGGCCATCCCTCGGCCCCGCTGGTGCCCGCCATCCTGGCCGTGGGCGAGCTGGTGGACGCGGGCGGCGAGGACCTCGCCACCGCCTACGTCGCCGGCACCGAGGCGGCCTGCCGCCTGGGCCGCAGCGTGAACGACCGGCATTCGCAGCTGGGCTGGCACACCACCGGAACGCTGGGCCCCGTGGGCGCGGCCGCCGCCTGCGCCTGGCTGCTGCGGCTGGATGCCGGGCGCACCGTCCACGCGCTGGGCATCGCCGCCTCCATGGCCGGCGGCCTGCGCGTCAACTTCGGCACCATGGCCAAGGCGCTGCACGCGGGCCTGGCCGCCCAGCACGGCGTGCAGGCCGCGCGCCTGGCCGCCGGCGGCATGACGGCCAGCGCCGCGGCGCTGGAAGGGCACGAGGGCTTCCTGCAGCTCTTCTGCGACGACGGCAGCCAGGATGCCGCGCGCGCGCTGCGCGGCCTGGGCGAGCACTTCGAGGTGCTCACGCCCGGCATCGTCTACAAGCAGTACCCCACCTGCTCGCTGATGCACGCGCTGATCGACATGGTGCTGCAGGCGCGCGGGCAGGGGCTGCTCACGCCCGCGGACGGCCTGGAGCTGCGCTGCGCCATCAGCCAGCGGCTGGAGGCCGTGCGCGGCAAGGCCTGGCCCGCGACCGGGCTGGCCGCCAAGTTCTGCGTCGAATACTGCGTGGCCGTGGCCGTGCAGGAGGGCACGCAGGGCATCGCCGACTTCACCGACGCCGCCATCCACCGCCCCGGCCTGCGCGAACTGGCGCAGCGCGTGCGCCTGTCGCAGGGGCAGGACTTCCCGCCCGGCAATGGCGACTGCGCCGAACTGGTGGTGCTGCGGGACGGGCGGGAGGTCCTGCGCCGGCGCCAGGCCAAGCCCTGCGGCCACCCCAGCATGCCGCTGTCGCCCGCGCAGCACGAGGCCAAGTTCATGGCCTGCGCCGCGCCGGTGCTCGGCGCCGCGAAGGCGCGGCGCCTGTTGCAGACGCTTCATTCACCCCAACCCTGCTCGGCGCGCGAACTGGCGCGAGCACTTGCCCTTCCCTGCGCTTGAAGAAAGGAACCGCTGCCATGTTTTCCGCCACGCCTTCCATTTCCCGCCGCCGGCTCCTGCTCGCCGCCGCCGCGGCACCCCTGGCTGCCCATGCCGGCCTTGCGCAGGCGCAGGGCAAGGAGACGACCATCATCGTCGGCTACCCGCCCGGCGGCTCGCTGGACGCCATGGCCCGCGTGCTCGCGCAGCGCCTGGGCGCGCTGCGCGGCCAGCCGGTCATCGTGGACAACAAGCCGGGCTTCTCGGGCAACATCGGCGCGCAGTTCGTGGCCAAGTCCAGGCCCGACGGCAGCACGCTGCTGATGACGGCGCTGACCACCTACGCCATCAACCAGAAGCTGATGGGCGCCAGCATGGGCTACGACCTGCTCAAGGACTTCCAGCACGTGGCCATCGTGGGCTATCTGCCCAACGTGCTCATCGTGCCGACCGTCCTGGGCGTGGACACCCTGCAGGACTTCATCAAGGCGGCCAAGGCCAGGCCGGGCGGCCTCTCCATCGCCACCACCGGCAATGGTTCGCTGGAGCACATCGCCGGCGAGATGTTCAAGCGCGCCACCGGCACCGACATGCTGGCCGTGCCCTACAAGGGCTCCACGCCCGGCGTGACGGACCTGATCGGCGGGCAGATCCAGGCCATGTTCGTCAACACCACCACGGCCATCAACAACCTCAAGACCGGCCGCATCAAGGCGCTGGCCATCGCCGGCCCCAGCCGCGTGGCGGCGCTGCCCGGCGTGCCCACGCTGGCAGAGCAGGGCGTGAAGATGAGCAACGACGTGGTGTCCATCTTCGGCATCGCCGCGCCGGCGGCCACGCCCGCGCCGGTGGTCGAAAAGCTCAACGCCGACCTGAACGCCGTGCTGCGCGAGCCGGAGGTGAACGCCCGGTTCTCGGGCCTGGGCGTGGAGGTGGCCACCGAAAGCGCCGCCCATGCGCGCGAGCGCATCGCCAGGGAAGTGGCCACCTGGGACAAGGTGATCCGCGAGACGGGCATCGCCCTCTGATCCTGATTCGATAGCGGCAGGCGCTTGCCGGCAAAGCGCCGGAGGCCGTTTTCATGCGGGATCTTCCGGCGGCCTGGCGCATGCCAGAATCGGGCCGCCCCCAACTTCCCGCCTCCCATGCAAGCCCTGCTCGACGCCATTGCCGCCATGCCCCTGCCGGGCGATGCGCGGCGCATCTTCCACGGCCGGGGCGGGCTTCACCCGGGCTGCGAGCAGTGGACGCTCGACGCCTACCCGCCCGTCTTCGTGCTCACCAGCTTCGCGCCGGTGGACGAAGGGCAGCTGGCCGCGGTCGGCGATGCGCTGCGGGCGCGCTGGGCGCAGCTGGCGCCGGGCGAGCCGCTCCACTGGGTGTTCCAGCACCGGGGCGAGGCGCTGCGCCTGCAGGGGCGCAGCGATACGCGGCTGATGGCGGGCGGCGTGCCCGATCCGCACGTCGTCACCGAAGGCGGGCTGCGCTTTCGCGTGCACGCGCTGCACGGGCAGAACCACGGGCTGTTCCTCGACATGGCCGAGGGGCGCCGCTGGGTGCGCGAATGGGCTGCGGATTTCAAGGCGCGCGAAGGGCGGGGCGCGCGCGTGCTCAACCTGTTCGCCTACACCTGCGCCTTCTCGGTCGCCGCGCTGGCGGGCGGCGCGGCCCAGGTGGTGAACGTGGACATGGGGCGCGGCGCGATCGCCACGGGGCAGCAGAACCACCGGCTCAACGGCCTGGACGGCGCGAGCTTCCTGGCGCACGACATCTTCGCGTCGTGGGGCAGGATCGCGCGCGGCGGGCCTTACGACCTGGTGATCGCAGACCCGCCCAGCTACCAGAAGGGCAGCTTCGTCGCCGCCAAGGACTATGCGCGCGTGGTGCGCCGCCTGCCCGGCCTGCTGGCGCCCGGCGGCCATGCGCTGCTGTGCCTGAACGCGCCCGAACTGGGCGAGGGCTTCGTGCGCGGCCTGGTGGACGACCTGGCGCCGCCGCTGGCTTTCGCGGGGCGCGTGCCGAACCCGGCCGCGTTCGCCGACGTGGACGGGGAGCGCGCGCTGAAGGTACTGGTGTTCAGGGCCTGAGCGGCGCCTGTTCAGGTGGGAGCGGCGGGATCGTCCGGGTCGCCGCTCGCGGCCCGGTGCAGGCCGGCGCCCACGGCCATGCCGCCCATGCCCGCGCCGCCGGCGCCTGCTGCGCCGCCGCCTCCCGCTCCACGCCGGGCGCCGCCTTCTTCCCCGGCGCCCGCGCGGCGCCCGCCGCCCTGGCCGGAGCCGGGGCGCAGCGGGCCTTGCGGGGGAATCTCGGTGCCGGGGGCGATGGGCTCCAGGTCCAGCGCCTCGCGGATGAATTGGCGCAGCGACACGACGAGCGCCGCCGTCTCCACGCTGCGGCCCGCCGCCAGGTCGCGCGCGGCGGCGGCGGCCAGCGCCACCTGCTCGGGCGTGCCCAGCAGGATCACGTCGGACAGGGCGGCCTCCACCGCGTCGCGCGTGCGGCGCTGGCGCTCGGAGCTGGCGGCGGCCTCTTCGGGGCCGGCCTGCCGCAGCTCGCGCAGGTGCGTGGGGCGCACGTGCAGCGACCCGGTGAACGAGCCGCCCAGCGTCTTGTAGGCCGCGATCAGTGTCTTCAGGCGCTCGTTGATCTGCCGGTTCTCGCGCTCGCGGCGCTTTTGCATGGTCTGCATGAACAGCAGCCGGATGCCCACCATCAGCAGCGTGGCCAGCAGCAGCCCGAGCAGGGTGGCGAGGGCCGAGGGCCAGGAGCTGAAGTCGATCGCGGAGCGCATGGGAGTGGTCGTGGTTTATGGGTCAGAAAGCCTTCTGGCGCTTGCCCATCAAGCGCGGGCAGCTATGGTTCCGGTAGCGCCATGTACAAGGTAGCGCAGGCTTCCGCCATCGCGCCATCGTAGCGGACGCAGGGCTGGCCAGGATGCGCGCCGTGGGCCGGCCGGGCCACAATCGGGCATTCCCTGTCCTCGAGAGAGCAACACATGAATACTCCCCGCATCGGCCTGGTCGGCGTGGGCCTGATGGGCCACGGCATCGCACTGAACATCGCGCGCAAGGGCCATGCCCTGACGGTGCTGGAGCACCCCGGCAACCAGCCGCTGGACGAGCTGCGCGCCCTGGGCGTGGCCAGCGCCGCAACCGTGCAGGACCTTGCGCGGCAGGTGCAGGTGCTCATCCTGTGCGTGACCGGCTCGCCGCAGGTCGAGGCCGTGCTGCTGGGCGAGCAGGGCGCGCTGGCCGCGCTGCAGCCGGGCACGGTGGTGTCCACCGAATCGGTGGCCAGGGCCGTGGCGGCGGCCGGGGGGCGCTTCCTGGATGCGCCCATGACGCGCACGCCCCGGGAGGCCGCCGAGGGCCGCCTGAACCTGCTCGTGGGCGGCGACGCCCAGCTGCTGCAGGAATGCCTGCCCCTGCTGCAGTGCTTTGCCGAGAACGTCACCCACACCGGCGCCGTGGGCAGCGGCCACCGCATGAAGCTGCTGCACAACTACGTGTCGCTGGGCAGCGTGGCGCTGATCGCCGAGGCCGCCGCCTGCGCGCTGGCCGCAGAGGTCTCGCCGCAGGTGTTCGTGGACGTGCTCGCCAAGGGCGGCGGCGGCGGCGTGGCGCTGGAGCGCCTGCGGCCCTACCTGCTGCAGCAGGACCCGTCCGGGCTGCGCTTCTTCATGTCCAACGCGCTCAAGGACATGGGCTACTACACCACCATGGCGCAGGACGGCGCCGCCGCGCATGGCATCGCCCAGGCCGTGCACGACACCTTCGCCAGCGCCGTGGCCGAGGGCGGGCCGCAGCGGCTGGTGCCCGAGCTGGTTGCGATTCTGGGTAAAAACACGGCCTAGCGCTTATCCAGAAAGCGCTGGAAGCTATTGATTCTGTAGTAAGAGCCCACGGGGCGCCGGCTACTCGCCCGCGTCGCACATCCAGAAATGCCGCAGCAGCGGCTCATGGGGGCAGTACGTCTGCACCACGCGCTGGATCAGGCCCGAGCGCAGCATCTCGGGCTGGTCCCATGCGCGGTCGAGCACCAGCATGGCCTCGAACAGCGCCGTCTCGTCCCCGGCGGCTTCGTAGCGCGCCAGCAGGGTGGTGACGAGGCCCTGCGTGGCGTAGGGCAGGCCCAGGGTCGCGTCGGCGCGCAGCGCGTCCGGCGGGGGCAGGGCGGCCGTCGACAGGGGGGCCATCGGCGGCGCGGCCGTGGCCTTGGCGGGGG
>Ga0209922_104276_pt1 | contig 10485 bp, 10 predicted proteins | sample ThiBiot_500_biof_FD_183946 | JGI IMG/M metagenome (GOLD analysis project Ga0209922, IMG submission 183946) | Wastewater bioreactor microbial communities from Cape Town, South Africa - Thiocy_expt_500_biof (SPAdes) | ecosystem: Engineered > Bioreactor > Thiocyanate-remediating > Anaerobic-Aerobic ...
TTCGAACGTCATTTTGATGTGAGTTGTCAAAAGTATTCAATTGATCTTCTTCATAGTCGAACGAATATTCAATCAACTTAATAACTAAAATTCAATGACAAAAGTTTTTGATTTTCTGCTCGAATTAATTCTCTGTTCATCATTTGTTTTCGTGATAAATTCTCGAAAATCCTAAAAGATGAGATCTCATTCTCAAACATAAATGTCGTTTTCATCTAAATTGCAGTGAAAGTATCAATATAATTGTTTGTGATTGACACGTTTTAACGACACTATCCTCTGTGAACATTCAACAATCAATCAGATACAACTTCTCGAAAGTTAAAATAAAACATCGAATTTCTAATAGAATAGTTTCCATTTAAATAATTGATCATATATCGATATTCGAAAAGATTGAATTTAAATCGAAAACACACCAACAATGACCTTGATATTGATCTGAAAATTGACAATGTTTATCATCTGGATCAATACAAACAAATTCTCAATATTCAACAACATTTTTTGACGTTAAACATATTCGTTTATTTTGACAATTATTTCAAGTAACAAATTGATGAGAAAATAAAAAACAAGATAAATGATAATTAATCAACTTTGGATAAAAACTGTTTTTGTCCGCGATTATCGCGTGTGGAGCATTTTCTGCTTTATATTATCATCATTAAATATTTCATACTGAAAAAGGAAAAAACATTCCACAAGGTGCAGCTTGAGAAGCTCTCCAAGTCACAATAAAAAACAAGTAGTGCTCATCCTACGGATTCACCGACTGTTTTGTAAAAGAAAGTTAATGTAAGTATGCCTCTCAGTGAGACATGATCGAACAAACATTTTTACTCGAAATTTAGGTTTACAGGATCAATATGTAGAGATATGTATTCTTCTTTGAAGAAAAATGTATAAATATATAGACGAGACTCAGACTTTTCTGCAGACAACGATAGTAATTTCAGATATGCATGGAAGGTATAAATTTAATTGTACTTATTTTTGACAACTACTAAAAACTTATTCATAAAGTCAGTACCACAAAACTCATTCTACTCCGATACTCATACTAAAATTTTCTTGATAAAAAACCTACCAAGTTAGGATAAGGACTCTGCTTGCGATCTAACCGTTTTCTTGGTAAAAAAAGACCTACCAAGTTGAGATAAAGACTTTGCTTGCAATCCTAGTGATTTTTTAAAGATGCCTCTATCAAACCTGCAATGTAGATGTATCTGAGATTCAAAGAGATTTTTGTTTACCCGGAAAGTAGTCTAGCGTTTACATATAAAAAATGCAGTAAACTAGACCCGAACGAACTCTAGTTTCTTGTGCAAATCCTAAAACAGTTTTGCAATTTGATTTCTTTAAAATGACTGCGAAGTAGATGTTGCTCAAAACTGCTTTTTGACTTTTGTTTTTAGAGAAGTTTTCATTTGTCCCATGTATTTCTGGTCATCCTGTATTTGATCCGTAAAGTAGATTAAATCATCAATATATTATATGATACAGAACGTCAACAAAACAGTGTAACGAGTAAATGTCTAGATATAAGCGTTTTGACATTCTGAATACCAACTCTTCCTTTTTTTTCTGTCAGAACGCAAAAGAAAAAATAAAAAAATCACTCTCTTTTGCGTTCTATCTAAGAACAAACTGACGAGAGTGATATTCAATAGGCGTAATGTCGCGGAGACGATCGTAAGATACAAGCGCAGCACATCCATATGTCATATTTTTCTCCCATTTGGTGTAGTACAAAACAAGATAAGAAAAAGAAAAAAGTTTAACCAAACGAATTATATACAACTACGTGAAATCATCGACTCTTATCTAGACTATATCATATATGAAAACGCAAATGATGTCTACAAGATTGTTCTATAAAGGTTTACTTTCGCTCCCACAAGTTATTATGTATCGCTCAGCCTCATCATCGACTCCATCAAAAAATTGGAAAGTCTTAACTGTTGGTGCAGGCAAGTTAATGGCTGGCCGTGCTCAAAAATCTTTACTTGCGGCAGGATATAAAAATGTAAAGGTTCTGGGAATAGAAAATACAAAAGAAAGTGATCAGGAATTTGTTGCTGCACTAAAAGAACAACAATGGGATGCCGTTGCGTTTGGTTAGTTATATATGTGCTTTTTCAAATATCTCCTAGACATTATGTTTGTTCTCTTTTGTAGGTGGTCATGTCAATGGTTACGATCAAAGTTATCCATTTGATAATCCAGATATACCAACGGAACGCGGTGAAATTCTCCGTTGGTTTAATCGTGCACTGAATATTACACATGAATTAGCACCCAAATCAAAAATTATTCTGGTCAAAGGACCAGATGATATCTCAGACGCAATTCAACGAGTTCTCGGCAACAACAAAGAAGCAAAACAATAATAAGAATACGAAATAAGCAACAATTCTTTCTAAAAAAAACATTCTTTTCTATGCCCTCATTTATGCTGAATAGAGTAATTGTGTAGCTATTTAGATTGTCTCTTACTCGCGAATAACAAATATTTTTCAATTAAAATAGAATTAATGAATTTGTATCCGTATGCTCAAGTGCATATGAGTCGTAATTTATGTATCAAATTCGTCAAAAGCTCAAAAAATATTAATGATCAAATGATTCTTATTGTTTTCGATGATGCTATTTTGTATATCCTTTCAAAAATCTATTCAGAAGGATCGGTGATCGCTATTAATGTTTTCTTTTTCCATACTCAAAATATGAGAAAATTATCGATGTGTTTAACGGTTCAACTTCATTGCTGGAATCAATTGGCAAGACTGTGCATCGAATTGAAAGACAAACAATTAATTTCACTATAACAGTTTGTGATTCAGCGAAAGATTCGGGCTCATTCCTCTTATTCCAGTTTTTCGAATAGAGAAATAAAGTTCAAAGAAACTTTATTGACCTCTTACAATCGTCCTTTTAGCAATGAAAGATGAACGTAAACGTCAATCAATTTGCTTAATTGTTGCTTTAGCAAATTGAATAGATCGATCGCTAAAAATAATTCGTCAGCGGTCAACATTGATTTGGCATTCAGAGCAGACGAATGTCATGAAACGAAAATGAAATTTAGACCCAATTTTCTCCCTATATATGTATGTCACAGTAAAACTTAAAATTTAGGAGAATTTAAAATTTTAATTTTTCCTAGAAAATATCCAGTACAAAATGAAATTTTAAGTTCTCCTAGCATAAATTAAAATTTTAATCAGTACTAGAAAATAGTGGAAAATATCCAATACAAATTAAAATTTCAGATTCTCCTAGGACAAATCAAAATTTTATTTATTCCTAGGAAGATTTTAAATTGTCCTAAATTTTAAGTTTTACTGTGACATATATCTCAGAAATTCGATATCTTGGGAATAAAGGCGCGAGGGCACGAATCCTTTTGGGCTTTTTCATACCTCATTGTGGTCTATCTATCGCCAAAAGATGGGGTCTAAAAGGCTTGGACACCTGGGTATGTTCCCTCGTGAGTTCAGTACAATATTATTTAAATTTAGATTTATCTGTCTAATAGTAATGTTGTTAGGTATTATTATGATCTATGGTTTATTCTGTTCATCATATGCACTCTTTCTTTTATATCAACAAATGATACGATATTATGTCAAAAAAATTTAATTGCATCATCAACATTTCGAAATGAAATCAAGAAAGTATTTTCATTGAAACGAATCTTTCGTTTTATTTAACGTTGTATAATAACTAAATATATGTAGATAGAATGAATAAACCCATCACCATCATAATAGTACTTTTACTTAACAAAAGAAACAACGACATTCAGTATCAAAATCAACGTAATCAAAATAACCACAGCCACCATCATATTTAATACAATGATCACCATTGCATGCACAAGTATTACCAGCATCAGTAAAACGACCACCACAACTAGCAGCAGTATTACCACCGCAGCAATAATAACCTTGACCATAGTGTGCATCAAAACTACAGCTAGGACATTGAGCTCGAGGAACGGAACGACGACTCATACAGATAAGATTACAACGGGCCTCATTAATCGTTGTTGTCGAGACAGTCGTAGTAGAAATGTCTGTTGAACAAAAAAAAAACAAAAGAACAAATCGTTTTGATAGTCTCTTATAGAGATTTATAGCTGACCTTGTTCTGAACAATCCACTCCTTTCCATCCGGGTTGACATTTACATGTACCAAGTAGAAATGAAGTCGTTGTTGATACATCACATTCTCCATGACTTGAATCCGTACAATCATTGATACATGTTGGTTTTTGTTTAGCTAAATATCGTTGTATAGACAGTTCGATAAGTTTTGATTTGTTATTGATGTGAGTATCATTTGGAAAATGTATTCGATCTACTAATGACGTAATATCTTTTACTGAATAGCTAAGAACTACTGGATTTTGTGTTACAGATTTGATCCAATCGTCAATTGTCGATATTGTAGGATCGCCACCTAATTTTGTCGAACGTTTTGTTTTTACTACCGACATGAACTTATCTTGTTCACTTAAATTATTCGACGATGTAGGTGCTGCATTGAGTGTTAATAAAAAGCCAACATTTGCTGAATGTTTAACATCGCCTCCTTTCGATTGAATATTTTCTATATCTTTGTTATCAACTGTCAATGTTTCTTGAGCGATTCCACCCAATAAAATTTCCGTAACAAATGTTAATCCAAAATAATCGACGATAAATTCTTGTATGTATTCATCGATTTCGAGACTATCTTCATTGCAACATGGCATTTCTTGAATGATAAAATTAAATGCATCCGAAAGTTGCATTAAACGTTCGAACATTCGTAGTTTGCCAAATGTAATTTGACCACGAGTGAACATGACCGTTGTATCTTGCTTCATAATTTGATCAATTACGAAACGTGTTTGTTTCGAATAACTGTAGGCAGCTGAAAACATTTCATATTTAATTTCAGGACCAAATGAAACACCTTGTGAAGTCGAATCAGATAATTGTTTCACAGTGGAAATCGTATCGGTCGATGTTTGCAAATCAATGCTCGATACACATTGTAATTCGACGAAATCGGGTATTAGTTTCGAACTACACGATCCAACTGCTGAATCAACATAATTCAATGTGACAACTGAATGTTTAAATCCATCAGCATGACATGCACCAGTGTAACAAACTGGACTGCCGTACAAAGGATTGTAACCGAGACCGATTGTATTGCTATTTTGAAGCCAATCGAGAGCGGCACGTTTGTATCTTGGTTGCGAACTTTTCTCATGTTCAGCTAAGAATTTTCTTATATAGTCAAATTTATGTGCTTCACTACAAATAAGAAGTATAAGTGCAACAGTAATAAAGAAAAGCTTCATAGTAGCAGATCGGAATGTAAGCACAAAAACTAGAAGTTTTTATAGACTCAAAACAAAAATATGACACCTGTGTATTAATATGGATTATGGGTTTTACAAGAAAAACTAATTTAAAAAAAAATATCATTTCAATTTTGATGAGGGCGACAGAGACGTTTTTTCTGATTGGCTCTTCACTTTTAGTCCATATTTTATGTTCTTACAGACAGAAGTACTTATTTATGTCGAAAGTATACACACAATTTAGTCAACAAAGTGATGACTAATCAAGCTAAAATGATTATTATAACATCAAATGAAGATATTATTCAACAATTTTCTTCACGTCAAATCAAAGATACGCATATTATTAATTTAAACACTGATCATACTACTACTACTACTACAACTATTGATTTATCTTTTCTTGGTGAACTCTCAGGAATCGTTTGTATTTTGCATATTATATATTAAATATATTTTCACTTGTTATTTTTATTAAAACTAGAATTCTAGCAGTGATCAAATATATAAACGTGCACTTGACACAACTGATCATGAACAAACAACAACAACAAATGCTAAAATGCAAAAAAAATCGAATGATTTTATCTGTGCTGTTTGTGGTGATCATGCAATTGGATTTAATTACAATGCATTTTCATGTGCACCCTGTAAAATATTTTTTCGTCGAAATGCCAATCAAAATTTAGTTCGTTTTTTGTTTGTTTGTTTAACTATTGAATATGATTGTTTTTTTTTAAGGAAAATCTTCGATGTTTATCCGGACAAGGACAATGTTCCGTTGCATATGGTACACGTCGTAAATGTCCACGATGTCGATTAGAAAAATGTTTTTCTGTTGGAATGAGAAAAGATTTTCTTTTGACTGAAGATGAACTACAACAACGACGACAGAAGAAGCGTCAAGAACAAAATACTGATCTAACATCTTCAACAAATGATTTACCAATTGTCATATCTGATGAAATTAATCTAAATAATATTGCATTTGACACCTTATCAATTGATGATTGGATAACAATTGAAAATCTTCGTTCAGTATTTGACTCAATCTTTGGAAATGATACAGTACAATGTGCATGTGTTGATGTATCGGATCGGAATTCTGCACTCATATCTTGGTCACATTTCATTCAAAAAGTTCTTCTAAGATTCATTGATTTATTTCGTCATGTAAAAGAATTTCAAGAATTAGATCTCGATGATCGTTTAAATCTTGTTAAATGTAACATTTTTTCGTTAATGGTATTATCGAAATGTGCACATTATAGTTCAGAAAATGATTGTTGTTCAAGTGATGATAATGAAATGGCTACTAATCATCGACGTTTTTTTATGTTATGTGGTGCACCCAATAATCTGCGTGATATGTTTGTTAATTTAGTTCTTTCATTAGTTAATATTACTGAACAAGATCCAGTTATATTATCTCTTTTATCAATAATTCTTATTGTTCTACCAGGATTATCAATGAATGAAAATCAACCATTACTAAAAGATCCTTTAGCTATTACTCGAGTTCAATCTCAATATGCACAATTACTTTGGAATTATTTAGTTAGTAAACTGGGTGATGAAGAAGCTTGTCGATATTTTATTCGATTGTTAAATATGATTCTACAAATACAATCCGATGTACAAATTCTAAGAGATTTTCTTCGTCATCAATATATGTCCTCGAATATTGTCGATGAAATGGCAACACTTATGCAAACTATCCTATAGTGTGACGTGTGTCTTAATTCTTTGTTTCCTATTCAATACATGAGAGATAAAATTCGAAGCCATACGATGTTTTTTTTGCGCATAATAATTATAAAGATAGATTGACTGAGAATCTTTCAAATGATTGCCTCTATTTTATTGACGAGCAAATTATTGAATTTTGTTTTCGCCCATTATTAAAATCGCATGATATTGTCAACAACGACGGCATATCATCGATACTAACCTTTTAAGAAATGCGAAACGAAGGTATTACAATGGATCTCATTGAACAATATGTAAACTATTTACAACTACTACGAATAATAAGTTGATATATACATGTTATGAATATCTGAAATGTGAACGATTTTTTCCTATTATTTGTTTTGACTGGCGTGAAATTTAATAAAACAAAAAGTAAACAAACTGCTAAACGAATGATTATTATCATCAATCTAGCAGTTACACTTTCGCTTATTCATGATCCAATTCATCGTCATCTATTTTGATGACATCGACGAACAATATGATTGTATTAACAGCACGACAACGTTTAAAAAAAGAAAAAAAACAATTCTATCATCATAAATATTTACTAATCAGTTCAATTATTTTGGCTATTTTAACGTTACCACGCGTCATTATTTCATCTTTACCGAATTGTATTTATCATGATTGGAATTATTTTTGTGAACTTGTTTTTTTTTCTGTATGAGAAAGGAAAATTGAAAAATTGCTAAGGCTTTATGTAATAAAGTAATAAAAATAAAGCAAAGATCAATCAAAGTATTCTCTGTTTCACGATCAGGTCGGGTACTGCCTCAAAAACCGATTTCTCATCGTCGCAAACACAAAGTTTGAGAAAAAAATCATTATAATCTTCTTTTCAAATGTATTTCATTATATATTACTTAGTTATCGAGTCGAGATTCTTCACAACTCATCAAATCACCATCTGTATTGTCAAATAACAAATCAAATTCGCAAGCATTCGTTGATTTTGAACCGGCAGAACATTTTCACCAGTAAATTTTTGTTTCAAAAGCATTGAGATACGTCGATTGAAACTATTCGAATATTTAGAAATCCTGTAAAAGAACAACGAACTAAATTCAGAAAACCTTATTCATTAGCAAAAATCATCGGCTGTTTTCTTGTAACGTTACTGGTTGCGGGTGGATTAACAGGACTTATCACCGGACTAATTTTTACAAATCAGAAAAATACTTCGACAACAAGTGCAGAAACAACTACAGTAATAACGACAACAAGTGTAACAACAACCACCGTAATACCGACAACAAGTGTAGCAACAACCACTGTAATATCGACAACAACTGTAGCAACAACTACAGTAATACCGACAACAACTGTAGCAACAACCACCGTAATAACGACAACAACTGTAACAACAACTACAGTAATACCGACAACAACTGTAGCGACAACCACCGTAATAACGACAACAACTGTAGCAACAACTACAGTAATACCGACAACAACTGTAGCAACAACCACAGTAATACCGACAACAACAACTACTCGTATTAATTTTGCATTAAACCAAAATATTATTGGATATCCAGTTACTTGTTCAAGTGTTGATAACACAAATGCAGCATATACGCAATGTAATGATTTTCAACGGACTTCATTGTATGGTGCTGGTTTAGCAACATGTTCTACCGGTTGGAGTACAACATCATCAAATTATTGGCCTATTATTTCATTATGTAAAGCACTTCTCAGTTCAGCTACTGCAACTTTTGAAGCCTATTATGTTTGTGGTACATCCGATACTCGGTTTACTTATTTAAATTCTACATGGGATACGATAAACGAAACTAGATATACAAAAGACGTGCGATGTTATTATTAATTTTATTCATTATTTCGCGTTAGACTTTTTTAAATCTTTAAAAAATTGTATTTCATAACGTGAATAAGGTTCACCGGTACGATTGAAAATATCATGAAACCAAACAAGAGGAATCGATGCATTGACTGGTGATCTCCACGGGAAATACGTTTGTATTTTGCCTGCTACAAGACCAAAACTTACGGCACCGATTTTTTCTTTGTGAAAATAAAATGTATGCGTATGAAAAGTACTGCCCACAGTTCGAGCCATATATTCCGTACAAATCAATGGTCGATTCCATTTACGGAATTCAGCTACTCGTTGCATTGTCTCTGCTAACGGTTCATAATTATGAAAAGTTATAATATCCGATGATTCGAGTTCGAATTGTGCCAATGGAGCACTGAAATTAAACGATGCAACACCAAAAGTAAGTGGCTGACGAGGATTTGCGATGACAGCAGCTGAATAAACTTCCTTGGCAAATGGTAAAACAACAGGCACTTGTTTGCTACATTCAGGTTCATTGTATAGATCCCATATAACGATACGAGAATCGTTCGAAAATCGAGTAAGAAGGTCAATTGTGTATCTAAAAACAACATGCATTTTATATTGTACTGTGTTCTTTAGTCATTATTATTATCGCTGTGAAGCTACCACCACGAACGCTACCACCACGAAAAAATGCAACCAATCAGAACTCGTCCATACTTTACCCACCAATAGACACATAACCAATCAAATTTCCTTAGTTACCGAACTCAGAAAAGTTCCACGATCAAAAACAGATTTCAAAGCAAGAGAAATAAAACCGACATTAAAAAATAATACCAACGAACACCAAAAATTGTTTCTCAACAAACTTAAAAAAAAATTTCGCTCAGACTACCGATCTGTATCAGCTTTTTCTATCAGTTCTTCATCATCCGAACATTGCCGGAGAGTTCGTCGAGATCTATTCAATAAAGAATTGAAAACTGAATCGTTTACAACCTCTTCCAACTCCCGGCAATGTTTCTGAAAAACAAAAAAATTGATTTTTCAATGAAAAAATCGGAAAAAAAGATGTACTCACCTGATTGATCAACTCCTTGACGCTCAGCTGAATATTGCCGGAGAGTTGGTCGACATCAATTCGATAGAGAATTGAAAACTGTATCATTTACAACCTCTTCCAACTCCCGGCAATGTTTCTGAAAAACAAACAAATTGATTTTTCAATGAAAAAATCGGAAAAAAAAGATGTACTCACCTGATTGATCAACTCCTTGACGCTCAGCTGAATATTGCCGGAGAGTTTGTCGACATCAATTCGATAGAGAATTGAAAACTGTATCATTTACAACCTCTTCCAACTCCCGGCAATGTTTCTGAAAAACAAAAAAATTGATTTTTCAATGAAAAAATCGGAAAAAAAGATGTACTCACCTGATTGATCCACTCCGTGACATTCACCTGAATATTGCCGGGGAGTTGGTCGAGATGTATTCGATAGAGAATTTAAAACTGTATCATTTATAACCTCTTCCAACTCCCGGCAATGTTTCTAAAT
>Ga0209922_104277_pt1 | contig 10480 bp, 8 predicted proteins | sample ThiBiot_500_biof_FD_183946 | JGI IMG/M metagenome (GOLD analysis project Ga0209922, IMG submission 183946) | Wastewater bioreactor microbial communities from Cape Town, South Africa - Thiocy_expt_500_biof (SPAdes) | ecosystem: Engineered > Bioreactor > Thiocyanate-remediating > Anaerobic-Aerobic ...
ATATAGATTTCTTTCTTTCTTTCTTTTTACTATAACACGCTACTACTGTCACTTGGATAGACAGATGGACGAAGCACGTTTGAAAGCGAGAAGGGTGGAGACGAAAATGAAAGATTAAAGTCATCAAACACGATCAACAGAGAAGAAAAATTTGACACGAGATGATCATTCAAAAACTGATAATACATAACCAACAGACTTGTGCTCCTCCTTCTTCTTTTCATCTCATTGGCGTTGTAGTATGCGATTCATATTTATACTAGACGAAATAACGATCATCGTCACCGGAATAATGATGATTAAGAATCAAATTATCTCAGAACGAGATGATCGTACTTATGAGGCTGAAGCATCCGTAATAATTCCATCAAGAAAAAAAGCAATTCATTAAAGTATAAGCACGAACGGACGTTCGCAAACAGCTTACCACTTTGCTGCTATCTTTTTTCACAAGACGTTCAGTTAGAACTAAGAAAAAAAAAGAGACGACCATGTATGTGCAAGAGATTGAGGTGGAGTGTCTGTTCAATGTTCACTTTTTTTCTTCTTGTTCTTCTCTTCGTCTCATTTTTTTCCTCTTCTCTGTCTTCTTCCTTTATCCTCTAATACTTTTGCTTTCTCTCTCTCCCTCACTCCCTTGCTTTATGTTCAATTCAGTCTCACGCACATGTCGCTTGCCAAATCGTCTAGAGTAATGCCATTCATTCGATTTCTGAATACGAACTGGACAAGTGTCTCATTCTTACTGTCTTGATACACGCCTTTATATTTATATTTATATGGGCGCGCACATATGCACATATACATATGTATATATTGAGGATGTTGATGATGATGATGATGATGCTGATGTAATGATGTGACTAATGGATTGAACAGAACGACGATGTGAATTGAAAAAAGGATACGTGGTGGGAGTGTCTCGACGTAAGACAATTCAAGAAGATGAATACAATAAATAACTAAATATCCATCGATCTAAACCAAGGATATCATACTACAAGTACTTCAAACTTCAATGTCTTGTCTCTTATTCTCACCCATTTAAATTACAAAAGGCGTAATCTTATTCGTGTACACAAACACACGCGAGCTTTGCATGCATAGAAAAAAAATCGAAGCAAACGATGTGAGGGAGGTTACGGCAATGCTATCGTTTTCTCTCTCTCTCTCTTTTGCTTTTTGTGTATACTCCTAATTCCTTTGTTTGAGCAAGACTGTCGGGAATTTGATGGTGTAATCAAGTCTATTCTCGTCTTTACTTTAGTATGCTCATATTCTATATCTAACAAATTTACTGTCATTCAATGTAATTGATAATAATATACACAAACTCCATTAAGTAGTGTGAGTGTGATATGTCCTTGTCGATTGAACGGTTGGAGGAGAGAAAAGGAGAACAACGCTTGCGTAACTTCTCCACCCTCTTCGTCTTATTCATACGTAAATGTTTTTGTCGTTATCATAATAGAATCTAAAGCTTTCAAGCTCTAGTTTCTTTCTCTCTCTCTCTCTGTTTCCTACTTGTTGTTCGCGAACGTATAAATATATATAGATATATGTATACAATAAATAATGAAGATGACGTTAATGTGGTCAAGATGTATACACACACAGTATGCTTGAAATCGAGAGGAAAAAAAAGCAAACGAGACAATGAGTGATTGAATAGAAACATTTTGTAACAGCAAAAAAAACCGGCAGAGGAAAAATGAAGATGATAAGATAGAGAGAATGAAAAAAAAAGAAAGTAAAGGAACGGGGGAAGGAAGGAAGGAACGAGCTGAACGCTCAGTACGTTCTCTTCATCAGAGCTCATCATTCACCCGGCCTTGACCCATTCTCGCTCGCTTAGAACTCCTTTTTTTGTGCTGAAAGAAATTCGATGCCAATACTGCTGTTCACAGATGAAAATAGTCTCGATAAATCTCAGTTGTATTCTATCTTTGTTGCTGACGATTATATCATCTGAATACTACTAATGTTCACTATATTGACACTTTCATTTTATTTCATTTTGAAAAGAAGAAAACCTAAGTATGTCGGAACTTTTCTTTTATTTCTTAATCATTGTTTGATATACATTTGTACCTGAATAAATTGATGTTCGACTCTACTTTACTCGACAATGTCCGAGAACATACCCAGCAGGCATTTGTGTCTGAACGGCGTTGTTTGCATTGAACACCGGCTAATAAGGCGTCCATCTCGGGTGACACATATGCATGTAGAGCGGTGCTATTTACCTTGAATAACGTAGTTCGATTGCGATTGATGTTGGCGACGATTGAACAGCATGAATGCTTGAACTGTCGTCCGAATCTCCCATGTTCTAATTGATATGTTAAAGTTGATCGATCATACAATTCTTTTCAATTCAATTTGCACTTCTATTCATGGTCAACGAGAAGAATATTGCGTTGACACAAAAATGTAAATGTCCTCATCATTTTCTGACTTTACTGTTCTATCTAATATACATATACATGCATTTCTCCAGCTGGTCCCTTTCTTCAATCTCGTATATATCGATGTGCACCAACAATTTTCTTATATGAGCATATAAGAGAGAAGAAGAGAGAGAGAGAAAACCTCAAGAGTGTAAGCATCAGTTGATTTCATTTTCTTATGAAGAGCTCATAGAGCCGAGCGAGAGACAGGGAGAGCACGAACGAACGAGTACAAGTACAATAAGAATTAAAAAAAAAAGAAAACGAGGCCTATTTGAATCGAAAGTATCTATTAAAGTAGCGTATCTTCTGAGATAAAAAAAAAACGAGAGTGGAGATCTTCAAGGATACCTGTTTGCCCTTGTGTACAGTGTCATTAATGATAACCGATGACATTCATCGACTATGTTGACAGACTTGATGATAATGTGTTCGATGATGATTATTAACAGTCAACTGTTTATGAGCATTTTTACGGTCGAGACGGTTTTCATTTGACCATGTAGCAGATGTGTTTAACAACGCCTCAGGGACCATGACAAAGCGTACATGAGCGAGTGTGTGTGTGCAACTTTCTATTTATCATAGAAAGAGTTCAAAGTTGATGATTAATCTTCTCACACAGTGGAACCATCTGTCAAACAAAAGGCAAACTATGACCAACAAAGAAGAGAAAATCTAACGGAATCGAGATAAGAAATGTACAGACAAAAGAATGCTATATGTTAGAGAAAACGGATAATGATCATGATGTTAATCAATATCAGAGTAAAGAGAGAACAAGATTTTCTTGAAATAAAAATCATAATTAAACTGCGCAAATTTCGTATATACTTGTTCGCATCAAAGAGAATGATTAATGTCTCTTTGTTTGCTGAAGGCATGCATCGAATAAAAATATTATTTACGTTCTATTTGTCTTATTAATAATAAATAGTTCGTGGAATGAAAGACTCGAAAACTTTTTCGACTTTTGCTTATGTTTCTTTTAATAAAACAAATAGATGTTGTCAACACTTGAATCAATTCTTACTTACTGTATTCGGATAAAGTTCGTTTTTGTGTTGTTTGCTTGCTGTCGTTGATGTTACTACTTACTCGTTGGCATTCTATTCTGATAGAACTTCTGGTTTATCTTCTATTTTTCTTTCTGCATTTTCTCTAACTGATATATGATGATGTATTGACGAAGCAAAACATTCTTCGTCTCATTTTCCTTTCTTCTTCTTTTTTTTCTTTCTAGCATTGTATTCATTCAATCATGTTTGTTGCCCTATTGGAACTGAATTTCATGGGAATGTCGAGAAAATAACAACAACAATCTGTTAGGAAGAACATGATCATCATTAAGGCATAAGAAGAAACGAGAAAGGGACAGAGGAGAAAAAGAAAAAAAGAGATTACATCATTTACTTATTTTATACTCGAACATAAAGTTCCAGTTCGATATATTCTTCTATTGATGAGTCGAGTGTCAGATAACGATCAAGCAACGAACATTATCTAATGATGAACAGAAAGTTCAAGTAACAACAACAACAACAACAATCACGAATAAATTATCTTCATCAGTCATAGAACTTCAAACGATAATCATTATAAAATATTTGTTCATTGCCTTACTTCGATGTATTGCACAAGGTTAGAATGTATGTGAAATGAAACGATTTATTGTTCTGATCATGCCATATAGAAGAAGAAGAAGAAAAAAAGGTTGTTTCATTAAAAAGAAACAACATTCGAATATGAGTAAATGCCACTTGAGATTGAACCAGCAACCGACGACCTTAATAAGAAATTAATTAAATTGAACATTTAGTTCAAAATCGTCCTTGGACGATGTTATCCTGTTTTGTTCTTTCCCGTGAGATTTCTCATTTTTTTTTAATCAAACTATTTGTCGAACAAATAATCTATCCGTAAAAGAAAAAGCCGAGTGTGTGCGTGTGATATTCTCTACATGACAATTAACTATTTCCGGTGTACATAAGTATCTTCATTTCTTTGCCTCTTATATGTATATATTACTAGGATTTTATCTCAATCATAAAAACTTGTTCAAATATTCAACAAGTTTTTCTTTCTTCTCTGTTGTCAAATAAAAGATTACATCACAGATGAAGAACGAGAAGAAACGGCTTTTGTTCTTTCTTTCTTTCATTTTTTTTATCATGTTAAATAACTATTAGTTATTATTATTTCAAGATGAACAACTCGCATAAGAACAAAAATTCTTCCGATAGGAAAAAGGAAAAAGATGATTTGCTAATGTCCTTGATTAATAATTCATAAAAAGACAAATGGACAAGGACACTGATTTAATAAATCTTTCTCCACCCTTGTCAAATTGACTTCAATGATAAAAAGAAAACAAATCCGAAGGACATTTATTCGTTGATGATCTGTCGTATTGTGACATTTCATTAGACAAAAAAGAAATAAACTCTCAGATTTCTGTTTCGATACTCCAAAGTAAACCTAATTTAGTCGACAAAGAAATACAAGACAAGTCAATAAATAAATATTAAAACTAAACAAATATGCAGATGATTTCGGAGTCAAAATGTTTTGTTCACGTTTTTCACAAAAATTTGTTCGATTTCTCTTAAGACTGGTTTGATAACATGGCAATTGAGATTGTTGAAGTTCATTGGGACTCAAACATTCGTAACCAATTGGACCTGTACATACATCGGGCAATTTAAAACGTGGCGAACGATGTTCTAAATACCATTCTATTGAACAATCACAATAGATTGGATTGTGATCGAGATCAATTTCTTTGATTGTTCGAAGTAATTCCTGAAAGATCGATTTTTCAAAATATCGAATAAGATTTCCGTTTAAATTCAATATTGAAACGTTGACTAAATCATGAAATGCATGCGAATCAATATTTGATATTGACGAATAGGATAGATCGATTTGTTGAATATTTTCACTTGATTGAAATGCATTCGAATGAATATGCGTAATTATACTTTGAGACAGATTGACAAGACCAATTGATGTCATGAATGCGAATGAATTCGACTTTAATGATGTATGTATACCGGTTAAAACGATTGTATCACATGTTTGAAAACCAAAGAATGCAAAAGGATCGATTTGTTTTATTGGACATGTTGGTAATGTACAAAGAATTAATGTACGAACAGATTTCAAACCATTGAAAGCATAGGATTTGATGATCTATTGTGGAAAGAAAAACACGAAGCAAAAGATAATTAAATTAGATTTCTTCGTTTTTTTTTGTTTCTTGACACAAAAACCTATCAAGTGTTCATATATCTCTCGAAACGAACACTTATTTCCCTCCTTTAGTCTCTTTCGATGATCAAAATAAGGATTTGTCCTTGAAAATCTACGCCGGATATAGCTTTGATGAGCTATCAACGATTAAGTTTTAGGGTAATCTTCTTAGAAAACAAGAAGCATGTTGTTTACATTCGTGGTCTCAAAGACTTACTTCGAGTGGATTACCAGTCAGATCGATAACATCAACAAAATATGTATTTCGAAAAGCTTCATCGTGTAAAATACGTATTGAATTTGATACTAATGATATTCGATGAATTTCTTTAATATCACTCAATGCATACGAACGTAATTCGATTAAATCTCGATTCGATTCAATACGAAGTTCATGTAGACGATGAAGATGTCGAAATGCATGCGGAGAAAGATGCTTAAGACCTGTGTTTATAATTGATAAATATTCGAGATTGTAAAGACCCTAAAGAAAACTCATCATGAATAAACATTCATTGAATAATTCTATTTACAGAGAAATCATCGGTTTTAATCGATGTGATTGATGGTGTATGAATAAGATCAAATCGGGTAATTGATTGTGTAAATGTTGTTAGATTATTATTTGTTGATCGCCACGAACGTGGTAAATGTGTAAGCGTTCGAGAATAACGACAATCGATTGTATTCGATTGAACACAAGTGCAATCCGTCAATGTTTTGAACAAATGTGGACAGTTGTTGTTGTTCGAGATTTGTTCGTGTTCACATAACGAATATGTAAATAAATTTATGAGAAGAATAAAATTGAATAGATAAACCTGATAGTCACTGAAAACAAAACCAATGATAAACATTTTGTATTTCAACGAAATGAAAAAGCAAACTTACGTCATCAATCATGTATATGCGAGATAAAGATAGTTCTCTTGATCAAGTGATATCATCAAGTTACTTAATGACTATCTTGTGAACAATAGAATATGGCGAAGAGTAAATGTTAGTCATGTTAGAAATTCGTAATATATGTCAATCGTTTGTTCTTGATTTTCTTCTTCTTCTTTTCTTTATTTCTTAATATTAAACGAGTTAAGTAGTTGCGGAGAGACGAATGTCTATCGAATGAAAACAATCTGAAGGCGGAGACAGAACATGCATTAGAAAAGAAAATGATTGCTGTTAGCATTCCATCATCGATCTTTTCCGTTTTTTTTAAGACAAAAAAAAAGAAAACGTTTGGTCGCTAAGATTCCACTCGCTTTCCAGGCACAGAGAGAGAGAGAGAGAGGTGTTTACACATTGGAGAGAGAAGAAAAAAAGAGCCTCGTACGTACATGAGCAATGAGACAAAAGAAATTGGCCAAATATCTCTAACTGATGTACAGAAAAATTCTTCTTCACACTTGTCAGAATGAAAATCATATAAAAACAAATCTTATGGGTATAGTTCTTCTTCTTCTTCTTCTTTCTCTCTTTATCTCCGATGAAATCGAAGAGCTTTTCTTTTTTTTCCTTTCGCTCGCTCGCTCTCGTATTCTCGTTCATTTCTTTTCACTTGGGCAAACGCAATTGAACAACTGACTGATGAGATAATGGGCAACTTATTGAATGAATCAATTCGTCGATGAAAATGCGGACACTGGCTAGTAAAGAAATTCAAGTCATTTCCCTCGTCTAGAGAAGGAAAACGTAATGAAATTAACTCGTTCCGCCTTCGTTTGCTGATCATGTGTCAATTAAATGTAAATAAGAACAGACGGGCTGAATTCGGCAAATTTTCAGCATAGTTCTGGATTGCATCATATCAACGAGCAAGAGAGAGAGAGAAGAAAGGGAAATGTATCATCAACAATGTTGATCGGACAAGTGCGAAACAGAGAGAGAGAAAAAAAATCTGCAATCTATTGATGATTGATTAGCTAGTCATCTGATTATATGATTAGCAAGCTTGTCAATCCTATCTTAATCCTATTTTGCAACGAGACGAATTCGCTTTTCGACTAAGAAGAGAAAATGTTTTTAGCATGAATTAAAAATAATTGTCAAATTTAATTATGCAATTACGAGGAAACAAATCATTTTGAGTTTTTATTTATTTCGATTTCAAACGAAGGACAAAAATATACATATTGTTGACTGTTCAGTAGAGCCATCTGTATTCGAATAAATTCTCATTTGCCAATCATGACAAGTACTTAAATTACAGACGACAGACAGACAGATTATTTTCTATTCAGAAAAACGTTTTTCGAAAAGTAAAATGACTGAAATCTATTCATTTGGTAATCTACCAGTCATAGCACATGCCTGGAATAAAGATCGTACTCGTATGTTTCATGATCAATGATGTTCTGTTTTCTTTCTCCTTCAACGTTTGTTTTCGCCTTTTTCCTCTATAGAAATCGCAGTTTCATTAGGAAAAAACGACGTACGAATCTATCATAAACTAGCTGGCAAATGGCAATTGATTCATACATTATGTGAACATTTATCGCGTGTTCTAGCGATTGATTGGGCACCAAAAACAAATCAAATTGTAACAGCGAGCGCTGTAAGAAGAGTTTTTGTTGTTTTTACACATTCGATTTTCAATCGATCGATTGACTTAGGATTACAATGCCTATGTTTGGACATTGGAAAATAATATTTGGAAACCACAAATGGTTGAATTACAACGAACAAGTCGAGCTGTTTGTTGCGCTAAATGGTCACCAGAAGGTTCGAACACGAAGGAAAAAAAAAACAAAGAGGAAATTCATATTGACATTTATGCTTTCTAGAAAACAAATTTGCTATTGGTTCGAGTGATAAAAATGTCGCTATTTGTTACTATGAAAAAGAACAACGATTCTGGGCGGCTGAAATGATGAAAAAAAAGCCGAAATCGACAATAACTTGCATTGCATGGCATCCGAACAATCAATTATTAGCTGTTGGTAGTTGTGATTATCGATGCAGGTTAATCGAAGAGATGGCTGATTTTGATTGTGATGAACTGTTTTTCGTTTTGAAATTTAGGATTTATTCAGCATTTATTAAAGCTGTCGATGGTCAACCTCGATCATCGAATTGGGGCCGATTTACAGGCACAGGAGAACTTCTACATGAATTTCAATCAGGTTTGAATTTTCTTCGAGGAGAATTTCGAATTAATTCGAAAGAATTTTCTTAAGAATCGGGTTGGATTCATGATGTTACATTCTCTCCATTGGGTGACAATCTCGCGTGGGTATCACATAATTCCATAATCTTCGCCGTCTCAGCTGAAAATCCATCTTGGTAATTCATTCGTTCGACTTTGTTCTTCAATTAAATCAAAATCATTTTAGCATAACAATGGAAGTGACAAATTATCTCCCATTTCGTTGTATTATTTTTATCAATGAATCGATCTTAGTTGCAGGAGTAAGAGATTTTTGTAGAATTTTTCAAAACAAAAAAAATGAATTCAATTTCAAGGGCCATGAATTTTCGCCATTAATTTATCGATACGATCGACAACGAGGCACAATTGAATTTCTTGAGAAACTCGATCGACAAGAGACAGTTTCCGGCCGAAAATCAATCGGGTTTGAAGAACAATGATAACGAGGAATTCCACTTGACATTGATTTTATTTTCTATTCAAGTCGTCTTTTCGAACAACCATCGATGCAAACTCAAACACCTGAACCGTTGACTACACATCAAAGCATGATCACGTATTTCAATCGAAAAAAAAACAAAGATTTACCTTTCTCTATTTTTTTGTTCCCATTGATTTAGACAATTTGTTCCTTATCAAACCGAGAATCATCATCTTACGAAAATCAGCTCAGCAGATTTATTTGGTCAGATAGTTATTTGGAATATAAATGAGAAATTTCTTCAGCCATCATCAATTTCAAGTCAGATACAATATCGTTTGCATTTAAATGAAGTCACTTCGTATACAAACGGACAGATAAGGTTACATATTCATTCATCTTAGACATTGAAAACATTCGTTTGCTTTCTCTAGAAAATGAACGATCAATTAACAACAAGGACAAACATTACTTTCGCTTCTTTTTTTTACGATATTTATTTTTTTATACGCTCGTTTCTTTTATTTTTTTTTTGACGAACATAAAAAAGAGAAAAAACTCTGCTTTCATCAGAAATAAAAATCTTTCTATTTATTTTTTCGTTCTTTTGTTTCAGAAATATGACAGCGGTAATAATCTCATCGAGATTTGCCTTTTCTATTTACAACTTGTTCTTTGTCTGTAGAAAGAAATCGTGATCGAAGCCGGACAAGAATTGCGTGGCGATGTCGAAGAAAGTCTCACTGTTGAAGTACGCTAATGAATTTTCTTTTTCAAAACAAAGAAACTAAAATCTATTCCATTTAGCTTCGAACTGGAAAAGCCGAAATCTTCGGTACAGAATTGGCGATTGGTCAACAATATCAATTCTCAGCTGGAATGAAATTCGCAATATACACTTACTGGGGCTGTACAGTTAACGTAAGAAGATTAAATGTCAGGAGAATTATTGATAATCAAATATCTGTAGATTGTCTCAGCACATCATGTTGATTATTACGTTGCGGTGGATGAAAATCCGATGCATATCTATTTAAATGTACATGGAATGTTAGAACAATTGAGACAAAAGGCCGAGACGGAGAAAACAAGGGGACCACGTGTAAGATTAAGAAATGAAAATATGAAAGGGAATTGAATTTTTAATAGATTATGATAACTGGTTCGCCGAATGTAGGCAAGAGTACGGTTTGTCGAATGTTAGTGAATTGG
>Ga0209922_104287_pt1 | contig 10469 bp, 10 predicted proteins | sample ThiBiot_500_biof_FD_183946 | JGI IMG/M metagenome (GOLD analysis project Ga0209922, IMG submission 183946) | Wastewater bioreactor microbial communities from Cape Town, South Africa - Thiocy_expt_500_biof (SPAdes) | ecosystem: Engineered > Bioreactor > Thiocyanate-remediating > Anaerobic-Aerobic ...
CCACCAGCGCGGCCCACAGCAGCAGATTCGGCATCCACCCCCAGCGATCGCCGCCGGTCAGGGCGACGGCGACAAACTGGCCGACCTTGACCAGCGCGCCGGTCATATAGGTCAGGCCGAGACCGGAGCTGCCGTCGATCTGAAACACGGTATTTTCCAGGCCCATCGCCACGACGATGACGGCGATGGCTACGCCGGAGTGGCCGATATGATTCAGGACGACGGCCGCGCACAACAGCACCCCTTCAACAAAAAGGATCGCGGCCTGACAATACGGGCTGCGGCTGCGCACGATCAGGCTGCCGATGGCGGCGCCAACGACGAACACCGCGATCAAGCCCAGCGCCTCGAGCGAATTGAACCAGTCGCCATCGGCCAGGCTGACGCCGAGCCGGGTCGAGTTGCCGCTCATGAACGACACGAACAGCCCGCCGAGATGAATAAAGCCGATGCCGTCGACATAACCGGCCAGCGCGCTCAATGTGCACGCCAGCGCAATATTGCTGCGCGAATCCAACATCCTCGGAACTGCCCCCGCGGAACGTGCCGCCGTCGCGGAGATTCGACAGCGTGGCGGAAGCTTATTCAGCGCCGAAGCTTCAGCGCAAGGCCGTCACGTTGGATGTCTGTGCGGGGGCCATGGCTGACTTGACGTCAGCGACCGCGCGCGAAATGCTCTCGCGGTATTTCGCCAGCGGCGGCCGTACGCCGTAGGTCAAGAGTGTGCGTCGCACCGCCGGCGACGCGCCGGTGATGAACAGCCGCACACCCTGCCGCTTGGCCTTCAACGCCATGCGATGCATGGCGTTGGCCGCGGTGGAATCCAGCAACGGCACCGCAGCGAAATCGATGATGAAAGCCTTGTGCCGGTCGGCGATGCTATCGAGCACGGCACCCACGGTCGATGCCGCGCCGAAGAAGAACGCTCCTGTGATGCGATAGACGACGACATCGGGGTCGGTCGCCAGACGAGAGTCGTACGGCACGCGCGCGCCGTTGGCGTCGTCGGCGCGGTCGTCGGCGGCAATCGGCAGACCCGCCTCGATGCCGGTGGCCTCCGCCATGCGATGGATGAACAGCACCGCGCCCAGCGCGAACCCGACCAGGATGCCTTCGGTAAGATCGCGAAACACCGTGAGCAGGAAGGTGGCGAGCAGCACCGTGGCGTCGCCCCACGACGAGCGCAGCAACGTCCAGAACTCCTGCTTCTCCGCCATCGTCCACGCCACGACGACGAGCACCGCCGCCAGCGAGGACAGCGGGATGTAGCTCGCCAGCGGCGCGGCGATCAGCATGAACAGCAGCAGGAACGCCGAATGCATCATGCCGGCAATCGGCCCGCGCGCACCGGCGCGCACGTTGGTCGCGGTGCGGGCAATCAGCCCGGTGACGCAGATGCCGCCGAACAATGGCGAGGCGATATTGGCAACGCCTTGCGCCACCAGCTCGCAGTTCGACCGATGCCGCCGCCCCGTCATGCCATCGGCCACCACCGCCGAAAGCAGGGATTCGATCGAGGCCAGCAACGCGAACGCCACCGCGTCCGGCAGCACAGCCTGCATCTTGGCGAAGGAAAATGCCGGCAGCGCCGGCAAGGGCAGCGTGTCGGGAATGCCGCCGAAGCGCGAGCCGATGGTCTCCACCGGCAACGCCAGCGCCCATGCGGCAACGGTTGCGGCAGCGACACCGATCAAAATGCCCGGCCAGCCCGGCCGCAGTTTCTTCAGCACAACCATCACCGCGATGGTGATCGCCGCCAGCAATGTTGCCGCCATGTTGATGCTGCCGACCGCACGGCCCAGCGCCTCGAGCTTCGGCAGCAGTTCGCTCGGCTCCTTGCCAGGCAAGGTGATGCCGAACAAATCGTGCAACTGGCTGGCGAAGATGATGACGGCGATGCCGGCGGTGAAGCCCACCGTCACCGGATAGGGAATGAACTTGATGTAGGTGCCGAGCCGCAGCAAACCGGCGGCGATCAGGAACGCACCGGCCATCATCGTCGCGAGGATGACGCCATCGACGCCGTGGCGCTCCACCGTCAGCGCCACCAGCACGATGAAGGCGCCCGCCGGTCCGCCGACTTGAAAGCGGCTGCCACCGAACAGCGAGACGCAGAAGCCGCCGACGATGGCGGTGTACAGACCGCGATCCGGCGTGACGCCGGATGCAATGGCAATCGCCATCGATAGCGGCAACGCGACGATGGCGACCGTCAATCCGGCGATGACATCGGCACGCAGGTCGCCGGCGCCGTAGCCTTCGCGCAAGACCGTAATCAGTTTGGGCGTGAACAGTTCGGCAAAACTCGCCGTGCGCGGTTGCGCTATTTTCGAACGTGCCGTGGCCATCGTTGCTCCTCGCCCCTTCGGACGAAACGACGCGAGCCGGCTCAACGGTGCAATGGTCAGACGCGCGGCGGCGGTCCCGGCTGCTTCAGACGCACACCGCGCCCGCCGTCATCGCTCCGCGCATGTTCACCGATTAGGTCCACGCCCGCGCGATTCAAGGCCTCGACCACCTTGGTCAGCGACTCGACGACGCCGCGCACGTTGCCCTCACTGGCTTCCATGCGCTGGATCGTCGGCAGCGAAACTCCCGCGAGATCCGCCAGTGTCTTCTGATCGATACCGAGCAGCGCCCGCGCTGCCCGCATCTGGAATGAGGTGATCAATGCCAGAGTTCCATCTTCAAGTATTATAATTGATGTATAATACAATGACAATGATGTAAAATACATCACTTATTCGAGATCATCGATGGCTCCTAATTGATCAGGCCGGCCGCTTCGGACCGGTCATGCAGGCGCAATTTGTAACCGTCAAAGCGCTCGAACAATGCGAGATGACCGGCGAATGAACTGGGCGTGGTGCGATGCCAGTAATCCTCCGCCCATTGCAGGAATTCCGCATATGCCTCGGGCGCGGCTTCACGCCACGGACCACGCGTCGCAAGCCCGGCGCAACACACCTCCCACGGCATGTCGAGCCAGATCAGCGCCGTCGCACGCGGCAACGCCACTTCCGCCAGCCAGCCAAAGACGCCTTCGATGATCCAGCGCGGCTTACGCGCGGCGACGCGGACCAGGTCCTTGGCCTGCACCTCGTCACGCTGCGCACCGACCTTGTCGAGCCAGTGGATACGATCGAGATCGGTGGTGTGGAAGCTCGCGCGCATGGCTAACTGGCGCGCGAGCGTGCTCTTGCCCGATCCGCTGTTGCCGATGATCAGGACTCTTGGGCCAAGAGTCTCGATCATGGCGCTGCCTCATGCCGCCGCGCGATGCGCGGCAACAATCTGATCGGCGGCGCGGCCGGTGACTTCGGCCATGCGTTCGAATTGCCGTGCGAAACCGCCTGCGCCTGCCGTCGCCGAGCGCAGTTCGACGATCAGGTCGCCGATCTCGGATTCCGGCATCGAGGCACGGACGCAATCCCAGCCGTTCCAGCCATCGCGGGTATCGAAGCCAAGGATCTGCCCGCGCCGTCCGGAGAGGATGGCGTTGATCTTGGCGGTCGCATCGGTCGGGCAGACGATCTCGACCTGGTAGATCGGTTCGAGCAGCACCGGCTGGCATTGCGGCAACGCCTCGCTGACGCCGATGCGCGCCGCGGTACGGAATGCCTGATCGGAGGAATCGACACTGTGATAGGAACCGTCGGTCAGCGTCACCTGCACGTCGATCACCGGAAAGCCCAGCGGCCCGCGTTGCATGCCGTCCTTGACGCCTTCCTCGACGGCGCCGATGTAGTTCTTCGGTACCGCGCCGCCGACAATCTTCTCGTGGAATTCGAAACCGCTGCCGCGCGGCAACGGCTTGATCTCCAGCACCACGTCACCGAACTGGCCGTGACCGCCGGATTGCTTTTTGTGACGGCCGCGCTGGGTGATCGGCTTGCGGATGGTCTCCTGATAGCCGATCGCCGGCGAGTGCGAATTGGCGCTGACGCCGTAGCGATCCTGCAAGCGTTCGAGCGCGACGCGCAAATGCATCTCGCCCTGTCCCCACAGTACGATTTCGTGGCTGTCGGCGTTATGGATCACCGTCAGCGACGGGTCTTCCTCGGTGAGACGCTGCAGCGCCTGACCGAGCTTGACGTCGTCCTTGCGATCCGGCGCCGCCAATGCGAGCGCCAGCACCGGCGCTGCCGGCGCCAGCGCGATCAGGGCCGACGGCGCGGTTTTCGCGGTGCTCAACGTATCCCCGGTCTTGATGCCGTCGAGCTTGCCGAGCGCCACCACTTCACCCGCTTCGGCAGCCGGGCGCTTGCTGTCGTTGGCGCCGTTCGCCGCCAAGATGCCGGACACACGCCCGCTGCCACCACCGGACGATTGCAGCGTCGCGCCGTCGTCGAGCTTGCCCGCCAGCACCCGCGCCAGCGACAGCTTGCCGCCGTGCTGCAGATGCGTGGTCTTGAACACGCAGGCGAGCGCGTTCTTGTCCGCTGCCACACCAAGCCGCGCTGCTGTTTCGGCAACGCCGGGCGCTTCGTGGCGCAGCGCCTTCATCAACCGCAGCACGCCGTTTTCACGCAAGGCCGAGCCGAGCAGCACCGGGCAGATCTGCCCCTCGCGCAATTCGCGCGCGAGATCGTCGAACACCGCGTCGCGCGGCGGCTGAATATCGTCGAGCAATTGCTCCATCAGCGCATCGTCGTGATCGGCGAGTTTTTCCAGCATCGAGAAGCGGGCATCCTTCTCGCGATCCAGATTGCCGCCCTCGAGGGCGATGACTTCCGACGCCATGTGTTCGCGATAGACGAAGGCGCGCTCCAGCGCGAGATCGACGAAACCGCCAATCAGTTCGCCATTCCAGATCGGGATCTGCCGCAGCACCAGCGGGATGCGCGATGCCGGCTGCAATGTCGCCAGCGTCTCGCGAATGCGCTTGCTGGCCTTGTCGATCTTGTTGAGAAACAGGAAACGCGGGATCCGCAAATCTTCAAGTTCGCGCAGGATGATCTGCAACTGCGGCAGCTTGCGTTCTTCTGCTTCGCAGACGACGACGGCCGCATCGATCACCGGCAACGCGGCGCGCATGTCGTTGGCGAATTCGATCGAACCCGGACAATCGAGAAACGTATAGGTCTCACCCATGAAGTTGGTGGTCGCCGCAGTCAGGCTGACGCCCATCTTGTGCGCACGGGCCTCAGGACTTGCATCGCCGGTTGCCGTACCGGCATCGACGCTACCGGCACGCGCAATGGCGCCGGTTCGGGCGAGTATCGCTTCGAGCAGTGTGGTTTTTCCGCTTTGAAAAGGGCCCACGAGCGCAATGCAGCGTGGACCGCGGGGACTTCTGACGTCATGTCCCATTGCCGCCTCCCGATTGGAGCTCGGCCCATGATTGGGTCGGCAGCCTTGATCGTCTCAGGGGATATTGCGGTTGGCAAGCGGGAACTGGCGCGCCGAAATCAAACGTGACGGCGCGTCGCCTCAGCGGCCGGGGCGCAGTTCGAGACCCGCGAGTCCGACCGCGACGCTGATCCCGGTCGATCCCTGAATGCTGAGCGGCTGCAGGGCGATCGAATTCGCGGAGCCGCCCACCAGTACGTTGGCGCCGAGACCGACGCCGATATTCGCACTGCCCTGCGCACCGGCGTAGTTGCCGGACAGATCGCCGACACCGGCGCGTTCGACCGGCGCGAACACCGCCCACGCCAGCGACGATTGTTCGGTGATGCCGAGATCGATGCCGACCTTGCGGATGGTGGCGACATACGGCTGGTCCGGACGCCCCTCGGAATGCAGCAGACAACCGAGATTGGTGACCGAGCCAACGATGAAGCCGACGCTGGCGCCGCCGCGGCATTCCAGCACGCCGATCTGCACGCTGCGCGCCTGCTGGGCAGACGCGGCGACCGGGCTCAACATTGCGACAGCAAGACCGAACAGAACTGCACGGCGCATAACGATCTCCAGTGGCAGGACATGACGTGAAACGACGCGGTATCTTGAAACTATGACATAGCCACCGCATTCCCGCCAGAATGTCATCATCTCGCGGAATGCCCACACATAAAAAAGGCCCGCTTGCGCGGGCCTTTCAATCGGCGTCAGCGTCGCTCAGCTCTGGTGACGATGATGCTTTTTATGTTTGCGATGCTTGCGGTACTTGCGCGGCGGCACCACCTGCGCCGGACGCAGATCGACGTCGGCAATGCCTGCGGTGACGTTGAGGCCGGTCTGCCCCTGCAGGCTGAGCGGCTGCAACGAGAAGGCATTGTTCGAACCGCCAACCAGCAGGTTGCCGCCGAGGCCGATGCCGACCGAAGCGTTGGCGCCAACGCCGCCGAAATGACCGGCGAGATCGCCGCGTCCGATCTGATTGGTCGGCGCGTAAACGGCCCAGGCAAGACCGGTCTGCTGGGTGAAACCAAGGTCGAGACCGATACGATTGATCCGGGCGATGTACGGTTCGGGGCGACGCGTCGCGCTTTCGAAAACGCACTGCATTTCAGCGCTGGATCCAACGACGAAGCTGACGTTTGGGCCACCCTCGCACGTCAACACGCCGACCTGCAATTGAGACTGCGCGTTTGCCGTGGCGAACGAAGCGACCAGCATGGCCGCGCCGATACCGAAAAGTTTGAAAGTCCGCATTGAGATAAGTCTCCGTTCTTAGTTTTGGATGGCGGACGCACAGGAAGGAAGCGCCGTGTCCAAAACATGGCACTGACGCTAAAATTCCTAACAATCGCTCAAGGTTTGACCATCACGATTTGATGATCGCGCGAACGTGGTTAGCGAAGGTTTCCGCAGAAACGCTGAATGCGTTTGCAAGCTTCTTCGAGGTCCGACGTCTTGGTCGCATACGAGATGCGGAACGCCGGCCCGAGCCCTGCACCACTGCAACGCCTTCCGTCTCCAGCAGCTCCGTGACGAAGTCTTCGTCGTTGGCGATGACTTTGCCCGATGGCGCCGTCTTGCCGATGGTGCCGGCACAGGACGGATAGACGTAGAACGCACCTTCCGGACGCGGGCAATCGATACCTGTCGCCTGATTGAGCATCGCCACGACGAGATCGCGGCGTTCCTTGAACACCTTGTTGTGCTCGGCGATGAAGTCCTGCGGTCCATTGAGCGCTTCGACGGCGGCCCACTGTGCGATCGACGACGGGTTCGACGTCGATTGCGACTGAATCGTCGCCATCGCCTTGATGAGCTGCTCCGGCCCGCCGGCGTAACCGATACGCCAGCCGGTCATGCAATAAGCCTTGGAGACGCCATTCACCGTCAGCGTGCGGTCGAACAGTTTCGGTTCGATCTGCGCCGGCGTGGTGAATTCGAAATCGTCATAGACGAGGTGTTCGTACATGTCGTCGGTCATCACCCAGACATGCGGATGCTTCAGCAACACGTCGGTCAGAGCCTTCAGCTCGGCGCGCGTATAGGCCGCGCCGGTCGGGTTCGACGGCGAGTTGAGAATGAGCCACTTGGTCTTCGGCGCTCCAGCGCGTCCGGCTGCAGCTTGAAGCCAAACTCCGCCGTGCACACCACCGGGACGGATTCACCGCCGGCCAGCGCCACCATATCGGGATAGCTGACCCAGTACGGCGCCGGGATGATGACCTCGTCGCCGGGGTTCATGGTGGCCACCAGCGCGTTGTAGAGCACCTGCTTGCCGCCGGTGCCGACCGTGATCTGCTTGGGCGTATAGGTCAGCCCGTTCTCACGCTGAAATTTGCCGATGATGGCCTGCTTGAGTTCCGGCGCGCCGTCGACGTCGGTGTACTTGGTCTTGCCGGCCTCGATGGCGTGGATCGCCGCCAGTTTGATGTTGGCCGGGGTGTCGAAATCCGGCTCGCCGGCGCCGAGGCCGATGACGTTGCGCCCGGCCGCTTTCAGTTGCCGTGCTTTAGCTGTGACCGCGATGGTCGCGGACGGCTTCACACGAGCCAGCGAGGCGGACAGGAACGACATCATTTTCTCCTTGCAAGCGTCGTGAACCAGCGATTCCACGACCTGTTCTGAATGGGATCGCGGCACCTTAAAGCGCCCTACGCTGCACCGCAAGAAACTTCCGCGCACCGCTTGGTGATCTGACCCGTCGTCGCAGCATGCCTTGGGGAATGCCGATCACGTGAACGGGCGCACGCCGTCGTGACCCGTCATCGGCGGCATTGCTGGCAAGATATGCCGCAACAGCCTGCCGCAACAGCGGCTTTCAACTTTTCCAGTTGCGGGGGGTTGCGACCGGCGGGCGCGGCCATCATTGTTGAGCCGCGTTGCGGGCGGACAGGCCGGGGCGCTCCGGCGACAGGTGAAGCGACGCGATGTACAAGCTTTATTCGATGCAACGCTCCGGCAACAGCTAGGCTCGCCTTGCGCTGGCGTTTCTCAATACGCCGTACCGTGCCGTCGAGGTCGATATCCTCACCGGCGAGAGCCGGACGCCGGATTTCCTCGCCAAGAATCCGAGCGGTCAGGTGCCGCTGCTGGAGGTCGAGGACGGCCGCTATCTCGCCGAGTCCAACGCCATCCTCTGGTACCTCGCCAACGATACGCATCTGCGGCCGGAATCCCGTATCGGCCGCGCCGAGGCGCTGCAATGGATGTTCTTCGAACAGCACGCGCTGGAGCCGAACATCGGCGCCGCCTATTTCTGGCTGGTGCTGGTCCGCGGCGGCCGCGAATTGCAGACGCATGCGCTGGACGACTGGATGGAACGCGGCTACGCGGCACTGCAGGTGATGGAGAACCACCTCAAGACTCATGACTACTTCGCCGCCGGGCAACTGACCGTCGCGGATATCGCGCTGTACGGCTACACCCATGTCGCCGAGCAGTGCGACTTCGACCTTGCCACCTTCCCCGCCATCCGGGCCTGGCTGCGCCGGGTGGAGCAGACGCCTGGCTTCGTCAGCATGGAATGGCGGCTTGCCGCGGCCGACAACGAGGCCGAAGCCTGAGCGTGGGGAATAGCGGGCAAAACCCGGTCCCTGGCCATGATTTGGCCCATTTTGACGCTCCGCCGCCAAAATCTCGCCCTTGACCTTGTGCAAATTCCCTCGTGTGGGTGATTCGCCCGCGAGATGAAGGATTTACGACCATGATGCGGTCGCGCGGCGCCCGGCCGGGGTTTGCTGAGACATCCGCTCCCGTTGCCTGCTCACGGCTGACTCACGCCGTTGCGGCATCGCTGGCGATTGCGCTCTCGGTTTGCCTGACGGTGACGCTCGCCATGCTCGCGGTCAGTCCGCTCACGCTGCTGCCGGCCTGAGGCGTATCGACTGCCGGTCCAAAATTCGGCCGCACCGAACCGGCGCACGACTGACTTCGTTCAACGTATTTTCCGCTCAACGACGGTCTCCCTGACGGAGATCCGAGGCAGGACACCGGCCGATGAAGGCTCCCGTTCTATGGGTCACCGGAACGCTGACGGCGGCGATCGCCCTGACGGGATCGCTGCTGGTCATCACCGCAACCCGCGGCGCCAGCACATCGTTCGCATCGAGCGCCGGGCAACTCGACGTGCAGACCGTCGCCAGCGGACTGGTCCATCCATGGGCGCTCGCGTTCCTGCCCGATGGACGCATGCTGGTGACGGAACGGCCCGGACGCATGCGCATCGTGTCCGGCAGCGGCCAGCTTTCACCGCCGCTCAAAAACGTCCCCGAGGTGTGGGCATCCGGCCAGGGCGGCCTGCTCGATGTCGTGACCGACACCAGCTTCAAGCAGAACAACACAATCTACTTCTGCTTCGCCGAGCGCACGTCGGGCGGCGGCCGGACCGCCGTGGCGCGCGCGAGGCTTGCGGAAGGCGACGTGCCGCGTCTCGACGATGTGAAAGTCATCTTCCGTCAGCAGGGCCCACTCTCCAGCGGCAATCACTACGGCTGCCGTATCGCGCAGGCTCGCGATGGCAACCTGTTCGTCACGCTCGGCGAACATTTCAGCTATCGCAACGAAGCGCAGAATCTCGACAACCATCTCGGCAAGCTGATCCGCATCGCGCCGGATGGCGCGGCGCCGAAGGACAATCCATTTGTCGGGCGCGATGACGCCAAGCCGGAGATCTGGAGCTACGGCCATCGCAACGAACAGGGATTGGCGATCAATCCGGCCTCCGGCGAGTTATGGGAAATCGAGCACGGCCCGCGCGGCGGCGATGAGGTCAACATCATCGGCAAGGGCAAGAATTACGGCTGGCCGGTGATCGGTTACGGCATCGATTACAGCGGCGCGAAGATTCACGAGAGCACCGCCCACGAAGGCATGGAGCAGCCGATCAAATACTGGGTGCCGTCGATCGCGCCGTCCGGCATGGCGTTCTACACCGGCAAGCTGTTTCCGAAATGGAATGGCAGCCTGTTCACCGGCGCGCTGGCCGGCAAGGCGTTGGTGCGGCTCTCGCTTAATGGCAACACCGTCACCGGTGAGGAACGTTTGCTGCATAATCTCAACGAGCGCATTCGCGACGTGCGGCAGGGGCCGGACGGCGCGCTTTGGCTGCTGACCGACAACGCCGC
>Ga0209922_104293_pt1 | contig 10455 bp, 6 predicted proteins | sample ThiBiot_500_biof_FD_183946 | JGI IMG/M metagenome (GOLD analysis project Ga0209922, IMG submission 183946) | Wastewater bioreactor microbial communities from Cape Town, South Africa - Thiocy_expt_500_biof (SPAdes) | ecosystem: Engineered > Bioreactor > Thiocyanate-remediating > Anaerobic-Aerobic ...
TCGAAGACGGCCGCACGAAGATCATCCCGGAGGAGTGGACGAAGACGTACAACCACTTCCTCTCGAACATCCAGGAGTGGTGCATCTCGCGCCAGCTCTGGTGGGGCCATGCGATCCCCGCGTGGCACGGGCCGAACGGCGAGATCGTCGTCGCGCGCACGAAGCCGGAGAACCTCGGCCCCGAGTGGGTGCAGGATCCCGACGTCCTCGACACCTGGTTCTCGAGCGGTCTCTGGCCGTTCTCGACCGTCGGCTGGCCGAACGACACCCCTGCGCTGAGGAAGTTCTACCCCGCGAGCGATCTCGAAACCGGCTACGACATCCTCTTCTTCTGGGTCGCTCGAATGATGATGTTCGGGCTCTACTTCATGAAGGAAGTGCCCTTCCGACGCGTGCTCCTCCACGGTCTCATCGTCGACGAGACGGGCGACAAGATGAGCAAGGTGAAGGGGAACGTGATCGATCCGCTCGATCTCGTCTACGGCACCACGTTCACGGACATGGTGAAGAAGACGTTGCCCGGCGCTCCCGAGGCCGAGGCGATGCAGAAGTTCAAGAAGGCGTACCCGTCCGCAGCAGCGATGGGCAGCGGCTTCCCGGCCTTCGGCGCCGACGCGCTTCGCTTCACGCTCTCGACGTTCCCGCCGTCGAACAAGCGCATCGCGCTCGCTCCGAAGCGCATCGAGGGCTACCGCCACTTCGCGAACAAGATCTGGAACGCGACGCGCCTCTCGCTGAGCCACCTCGAGGGCTTCGACGGCAAGCAGCTCACGGGTGAGCCGCCCGCCGCGAAGGCCTGGTTCAACCGGTGGATCCTCGCCCAGCTCGGGAAGTCCATCGCGGCCGCGAACGCGGGGCTCGGGGAGTTCCGCATCGACGAGGCGGCGAACGAGTCGTACCGGTTCTTCTGGAACGACTTCTGCGACTGGTACCTCGAGATCACGAAGCCCGTGCTCCGCGGCGAGGCGGAGTGGATCACTCCGCACGAGCTCCCGAAGGTCGCTCAGACCGGTCCGGAGGAGGCCGCGGAGACGCGCGCCGTCCTCGCGCACGTGCTCGAGACGTCGCTCCGGCTGATTCACCCGATCATGCCGTACATCACCGAGGAGCTCTGGCAGCGCACGCCCCGCCCGGCGTCGCGCAGGAGCTCGGTCGCATTCGGACCGTACCCGCAGAGCACCGACGGCATCGAGGACGCCGGCGCGCTCCGCGACATGGACATCTTCAAGGCCGTCGTCTCGGCTGCACGCACGATCCGCAGCGAGCACGAGATCGAGCCGAAGGCCGACGTCCCGCTCTCGCTCCGCGCCGACGGTGACGAGGCGCGCGCGCTCCTCGAGGCGCGCCTCGGGACGATCTCGATCCTGGTGAAGAGCAAGGCCCCCGTCGTCGAGAAGATCGGCGGCCCGCGCGCCGCTGGCACGACCACGAGCATCGTCCCGACGCCCTACGGCCCGATCGAGGTGCACGTCGGCCTGAAGGGCCTCGTCACCAAGGACAAAGAGCTCGTCCGCATCGACCGCGAGGTGAAGCGCATCGACAAGGACCTCGCCGCGATCGAGAAGAAGATGTCCTCGAAGGGCTTCCTCGAGCGCGCCCCGAAGGAGGTCATCGACGACACCAACGCGCTCAAGAAGCAGCTCGAGGAGGCCCGCGCCCGTCTCGAGGAGTCGCGCACGCTCGCCGCGGAGCTCGACAACGACGGCTGAACCGAGCCCCGAGCCCCCACGCCGGTCGGTGCTGAGCCGCTCGCCCTCGGGCAAGGCCAGCAGCGCCGATCGGCGTGTGTGGGACGGCTCTCTGGTCTCCGGCCGTAGAAGTTGGTAAAGCACGATCGCCCGGGGGCTGTCGCCCCCTCCCTGCCCGGACGCTTGCCTTGGCCGCCCCCGCATGAGCGCGACGAAGACCGACGACGATCTCGCCGAGAAGGCGCCCCCTGAAAGCTCCGACGTCGTGACCACCGAGAAAACGACCGAGGGCGAGGATCACGCCGCGTCGAACGGCACGTCTGCGCGTGAAGCGCCGGCGGACGCCGAGTCGACGACGGACGCGAAGAACGCGTCCGACGGCGGCGAGACCGCGAAGAAGGACGACGACGAGGAGCGAGACAACCTCCTCGAACGTGGAAACCCGCTCCGCTGGAAGCGCGGCCTCATCGCGATCCTCGGCGGCGCGATCCCCGCCTTCCTGCTGATGGCCAAGAATGGCCAGAACGCCTGGGGGATCCCCGTCGGTTTCCTCTTCATCTGCATCGCCGCCTTCGGCGTGATGGACCTGCTCGGCACGTTCGACGACGACGCCTCGGAGAACGTCGAGACGTCGACGCCCCTGAACGCGCTCCTGCCGTCGCTCGGAGCGGTCGCGTTGCTCGCGGTCGCGTTCGGCACGATCCTCTCGCTCGCCCAGTCGGCCGTCCTCTCGCCCTGGCTCGCAGCAGGCCTCGTCCCCGGCTCGTTCATCGGGCTCGTCGCCGCCGTATTCAACCTGGGCAAGAAGCTCGGGCCCTGGAAGACCGACGAGCTCGGGCTCGAGCGGCCGCTCACGTCACGTCACGGCTTCTGGGTGATCGTGCTCGGAGCGCTCCTCTACATGCCGGCGCTCGGCATCTTCAGCCTCTGGGATCCCTGGGAGACGCACTACGGCGAGGTCGCGCGCGAGATCCTCGCTCGCGATGACTGGGTCTCCCTCTGGTGGGCCCAGGACGGCTGGTTCTGGTCGAAGCCGATCCTGAACTTCTGGATCCAATCGCTCGCGATGGGATCGCTCGGGACGCACTACCAGCCCGATCAGATGATGATCGCGGCGAACGGCACGGCTGCGGCCCATGCCGAGTGGGTCGTGCGCACGCCGAACGTCCTCATGACGATCGGTGCGATGTACCTCCTCTACAAGGGAGTCGCGAAGGTCTTCGGCCGGCGCGCGGGGCTCCTCGGAGCGATCGTCCTCGCGACGATGCCCGACTGGTACTTCCTCGCCCATCAGACGATGACCGACATGCCGTTCGTCTCCGCGATGACGGCGGCGATGGGCCTGCTCCTCTTCGGTCTCAACACCGACGAGGAGGCGCGCGTGCGCCTCTACGAGGTCGACGCGTTCGGCCGGAAGCTCCGCTTCTCGCTCTGGCACCTCGTCTTCGGCGCGGTGCTCCTCTGCGCGCTGCCGCAGATCCTCTACCTGCTCTCGCGCAACGTGGAGCTCGTGGTCTTCGGCGACGGGCCGAAGGGCTTCCGCTTCCACTGGGACGAGTTCAAGGCCGGCTCGGCGGGCAACTGCGATCTGCCCGGCAACGACAAGTGCGCCTCCCACGTCGCCGCGAGCCTGCCGAAGGGCGACACCTGGTGGCACGGCTCGAAGGCGTCCGGCGCCCTCTCCTTCGTCCGCTTCTTCGCGGCGTTCGAGCCGGGCTTCCAGGCGATCGTGTGGTCGTGCGTCCTCGGCGGCGCGCTCTACCTGAACTGGGGGGAGAGGCGCGTCCGCCGGCTGGTCTACGCCGCAGCGTGGCTCTGCGCGGCGCTCGCGACGATGGCGAAGGGCCCGGCCGGCTTCGGTCTGCCGATCATCTGCGCGGTCGCCTACGTGGCGACGAAGAAGCGCTGGAACGAGCTGCTTCGGTTCGAGCTGGTCAGCGGCCTGCTGATCATCCTCGCCGTCGCGATCCCCTGGTACGTGGCGATGTACGTCCGCCACGGCTCACCGTTCACGGATCGCCTCATCTTCCACGACATGTTCAACCGCGCCTTCAGTCACGTGCACGACACGAACGAAGGCGACGACACCGGCATCCGCTACTACGTCTGGCAGCTCGGCTACGCGGCGTTCCCATGGACCGGGCTCGTCCCGATCGGTCTCCTGTGGGGCTTCCGGCGGAGCGACTCCGCGCTCGCACGCATCTTCGCGCCGCGCGCAGGAGCGACGGCCGGCGGAGCGGCAGGAGCGAGCCCGGGCGGCGCCGCCGTCGGCGACGCCTCCGTCATGCTCGTGATGTGGTTCCTCTTCGCGTTCGCCCTGTTCACGTTCATGGGCACGAAGTTCCACCACTACATCTTCCCCGCCGTCCCGCCGGCGGCGATGCTCGTGGGCGTCGTCCTCGACGACATGCTCGGGCGCGCGAGCCGCTGGGCGAAGCCGGGACAGCTCATCGCCTACCTCGGCGGCGTCACGCTCGCGGCGGGGATCGCCACCATCGGCGCATCGAAGCTCTGGCCGGGCTCGGTCTTCGGCGCGAAGCCGGATGCGGACGCCACCGGCAACCTTCCCATCGCGATCGTCATGATCGTGATCGGCATCGCGGTCTTCGCGGCCGTGGCCCTGATGTTCAAGAGCGCGCCGGCGGACGAGCCCGCGAGCGTGGTTCAGGATCCGGCCAAGTCACCCTTCCGTGGTGGTCTCGTCAGCGTCGGCGGTGAGGCAGAGAGCGTCGGCGATACGCGCCGTCGCCTCCACGAGCAGGTCATGTTCGGGGCGGCCGCGCTCTGCGCGACGCTCGGGACACTCCTCGTCGGACGGGATCTCGCGATGAAGGCGGAGGGCTCGGACGCGACCGGCAGCATCCGGCTCCTCCAGCTCTTCACGTACAACTACCGGCGCCCGTGGCCGGACGCGCTCGACTTCAGCGCGATCCTCGGCGGCTTCACGCTCGTCGCGGGTCTCCTCGGTCTCGCGCTCGCCGTCCGCTCGCTTCGCCGTCACGCCGTCGCGGCCGTCTGCGCCTTCGGCATCCTGTGGGCCGTGTGGGGCCTCGACGTCTACATGACGGCGGTCTCTCCGCACTGGGGACAGCACGAGGTGATCGAGGCCTACTACCGCGATCGCAAGGGCCCCGAAGAGATGCTCGTCGCCTACCAGATGAACTGGAAGGGCGAGAACTTCTACACGGGCAATCGCATCCCCGCGTTCGTCTCGACCGGCGCCACGTTCCAGACGTGGCTCAAGAAGGAGCGCGAGAAGGGCACGAAGGTGATGTACTTCGTGACGGAGCACAGTCGGACGAGCGGCCTGCGAAGCGAGGTCGCGGGCAAGAGCTACAAGGAGCTCACCGACAAGGCGCTCTGCAACAAGTTCATCCTCGTTCGCGCCGAGCTCTGAGCTCACTCGTCGATCGTCGCTAGCGCGTCAGGCTCTCGGCGCGCGCGCTTTCGCCGTGCGCGCGTGGGACTTCATCGCGTAGAGCAGCACGACGCTCGACGTGCCTCGGGACCGGCTCCGCCGAGCGCATGAGCAAGCGCGACCGAACGCGACCGCCGACAACGACCCTGCGTATCCGACCCACGCGAGCGGTAGGAGCACGCGCTGGTTGCCTGTACATTGGCCCCGTCGGCTGTCGGCACCCTGGCTGATACGCCGCTCGCGCACGGCCTGATCTACGCGCGCAACCGGCGCCTCAGCGGACGCCTCGAGCTCACCGCGACGGACGGGCGGCGTGCCGTGATCGCGCTCTGGCGCGGGCGAATCACGGCCGTCGAGACGGAGCCGCTCGGGATGTGCCCCGGAGGCTTCTTCGGAGCCGTCGTGTACGAGCTCGGCTTGATCGACGCGACCACGCTCGATGCGACGCTCCTCGACATCGCGAAGACGAGGCGCCTCCACGGCGAGGTGCTCATCGAGCGGAAGGCGATCACGCCTGCGCAGCGCGACGAAGCCCTCGTGGAGCAGGTGCATCGCAAGGTCCATCACCTCTTCTCGCTCCCCGAGACGACGGCGTATGCGTTCTACGACGCGAAGACGGTCGCAGGCGAGCCGCCCATCGCCGTCGATCCCGTCGGCCCCGTCTGGCGCGGCATCCGGGACTATCCGCCGACGAAGTTCGTCCAGGAGACGGTCCGGCGCATCGGTGACAACGCGCTGCGTGTCACGGCGGGAGGCTCGGCACGCCTGCCGCCGGCGGAGACGGCGCTCGCCGCAGCGCTCACTGCCCGGCCGATGACGCTCGCCGAGATGAATGGCGCGACCGAGCTGCCACCGTCGCGCGTCGAGCTGCTCGTCTACCTCCTCGTCATCGCCAAGTGCGTCGAGGCCGTCTCCGGAGCGCGAACGCATCCGTCGACGGGCGCGTTGCCGGTCAACATGCCGAGCGGTCCGGTGCACGGCATCTCGGGCGAGACACGTCGCGCATCGGGTCCGACGATCCGAGCGATCACGACCCCGCTGGGCACTCCTGCTCCGCCGCCGTCGTCGCCGAGGATCCCCGCGACGCCGGGATCGTCGCCCCGGATCCCGAAGCCGCTCTCGTCGACGAAGATCCCTGCGGTGTCGATCGCCTCGCCTACCCCGCCGCCGGCCGGCACGCTCGCCGCGCTGCGGAGCCCCGCGGACCTCGGGATCGAAGGCATCATCGCGCGCGCGGCTGCGATCGAGGATGAAGACTACTTCCAGGTGCTCGGCGTCGCGAACGGCGCGTCGAGCGAGGCCGTGCGGGCCGCGTACATGCGTCTCGCGAAGGCCTGGCATCCCGATCGCCTCCACGTCGACTTCATCCCCATCCGCGGCGAGGTGGCGACCGTCTTCGCGCACATGACGCGTGCGCACCAGACGCTCTGCGACGCCGACTCGCGCAAGGCAGGCGATGGCCCAAGCCACGGCGCGACCGCGTGCCGAGGTCATTCGTGCGATCCAGCACGAGATGGGGAGGCGCAACTTCGACGTCGTCGTCCAGCTCTGTCAGGAGCTGATCGACATCGACGCCGAGGACATCGAGGCGCTCGCGATCCAGGCGTGGGCCTCGGTGCGCGGCGGCGAGGCCACCGAAGACGAGCTGCGCGCCGCGCTCGCCAGGCTCGACAAGATCGTCAACATGGATCGCACCGACGATCAGGCCGTCTATCACCGCGGTCTGGTCCACAAGCGCCTCGGCAACGTGCCAGCGGCGTTCCGCGACTTCGCGCGCGCACTGCAGCTGAATCCGAAACACCTCGAGGCCGAGCGCGAAGTCCGCATCTTCGCGATGCGCGCGCGCAAGGGCTCGGGGGAGCACAAGCTCGTCGCGCCGCTCATCGAGAAGCTGGGCAAGAAGTAGCGCGGGCCGGCCCGACCTCGCCCGCCTGCTCACCTGCCCGCCTGCCCCGGGAATGCGTCGAGGAGCCACGGTTCGGCTTCGATCTCCCTCCCGGGCGAACACTGAATCGCCATTCAGTTTCGCCTTGACGCGTCGCACCACGTGATCCCTTCACGGCAGCAAGGAGCGCACTCGTGACGAAGCCGATTCAGACGATCAACCGGTACAAGGCCGACCTTCGCGAGTTCGCCTTCCTCCTGTTCGAGCAGTTCCAGCTCGGTGAGCTCCTCGGCAAGGCGCCGTACGACGGCTGGGGCGAAGAGGAAGTTCGGACGTCGCTCTCCGAGTGCTACCGCTTCTCGCGCGAGGTGCTCGGCCCGCTCAACGTCGTCGGTGACATCGAGGGCTGCAAGCTCGAGAACGGCAACGTCATCACGCCGACCGGCTTCAAGGACGCGTGGAAGAAGCTCTACGAGGCCGGCTGGAAGGCGATCTCGGTTCCGCCGGAGCTCGGCGGTGCGGGCGCGCCGCGCTCGGTTCAGGTCCTCGTCGAGGAGATGCTCTCGGGCTCCAACACCGCGTTCAACATGTACCCCGGCCTGGCGTACGGCGCCGCCGAGGTCATCGAGCAGTTCGGGACCACCGAGCAGAAGAAGGCGTACTGCCAGCCGATGTTCACGGGCGTCTGGGGCGGCACGATGTGCCTGACGGAGCCGCAGGCCGGCACCGACGTCGGCTCGGCCAAGACGACCGCCTCGCGCAACCCCGACGGCAGCTACTCGATCCGCGGCACGAAGATCTTCATCTCCGGCGGCGATCACGACCTCGCCGAGAACGTCATCCACCTCGTGCTCGCCCGCGTCGACGGCGCGCCCGCGGGGACGAAGGGCCTCACGCTCTTCATCGTGCCGAAGCTCCGCCTCAATGCCGATGGCTCGTCGGGCGAGAGCAACGACGTCGCGGTCGGTGCGCTCGAGCACAAGATGGGCATCAACGGCTCGGCCACCTGCGTCCTCAACTTCGGCGACAACGGCAGCTGCCTCGGCTGGCCGGTCGGCGGCGAGGAGAAGCTCAATCAGGGCATGCCGCAGATGTTCAAGCTCATGAACGCTGCGCGCATCTCCGTCGGCGTCCAGGGCGTCTCCGTCGCCTCGAGCGCGTACCTCAACGCGCTCGACTATGCGAAGGAGCGCAAGCAGGGCTCGAGCATCACGCACTGGAAGGATGCCACCGCGCCGCGCGTGCCGATCATCGAGCACGCCGACGTCCGGCGGATGCTCCTTCACATGAAGGCGCACGTCGAAGGCATCCGCGCGCTCGCGATCAAGCTCGCTCACCACCAGGACCAGGTCACCGTCTACACGGGCAAGGACGAGGCGAAGACGGCCTACCACCAGGGCCAGGTCGACCTCCTCGTGCCGCTCGTGAAGGCCTACGGCTCGGACCAGGGCTTCCGTGTCTGCGAGATCGCGATCCAGACCTACGGCGGCGCAGGCTTCACGCGCGACTATCCCGTCGAGCAGTACTGCCGCGACGCGAAGATCTTCAGCATCTACGAGGGCACGAACCACATCCAGGCGATGGACCTCGTCGGCCGCAAGCTCGGTCAGGCGGGCGGCGCGAACCTCCAGGCCTTCCTCGGCGACGTGCAGAAGTTCGTCGCCGCGCATTCGAGCCACCCGGCGCTCGGCGCGGCGGTGAAGAAGCTCGGCGCCGCGCAGGAGGCGCTCGCGGGCACGGCGATGCGCATGCTCATGTGGTTCCAGTCCGGCCAGCTCGCGCTCGTCCCCCTCTCGGCCAACCGCTTCTGCGACATGATGAGCGAGCTCACCGTCGCGTGGCTCCTCCTCGAGGGCGCGGTGGTCGCCGAGACCGCGAAGGCAAAGGTCGACGCGGGTCACCCCGATCACGCGTTCTACGCCGGCAAGACGGCCGCTGCGCTCTACTACGCGCGCAACGTCCTCCCCGGCGTCGAGCACAAGGCGCAGCTCCTCGCGGACGAGGACAAGTCGCCGCTCGAGATCTCGGACGCCGCGTTCGCGACCGTCTGATCCCTCGCCACACCGTCCCTTTCGTCCCCGCCAGCGCGCGCGTCGTCCATTCCAGGCGGCGCGCGCGTTTGCGTTTCGCGCATCGACGCGAGCCCCTGGGCTATCATCCGCCGCCGCCGTGAGCACGACGCCCCGCGAAGACAACGACCACGCCAACGCTCGGGTGGGGACGACCGTCGATCGGAAGTGGCGGCTCGATGCGCTCGTTGCGATCAGCTCGGTGGCAGCGACCTACAAGGCGACGCATCGCAACGGCGTCGAGACCGCGCTGAAGATCCTCCACCGGTCGCAGTCGACCTATGCGCCGGTCGTCGAGCGCTTTCTCCAGGAAGCGCATCTCGCCAATCGAATCGATCACCCGGGCGTCGAACGCGTCCTCGACGACGGAAAGACGGAGGACGGCTCCGTCTTCCTCGTGATGGAGCTCCTCGCAGGCGACACGCTCGAGGACCGACGCTCGGCGGCCGGAGGCAAGCTCGCGCTCGACGACGCCCTCCCCGCGTTCGACGGCTTCCTCGACGCGCTGATCGCGATCCACACGGCAGGCGTCTTCCATCGCAACCTGAAGCCGGCCAACGTGTTCCTCGCGACGGACGGCCGGGTCGTGCTCACCGACTTCGGGCGCGCCCGTCTCGCCGAGCGCGACGCCAAGGCGGCGCTCTCGGTCGAAGGCCTCGTGCTCGGGACGCCGGCGTACATGTCCCCGGAGCAAGCGCAGGGGAAGCGCAGCCAGATCGACGCGAGCTCGGACATCTGGTCGGCCGGCGCGATCCTGTTCACCGCCCTGACGGGGCGCCGGGTGCACGAGGGCAACAGCAACCACGAGCGGCTGCTCCACGCGCAGACGAAGCCCGCGCCGAAGATCGCCTCGCTGCTCCCGGAGCTCGCCCCGGCGGTGGCGGACGTCATCGACCGCGCGCTCGCGTTCGAGAAGAAGGACCGCGCCGTGCGTTCTGGCTCGCGACCGGCCGTGACGAGTCGACGCTCCCGGCGGAGACGAAGCCGGCCACCGCAAAGCCCGACCAGGGCTCACCGGCGGCGCCGGCCCGTAGCGAGGCCTCGCAGTGGCTGGAGAGCGCCACCAAGAAGTCGGACGATGCGGACCTCTTGCCCCCGCCGGTCGCCGCGTTCGTGAGGACCGACCCTTCGGTGGTGCTCCACGGGGCCTCGCCCGCACGACGGAAAAAGCTCTCGAAGACGACGATCCTCGCCACCGTCGCGATGGTGCTCCTCGTCGGCTGCGTCGCGGGCATCATCGTCCTCACGTTCACCGACTGACCCGCTCCGCTGCGAGCCAGGGTTCAACCTCGAGGGCCCGGTCGCCTGAAGCCACGTCGCGATGCGATCGTGCTCGAGCCTCCGTCGCTCCCGACCGCGACCGCCGGCCCACTCGTGCATCGCTAGCAGGTCACC
>Ga0209922_104295_pt1 | contig 10450 bp, 7 predicted proteins | sample ThiBiot_500_biof_FD_183946 | JGI IMG/M metagenome (GOLD analysis project Ga0209922, IMG submission 183946) | Wastewater bioreactor microbial communities from Cape Town, South Africa - Thiocy_expt_500_biof (SPAdes) | ecosystem: Engineered > Bioreactor > Thiocyanate-remediating > Anaerobic-Aerobic ...
TGGCTGGTGCGCGCGGGGCCGCCCATACTGTTGCACAAGTAGCGCAAGGCTGCCCGCGACCACGCCCCAGAACGCCGAGCCTATGCCGGCAAGGGTCACGCCGCTGAGCGTGACGAGGAAGGTGATGAGCGCCGCCTCGCGCTGGCTTTCGGACTGCAGAGCGCCCGCCAGCCCGCCGCCGATGGCCGACAGCAGGGCCAGGCCCGCAATGGCCACCACCAGTTCCTGGGGGAAGGCCGTCAGCAGCCCCGTGACCACCGCGCCAAAGATGCCCACGGCGATGTACAGCAGCCCGCAGGAGGCCGCGGCCGTGTAGCGCCGCGCGCGGTCGGGATGCGCCTCGGGCCCCATGCAGATGGCGGCGGTGATGGCGCTGAAGTTGAGGGCGAAGGCGCCGAACGGGGCCAGCGCCAGCGTGGCCAGGCCCGTCATGGTGATGAGGCGCGAGACCGGCAGCTGGTAGCCGGTGGCGCGCATCACGGCCACGCCCGGCAGGTTCTGCGAGGCCATGGTCACGATGAACAGCGGCAGGGCCAGGCTCATCAGCGCCTGCAGGCTGAACTGCGGCGCGGTGAATACCGGCATGGCCGGCGCCAGGTGCACGGCGGACCAGCGCATCTGCCCGCCCACCGCCGCCCAGGCGATGCCCGCGGCCAGCGTGAGCACCACGGCATAGCGCGGCAGCAGGCGGCGCGCCAGCAGGTAGGCGAGCAGCATCGCCAGCACCAGCGGCAGCGCCGTCTGCAGGGCCGCGAAGGCCTGCATGCCGAAGCGCGCCAGCACGCCCGCCAGCAGCGCCGAGGCGATTTCCATGGGGATGCGGCTCATCACCCGCTCGAACCATCCGGTGACGCCGGACAGCGTGATCAGCAGCGCGCAGACCATGAAGGCGCCGATGGCCTCGCCCATGGAAAAGCCCCCCGCCAGCCCCGCCGTGGCCAGCACGGCCGCGCCCGGCGTGGACCAGGCGACCATGACCGGCTGGCGCAGGATGAGCGAGGGCACGAGCGAGCACAGGCCCATGCCCAGCCCCAGCGCCCACATCCAGGACGTGATCTGCCCGGGCGTGGCGCCGAACGCCTGCGCCGCCTGGAACACGATGGCCACGGAACTGGTGAAACCCACGAGGACGGCCACGAAGCCCGCCGTGAACGCGGACAGGCTCAGGTCTTTGAAGAACTGCATGGCGGCGGATTGTGGCACCGCCGCCCGGCTGCCGCAGCGCGTGGCACTATAAAACCATAGCTATCACCGATTGCCACACAAGGGCTGGAGGCCGAAAACGATGAAATATGGATTCGCCGCGCCGACGGCTTCCTAGATTTCGATCTTGCCGCCCAGCTCGACCACCGCGTTGCTGGGCAGGTTGAGGAATTCGGCCGCCGCGCCCGCGTTGTGGTGCATCTGGGCGAACAGCTTCTCGCGCCAGGCCGCCATGCCCCGGCCGAGGGAGGGCATGACGATCTCGCGCGAGAGGAAGTAGCTCGTGCTCATGGGGTCGAGCTTGATGCCGCGGCCGGTGATGTTGGAGAGCGCGCGCGGCAGGTTTACGTCGTTCTTGAAGCCGTAGTGCACCATCACCTGCCAGCAATCGTGGCCCAGCGACTCCACTTCGAGCCGCTTGTCCATGCCTATCCACGGGGTTTCGTGGTTGCACACGGTGACGAACAGGTTCTGCTCGTGCAGCACCTTGTTGTGCTTGAGGTTGTGCAGCAGGGCATTGGGCACGATGCCCGGCTCGCTGGTCAGGAACACCGCCGTGCCGTCCACGCGCGCCGGCGGCGCGACGAACAGCGACTCCAGGAACTCCTGCAGGCCCAGCGCCGTTTCCTGCAGGGCCTTGTTGAGCAGCTCGCGCCCGCGCTTCCAGGTCATCATGAGCGTGTACACCAGGCCACCCAGCAGCAGCGGGAACCAGCCGCCCTCGACCAGCTTGAGCAGGTTGGAGCTGAAGAACAAGATGTCCACGGTGAAGAAGAAGCCCGTGGCCGCGACGCACAGCGCCAGCGGGTAGCCCCAGCCATAGCGCACGACGAAGAAGGTGAGCACGGTGGTGATGGTCATGTCCAGCGTCACCGCGATGCCGTAGGCCGCCGCCAGGTTGCTCGACGAGCGGAACAGCACCACGGCCAGCACGATCATGACGAACAGGGCCCAGTTGACGAAGGGCATGTAGATCTGGCCCGTGTCCCAGGTGCTCGTGTGCTGTATCTGCAGCCGCGGCAGGTAGCCCAGCTGGATCGCCTGCTTGGTCACGCTGAAGGCGCCCGAGATCAAGGCCTGCGAGGCGATCACGGCCGCCACGGTGGCCAGGCCGACCAGCGGCAGCGTGATCCAGTCCGGCGCCAGGTGGAAGAACGGGTTGGCCACGGCCGCGGGCTCGGCCAGCAGCAGCGCGCCCTGGCCGAAATAGTTCAGCGTGAGCGCGGGCATGACGATGGAGAACCAGGCCAGGCGGATGGGCTGGCGCCCGAAGTGGCCCATGTCGGCGTACAGCGCCTCGCCGCCGGTCACGCACAGCACCACCGCGCCCAGGATGATGAAGGTGGTGCCGGGGTTGTGCACGATGAAGCGCAGCGCGTGGTGCGGGCTCAGGGCGAACAATATCTCCGGATGGCCCACGATGTGGTAGATGCCCAGCGCCCCGATGGAGATGAACCAGAGCACCATGATCGGCCCGAAGAACCGGCCGATGCCCGCGGTGCCGCGCTTTTGCAGCAGGAACAGCCCCAGCAGGATCAGCAGCGTGAGCGGTATCACCGCCTTGCGGAACGCGGTCGAGACCACGTCCAGCCCCTCCACCGCCGACAGCACCGTGATGGCCGGCGTGATGACGCCGTCGCCATAGAACAGGCAGGTGCCGAAGATGCCTATCGCCAGCATCCACTTGCGCAGGGCGGGCGCCTTGTCCTTGACCGACTGCGAGGCCAGCGCCAGCATGGCGACCAGCCCCCCCTCGCCGTTGTTGTCGGCGCGCAGCACCAGGACCACGTACTTCAGCGAGACGATGATGGTGAGCGTCCAGAACACGATGGACAGCACGCCGTAGACGTTGGCGTGCGTGAACGGCACGTGGCCCGAGCCGAAGACTTCCTTGAGCGTGTACAGCACGCTGGTGCCGATGTCGCCATACACGACGCCGATGGCGCCCAGGGTCCTAAAGGCCAGCGACGATTTGGTGTTTTGCACGGTGCGGTGCCTCTGGTCTTGGGAGCCAGAAGTTCCTGGGTTCTTTTGCGTGGCCGCCATTGTGCGCCGCCCCCGCGGGCGGCGCATGCGGGCGTTCAGTCGTAGGTCTCGGCCTCGGGGTCCGTGGCTTCCAGCTCGTAGCTGGCGGCCAGCATGGCCAGGCGCGCGATCACGCCGTACATGTAGAAGCGGTTGGGCGCGCTCGCGCCCGGGCGGGCGCCGGGCTGGGGCAGCTGGGTGCTGTGCTGGAAGGCCAGCGGCACGAAGCTCGCGCCGGGGGCGTTGAGGTTCTCGTCCACGCCGCGCTCGGCATGCATGCGGTAGAAGCCCCCGACCACGTAGCGGTCCATCATGTAGACCACGGGCTCGGCCACGGCCTCGTGCACGCGCTCCTGGGTCAGCACGCCCTCCTGCACGATCACGTCGTGCACCTCCTGGCCGTCCTTGATCACGGCCATCTTGTTGCGCGTCTTGCGGTTCAGGCCTTCGAGCTCCCTGGCGTCGTGCACGGTCATGATGCCCATGCCGTAGGTGCCGTTGTCGGCCTTGACGACGGCGAAGGGCTTTTCCTTGATGCCGTATTCCTTGTACTTGCGCCGCACCTTGGCGAGCAGCGCATCGACCGTGCCGGCCAGCCCCTCCATGCCCGTGCCCTGGTTGAAGTCCACGCCCTCTACGTTGCCGAACAGCGGGTTGATGAGCCAGGGGTCTATGCCCAGCATCTTGCCGAAGCGCTTGGCCACCTCTTCGTAGCTCTTGAAATGGTGGCTCTTCCTGCGCACGCTCCAGCCCGCGTGCAGCGGCGGCAGCAGGTACTGCTCGTACAGTTCCTCCAGGATGCCCGGCGCGCCGGCCGACAGGTCGTTGTTGAGCAGGATGGTGCAGGGGTCGAAGTTCTTCAGCCCCAGGCGGCGCTTGGTGCGGATCACCGGCTCCAGCGTCACCGTCTCGCCGTGGGGCAGCGTGATGGTGGTGGTCTTCTTGATGTCCGGGCTGATCGAGCCCACGCGCACGTTGAGCCCGGCCATGTTGAAGATGCGCACCAGCTGCGCCACGTTGGCCAGGTAGAAGGTGTTGCGCGAATGGTTCTCGGGGATGATGAGCAGGTTGCGCGCCTCGGGGCAGATCTTCTCGATGGCCGCCATGGCCGCCTGCACCGCCAGCGGCAGCATCTCGTCGGTCAGGTTGTTCCAGCCGCCAGGGAACAGGTTGGTGTCCACGGGCGCGAGCTTGAAGCCGGCGTTGCGGATGTCCACCGAGCTGTAGAACGGCGGCGTGTGCTCCATCCACTCCAGGCGGAACCAGCGCTCGATGGCCGGCATGGAGTCCAGGATGCGCTGCTCCAGCTCGTTGATCGGGCCTGTGAGTGCGGTGACGAGGTGCGGAACCATATAACCCCAGGTATTGCAGTCAAGCGCCGCATTGTAGGGACGCGGCACGCCGCCCCCCGTACGTAGTTCACCGACGCCAGAACGCGGGCGACAGCAGCGCCATGAAGCTCAGTATCTCCAGCCGCCCCAGCAGCATGCCCAGGGTGCAGATCCAGATCTGGAAGTCGGTCAGCCCCACGTAGTTGGAACTGGGGCCTATCGTGCCCAGCCCCGGCCCCGTGCAGTGCACGCTGGCGAGCACGGCGGAGAACGCCGTCAGCGGGTCGAGGTCGGTCAGCAGCAGCACCATGCTCAGCACGATCACCGTGGCGCCGTAGACCAGCATGAAGGCCAGCACCGAGAAGATCATGCGGTTGTCCACCACGCGCCCGCCCAGCAGCACCGGCTGCACGGCGCGCGGGTGCACCAGGCGCGTGAGCTCGCGGCGTGCCTGCTGCACCAGGATCAGCATGCGCACCATCTTGATGCCGCCGCCCGTCGATCCGGCGCTCGTGGCCACGCCCGACAGGAGCAGCATGAACACCGGCGCGAACACCGGCCAGGCCAGGTAGTCCTGCGTGGCGTAGCCCGTGGTCGTGGCCACCGACACCACGTGGAACATGCCGTGGCGCAGCGCCTGCAGCGGCTCGTACACGCCCTTGGCCCACAGCAGCAGCGCCACCAGCAGCCCCCCGCCGATCAGCACCGCCATGGTGGCGCGCACCTCGGGGTCGCGCCAGAAGCCCTGCCAGTGGCCCTTGCGCAGCGCCACGAAGTACAGCGTGAAGTTGCAGCTGGCCACCAGCATGAAGAACACCGCCATCGCCTCCAGCACGGGCGAGTCGAAGAAGGCGAAGCTCGCGTCGTGCGGGGACAGGCCCCCCAGGCTCACGGTGGTGAACATGTGCATGACGGCGTCCATGGGCGTCATGCCCCCCGCCCAGAAGCACAGCGCGCACACGACGGACAGCGCCGCGTACACGCCCCACAGCCCCTTGGCCGTCTCCGTCATGCGCGGCGTGAGCTTGGTGTCCTTGATGGGGCCCGCGGCCTCGGCCTTGAAGAGCTGGCTGCCGCCCACGCCCAGCAGCGGCAGCACGGCCACGGCCAGGATCAGGATGCCCATGCCGCCCATCCACTGCAGGAAGGTGCGCCAGAAGTTGACCGACAGCGGCAGCGCATCCAGCCCCGAGAGCACCGTGGAGCCCGTGGTCGTCAGGCCCGAGACGGCCTCGAAGTACGCGTGGGTGAACGTGATCGGCTGCCCCAGCTGCGCCATGACCAGCCACAGCGGCAGGCTGGCGCACAGCGGCAGCATCACCCACACCAGCGTCACCAGGATCACGCCGTGGCGCGGCTGCAGCTCCTCGCGATGGCCGCGCAGCAGCCACCACAGCGCCAGCCCCGCCCCCAGGGTCGCCAGGGCGGAGGCCGGGTAGACGCGCCACACCGCCTCCTGCAGCCACCACGACAGCAGGCCCGGCAGCACCATGCCCAGGGAGAACATGCACATGAGCATGCCCAGCACGCGCAGGACGGGGAACAGGTCGCGCATTTCAGAAGAAGATGGCGTTCACGCGGAACAGCTTTTCCACCTCGCGCACCAGGCGCTTGTTCGGCAGAAAGAACACCACATGGTCGTTGCTCTCGATCACCGTGTGGCTGCGCGGGATGATGACCTCGGGCGCACGCGGCTGCACGGGCACGATGGCGCCCTCGGGCGGCGGCGGCGCGTCCGGGTCGGGCAGGCCGCGTACGATCAGGCCCATGTGCACGGCCGGCGGCAGCGGCAGGTCCTCCACGCGCCGGCCCACCACGCGCGAGCTCTTGCGGTCGCCGCGCGCCACGATCTCCAGCGCCTCGGCCACGCCGCGGCGCAGGCTGTGCACGGCCTGCACGTCGCCCTGGCGCGTGTAGGCCAGCAGCTCGCCCAGCATGGCCTGCGCGGGCGTCAGGGCAATGTCGATCTGCGTGCCGTGCATCAGCTCGGCGTAGGCCTGGCGGTCGATGAGCGCCAGCACGCGGCGCGCGCCCATGCGCTTGGCCAGCAGGCAGGACATGATGTTGTTCTCGTCGTCGTTGGACAGCGCCAGGAAGAAGTCCACCTCCTCGATGCCCTCCTCGCCCAGCAGCTCCTCGTCCGACGACTCGCCCTGCAGCACCAGCACCTCCTCGGGCAGGTTCGACGCCAGCGCCACGCAGCGCTGCGCGTCGTGCTCGATGATCTTGATGTTGAAGCGCCCCTGCTCGGCCGCGAGGGCGCGCGCCAGGCGCTCGCTGACCACGCCGCCGCCGGCCATCATGATGCGGCGCACCACGCGCGGCGGCTGGCCCGGGCGCATGCGCAGCGCCGCCAGCACCTGGGGCACGCGCTCGCGGCCGGCCAGCGCGAACACCTCGTCGCCGGGCTCGATGCGCGTGGCGCCGTCGCAGGGCACGAAGCGGTCGGGCTCGTCGGGAAAGCGCCGGTAGATGGCGACGATGCGCACCGCCACGTCCGGCATCTGCTCGCGCAGCAGCTTGATCTCCAGGCCCACGGCCGGCGCGCCGGCGCGCGCGCGCGCCGACACCAGGCAGGCGCGCCCGTCGGCGAACTCGCGCACCTGCAGCGCGCCGGGATGTTCCACGAGCTTGCCGATGTAGCGCACCAGCGAGTTCTCGGGGCACAGGATGTGGTCCACCGCGAAGCCCTCGCGCGAGAGCAGCGCGCTGCCGTCCTCGAAGCCGTTGGTGCGCACGCGCGCGATGCAGCGCGGCACGTTGAACTGCATCTGCGCCACCTTGGCGCAGACCAGGTTGGTCTCGTCCTGCGCCGCGCAGGCGATGAGCAGGTCGGTGTCGCGCGCGCCGGCCTCGGCCAGCACGGCCGGGTCTATGCCGTTGCCCACCACGCCGCGCAGGTCCAGGCGCGCCTCCAGGTCGCGCAGGCGCTGGGCATCGGTGTCGATGACGGTGATGTCGTTGCTCTCCGACACCAGACTGGCCGCCGCGCTCTGGCCCACGCGGCCCGCGCCCAGGATGATGATTTTCATGTAAAACTGGCCCCTAGAGCAATGTGGATAAGCCCTACCAGCTATTGAATAAGGAGCAAATCAGCCCCGCACCTCGCCCTCGCCCAGCACCACCCACTTGAGCGACGTCAGGCCCTCGATGCCCACGGGCCCGCGCGCGTGGAACTTGTCGGTGCTGATGCCGATCTCGGCGCCCAGGCCGTACTCGAAGCCGTCGGCGAAGCGCGTGCTGGCGTTGACCATCACGCTGGCCGAATCCACCTCGCGCAGGAAGCGCTGCGCGTGCATGTGGTCGCGCGTGAGGATGGCGTCCGTGTGGTGGCTGCCGTAGCGGTTGATGTGCGCCATGGCCTCGTCCAGCCCCGCCACCACCTTCACGCTGATGATGGGCGCCAGGTACTCCTCGCTCCAATCCTGTTCGGTGGCTTCGGCCAGGTCGGCGCCCGGCACGGCGCGCAGGATGGCCAGCGCCTCGGGGCAGCAGCGCATCTGCACGCCCTTGGCGGCGTAGACGGCGCCGATCCTCGGCAGGAAACCGGCCGCCACGCCGCGCGCCACCAGCAGGCCCTCGCTCGCGTTGCAGGGGCTGTACTTCTGCGTCTTGGCGTTGTCGGCCACCTTCACGGCCATGTCGATGTCGCAGGGATCGTCCACGTAGGTGTGGCAGTTGCCGTCCAGGTGCTTGATGACGGGCACCTTGGCCTCGGCGCTGATGCGCTCGATCAGCCCCTTGCCGCCGCGCGGGATGATCACGTCCACGTACGCGGGCATGGCGATGAGCTGGCCCACCGCCGCGCGGTCGGTGGTCTGCACCAGCTGCACGCCGTGCTCGGGCAGGCCCGCCTCGGCCAGCGCCTGCGCCACCAGCCGCGCCAGCGCCCGGTTGGAGTCGATGGCCTCGGAGCCGCCGCGCAGGATGCAGGCGTTGCCGCTCTTGATGCTCAGGGAGGCGGCCTCGATGGTCACGTTGGGCCGGCTCTCGTAGATCATGCCGAACACGCCGATGGGCACGCGCATCTGGCCCACGCGGATGCCGCTGGGCTGCTGCTTCATCCCGATGATCTCGCCGATGATGTCGGGCATGGCCGCCAGCTGCTCGCAGCCCTGGGCGCAGGTCTCGATCACCTTGGGCGTGAGCCTGAGCCGGTCCACCATGGGCTCGGCCAGGCCCGCGGCGCGGGCGCGCTCCAGGTCGCGCGCGTTGTCCTGCTGCAGCGCGTCCACGTTCGCCCGCAGAAGCCGCGCCAGGGCCAGCAGCGCCTTGTTTTTGATAGCTGCCGGCGCCCGCGCCATGAGCGCTGAGGCGGTTTTTGCTTGCAAGCCCAGCGTCTGGGTGTATTCGGCGATGTTCAGGGCGTTCATGGCCCGATTCTGACGCAGATCGCCCACCTTCCGCAGCCGTGGGGGCTGGGCTAAGCTAGGCGCATGCACGCCGCACCCCGCCCGCCAAGCCCGCTGGACCAGCTCGACCAGCTGCAGCACGACCTGCGCGCCCTGCAGGACATGCGCACCAGCCCCCACGCCTTCAGCGCCGCCGCGCGCGGCCACGCCGATCTGCTCGCGGCCCTGCCGCCGCGCTACGGCGAGGTGCTGCTGGGCCTGCTGGACCGGCTGGAGGCCGGCGCCCTGTTCACCGAGGAAAGCTGCTCCTTCAGCCACCAGGGCGTGGTGGACAGCCTGCAGCTGTGGGTGGACAAGGCGCGGGGCATAACCTGCGCCTGATCCTGCCCGCGCTGCGGCTTTGCCGCGGAAACGGTCAGGCCGTGATGTACCGCCGCACGACGGCGTGCCACGCGCGCAGCGCCGGGTCGTCGGCCTCGCTGGCGAGCCATGCGCCGCGCACGATGGAGGCCACCGGGCTGGCCTGCAGGTCCGCGAAGCACAGGTCCGGGTATCGCGATCGCACCAGGCTGCGCGGGACGAGAGTGATGCCCAGGCCCTTGGACACGCAGGCCAGCACCGTCAGCCAGTGGCGGGCCTCGTGCCGCACGCGCGGATGGAACCCCGCGGACAGGCACAGCGACACCACGTGGTCGTAGTAGGCCGGCGAGAAGGTGCGCGCGAACAGGACGAAGGGCTCGTCCTTGAAGCGGGCGAGATCGACGGCCTGCGCGCGGCGCCGGCCGGTCTTCGGCGCCGCCCGGGCCATCGGGTGCGCGGCGGGCAGGCACAGCACGAAGGGCTCGCACAGCAGCTCCTCGGACATCACCGTCGCCGGCAGCGCCGTGCTGTGCACGAAGCCGTAGCGGATGCGGTGGCGCTGCAGGGCCGGGATCTGGTCGGCCGTGCTCAGCTCGACCAGGCGCAGGTCCACGTCGGGGTGGCTCTGCCCGAAGACCTGCACGGCGCGGTCCAGGCCGCGGTGCAGCATGGAGGCGAAGAAGCCCACCTCCAGCGTGCCCTGCATGCCCTGGTGCACGCGCGCGGCCGTGGCGTGGGCGCGCTCGAACTGGCTGGCGACTTTCAGCGCCTCCTCGTAGTAGGCCGCGCCGGCCGCGGTCAGCCGCACCTCGTGCGTGCTGCGCTCCACCAGCGCGAAGCCCAGGGCCTGCTCGAGCTGGCGGATGGAGACGGAGAACGGCGGCTGGGAGATGTGGCAGCGCTGCGCCGCGCGCCCGAAATGCAGCTCTTGCGCGAGGGCGATGAAGTGGCGCAGGTGGCGCAGTTCGATGGCGGTGGTCATTCGTCGGGCGAATCAGCTGTTCCCGAAAGAATAATGGACGGGCCCGGACGCACGCCGCGACACTGCCGCATCGATGAACAAGGAGACAGCGTGCAGGATCTGGTGCAGTACACGGTGCGCGACGGCGTCGCCGAAATCACGATGAACCGCGGGCCGGTGAACGCCATCGACCTGGACCTGGCGCGCGGCGTCATCGA
>Ga0209922_104304_pt1 | contig 10426 bp, 7 predicted proteins | sample ThiBiot_500_biof_FD_183946 | JGI IMG/M metagenome (GOLD analysis project Ga0209922, IMG submission 183946) | Wastewater bioreactor microbial communities from Cape Town, South Africa - Thiocy_expt_500_biof (SPAdes) | ecosystem: Engineered > Bioreactor > Thiocyanate-remediating > Anaerobic-Aerobic ...
CAAAGATTTGTCGAAAATCAATTCGAAAACGTACGTTTATCGATTTGATCTAAATCACAATCGAGTAAATAGCCATCCGTTGGTTTCGATGGACCTTTGAATATGAAATTGAATATAAAATCAATCGAATCAAATGACCTACTAATTCGACGTTTTTTTGTCGATGATGAACAAACATTTTCGTTGTTTTCTTCGTCGAATTTTAATTTTCGTTTCTGTGATTTAGCTGAATCACTTTCGAGATATTTGTTTGTCGAACGTCGGGATTGTTTGGGAGTGAAATATTGTGTTAGACACGCTTGAGACATACCTTGTTCGTCTCAAATACAATGATCTAATGAACGTAAACGAGGAAAAAGAAAGACAAAGATAATACAAAGAACATTTTCGATGCATCGAACCAATCGAACAGCGATCTTGGGAAAGGTCAATAATTTTCTTGTTGAATCTCCTGCTGACATCTTTTATTTCAAATCTCATTTCATTTTAATTTTCAACACAAAAATTCAATTCAATGAAATTCTCTTTTTTTTTATTCTCATAAGAAAAAAAATCGAATCCTTAGAACTCAACATGACGATTAGATGTCGCCTAATCATTTCATGATTCATCGTTTTATTATTATTGTTGCCATACACCGAACACAAGGCAAGGAAACAAATCAATCGTTAATAAATAATAAAACAACAGCAAATGCAATCGAATACAAACGAAATCATCGATATTTCAAGCGATGATGAAGACGAAAATGAAGCTCGTCTTAGTTGTTCATTACGTTGGCTTATAAGTAAAGCGTATTTACATCAAACAATCCCTGATTATTTGCCACATGAACATTTCTTTCAAAATGAAAATCAAGAACGTTTTCTCTCGCCTGATATTGCACTTGTCCTACTCTCGGGCGATTTATATATTCGTGCATTTCAAAATATAACAAATCAACAAGAAGAAATCTTCTCCTATGAAGATATTCTCAATTATTTTACATCACAAAATATACATTTAGATATGAATCTATTGAAACAAGATGATCCATTGAATGCTCATATACATTTAGAACTTATTGATCATTTGATGAATTTATATTTTCAATTGAATCTCGATCAAACTCTTCTCTATCAACGTTTCGAAAAACTTCAATTAAAATCTGTTCTATCATTATTAACTAAATCTCAACGATTACCCACAGAAACATTACTTATTATCTGGTTGAATGGTATCTGTGAATATCTAGCAAATCTTCATTCACAACGTATACCGCCTGTGATTGATCTTCGTTCATCGATCATCGATGGTCAATGTTTGATTGCTCTTGTTTCATTTTACGATCACGAATATAATGAAAAGAAAAATCGACATGATTTAAATACTCTTCGACATTATCTCAATCATTATCAGGGTCATTCGATGACAAATATATTTCCATTTACAATACGAAATCTTCGAGAAAATCTCATACCAGACATCAATATTCAGGCAATGCTAGTTGATTTATTTGTTCTTTTTGAAAAGACACATTTCGATGAGAATGAAGACGAGGAAAATCTCGGCTCGAATAAATCCAATCAAACATATTCGATCAATGGTGATGATCAAGAGGATGAATTAGAATTTTCAACAACCGGTGGTATTCTTCAAGCGAGTACAAATCACGAACGACAAGTATCAATACCAATGAAAAGTAGTTTGAAAACATCAACGTCAATATCACCAAAGAAAACGTCGTTTATGTCAACGACAACCACATGGCAACGGCAAGCTCAATCAAATCAACCGACACCCATTGATACAGCTCGTACGAATTGTTCGGATGATGTTCAGCTGACAAACGAATATCTTGCAGTTAAAATGCAATTGGAATTAAAGAAACGTTCGATCGAACGTGATAAACAACGTTTAGAACAACAACGTGACAGCAAACGACAGACAATAAGTCAAGAAGCATTTAAACAATTACTTCAACAAAAAACCAAGACAACAGCTAATCTAACAAATGAATATCTTTCATCACCACAAATTCGAAAATCTCAAACAACAGCTGAATTTCGTTCACAAACATCTCCGACGATGCTTGCTCAACCGAATTTATCATCTGAAATTACAACCAAAGACAATTCATCTATCGTCGATCTTTCGAAACCGATGACTCGAGATGATTTTCTAAATACGCTCGAATTACTCAAACAAAAATATATCGAAACAACAACCACAACCACCACAACAACGCCAATCATTGCCGAAGAATCTCGAATCGAACAATTGAATTCGAATATCGGCGAATTACAACAAGTAATAAAAAAAAACAGATCTCTTGATAATTTAAACAAATCTCTATTCATAGGTTATTAATAATTTATCTGAAAAACAAGAAGAAATTCATAATCAAGTTATTCAAGCTAATGGTGGCGGCAGTAGTAATGTATCACGTAATGCAACATTCTCAAGAAAATCTTTGACATTTGCACATCGACCATCGACATCGACGCCACGTGAAGAAGAACTACCAGCGAAAGCCAATGGTCATGGCCTTGTTCTTGATATTGTCGATGATACATCGGCATCGACAGCGATCGAAATGGAACGTAAACGTGAACTCGTTCTCATCAAACAACAACAACGACACGAAGCTTTTGAAAAACGTCGTCAATTGAGAGAAATTGAAAGTTCAAAACGTGATAACGAACGACGACAAAAAGATCTCGAAGAATCAGCTAAAAAACACGAACGAGAACAGCGACGCGAAGAAATCTATCGACAATATATGGCGAAAAAAGACAAGAATTTCTCGAATACAATCGACAACAATAATCAATCCGACGAACATCCAACAATTAAAATGCGAGCCAAAACTGCAACACAACGTCGACAAACAGGTCCGATTCTCATTTCAACATTCGGTACATCGAATACCGATATGTTTAATAACGTCGATTTAAATGAAACAATGACAACACCACCATCATCATCATTATCATTTGTTCGAATGGCTGAATTACGTTCGGCCAAAACTCCGACGAAAATCGACTCTCGAACATTGCCACGTTCATCAGCACGTTCAACAGCTGAACCTCCATTGCCACTCATTCCAATAAGTGAACCACGTTATCCACTAGCTAAACCATTGTCAGGTAAAAGTAATCGACAAACAATACTCAATGCTTTAACACAAGTCATATTGGCCGGTAAAGTTAACGATCGTATACGTGAACAAGTTTGCGATGAAATCGAACGTCACACGGATAAAATCAAACATTTCATTATTCTATTTCGTGATTCACGTTTGCAATTTCGTGGTGTCTATGCGTTTCTTCCGTTAACAAATGCAACGGCATCGGACACACCAACGCGAATCGAACGAATTTTTGGACAAGGTCCAAAAGATATTACTGAATCCATGGTTGATACATTTTATAAATATAATAATGGTTCAAAACAATTCTCTCAAGTGCCTATTAAATCATTTAGTGTTCAATGCGATGCTGTGACGATATCGAATCAATATTGGACACAGCAATCGGCAGCTTCAAAACGAGCAACTACTGCACTTCCTATGTCTCCGTCTGATTAACTCAATTCTCTCATCTCTCTTCGATCAATCTGAACAAATGTAGATAGATATGAATAATTCATAAATAAATTTGTTTTGTTTTTAAATAACAGTGCTTTTCTGTACAGTTTTTTTTTGTTCTAGTTGTTGTTATTCTTATTCTACATATTTGTGTTTATCAAATAAAAATCAATAAATAAATAAATAAATAAATAAATAAAAACTTTTGGTATTCATTACAAATATTAAATTTCAGAAGTATGATATGTTGAGATGTTGCGAATGTCTTATATTACATATTTGACTTTTTGACCATTTGAAATATCAGAGTTCAATTCAAGTACTTCTATTGACTTTTTCTTTAAAGTACAAAATGATGTTTTTTTTTACTGCTTCGAGTATTTCTAAGAATTCATTTATGCTCACTATATTGTAGCAAATGTTGTCAGCTAATCATTGACACAGCTGGTACATGACTATTGTTTTATGTTTATATTCGCCTGTGACCAATGAACTCTATCCGAGGAACATCAATGAATAGTATGAAGAAAATGTTATAATTGAACTTTTGGTATAACGTAGGATCAAATGGAATCATCGAACAAAATAATTAGGTCACCCTCAATGTCAAATGTAATCGACACTTGTGTGTTAATGATCGCAAGACTTTTTTATTCGATTAATTATCAATGAAAAGTATATTTCTTTTCAGAAGAACATTCACACTGTAGTTATTATAACATATTTAATTAAAACCTTTACTTTCCGCGAAACCAACGAATTAAATATTTAAAAAAGGAATATTATTCTCTTGGTTAATCATATATACTTTTTTGTTACTATTTAAAATAAATAAGTCGCGAAGTTCTTAAGGTAAACGCTTATTTCACATACGTATATTCCATTGTTTATGACTATCTATTCATACGTTTATTGATACGAAACAAAACAAAACGGAACACAGAAAACTGTTGATAGATTTCAAGGTGCATTCATTGACGTCAAATATATCTTGTTCAAGGAAAGAAGTCATTTATTTAGAATAAATATGAATTTCTACGTCAGATTCCACATAATCGAATAAATAAATAAAAATGGCATGTAGAATACAGGGAAATATGTTGATGCTCGATTCGCTTTCATTGTTATTGTTGTTTGTTCTGAAACTAAAAACAAGAAAAATAATAAATTCCGTTGAACTTTAATCTTCTTAAATTTCTAAAGTTCTACTTTTATTTCGCTTAAGTATTTGTATACGTGTTGTTGATTCTTCAGGTTTATTATCTATTGTTGAGGCGTTTATTGAACGACGAAGTTCTTCAATAATTATTTGTTCGGAAGAAAAAAAACGAACATACGATATAAATATTGATTTTTTTTTCTTTAACAACTAGTCAATTACCTCGTAGTTCAATAGCAGCATGATTTTTTCCTAAAGTTGATTCAGCAAAGCAAGCATAGATGCCGAAATCATGTTTATCAATATCTTTTATATGTAAACTTGTTTGTACGAGCTCGTTATTGAGATTTTGTACCGAACGAATCTTTGAACTTGTTTGATTGTCCATTCGTTGCCAATAGATTTTCGTATCATACGGAACTGTTGCTGTACAACGTAGATAAACAGACTTTCCGATGCTACTTTGAACAAGAGCTGTTTGTGCTTGAATTATTGGTGAAACTAAAATTTATTTTCATATTACAAGGCCGTATATTTTTTCTTACAAATAATTTCTTCTGACTATCTGTTAATTATATCCGGCTTTCGAGCGAACAAATTGCTAATCTAATCGATATTTAGCAACTATTATACACACATGATAATCTTTCTACACTTTGACATGCATGCAAGTTAATGATAACAATTTTCCAATTGACCTAGCTAAAATATACCTAATTTTAATCTTGTACTTTTCATCCTTACAATTAAAAATATGATATTCAGCAAACAATGATAGCCGTCAATCCTGAAGATATCAAATTAATAGTTTTTTTTTCTTCGTCGAATGATGACGTTGGTCATGTTTCATCAACATACATACATATATATATATGCAAACACATACAATTACATCAACACGCGCATGTGTAGAAAGAGGAAATTAAAATATAAGAATATTTGTTACACAAATTTTTAAAAAGAAAACCTATGCGGTACGCATGTTAGAAGCAAATGGCCGGCTGAAACTGTTTGCTTGACTGATTTCCGAATGTGTATAGAGATAAAAAGCGCAAACTGCAACTGACCAGCAGATTTCTGGTCTTTTTTTCTTCTGTTTGAATAAAAACTGAACAAATGCACTCAATAGATGAGGCAACGAAAAAAAAAACTTGTAAAACAGAATTCGAATATACGACGAGATTAGAAATAGAACACAAATACGCACAAAATACAAGACAATAATAATAATGAAATGAAGAAGAAGAAGAAGAAGAGAAAATCACCGAGTTAGACGAGAAAAAAAATTAGTATCTTCTTTTTTTGCTTGCTGACCGAGAGTCTTACCCTACTCATAAAATGAAACTAAACCCTATTTTCTTTCCTATCTATATGTAACACTTATCACAGAGGCATGTAGAGTTGTTCTTTTTCTTTGTGTTTTTGTTCGTTGTCTGTCTCTTATACTTGCTGGATTGTAGCCGGTGATCCACATCGACATTCTTCAACGACCATATTCGGTATATATTTGCGAATAATTGGTCCACCATTTGTTGTTGTATACATTAATTCTAGGCCACCTGTACGAGAATATGAACAACATTGTGTTGCTTGTTGATCGGGTCGATTGACTTCCGTTGTTGTTGTCGTTCGACCTGGCTGATGCATATAAAGAAGCTTATGAGCCGAATGTGGTTCGTTTTTATATTGTGCATGTTTAGCTTTCGAATATTCTAATGCAGTACTTGTACTACACACGCCGACACATTCACCGATGTCAATCTGTCGTGGATAGATAACAAAATTCAATGCATTCGTGCCTTGATCAAGATCAATGGTCAATGGCCGACGGCAACACGGACTTTTCGGATCACAAGGTCGTGCCAATCGTGGTCCAGCCGCTTGTGTATTTCGTTGGCCACGATTTTTGGTTAATGTTGCAATTTTTTCACCATATTCAACCAGCATATATGGTAATTGAAGATGAGATTGTTTGTTTCCATTGATATCATCAATGTCATCATCATTGTTCGAATGTAAGAAATTATTGAAACTTTTCTTTGAATAATATCGTCGATAGAATGTTGCCCAAGACGATTGAACAACATGACTTATACCGAGACCGTACCAAGGCATGAGAAATTGCTGATAGATTTGTTGAAGATCGATGAGATTCGGTTTTGAATCAATGGTAAATTCGTACCAATTTCGATTCAATTGTTTGACTTGACTGATAGGTAAACGAATGGTATCAGTTAGCTGTGACATTGGATTTTGACGTGTATCATTCGATGCTGGTCGAAAAACTTGAAACATTTGAAACATATCCGGTGTTAACAATTGTTCTTGATTGTAATTGAGATGAAAGTAGTTTTTTCTTACATACAAACGTAAACGTTTGATGAGTTGATTGGTTGGCAAAGCTTTGGAGTCGATCGACGATTTTGTAAAACGAAAACATTCGATTTGATGTAAACTTTCTCGATTGAGATTGATTTTGGCAGCAATTTGCCGTTGACATGAATGGGATGGGAGAGAATCACCAGGTAAAATAGCACGTTCAGTAGTTGCTTGTAGATCTTCACGAGATTTCTGTTGTTGATAAGCGTGAAGTTCTTCATTGTATTGAATATCTTCTTGTTCTAATGTTTGAACAATCGATGGAATACCTGTTCCATCATTGCCATTCAATGTGACATTCGGTACTTCTTTGATCTCCAATCGTTCGAATATCATTCTCGTAAATTCTTCAATTTGTTGTTCATTAGCTGGATTTTTTATTGTTGTTGTTGATGAAAATGATGACGATGATGATGATGATGGTACTTTCCGAGAATCACTCGAGTATGTTGGATGATTGTGTTGATCATCATAGAAATTTTGAGATTTAGTTGACGATGGAAATCGTCGTTTTGATGCGACTCGTGGATGAGCTTGTACAAAAGTTGTCGAAAAAATAAGTAGAACTGTGAATAGAACAAATCCGGACGTCATTGTCTTTATCAAAAAGACTTCGAAAAGAATATCGACGTCAGTTAGATACGGATTATATATATGAATGTCGAGGAAATTTATGTTTGGTAAATATATTTATATTGTTAGTTTGATATATATATATAGAGGAAAGTTTAGATTTCCTAATTGTTCTGTTGATGACGTTAGTTGATATTGATAGACGTGTAGGTGGTAGTGATAATCATCTGTGTTTTTGACTGAACAACATTGAACCAAAGGTAAATGAGAAAACGAGAGAAAGACAGAGAGAGAGAGAGAGAGAGAGAGAGGGCGAAAGAGAAAACGAGAGAAAAAAAGATGTAATGATGAACAAAAACACAACAATCACAAGCAAGTTAAAGGAGAAAGAAAAGAGAAACTGTGCAATAGCTATCTTTCTCTGCGAGTCTTGCTTTCTTTTTCTTCTTCTTCTTCTGTTCTCTTTTCTCTCATTTTATTCTTTGTCACATAGTTTAATTCCTTTTTTTTTACACTTGTTCTCTTTCTGTTAAAATGACATTGGGCGGTGAAGTTAAGCAAATATATTTTAAAAACTATTAGCAATCAAATAAAAAAAGAGAAGAAAATGAAGAGAAAAAAAGTTAAAAGTCACACATATTGCACTGAATTGGTCAACAATGATTGTTTCGAGAACGAAAAGATTTCGTTACATCTTTTCTAGAATAAATGTCGAAGAGAACGTATGGGTTCACTGCTCATCGGTGTTTGTCAAAGGTTATTCTAATAGTATCAATATCGAATCGGCAACCTTTGACAATATATTATTCTTTAAAAGAAAATTTTCGCCCACGCATTCATGTTTATTAACGAAGGAGTTTCTCTTTTTACTCCCGCGATTAGGTTTTCAATGAAAGAAAAGACTTTGATCTTGTTATTTGTTCATCTCAATAGAGTTTTTATTTCGTAGGAACGGATCTCAAGTCTTTCAATTAGGTTCTTTAGAAATCAAAATATTAAAAAGTCAGAGAAGTAGAATAGAGAACTTATTCATCAAGTGCATCGAAACGTAAGATGTTCTCTAGGTGCTTTCTTCTTATATTGAGAATCAAAAATAGAAAGATATTTCTAGAACTTCATTATTTGCTTTCGATGCATATCGGTCAACTTGAATCGCTGATGTGCCGACATTTCTCTGTTTATTGAAATGAAGCAGATAAACGTCGGTCAAGTTCTTATTGTTATTATTTGAGGTCATTCGAACAACGATTCAATACGCATATATGGAAATATATACAATCATCATAATAATAAATTTCTCGGAATGTTGACGGAGGCGAACAGTAATAAAATATGTTCAATATTAATAAATTAGAATTTAATATTAGCTATCAAATGTAAATATCGTAAATCAATCCGAATACAAGTGTATGGAAAACGAGGGCGGAAAAAAAATATCGATTTTGTACTTACAAAGTACGCGTAGTTCCATATCTTTGCTAATTGAATGTTCAGAAATTTGATTGGTTAGTTGACATTGATAGAAACCTGATTGATATCGACTAACATTTATCAATTGTAATTGTCCATCAGTATTATTGGCAAGTAGTTCATTGACAACTTTCGTATGATTATTTTCATCTTTAATACGTCGAAACCATGTTACATAAGGATGAGTTCGACCTCGGACATGACATTTCAATGTAATATTATCGTGTTCATTGGCAATGATAGGTGATGAAGTTGCATTATCAATAAAAACTGGATCTTCTATATTCAAAGAAAGAAAAAAAAATTCAATTCTGTCATCGATATTTTTTGTGGTTCAATGAGAAACAAAAATAATGTATCGACTTTTCTCTTTAGACAAGAAAATGTCATCACTCGCGTTAAATAAACATCCTCTTCCGGGTGAGTTCAATTCAATGTATATACGTACGTATATACATTTACCAGAACTTCCGATCATTATCATTTCATTGATTTTTGTTCCTTTTATTTGAGCTTGTCTGGCATTCTCATTCATATATTGGTACATATAAACAAATCAATAAATATAAACTCAGACGAGAGATTTCAATTCATCCATGAGATAAGAAAATAATCTTTTACCTTGAACATATAAATGTATGAAGGCTTTTTGTGGTATTTCGGTATTAACTTCACATGCATAGATTCCATCGTCATCTGATGTTACATCATTGATAATCAATGAATAATCCGTATCTGTACGTTGAAGATTTAAACGGGAATCCGAGATTAATAGAGCTTGATTATGTGCTATGATTGAATCGGATTCATATGAACCATGACTTTGTCGTATCCAGATTAATTGATGTGTCGATAAATAATCATTTGTTGTATCGAATAGACATGTTAGAATAGCTTTTTGTCCGACAGTTACTGTTACATTCGAATGTAAAGCTTCGATTATCGTTTGATTTTTGCCTAGAGATACAAAAAAAAAGAGAAAACGTTTTCTCAATTCAATTATTTCATATTCCCTAATGAATGTTTCTTTTTTGGTCGTTTAAAATTCGAACGAATCAATAATTTGCATAACAATGAGGATTACGATCTATTCACGGTAATTACCGACAGATGATCCATGATATTTTCTCTCCTACTCAACATCCGGTTAACATCTTTTGATGATGATATTAATATGACATAATCTTTCATTACTTTCTCTTTTACAAGGCAAACACAGATCATCAATAAGTAGAGCTGATGAGTTCAACACTTGGATCTATTTGAGAATGTCAATC
>Ga0209922_104307_pt1 | contig 10420 bp, 10 predicted proteins | sample ThiBiot_500_biof_FD_183946 | JGI IMG/M metagenome (GOLD analysis project Ga0209922, IMG submission 183946) | Wastewater bioreactor microbial communities from Cape Town, South Africa - Thiocy_expt_500_biof (SPAdes) | ecosystem: Engineered > Bioreactor > Thiocyanate-remediating > Anaerobic-Aerobic ...
TCAACCTTAAACATTTCATCATCGATTCTTTCAGTTCTCAGTCGAATCTTTAAACGAGTTGGAATCGATATTGAAAAGAAACAATTAAACAGTAAAAAACCTTCGCTATCAATGAAACTAACCAATGAATTCATTCATAATAATATTCCCATATCGAACGATGATCTGCATATGTTCATCGATTTGTATTTAAATCGAAAGCAAAATTCAGGTGATTATGAAAGCAAAACGAAACAGTTCGAAATACTCTCGTTTGATTTGCAGATGTATTCATCAGTTGGCACGAATTTTGGCAAGTCTTCTTGCCGATAGTCAACGGTGGATTGATTACAAAAGATGATCTTCAACAGTGGCTGCAAATCATCGATGTCGAAGCAAAAAAATGCATTTCTAATGAACAGTAAACAAAGCAAAAACCATCCATCGAATGTTTTTATTTCTCTTTCGTAGAATTCTTCATATTCTTCGTCTTTTACAAGTATCTTCTCCCGAAGAAATCTTAAGTCAAATTGAAGAAATTCATCCAAATAAAAACGATTCATGGACATACGAAGGTTATTCATATACGTGCTCGATTTCGATTGTTTTCTTTTGTTCTTCTTTTCAATAGAATTTCTTTTCGGTTTCGAAAATCTCGAAGAAACATCATTTCATCTCCTGTCGACCAATGATCAAATCACGTCATTCAATCTTGACTGGCTAACAAAACCGAATATTTAGTCGCTCGTCTTTTTTTGCTTTCATTTTCACGCATTACTATCCATTTTAGATTTGACACAAATTTGTAAGTTTTATTTCGAATAAAAATCTATCAACAGAATCATTAACCACCGATTGCATGCGATGAATTGCTAGTTGTTGAATAGTACAAACCATCGACTGTCTCGTCGTTCTATTCAACAAAAATAGAAAAACTTAATAGATCAGTTCGAAATCACGCGACATACTTTAGAAGAAAGCATTTCACATGCGATAACTGAAAAAAGACAAAACGAAATTAACAAAAAAAAGATTTAATTTCGAAAAGAAAGTTAATTTACTATCGGTTTCGGACGGATCGAACATTGTTGCATTGTGAATACTAAATCTTTTTATGAATTTATATATCGAGATCTTTTCGTGATTTTTCGCATTTGAAAGAACAAAAAAAATCGGAACTGCCTTTTTTTTTCTCTTTCGTCTCGACAGTGAGTTGTTGTTTTTCTCCTTTTATACAACAAATAAGAGTACATACATGATTTCTCTGAAAGCCACATAAATACTTTACATTTCTGCCTCATATATCTCGATTAGAATGCAATTTTTTTTTATTATTTTAACAACAAAAATAAAAATAATGTTCATTTTATTTATTTTCTTGAGAATCGATCGTATAGGTTAAACCAACGGTGTTATTCGTTTGATTTTCACTTGAAGTAAACATATCACATGCCAAAGCTAAAATAGTCAATAGATTTTCGGCGAAGAAGTTAATTATATAGTTCTACCGTCATCAACTTGTGGGTCGAACATAATGTTTGTTTTCTTTGCCAACTAATTTCGAAACTTTTCTCATCGATAGATGCGTATTTATACGGAAGCAACTCATGATTTTTAGAAAATTTCGTACGCTGTTGGCGTAATCTTTTGTAAAACGAACGGCAAAAATCATTCGATTGTCGTGGGATATTTCGAAATGTTGCTCTTTTCTTTTCTTTTCAAGTGACGCATGTTTTTATTATTCTAAAAATACAGCTCTAATCTTTTATTGATCAGCAAAGGTGGTTCGGTGTGTGTATTACTAAAGAAATAAATCAACATAACGCTTTTTTCGACATGTTCTCATCGAAAATCACTCAATAAATGAGATATATATTATATTCTCATTCGAGAAAGCGCGAGAAAAAGAATTCTTTTTCTTCGTCGTCGTTGTCGTTGTCGTAATCTTTTCCCAAATGCAGAATAATAAATGCACATCTAACTACTATAACTATTGACAGACAATGTTGTGTTTTTTTTCCTTTGTATATATGGCAAAGCCCACGATTCTTTCTTTCTTTTTCTTCTGCTTCTTCTTCTTCTTCTTTTATTTGTATCTATAAAAAGAAGAAGAAAAAAATCTATTCGACGCAGTATTTTGACATTAATAGGAAGAAGTGAAAAAAAAGAGCCCAACTAAAAATAAGCTTTATAGAGGAACATTTAGATGGAAGATTTATATGAGTGTATACGAATTATGCAGATATCAACCGAAAAATTACAATCAAACAAACATTCTCAGTCATTACATCGTTCATCATTAATACGTTCAACATTTTTACACTCGAAAGATCATTTTTGCCAAGTTATCTATTCATTAATTAAAGTCTCACCTACAACAAATTCACACAAACGCAAATCGTCGCACGTCGAAACAGTCAAACGTCTACGAGTAACAACTGTCTAGGATCAATGTTTATTTTTCTCGATTTACGGTTAGCTCGACCTCGATATCGAAGTTGCAAACAACTAGACTCTTTAAACACACGAATAGAAAGACCTTCATTCTGTCAATTTTCTATGAAATAAATATTCTTTCTAAGCTGATTATATATTCAATATTTCTCGTCAACATTCATTTTAAAGAATTGAAAATGAGGCTATTTTTAACGTTAGAAAACAGGAAGATTGTTACCCATTAGAACGCATTTCGAATAAATTATATGAACATCCGGTAAATTCTGACAGAAAAAAAAGGAACGTTTTTCTTTTTTCAACAAATTGGTGTGAATGATTTCGAATGTGAGAGAGGAAAGGCCGTTCTTTTTTTTATTAATGAATTACAACAATGAGACACATATAATTTATTAATAAAGTTGCGCTGAGACAGGACACACCGGACGTTTAAATAAGAACTATTGGATGGATGAGAAAAGAATAACAATATATTACTATACAAGCAAATAAGACTTCACAAGCTTATTGATTTTATGATGAATAGAAGAATTAAATAGACGATAGTGTTGCTTGTCAACAATGAAGCGTTACTGTGCAGATTCTTTCCTTGAGTTGTTGCTGTTGGTCTTCCTGAAAGAAAGAGAATGAGAGAACGGTTTTTGTTTGCTTTGTTCGGTAGATGATTTACGTGTCGTTTGTCCATCGAGCTCGCGATAGAGTCGATCACTAAGTGATCCTTGATTTGAACTATCATCGGTATCAATAAACCATGGCGATTGTTCGTCATCTTGATTGATTTCGATATCGTCCGTATATTGATCGAAATTCGGTATGTATTCATCGAAGGAAAATTTTTTCTTCGGTCGAAATGAACTGATTATTTGTTGTATAGGAGACATTTTGTTTCTTAAATCATCGATCTGATTACGAGTTTGTTCGGCATGATCAGGATTAAGTCCTATTTCGGGCATAGTTGCCAATTGCCATTGAATAGAATGACTAGATTAAATGATATATGTGATGCAAGTGTATAACATAGAGAATCTTACTCGGTATTCTGAGTACAAGAATCTGATTTACTAGCATATTTTGAATTTGAACATAGCTTGGAAGGAATTTGTTCTTTTATATACTGTTCGAGATTATCGAGAGTTGAATATAATTGTAGAAAAAGTGAATGAATCGTACGATTCCAACGAAAAACAACTTCACGTCGTTCGTTTATCGTCGGTGGCAATGAAAGTATGGGACTGAAATGTTTCATATTCGTATTCGGACAAAATCGTTGAAATTGTGCGTAGACCTTGCGACTATTACTAGCATTGACAATCATATCATAAAAATAAATATGTAATTTCGATAGACGTTCGACAAGCTAAACGACAAACAAAACAAAACAGTAGTTGAAATTCCATCCTAATTGCATAAAGATTAACCTTGAGTTCAGTGACAGCTTGTTCAATTTCTTTTATAATAGAAGCATAGCCTGTAGCCATAGATGCAAAATTGAGATACGATGCTTTTGTTTGATTGAGACATGTGCGTAAAACCAATTGACAAGAATTTTCACATTGAATTTCATAATGATTGGAACATATTGGACATAAAACATCTTTCGCATATTCAAGTAAACATGAATGTGTATCAATAGTTTCGATAGAATTCAATTGTTGAATATCAACATCAATATAAATGAATAATGTTCGAAAAATTTGCATTAATGATGATGCACTTGTTAAAATATAAAGTAATTCTTTTTGCATAGGAAATGCATCGATATCAAATGCTTTATTGATAAGACATTTTTCGAAATCTTCATCGAAAGTATGCCGTTGATTTGTATCTAACATGTATGTTCGATATAACGAAACAATTAAATGATTAAAAAATTCGTTTGTTGATCGTGATACATCGTCAACGGATGATTGAGTATTATTTAGAGCATCGAAGAGATTCACGAGTGATTGATGAATATTCAAACGATATTCTTGTGTACCGAATAGAGCTTCAAGAGATGAAACAACTAATCGACGAGCTTCAATCAAATATTCTTTTGACCACACTATTCGAATCGAACAGAACAAAAAATCGAAAGAATACGTAATATTTCGAATTTGTTTTTCTTACCACTTGTTTGTTGTTTAGCTACGGAATAGATTCTTGATAAATGAATCAATTCTGAACTGAGTAATTTCTGAAGATCATTATCGAGATTTGACGCATATGCATCAAAAATTTCATTCGTACAACAAGTGAATTGTGTTTGACTTTGTTTGCAAAGATTTTTTTGTCCTAGAAATGTTCCAGTTGGCTAAGTTTTAATTAGCAATTCGATGATTAATTCGACTTTACCTTTATGTTGACTATTGACAAGTTGATCTGTCCATGTGACATACGATCGAAGATGTTTATTAATTGAACTACACGATTCTGTCTCTTGATAATAACCGAGAACAGATAGAACATTGAAAAGAATAAAATATTGAATAAACATATTAACTCATTTCATTCTAAAACAAACACGAGACAAATCGAATGTGTCTTGCAGATGAATAACTTGTGTTTTTTTTTAATAGAAAATTATTTTACAGACATTTGCACATACATATATATTTTTTTCTCTCTCTATTTCAAAACGACCTTCATACACACACACGCACATCTCTCTACACTGTTCTTTTTCTTCTTCTCCTCCTCATTCTTCGTTGCTGGCTCAGTTTTGTTTGTACTGATCAATCTAATCTTACATCAATTTCCTAAACTAAATAGAGATAAAAATAAAAAACGATGAAGTCTCTATCGATGTAAGATGATCTCAATTATGACGTAAGGAAATCGAAACTATTCGAACATGTGTCGAAAATGAATGATAGTTTAATCTACCTTTGCTTTTTGTTTTCGAAGAACTAAAATATAACCTTGCATGATGAATCATGTTTTACAATCGAATAAATAGCGATGTTTATCTCATTTTCTTGCCATATAATTTTGTGATCTTCAAGGATAGAAATCACAGTCGACATCATCAACGGAGAATGCGAAGGACAAGATATGTCTTTCTCGTTTTAACAGCAAACAAAATATACATGTGTGTAATTGTATAAAACGAGAACAAGAAGAAGACGAACTTATCATCGAGACATGGGAAAGAAAACACGCAGCACATCCGTCTGTTTGCTTGTCAAAGAATTGTTTTGATCGCATACGTACGTTTTTTTTTGATATCATTGATAATAATTCTATCGAATGGATAATAGAACTCAAATAGAGATAGTCAGATGTCTCATTCCCACTGGGATCGTTTGGGACTATTAATTCTATTTATGGAAAAGAAAAGAATTCTCTCTCTCTCTCTCTCTCTCTTTTGAAGATGACGAAGAAAAACGGATATATGCAAGAAATCACGAGAAATGCTATTTGGTTTTAATTTCAAAGCTTACCTTTTCTTTTTATGTCATGAGTAGAAATGAAAACGTATGTGTGCATATGTGTTTGACAATCAGAAAACGGAGAATGCGAAGTAAACGTGACTGGTTGACTCAACAAGGAAGGCAGAAAGAAAAAGAAGAAAAAAAAAGAAAAGGAGAAGAAGAAGAAGCAGAAAAAACAGAGACGAGGATTTTCTAGTCGAATTTTCTTTTTTTTCTCCGACGTTGTTTATTTCTTATCGTGATCGTCTTGATATACAGTTAGACAGATTAATACTGACGTTAAAGGTGAGGTTTTTATTAGGAAAAAAAACATGCTTGTTAACAATCATTTTGCTATCAAGCAAAAGAAAATGACAGAATGATATATTGACATACAAACACATTCTAATAGCAGGTGATAATGGATTAGGCACGAGAAGTAAATTCGTTCGATGGCAAATCATAATCTGTCAAAGATGAGAACAAATGTCTACAGATGTTCTTTGTCCTTGTTTGAGAATAATAAATTAATGAACTATAGAATATCTGTAATCAATTGTCAGAACAAGGAACACAGTCATCAAGGCAAATAACATCGATTATCATTGACAACGATAGGTAAGATGAGATGAAAAATTAAATGAATAAGTCGATATATTTTACTGATTATGTCATTTCAAGGCTATGTGAAGCATAAACATAGAACAAATGGACATGATTTTGAGCGGTATTGACGGCATTTGATGTAGTGGCATTGAATTTGAATAAAAAATGAAATTATATAATATGTTTAACCGATTCTTTTCAACGCACAATGAAAAAAAAGAAAATATTCTATGAATATCAATGAAATTTATTCAAAAAATATTTGCATTTATGTTTATCAGTTCAAATTTTTGTGTTAAGAAAAATATTTCAGTGCATTCTTTGCTTTACTTTATTTTTAATAAACAATATTAAATCTAGCAGCTTTTAAAGATTTTCTTGACGTTTTTTAATTGAAAAGGGGAATGTATCTAAATCTTCTATTATATAATTAAATATTCGGTACAAGCTGAAATATAAATATTGGCAACTTGCGCTCATTAATCAAAAGCAAAATGTCGTCATTAGCAGCTTTTATTTGTCTCACAAGTCTCTTTGGACCATCGATTGTTTGTACACTCTTTCTTTTCTATCATTTCATCCGATCGTCACGAGTACGAAAAGCTCAACGAAATCAGCTCGTCATTTGTTTGCTAATCGTTAATTCCATTCAGGTAGAAAGATTATTGTCCTTAAAGGTCATTTCATTGCAACAAATTTTCTCTTCTTTTTTTAACAACAACAAAAAAGGAATTAATCGAATTGCCTATACGGTTGTACTTTCTCTTGATGCGTCGAGTGCCAGTTGCTACAGAAACTTTTTGTAAAATCTGGAATTGGCTACAATATACATTAGTATCAATTAATCTTCTAATCATCGCATTCGGATCTTTAGAACGATATTTACTCGTTTTTCATTCGAGATTTTTATCTCAACATGATTTTCTCCTACGTAAATTACCATTGTTTATATCAATTCTCTTGCCGATGATCTTTTACACAATCGGCATATTTGGTATTCAATGTCAAACATTTTATATTTATACAAATGTCGGCTGTGGTGCACCTTGTTTTCTTTCGACGACAATTCTAGTAACTATATTTAAAAATATTATTCTTGTATGTTTACCAGTGAGTCTTACTGTTTGCATGAGTTGTTTGTTACTGATTCGAGTTTATATTCAACGAAAGAAAATGAAACGACAATATCATATTTGGACAAATAATCTTCAAATGATTATTCAATTATTTCCTATAATTATTCTTTATTCAATTATATGGATTCCAATGAGTATTTTATTCTATGTTGCTACATTTGGAAGTACATCTGAACAACAAATTGTTAGACCATTGATTAGTGATGTTTTTGGTAATCTAAAATATCTCGTCAATCTAATCTATCCATTTCTTGCTTGTTTTGGTCAACGAGAAATTCGAATGATGTTCATTCGTTGGAGACAACAACGAAATCAAATTGTTCGCCCGATTGAAATGGGTTCGACAACGCAAAAACATTAGTTTTTCGTCTAATCATATTTATTTATTCATTGTGAACAATAGTTAATACAAAAAGGGAAAAAAAAGAGAGAGAATTTCATATCTACGTTATGTACAAACAAACGATTTATTTATCTGCATTATCCACACAATGATAAAACTAACGAAATGAGTTCTTCGAGTGTTTTCACACCAGATGGTGTAAACGCATGCTAAAGTAAAAAAACAAGAAAGAAATTATTTCAAATATTAGAAAATTTGTTTGGTTTTTCCTACGTACAGACATATGCATAAAGACAAAGAATTTCTTTAATATAAATGCCATCGTATCGAATTTTTTCTGTGGCATTAGATCTCGTATTTGTTGAGCGTACGTTGTTTGATCTCGAAGTAAAATTGCTGCTAAAATCACACCAGCAAATGCTGCAACAAACGTATTTTCCATATGTCCCGTTGCTTTTTGTAGAGCTCGATTAAAATTAGTTCCATTGTCATTTGTATTTTTCTTTTCTGTTTGTTCATCATCCTCATCATCATCGAAATCATCGTTGACATCTTCCATCATCCAATCGTTCTCTTCATGTGATTCAGCACGAGCTGCCGACGATTCTTGTTCACAAAATAACTAAATACGAAAACACTTTCATATAAAAAAAGTCAAACGATTTGTCTTTTGCTAATTTACTCGTGCGATATATTCGTAGATTTTCAACGAATTATTTCCGGGCATGTTCTCTTCCATGAGATGTTTGTAGATATGTTTTGTGTTCTGTACAAGATTTATCAGGAGATTTAATGTCTAAAATTGAGAACGATGATGAAATGAATAATACAGAAAAACACAAACCAATGCAATTGTATCGAATTTTTCTTCGTTTGTAAACGAACTTTTTTCAATGTAAACCAGCAAACGAAATAGATTGGAAAAGAATCGATCATCCGATGATAAATGATCACAATTATTTTCTAACAAACAAAGATATTCTTAGGTTTTTGAAAATGTTTTATTTTTTACCACTATCGTTCGTAAGAATAACAAGTATAGACATGATTGTTTTACATCCATCTCGAAAAATATCTGCAGAATCTGAATGTTGTTGCATCCAGATCAATGAGAGATCAAGAAGTCTATACGAGAAGAAGTATATGTGTTATCTTTGGAATGAAAGGAATTTGTCTTTACTTGGATAATGAATGAAATAATGAATATTGATGATATCGAACGATATAATTTCGATTCAGACTCGTGTTTGATGAGGCTTGCTCGGAATTTTCATTTGATAGTTCTTCGAGTAGATTAATAAATCGACAAACTTTTTTAATACGTTTCGATAGATCAGTTAATGAATAACATTCGAAATCATTATTCGATAAATCCTGAACTATCGAATTAACTAATCACAAAACAAAATTATCACAACAATTCAAAAACAAAAACAAATGCTTACTAGCGTCAATTATCGTATCAAAACCACCTAAGGTTCTCATTTCATTTTGCAATGATTCTGAAATTGCATTATGTGACAAATTAACAAACGTTTCAAGGATAATATCACATGTCTTTGAAAAGAAAAGTGTTATTCGTATGCAGAGATTCTTGTTTGTAAATGCTTACATTGAATCGTGATTCGTAGAAAATCTCATCGCCAAATGCGTTCTTATTGAGTGTCGAAATTTTCTCTTTCATTTTTTGATATTCATCTTCGTTTGGATTGATTGTTGAGCTTTTATTAACCAGGTTTAAGATTAAATGGAGAAGATTTAGATTTAATTCTGATGCAAGTGTATCTGAGGAAAGAATATAGAAGATAAATCCTGTACAGATATTTAAACTCTAGAACAAAAAACAATTGAAATCAAATAATCAGTTCGGTTTTTTTTTGTTCCTACCGGAATATCCGGAGCATCTTGAAGTAGATTGAATATTCTATCGATCGTTTTTTCCGTTCGTAAATGTGTACGAAACGATGATTTTAAACATAATTCAGCAAATTTAATTGCACTTCAAAATCAAACGATTATTTTCTCACGAAAAAACTACTTCAGCATACCTCAGACATCGTTCAGCAAGTAACTTCTCTGCTTGCATACCAGTCAGATAGTATTCCATATCGTCGATATAACTTTGCGTTTCGTCAAGTTCAGCACATGATGTTAACGGACGATTGACTGTGATTTTCTGTTCGATTTTAGTTTTACGTAGTTGAATAACAGTTTTCGTTGACTTTGGTTCGGGACTATCGATATCATATTCATCGGTATTTCCGCCGAAGAAAGCTTTGTGATTTAATTGCGTTCGATTCGCCTAGACATCGATTGACGAATTCTTTTTCGAAAAGAAACACAAAATGTTTTTTACTTTATAATTTGTACTGAAGATTTTTCGTGGTCCTGAATAGTTCGTTTTGGCTAATGTTCGTTTCGTATGATTGAGAATAATCTTCTTCTTAACACTCGTTGTTGTCATTGTCGTTGCAGGCAATGGTGCTATTGGAATAGGTGGTTCGAGTTGA
>Ga0209922_104311_pt1 | contig 10409 bp, 9 predicted proteins | sample ThiBiot_500_biof_FD_183946 | JGI IMG/M metagenome (GOLD analysis project Ga0209922, IMG submission 183946) | Wastewater bioreactor microbial communities from Cape Town, South Africa - Thiocy_expt_500_biof (SPAdes) | ecosystem: Engineered > Bioreactor > Thiocyanate-remediating > Anaerobic-Aerobic ...
CAAATCCTATCGAACGAGTCAAAAAACGGAGCTGCTGTTTACCGTACGCGTACATACGTTGAGCTTTCGGGTTTATTTCACCGAAAATATGCTTGAGTGCAGCTATGTTCATAGTTTGATTAGGACCTGGACCTTCATCAGGACCACCGCCTTCGAAAATTAAATATTGAATCTTGTCACATTGACAATTTTTCACAGATGTTGAAATTATCAAAACGAACAAAACTGTTTTTATCATATTTGTCAAGTGTTCTATCGTTTTTTTTTCTCTTTCGTTAGGTAAATATTTGTTCTTATCAACTCGATATCTCTCTAAGTGAACAAAACTTAAATAGAAATAAGTTTATTCGAGAAAAATATAAGTTTGAATTCGAGTGTCAATGTGGTGTTTGATTTGTAACATCCGATGATATTCGATCTAAACGTATTTTTCTTAGATCAGCAACTAGTTTCAATCGACGTATTAAATGTAATTGTTCTTCTTCGAGATGTTGTTTTAATTCGTCGAGTTCTTGTCGTCGTTTAACAATCTCTTGAAGACTTTTTCGTAAGTCAACATTTTCATTTTGAATATTTATTGTTTGATCATAGAGAAATTGTTCTGCTGCCTAAATATATCAAAATACAATTTAATAATAAAAAAAGATAATTTGAAAATGAAATTCAAGATACTTGATTTGCTTGTCGTCGAATTCCTTCGACTTTGGCATCTTCTTGTGTCCGTTGTTGTTGAACTTCTCGTTCGAATTGAGTTCGTAGACACGCCATATCTCTCACATGTTCACTACGTATACGATAAATTTCATTTTGTAAACGTCGAATTTCATCATTTTGTTGTTGTTGAACGATCTAAGATTTCGAAAATTTGTGATTCAAAACAATTTTCTATTCGATTTGCAATGTACTTGATATTCGTTCATTGAGTCGAGCTCCTTTTTTGTCTGTTCTAATAGATCTTTTTTACGTTTGAGTTGTGTTCGGAGATCGTCTTTCTTTTTTTGAAAATCTTTTAACATATTTTGTTTGTCCTGTTGAATATCTTCGATTTGTTTTCGATGATAATCAGTCAATGTTATGATTTGTGTTTGTCGAAGATTCGTTTTTCTCGACATAAAACTCGTATATTCGTTCTGAAATGATTGTTTTTCTTTATTTTTCATGGATAAACTAAATTTCAGTCCTACCGTTTGAACTTTAACTTTCTGTGCTTCTTCATTAAGCCAGTGATTTTCTTCTTGTCTGTTATTCGATCGAACAAGTCAAAATTCTTTGATTCGTAAAAAAAATAATCAATCGACTTACGCTTTATAAAAACGAAGTTTTAGTTCAGCTAGTTCTTGAATTTTTTTATCCAATCTAAAGAAGAAATCTTATAATTATCTGATTTTAATATATTACATCATAATAATTTACTCGGCTTGCAGAATAGCTTCCTTTTCAGTCGGTCGAACGATTTCACCTTTTGATTTCGATTTCTTCTTGCCCGTTTTCCCTTTTTTTCCTTTGGGTGGCATTTTCGGATTACTTGTCAAACTCAACCTTTCAATCAGTTAAGCAAAAAAACCCTATCGATGTTGCCATTACTATCGTTATTACCAAAGTAACTCGAATACAAGATAGAGGTCAGTAATTCTGTTTTTTTTTCTAATACATACCGAGAGATATAAATAAGAAAAAAAAGCAATTCGTTCGTCAATATCCATATTTGTCTTATGTACCTGTTGATCATATTCCTGTCGAGTTCGTTTCGTTAATTGAAAATAGGTTTTCTCCTTTGATGAACTATTAATTCTCCGATTTTTTTGCTTGATTAACAATAACGGATGAGAAAGAGAAAAACAACGTTGTCTTCACTTTAAAATTTACTTTAGTTCTTATAGTAGAGCTTCGTATATTATCTTTTATTCAGTCGAATCTGTAAAAATGCCTCCAAAACAAATTAAATCAGGTCCAACCTCTAAAAAATTAGGAACAGGTATTTATCCTTGTAAATCCCCTCGTGTTGCTATCAGCGCTTTGTGCATTGTTGTTTTTTGTTTTTTCTTTATAATTATAATGTTTTCAGAAAATCAATGTTTGCTATTCGTCGGCTTTCTCCCCTAACCTCATTCATTCTAGAAAATCGATTATCTTTTTCTGCAGCCAGCACTTCGAAAAAACTCTCGATCATGTCAACATCACCCAAAAAACCCGATGCAACTAAAAGTCAACAAGGTGAAGCTCTGGCAAGTCAAGCACCGAAATCAAATGACAACGCCAATCCTCGTTACGAAATCGTCGAACGTGGCCAATTGCATACACTCAGTTATCGATGTTACTTTCGAGATGTTCAAACAGATACGATTATTTCTCCATTTCACGATATACCACTTGTCAACGAACAATTTACATCGAAGAATTCGACGGGAAAAGATCTTATTTATAACATGGTTGTTGAAGTACCACGATGGACAAATGCAAAAATGGAAATTAATAAACAATTTAAATTGAATCCACTTGTACAAGATGTTAAAAACGGTTTCCATCGAATCAATTAGCAAATTCTCAAGACTTTTCATTTGTATTTTGTAGGCAAACCTCGTTTTGTACATAATGTCTTTCCATATCACGGCTATTTATGGAATTATGGTGCGCTACCTCAAACATGGGAAGATCCGAATCATATCGACGAAGATACAAAAACCGCCGGTGATAACGATCCGGTTGATGTCTGTGAAATCGGTACAACGCTTCACGCAACTGGTTCTGTTGTACCTGTGAAAATCGTTGGTGTACTTGGTTTAATCGATGAAGGTGAAACCGATTGGAAACTAATCGGTATCGATATTCGAGATAAATTGGCTTCGCAAATCAATGATATCGATGATGTTGAAACTCAACTGCCCGGTTTACTCGATGCAACACGTCGGTGGTTTAAATATTATAAAGTTCCGACGGGTAAACCGCCGAATAAATTCGCTTTGAATGAACAATACGGTAATCGTGAATATGCTCAACGTGTTATCGACGAAACACGAAAATATTGGGAGAAATTAGCAAGTGGTGAAACGAAAGTTGATGAAAAAGTTTGTTCAATTGCAAATACAACATTGAATAATAAAGGAACGATTCGAAAGCAAGATGCCGAACAAATTGTTCAAGCTGAAGAAAAACATCAGAAAGAACCAGCCAAACTTGATTCAAGTGTTCACGTACTTTCCTATGTTCGTGATGAAGAAGAACGAACATCGAAAGAAAAGAAATTCTAAATGAAAAAAAAAACAAACTTTCCGTTCATTTTTTTTCCTTTTTGTCTGTTTTGTAATTCACTTTTTCGTCCAAAACAAAAAAACATCAATAAGTCAATCGAGAAAATATATTGTTTTCTCTAGAGATTTATGCCGCAGAATTCATTTGTTCGTCTCAATGATCTCTCGAATAAAATCTGGCATTTGTTGTTAAATCGTCCGTCGTATCATAATGCGTTCAATACAATTCTAGCACATCAATTGATTGATTGTTGTCAACAAATCCGAGAATCGAAAGATATTCGATCAGCAGTTATCATTTCGGGCCAAGGTCGATCGTTTTGTTCAGGTGCTGATCTCAAAGAACGTCAATCGATAAAAACTCTCCAACAATGGATGGAACAACATCGTATCTACGAACATATGTTTGATTCATTGGCAAAGATTAAACAGCCAACAATTGCTTGTGTAGAAGGATACGCTTTAGGTAACCAATTATGCAGAATTCAGAACTATTTACAGTAGTTAAATATTTCTTTTAGCTGGAGGATTTGAATTAGCATTGAATTGTGATATGATCATTGCGTCTCGTTCGGCAACATTTGGTTTGTCTGAAGTGACTCGCGGTATTATGCCTGGTGGTGGTGGAACACAGTTACTTGCTCGTCTTGTTGGTCCAGCTCGAGCAAAACAAATTGCTATTACTGGCCGACGAATATCTGCTCAAGAAGCGTTCGATTTGGGAATTGTTCAAGAATTAACCAACGAAGGTGAAGCATTGAATAAAGGAATTGAATTAGCAACGACTATTGCTGATAATGCACCATTGGCTACATGTGCAATCAAACAGGCGATTGATGAAGGTTGGGGAAAGAGTATTGAACAAGCTAAAACAATTGAACTGAAATATTATGAAACATTGATTGAGACTGAAGATCGACACGAAGGAATTCGAGCGTTTAATGAAAAATGATATCATTCAATTGATGACGTATTTCAAAGCTTTCGTTCTTTCTTTCGTTTCTTTTACTTTGTAACAACGAGTATTTTACTGTATAAACTCACACGTTGCAATACTCGCGCGCTCACATTTTAATAAACGATAGAGCAAAGATGCAAACGAGTAAAGTGATCGATTATATCGTCAAATGGTTAAAAGAATATGCAGTAAAAAACGTAGGTATTCAAGGTTTTACTGTTGGAATATCGAACGGTATTGATTCATCTGTTGTCTCGACTCTATGTGCTCGAACTGGTTTACCTGTACTTGCACTTGAATTGCCAATTAATCTATCGAAAAACAAAGAAAAATCTCAATCGATACATACCGAATGGTTAAAAGCTCAATTTGGAAACGATCAAATTCGATCAATGAATATTAATTTAACAGATACTTTTCAGACTTTGAAACAAACTTGTACTCGATTCCAATCAAATGATCTGACTGAATTAGCATTAGCTAATGTTCAATCTCGATTACGAATGGTACAACAACAAAAAAAAATCACTAATCAGTCAAATCTTTTATTTTCTAAGGTTACACTTTACTATTTTGCACAAGTCAATCGACATCTCGTAGCTGTACAGGGAATAAAATTGAAGATTTTGGTGTTGGTTTTTTCACGAAATATGGTAACAGTCTATTTTCGAAAACAAAATGATCTTAATCGAAATCTTGAATAGGTGACGGTGGAGTTGATGTAAGTCCGATTGGTGATCTTCTCAAATCTGAAGTTCGTGAGATAGCTCGTCAATTAAATATCGATCAATCGATTATAAATGCTGCACCAACCGATGGATTATTCGGTGATATGCGAACGGACGAAGCACAAATCGGTGCCACTTATGATGAATTAGAATGGGCAATGAAACAACAAGAACAAGGCAAAGAAAATTCTCTCGAACAATTCAACGATCGACAAAAGAAAATTATGAAAATCTATTTACAACGACATCAAGCTAATCAACATAAAATCAAGCCAATTCCAGTTTGTCATATACCGAAACAGCTCAAACAAAATTAGATTTATTAATCTTTTAAACAAGCATTCTCATCTCTCTTTTTGTTTTTGTGAAATATTCGCACGAAAATGTTATGACGTATTTATTTTCAGTGAAAATTCGATATTATACATAAGCAAAATAAAAAAAAAGTGTTATCACAAATCATCATTTATATTATTTAAAAAAAAACACACTTCTCGAAAATCGGTTTATAATGGCATTCGAGTGAATAAATAGGAAACCGATTCACCATTATGTGTTCGACGAATAGCTTCCGAAAACATCATTGAAACATCAATTACCTTTAAAAAAAAAGTAATAAATGTTTATTATAGTTTTTTCTCGAGTAGTAAAAACAAATTTCATCAACCGAAAGAATCGTTGGATAACCTTATCAAAAAAGAAGGTCAACGATACGATAATTACAAACTCATTTTTACTCAACCATAGGCCAAGGCTTTTGTTTTCTCTTGTTACAAACCTGAATTTTATTTGAATTTTTCATATTTTCTTCTTGTGGAATCGTATTTGTAACGACGACAGCTTCGAAATTTGAGTTATTTATTCTCGATATCGCCGGTCCACTAAATATTCCGTGCGTACAAATCGCATAGACTTTGCTCGCACCTGCACTCAATAATCTATTTCAAACCGATCACATGCAACGAAACGAAAGATATTTTCAACGAATATTTACTTTTGCGAGGCATGTTCGAATGTGCCACATGTATCTAAACGAAGAACGGACTCTGAAGAGAAACGACAAGGCAAAGAACAACTAATCTAACCAGCCATATCATCAACTAGAATGGCAATGCGTTGATTAACGTCACCAACGAGTACCATTGAGTCGACTTCGTTAGCACGTTTCCGTTCTTTATGAATCAACGCAAAATCAATATTCAATTGATCAGCAATCGCTGTCACGCTGTTATAAACAATCAACAATTTTCAATCAAAGAAAATATGTTTATGTATACCGCTTAGCACCTAGAGAAACGAACGGAATTATTTGTAAGAAATGCTAACTGTTGACTTGACTCATACCTCCAGCATCAGGACTCACGACAACTGCGTTTTTGTAATCAGGGATGTGCAATGATATCCAACGGACGACAGCTGGCTCGGCAAAAAGATTGTCAACAGGTATATCGAAAAAACCCTGAAGCAAAAGTCAATATTTTTTTTTTCGGACAAATTTCGATGAATCAACATACTTGAATCTGTGACGCATGTAAATCCATTGTTATGATATGATGAGCGCCGGCTACACTCAACATATTTGCAACAAGTTTAGCTGAAATTGGCGCTCGACTCTACCGTCGAATACGGACGAGTTCATAGTGATTTTCTTTCGATGAATTCATCCTACTTTATCCTTTCGATCTTGTCTCGCATAGGGAAAACAAGGAATGACAGCAGTTATTCTCGATGCCGATGAAATTTTACACGCATTGATCATAATCAATAGTTCCATTAGATTATCATTGATTTCTCCGCAACCACTTTGAACTATGAAAACATCTTCGCCACGAACGGACTCGTGAATTTCCACACTTGATTACAACGAAAACAACGAGAAACTACGGATTTCTACGCTCGATTGGCTTACCTAGTTTCTCGATTGCTAAATTTTTTGGTTATAACTCGACCTGGCTCGAGACCAAGTCGATTGCAGATTAATTTAGTTAATTCCGGATGAGATGATCCACCGAAAACTTTGATATTTGGCATTCTTGACGATAAATTTGGTTGAGAATTGATGTGCACAACAGACAATTGATTATGATCTACAACTATTTATCATAAATGAAAATCAACATCAAATATTTGATTCACTCTCATGCTTTACATTCGATGTAAATTCAAAAGCAATTGCAACACTCACGTAATGTTTGATAATGATTTTGCTCCATGAAGAAAAATATTCAATTAGAGATTCTAATATTTATGCTGAGAAGAAAAAAAATAAGAGAATATGAATGAGAAAGGAAGAAAAATAAGAGAAAAGCTTGTTTTTTTTTCTTCGCACATGATCGCTATTCGTGCTCTTTCTCTTTTCTGTGTTCTTTTTTAAAAAAAATTCCAAATCTATCATCTGCTTATTTTAACATAACCTTTTTTCCTTTTACAATGTACTTATATGTACCCGAAGCCAAATATATGAAAATCAAAAGCAAACACCTATCTACCTTTTTCCCGCAATCGCCGAAAAATAATATATTGTCGTATTTTTCAATTTAACTAGATATCAATCGACGATATTGGCAAGCCAAAGAGCGTTTTCTGTTTCTATTCCCATGAAAATAATCAACAAACGGAAAATATTGTCGAGTCGAAAGAAGAAACGAGAGAAAAGAAGTTACATGATAGATATCTCGAAGATGTTATTATTAGCTGCAATAAAATATCGCATTTTGTCGTTTTGTTACTCGACAAAGAACGAGACAAAAAGGGTACGGAATAGAATCTATTTCAGTTACCGTACTACTATTTAGTAATGAGAACGACATACAGATACAAAACAACTGAAAATGTCGAACTTCTTTCTTTTTTTTTCTTCGTTCTAACTTTTGTTTTTTTTAATCATAAAAAATCAGACAGAACAGAAAAAAAACACATCTGAGAGAAACCGGTCTGATTGGTGGCTTGTTTCTCAAAACCTTGACGTTGAAAATCAACGCAAGTTAGCCGAGATCGTATATATATATACACGCAGTTCAAATCAAGCTTTCAGTCAATCAACGCCTTCTACTCTACTCAAGCACCATTGAAAATCAATACAGATGACCAAGATCATTCGGAATAGATGACGCTACACGAGTGAAATCATTTTTAAGACAAAGGAAAATTTATTTCTTTTTCTGGATAAGATATGACAATAAAATATGAAATGTTAGTAAATATATATGTGAATGTTAACATGAACTACAAAAACAAATGAAGAAAAATCTATTGTGTATTAGTCTGCTAAGAGTAAATTAAATCCGCTGTAAATGCTATAGGTTCAGATCTTTATGGAGTTCAGGCCGGTATAATTACATCGGCAGCTAAAAATTGAGAGAAAATGAATATATATATGTTGTTCAGAAAATTATAAAAATGAAAATATTTTACCTTCATTAGTTTCTGTCACAGTACCAGTCAGTGAAATGGAAGCAAAGTATTCACCACTGAAAAGGAAGGTAAATACATTGACAGCCGCACTTGTGGTAGTTGATTCTCCATCGTACGAAAAAATCAGAGCTCCTACACCATTTGAAAATGAACAACCGCTGAACAGATTCAAAGCACTACCCCATGGCAAATAGAAACTAACACCAAGTGAATTAATAGCGAGTTCACCGTGTAAATCGAAACGGAGAGGATATTTGAATTTAAAAGTCATTGAATCAAATCCAAATGATCCACCACTAAGAATTTCGATGTTTTTGAAGTTGATATTCAGCTCACCATCGAGTCCAGCTGTTGTTACACTTACACCATCCGGAATATGTAAACTACATCCACCAATTGCATCACAGAAATCAGCTGTTGGTATGACACCACCGAGCCATACCGCAGCACTTAAGAAGTCACCGGATGAACCAGCGACACATGTAACTGCGGTAAATGTTTGAATTTTACCAGTGAGTAAAGTAACAAGTGTGAATGGGCCAGAAACGCTTGAACCTATTGTATATTGATCGCTAGGAGTTATGGTACCTGAACCTCCTGGGTATTGCATGGCTATAGTGTTCGTTCCAGTGAATGATGCACCTGCGCTGAGAGTAAAAAATGAACCAGTAGTAAAAAGTATTTGATGTCCGCTTGTTTCCTCTTTAAATGAACCGCCAGCTGCAACAACGATGTTGATAATATTGGTGAACACTAAAAAGCTAGCCGACGTAAAACTCAATGTTCCTTCGATGGTTATTTGAGGTGTTCCCAAAGCAAAGGCTTGATCCGAGAAAGTAACCGTGAATCCAGCTGGAATAATCGTAGAACAAACGGCCGATGGTATTCGTCCATCTTGCCATGTTGCTGCATCGGTGAATGAACCGTCAGCAATCGCTGTGCAGATTGAAGTGTCGATCGTAGCAGCCGTAGTTGTTTCAGCAGGTGAACCTGTTCCTGATCCTAAGAACAGAAAATTATTTAGAAAAATAAAGATGAAACAATTCATATTACCTCCTGTTGTTTCTGTGGCCTCACCGCTGACCGAAATAGTAGCAATGTACGAACCACTAAATGATGCACTAAGAGAAGTGAGCAATGAGCCTAAGCCACCTGTCGACGGGTCGTATGTTCGAATTTCGACTGAGAAACTACTTCCAAATTTTGCACCAGCAAAAAGACTGAATTTAGTTCCCCAAGCAAGATAAATGCCACCAGCTGACGATAAGAAGCTAAGTGTGCCGTAAATATTAAAATTGCATTGATGTTTAAATCGAAAACCAACGGAAGAACCACTTGTGCCTAATGAGCATGTTGCGCCCGAAGGAACTGATATTTCACTGAAGTTAATATCCAATTCACCATTGAGAGCAGATGTATCTAAATTACAGCCTGATGATACATATAATCCACATCCGCCAACTGAACTACAGAAATCAGCTGTTGGAACAATACCACCGAACCATGTGGCACCTAATGTAAAACCACCTGAAGCTCCAACAATAAATGTAACTTTAGTGAATGTTTGAATTTCACCACTCAGTAAAGCAGCACAAGTAAATGGACCCTCGATGTTATCATCAAGCGGAGATCCACTTCCAGTGAATGATGCACCTGTGCTGAGAGTCAAAAGTGAACCAGCAAGAAAAAATATTTTATGTTGACTTGTTTCATCTTTGAAGGAACCGCCAGCTGCAACAACGATGTTGATAATTTGTTGGAACACTAAAAAGCTAGCCGACGTAAAACTCAATGTTCCTTCGATGGTTATTTTAGATGTTGCAAAAACAAAGACTTGTTCAGAGAAAGTGACCGTGAATCCAGCTGGAATAATCGTAGAACAAACGGCCGATGGTATTCGTCCGTCTTGCCATGTTGCTGCATCAGAGAATGAACCGTCAGCAATCGCTGTACAAATTGAAGTGTCTATAGGTATTGCTGTTGCTGCTTCTGACGTTTCGACTACTGAACCTTCAACAGAAATATAACCATAAAATGAACCAGTAAATGATGAAGTGAAAG
>Ga0209922_104312_pt1 | contig 10408 bp, 11 predicted proteins | sample ThiBiot_500_biof_FD_183946 | JGI IMG/M metagenome (GOLD analysis project Ga0209922, IMG submission 183946) | Wastewater bioreactor microbial communities from Cape Town, South Africa - Thiocy_expt_500_biof (SPAdes) | ecosystem: Engineered > Bioreactor > Thiocyanate-remediating > Anaerobic-Aerobic ...
TGTTTTAGTGTTGCATACGCCTGATTATCCAGTTTTGTGAGTTTCAAAGGATTCATTCGAAAATTGAAATTATTTTACGTATTTTGTTTTCTTTTTCTGCAGAGAACGATGTGGCGAAAAGAGCATTATTCAATTGGAAAAATTGATCCGAGATAATGGCTTTCAGTACGAATGTATCGATGATCCCGACGAATTACTCTTGGTTATTTGCGGTGATAATTGGAACGCACGAGAATGTCAAGTCGCTCGGCAAGCTCTACGAAAGCAATGGGATTTTAAAGTTTTTGGCAAATCTCGTGCGATTTTTCATTCCAATTCGATTTTCTTATTAATCCTTTCGTATTTTAGTTGTCAAATTTTCTTTAATTAAAAAGCCTTTGTTTCCAACTATTTATTCAAACAAACGAACAAACACACACGTCGAGGAAATGTTTGAGTTTTTTGTTTTCTATTCTAAACAATCGTCGTTGGACTATCGTGAGAAAGAACAAACTAAAAAGAAACAGACTTTTTCTTTATCAAAAAAATGTGATTTTCTTTGATCAAATGACTTTGAATCGGTTCTCGTTCATTGGACAGATTAATTCTTCGTTATCAAACGAACGCGTTCGTCGATGTGCAAAAAAACTATTTCTCATTTTAACTTTGCTATTCAATGCTAATGGTTGATAATCAGGAGATTTTTCATAGATATTCTTTCGAGTTTGCGTATCATCGCCGATTAATTCTTGAAAACGCATCGCTAAATGTTTTCTCAACAGAGTTTTCGACATTGGTATCGAGAGAATCTCAGCTAAAGTCGAAGCATTAAAACGTAATTCACGAATCTAAATTCAAAATTTATCATTTTTGGATCGAGTTGAGTTGTTGTTTACCATCAGAGCGCCACAGACACCTGATCCACGCAGATTAGCTGCGTATTCCGCTAGATCAATCGATCGTAGCCAATCCATAACACGATGATTCGACCAAAAGGTAACTTCAGTAAGTTGATTGTTCTCGTTGTTATCGGGACGTCGTTTTATATAACTGGAATTGAAATTATTCAAACGTAGAACTTCGATTGAACGTTTGAGACATAAATGATGGAGTTCATTGGTAATATTTAAATAGAAAAGATCTTCCTAAACGAGACAATCAATGAAAATGATCGAGACAGATATTTTCTACTGACAAGACTGAGGTTATTGAGTAATCGACCATCGATCTTTGACTCAGAAAATGATTGTTTATATTGTGGAAGACCGATATCATCTAACCATCCTAGAGAGAATTTTTAGATTTATTTGAATTATGATTACGAAAATCATAATAATAATAATCTACTTAAAACCCAATAAGTATCGAGATTTGCTCCTTCGATTTTCTTTGTTGACAAACCATTGAGACAGATCTGAAGTTTCTTTCGATGTAGAGGATTTCTGATTCCCATTTTCTAGAATTCATTGTCTTCCAAACAAAATAAAATCGTGATTCGAACTACTTTATCTAGTTCTTGCGGTGTTGCATTCAGCAATTGCCAACCATTTTGAAATGCTTTTCGACATTCGCTCGCGTATTGTTCGAGACCAATGCCGTACAACCAATTAACAATTTGTTCGCTTGTCCAACAAGCAAATGTACGTTCCAATGGACTAAAAGCTTTCTTATCACAAATCAATAATCTCAATCAGACATTTGTTTACTTGAGAGCTTTCGGCGGAAGTTTATTGGTGTTCGTGATTGTTTTCAATGTTCGTTGATTATCCTCACGAATTTGTCCGGAATTCGTTCGAATTAATTTGCCAAACAGATTCTTCAGACTGTTCGCATTCGAAGATTTGCTTTTGTAGATCGAATAGCGTTGATCAGCTCCATCGGATATATAACCACTTTGATCATCTAAATTCGAATCTGTGTACGTTTCGGTTTTTTTTGTTTAAAAATAAAATATCTACAATGAAAATTCAATGTTCCCGTTGATCGACGAGCTGGTCTCTAAGAAAGTAAAGAAAAAACAACGAACGAAATTGATTTATTTTGAAATTGAATGAGATTTTAACCTGACTCAATTGCCGAAATAACATTGGTTCAGCACTTGATGCCTTGAAGAATTCGTTGATTTCGAATGAGGAAAAACAAAACGATTGACTTACTCGATGTACAACATCAAATTTAAGTTTATTCAATGGATTTGACGATGTATTGAATTCATTTTGTGTTGCTGAGTCTTTTTCACCGCTCATTGATGGAATTGAATTTGTATCCGATAAATCACCATTAAGTTCTTTTGCTTTTATCTCGATTTTAGGACTTGACAATGTTCGATTGTATTTAGCTAATTGATTTTGTAAATCTTCGATTTTTTTCTCCTTAAAAATAAGTTTCTCAATGAAACAACAACAAATAAATGGAGACGACGAATGTTTACTTTCTCATCATTTGATTTCACAAGGGATTCCACTCGTCGTTTTAATCTTTCAATATCATTTTCTACGAAATAGATCAAGACAAAATCTAATCTTTCAATCAAACAAAAAAAGAAACTGGCTGAGTGCAGACAGACGCATAGCTCTTTCTTATCAGCTGATTAATCAACATGTTCGTGTTGTTTTACCTCGACGATTTGATTGTTGAATCGAATATCTCGTCGAAGAAACGACTGGTGTTGGACAAGTAGCAGACATTGAAAATAGACGATTCGATTCATGATCAATCAAAGACGACATTTTATGTTTTATCAAGAAAATCAATTGACTAGAGAAAACTAATTGCTTAATAACACGGAATAAAAACAAAAAAACTGCATAAGTTTATACGAGAAGGAAACAAACGAGGAAAAGAAGAATAGTACTCTTCGTCTCGGCGTTTTTTTTTCTATCTCTCTCTTCCTCTCTGTGTTTCTTTTGCTCGTTCTCGGATTGTTTGACCTTGCGTTTAAAGATATCGATCAGATACAAACGAACCCCGATTCTACGCATCCCATAGATTATATACAAAGAAAAACTCGATAGATTATTACGTCATCAAACATCTTTTACCAACAACTGTCGTCGGAATCATATGTCCATTAAGTGCACAATTTTGATCATTAGTTTCGCTGAGAAAACAAGTTTTATATTTGACATTTTCTATCTAAATAATAACCAAAGCAAAAGAAAAATCAATCGGCTTGTTCATTGACATTTGATTGTTCGATGTTCACCTGAAGTCGTTGAAGTTGTTCTTCGAGTTCATAACGTTGTTTTTCTAAGATTCTCAAACGAATTTGAAATTCTGTTAGAAGATTAACTTGAGAACAGAAAGAATTCCGTCGAGTATCCAAACTATTGAATTTCTTCATTAAACGATCGGATTCCTGCACAGAAAATAAACTCTCTCTCTCTCTTTCTCGTTGCCATCAGTTCATCGATTTTACCGTGAGACAAACAAATTCATTTAATTGATATTGATTTCGATGAAATATCTTCATTTCGTTGACTGTTCACTTCGATTTCTGTTCTAATCTTCGTTCGATGAAGGAGAAGAAGAAGAAGAGAAGAGAAAAAAAAATCGAATTCGATATGGTTTCGTATTGTATCTGATGATTAAGACGATTGTCATCAGTTTCTTTCTTCGTATTGAACTTGTTCATCTGTATTACTTTCACATCGAAATACAAAAGAAAAGAAATCTCTATGATTTCTATGTTAATTTCCTCGACGAATCGATTACGTCATGTTTATTTATCTTTCGTTAGCAAATTTCAAAGCATAGAGATTAAGTTTTGATCCCGTGTCTTCATTTCACGGTAATGATAGACAAGATTTGATGAATTGCCATTGTCAGTTCGATTGTTTGCAATTAACCAAGAGGAACTGAGATATGAGGCTTATTTGCCAATTGTGCAAAGCAGATATTGATTTATATTGTAACCAAACAGAAAAATTATTCAAAAAGAAAAAAATCACAAGTAAATATTGAAGAACAACGATAATATATATCACATTATTGACATGGTTAGAAGTAATTACAAAAAAAAGAAAGAACGCAATGAAAATTTTTCATTTATTGCTCATCAATCAGTCAGTGAGAAGAGAAGAAAAACAAAAGAACAAATTACTACGATATGATACATATTTGCAAAAACACAGTGAATAAGAATGATTGTTTATGTAGTTGTACTACTAGCTTCTTCGAGTAGATCGGCTTGTTCAGCCGTCATTTCAACGGGCTCGAATCGACCTGATTCGTAGATTCGAGTTGGAAGTAAATGTTCGTCATCATCGTCATCGCTTGACGATGGAGTCGAAAGAGATGTTGCCGATGAGACCATTTCCGGACTTGATATTGGTTTGATATCTTTGATTAAATGAGAATTAGTCGTTGTTATTTGTCGAGCAAGTTCATATTGATCATCGTCAGTGTTTGTTGTTGTTGTCGAATGACTCGATCGACGTGAGAGTTGAATATCGAGGTTATCTGTGGTGATTAGTGTTGCATCGATAGGACGCATTTGTGTGTCGTCATCGTCGTCGTCGTCGTCATCGACGATAAGAGACGTTCGATTTTGATCGTTGGTCGGTGTTGTCGGCGAGTTTACTTTGCGATTGGACTGTTTGAAGAGACTTCGAGGAGGTGTTATCGACGGAGTTTGCTGAGATTTTTTACGTTTGAATTCAGCATCTTCTCGGGCAGTTCGTCTGAAAAACGAAAAAAGTTTGTCGAAATTGCAAATTTTTTTGAATTTGAAATTACAATTCGAGTTGAAGTTCGATGATGATGTTTTCCATTAGTCGAACTTCCTTGTCTTTTTCGGCTTTTAATGCTTCGAGTCGTGTTTTGATTTGTTGTAATTCTTGTTCACGATGTTTCAAAAGATCTTCGAAGTATTTCTACGAACAACAACAACAACTCTCAAATCGTCTTTTTCGACTTTGTTCTTACTCGTTGCTCAACTTCGAGTTTGTATTTGTCCAACGGAATCATTTCTTTGTCATTTGAATGAAAGATTTTCAATTCATTGACCGACGACAACGTAACACTCGGTTCTTTATTCTCTTCATCAGCATTCTGTTCTTGAAAACATTTTCCTCTACCGAACCGGACAAAATCAATCGAAGTGTTTTTTTTCTTCTTTCGAAAGGCCTACTGTTTGGATTTATATGCCAAATAGGGTGTTAAATCGATAACGTCTGTCTCGAGCGCGGTTGTGGGCTCGTCTTGTTTGAAGCAGAAACTGAAATCCAGTGCCGACAGACCGGCTAATTGATCGCAAAGGATAAATGCTTGATTCGATGTTAAGATCGAATCGTCGTTGTAGTATTTTCGAACGAGATTACAATCGGAAACGATGAGTTTCAGCAATTCCGAGAGCTTTTTCTCCATCAGTGCGAATTTAACCCAAGTTCGACCCTGAAAGACCGACAGATTTTACAGGATTTTCTTGAGAAATGTCTTTACTTTGTCTTTGAGACTTCGAGCTTTCGAAACATCTTCGACACGTTCGATGACTAAAAATTAAAAGCAGAAGTGATTTCGTGTTTTTTTTTGCAAATTTTCAATACGAACAATTTTGCCGTGCTGAGCCGATGCACGCCGGCCGGATAAAATCCCAGAAAAACCTCCGTTCCGACAGCCAATTCGCTATTGACAGAAGCAAAACGAAAAGCATTTTCTTTCGATAGTTTTTCTGATTTGATTACTTTTCATTCGAAAATTGAGAACTCGTTCGAGTGTCAAGATAAAATTCGTCACATCCGTATTTCTATCGTCGAGAACCGTCGGGGCCGTTGGCGACGACGATTGATCGATCAATGTCTTCAAAGTCAATCTAATCCAAAGCAAAAACAATCAATTCATCAACAACAACACCAACTCACTTTATCAAACATAATAAATTCGCTTTTTCTCTTTCAGAATTTACGCCTTCGTTTGCAATCATATGGCCGTATATCTTTTATTTATCTAAAAAATGCTTGTTTTCTCTTATTTGTATACACAAACAGACGATATATATAGAAATATATATATTCAGCTGGGTTGATGATTTGTTTTTTCGCGTTTTCTTTTTTTTTATGTATATATAGGTGAGAATAATAAACAGAAAGAGAAAAAAAAGAAGAGAGAGAACGAACACGCATACACACACACAAGAATTTTTTGTTTGAACATCAAAAAAGAAGAAGAAGAAGAAGAAGCAGAACGAATATGTAGGAGAATAAAACAAAAGAAAAATCTTCAACGACACCGAGCACAATAAGAACAAGAGAAGAGAGAAGAAAACACTCACACTACAAACAAAAAATAATCCTAGATGTGAAATATAATATGTACAAAAACCATAATATATATATATTTATATATAGACATGACACACGCAGACACAAATTACTATTTGCATCCGTCACCCTGCAGAGACATGACATTGGTTAGGCGCGTTGGTTGGCTGCTTTTTTTCTTCTCTAAGATTTGAGTCGATCGATAGCGGTTCGTAATGCTGATTCGTAGGTATCGTAGGAAAGATATTCGTCGGACAAATCCGTCGGTATTATACCGAATTCGAATGCAAGTTGAGTTTGAAGATCTGAAATCGGTTCGAAATGAGTTTGGCAAGCGAATTTTTGCCGAAATTTACTTTGATGTTCGAGGAGAATCGATTGGATTTTGTTGTCGATCGTCGACATAAGTCGATCGTAACGATTTTGAATCGTCCGACGGACTTGTCTCGTTTGATCGTCATCACATAAATGAGAGATTAGCACATCGATTTCATCGTTGAAACCGGTCGATTTCGATGGATTCGAATCGGTTAACTCAATTGACAAACACGACGAGCCTTGAAATTCAAATTCATTTTCAACAAAAAAGATTTTCGAAGCAAAATTTTACTCGATAATGACGAACAAACTGAATCCACGAGTCCATCGATCGTATTCGCGACAGTTTCGTAAAACGTTCGGTTTTCTCTTCGCTCTTCGATCTGATTCGCCAATTGATCTGACTGAATGTTCGCATATTCGTATAATTCAGTTAAATCATCACACCTTAACGCGTTTTGCAAAGATCTCAGCGTGGGCGTCGATCGAAGCTTCAGCTCGATCATTTGCTCGCGCAAATTCCACAGTCGTTTCGCGTAGGACAATAACAACGCGACTTTCTCGGGATTATTCGCGTTCGTGAGAAACAACCCGGTGGTTTCGTCGTCGAATATCGACGTCAGCGTCCACTGCGGCGTTCGTTCCGCTAAAAATCCTTCGATTTTCGCTTTCAAATTGCTCGAAAATGACAAATTTACCTTCGGCACTCGTGCAGACTGAACATTTGAAAAACGCTGGAATGCAATTCGCCGTCACACCGACACACTCGCAGTGTGACCAACAGAAACAGGTTTCACACTAAACGAAAAGCGGGGTGTTGAGGGTGAGGAGAAATTCGAGAGATTTACTTGAATCATGAATCCATTGTCGATTTGACAATGGCAGAGACAGCTGATGATCTCGTAGAGGTCTCGTTCTTTGGGCAGAACGGGAAGTTGTTCGATAGCGCCACCGGTTTGCGTCAGATTCGTGTTGGGAGAAAGGAGATCTTCGTTGGGCGTCAGCGGACTCGCGGGCGAGAGGAGGAATTGTTGATCATTCGATGAATGGCTGAGTGATGAACGTTTTTTGTTCATTTTTAAGTTCTGTAAACGTTTGGTTTTGCTGGAGATTTTCTTTCGAATGACGTTGACGTTGGTGATTCGATTGAGTCCGAGTTGAATGTGCGTTTGAATTTCCTCGGGAATCTCGATCGGAAGCTCGTCGAGAGTCTTCTGATGGAATAAACCGAAGATTTTCTCGAGAATCTTCGAGATTAAACTCAAACGAGAGTTCCTCGTTTCGTAGTTTTCCAAACGAAATCGTTCGAGTTTATCGAAATTCATTGGATTCTTGTGAAGATAAGTGAACAGCTGCTGAGCAAACAGTCCGTTCGTCGACGATTGACGTTCGACAGGCTCGTTGAGCTCGCGAAAATACTTTTCCAGCTCGTCGTCGGACAGAAGTCGATCGTTGTCCGGCTCGCCGTACTCGTCGGAGAGGTAACCCGAGGGTTTCATCGGCGTGGATTTCCGCTGCGGACGGTCTTGTTTTCGTTTGGATTTTAATTGTTGATTCGGTTTGTCGAAAGTCGAGTCGGATTCTTGAGTTAAATGAATGTCGGGCAGCGACGGAGGCGGAGTCTCGAGAAAACACGATGATTTCGGCTCGGTTTTGATTTGCTGTTCGATCGGAAAGGGATTTTCAGTGCTCGTCGTCGACGAGGAACGACTGTCCGTCGAAGCGTTTATGTGATACAGAGCGAGATTTTCATCGTCGGTCGAACAATGACCTGAGTAGAAGCAAAATAGTCGAAGTTTTCGAGAGGAAAATGAGAAATTTACGTTTGGGAGAAGTGGAATTGTGATTGTTATTCGAAGTCGATTCGACGAAGCGAATAACTGGCCGGAAAATGAGAACTTCCGATGGAGTTTGATCGGATGACGGCGGTTTTTCACCTAGAAATTCGATGAGAATCGATTGATGAACGTTGAAATTCTTACTGTTCGAAAGAGCTGGTTGGTTTTCTTCGGACGTTTGATTGACTTTCGACGAGCGACGAGCTGTAAAAAACAAAAAAAAACACGATGATTTTTCGAGTGTTTGAGAGTGAATTTACTCTGAATTGTTGAAATTGGAGTTGGTTTCCAAACAAAAGGCGATTTCTTTTGTTTCTTTTTCAAATCTATTCAACGGAAAACAGTCGATCGAAGCAGAAAAACAGTGAAATCCTACCATTGGAAGTATCAGCAGGCGTTGAGGAAAGTTTTTCATCTGTAAACACGAGTTTATTCGCCGATGATTTCGATTCATTTCGAAGAAATTGACCGGGCCGATACTCGAATTTCACGTTTCGTTTCTAAATTTTCAACAAAACAAACGCATTTTCTCACTAAAAACCAATCGAATCTACTTGATCCGGTCGAATGAGATCCGATTCAATCCAATACTGTTGTTGATCAACTTGAACAAGATATTTTCTCGGTTGACATTGAACAATCACTCCCGAATGCCTATGAAAACAAATCAATAAACGAGATTTTCGAACGTCAAATCGAACCATTTGCCATCGTCAAGTTGAACTTCAACGTTTGATCCGTTTTGTAGACAAGCAATCTTATTTGATCCCACTGCTGTTTCATTTCGTTTACGTTTCATATTTTGGCAACTGAACAAATCTTTTCAGCATAATCTAGAAAAGCGAGTCCGTGTATTGACATGAATTGACATTCAAGTGCAAGATCGATGCGTGTGTTTTTTTTTTCTTAGACGGAGAAAAGAAAACAACAAACATCGAATAAAAAAAAGGTTTGTTGTTGACGATGAGGAAAAAGATTTTTTTTCTTTTCTCGTTCTTCAACCAATCGGATCGATTGTTGAATTTGAGGATATTTACAAACCGATTTTATTCGCAAGAAAATTCGAAATTAATTTCATTTTTTTTACAATTGTTTTTTTTATTAATAAAAAAGAAGAAAAAAAAACATCGATGAATCATCCGAACATTCGATTCGTCGATATCGTCGAATAAAAATTCATCGGTTATCACACCCTGTTCACTTTCGTTTTCGATGCAGCCATCGAACCGAAAAGACGTTCAGCAACGTAAACCAAACCTTTTCCAGTTTGGTTCGACACATATTTGGTGAATCAAATTGTTCTCACTCTCGCCCCAACAAACAAACAATCTATACATTCATCGATGTCAATTTGTGAATTAATTAGCAATCGCCTAGTCTCAATTGGATCGTTCATTCATGTACACACTATTGTTGACAACCATCTATCGATCTATCGATTTGCAGCCAAATTGGGATTCGAACTATTTTTAAGTCGATAAAAATAGCTTCTATTTAATACTAGACAGTTTTTTCTTCACTTACAGTTTCGATAGATTGCGCTAAAGTACTCATTTTTTAAATAAATCCAAACGAAAAATAATTTTTCATGAAGAAAAAAAGCGGAAATTTGTAGAAAATTTTCAAGTTTTGCTCGCTCCTAATTTACAAATAAGAATAACCGATAGATGTCGCCGCGTTGCTCGAGCTGTAGACAAAGAAAATGAACTACTACTACTTTCATGAATGAATGATACGATTTGTTGTTCTTTATCCTCTTTCAGATTGATATAAAATGACAGATTTAGATCAAACAGAGATCATCTCCACAGATCAAAGTTTAACAGAACCAAATTCAATTGTATGTTCATTTTGTTTTGTTTACATAAACTAAAATTTCAACTCAATTGTTTACTTAAAGAAAGCATCGTTACAAGTTCTAAGCGGCATTGAGCCTACTGCATTTCAAATCAACAGTATGTTTGAGTTTTTCTTCCAAAAAAAAAAGAAGTTTTTAATCAACTGTCTTAGATG
>Ga0209922_104315_pt1 | contig 10399 bp, 8 predicted proteins | sample ThiBiot_500_biof_FD_183946 | JGI IMG/M metagenome (GOLD analysis project Ga0209922, IMG submission 183946) | Wastewater bioreactor microbial communities from Cape Town, South Africa - Thiocy_expt_500_biof (SPAdes) | ecosystem: Engineered > Bioreactor > Thiocyanate-remediating > Anaerobic-Aerobic ...
TGGCCATCGACCGCTGGTGGGGCGAGCCGCCCGCGGCGCTGCACCCCGTGGTGTGGATGGGGCGGGCGCTGGGGGCGTGCGGCGCGCGCGTGGCGCCGGCGCAGGCCACGGGGCGTGATTTGTGGTCTTTTTGGCTTGCGGCGCTTGTCTGGTGTGCGCTGACAGCTATTGTTTTGGTAGTTTCCGGCGCGCTGCAATGGGCCGCCCTGGCCTATCTGCCCGCCTGGGGCGCGGCGCTGGCGCTGGGGCTGCTGCTCAAGCCGCTGCTGGCCTGGCGCATGCTGCGCCGCGAGGTGCTGGCGGTGGAGGCCGCGCTGGGCGAGTCGCTGGAGGCCGGGCGCGCGCGCCTGGCCTGGCTGGTGAGCCGCGACGTGCGGCAGCTCGACGCGGCGGCCGTGCGCGAGAGCGCCATCGAGTCGCTGGCCGAGAACCTGAGCGACTCGGTGGTCGCGCCCCTGTTCTGGTTCGTGCTGCTGGGCCTGCCGGGCGCGGCGTTGTACCGCTTCGCCAATACGGCCGACGCCATGTGGGGCTACCCGGGCATGCGCGGCGGCCGCTACTGGCAGTGGGCCGGCAAGTGGGCGGCGCGCGCGGACGACGCGCTGTCGTGGCTGCCCGCGCGGCTGACGGCGCTGCTGCTGTGGCTGGCGGCGCGCGGTATGCGTTGGAGTGCTTTGCGGGCGCTGGCGCGCGCCACGCCGTCGCCCAACGGCGGCTGGCCCATGGGCGCCATGGCGCTGGCGCTGGGCGTGCGGCTGTCCAAGCCCGGCGTGTACGTGCTGAACGCCGCGGGCCGCACGGCGCGTGCGGAGGACACGCGGCGCGCCGTCGAGCTGGCGTCCAGGTCGATCGCGGCGCTTATCCCACTTTTGCTGGCAGCTCTTTTATTGATAGCTATAGTGCGCCGCCATGTCTGATCCCGCTTCGCTGCACGGCGGCCCGGACGCCCTGGGCGCGGCGCCGTGCGACTTTTCCACCAATGCCAACGCCTGCGGACCGTGCCCCGCCGCGCTCGATGCCTTGCGGCAGGCCGACCGCAGCCGCTACCCCGACCCGGCCTACACCGCGCTGCACGCGCGGCTGGCGGCGTTCCATGGCGTGCCCGCGCCGCGCATCGTGCTCGCGGCCAGCGCCAGCGAGTTCATCCACCGCATCACGGCCTTCGCCGCGCGCGGCGGCCTGCGCCACGCCGTGCTGCCCGCGCATGGCTATGGCGACTACGCGCGCGCCGCGGCCGCGTGGGGGCTGGCGCGGGCGGATGCGGCAGGGCTGCCCGCGCTGCACTGGGCCTGCGAGCCCGCCAGCCCGCTGGGCACGGCCGACGAGGCCCTGGCGCGCTGGGCGCTGCAGCCCGCGCGGCAGGGGGATGTGCGCGTGATCGACCGCGCCTATGCGCCGCTGCGGCTGGAGGGCGCCGCCGCCGCGCCGCCCGTGGACGCCTGGCAGCTCTGGTCGCCCAACAAGGCCCTGGGCCTGACGGGCGTGCGCGCGGCCTACGCCATCGCGCCGTGCGAGGCGCAGGCCGCCGCCGTGCAGGCGCTGGCGCCGTCGTGGCCGCTGGGGGCCGATGGCGTGGCGCTGCTGCAGGCCTGGACGGGGGACGCGGCGCAGGCGTGGCTCGCGGCGTCGCTCGCCACGCTGCGCGCATGGAAGGCGGCGCAGGTGGCGCTGTGCGCATCGCTGGGCTGGGCCGTGCTGCCGGGCAGCCTGGCCAACTTCTTCACTGCGCGGCCGCCGGTGGGCGACCTGCCGGGCGCGTTGCAGGCCTTGCGCGCCCAGGGCGTCAAGCTGCGCGACTGCGCGTCGTTCGGCCTGCCCGGCCATGTGCGCCTGGGCGTGCTGGCGCCCCCTGCGCAGCAGGCGCTGGCCGCGGCGTGGCGACAATGCGCGGCATGAAGACCAAGACATTACCGGGCCCGGCGCGCTGCGTCATGGTGCTGGGCACCACCAGCGGCGCGGGCAAGAGCTGGCTGGCCACGGCGCTGTGCCGCCATTACAGCAACCAGGGCCTGAAGGTGGCGCCCTTCAAGGCGCAGAACATGAGCAACAACGCGCGCGTGGTCGCCGGCCCGGGCGGCGCCTGGGGCGAGATCGGCAGCGCGCAGTACTTCCAGGCCCTGGCCGCGCGTGCCGAGCCCGACGTGCGCATGAACCCGCTGCTGCTCAAGCCCGAGGCCGACACCAGGAGCCAGGTGGTGCTGCTGGGGCAGGTGAGCGAAGAGCTTTCGCAACTGCCCTGGCGCGGGCGCAGCGCGCGCGTGTGGCCGCAGATCGCCGCCGCGCTCGACGCGCTGCGCGCCGAGAACGACGTGGTGGTCATCGAGGGCGCGGGCTCGCCCGCCGAGATCAACCTGCACGCGAGCGACGTGGTCAACATGCGCGTGGCGCGGTATGCGCATGCGCGCTGCCTGCTGGTGGCCGACATCGACCGCGGCGGCGCGTTCGCGCACCTGTACGGCACCTGGGCGCTGCTGCCCGGGGACGAGCGCGCGCTGATCCGTGGCTTCGTGCTCAACAAATTCCGCGGCGACGCCAGCCTGCTCGCCCCCGCGCCCGAGATGCTGCGCGAGAAGACCGGCGTGCCCGTGGTCGCCACCATCCCCATGCAGTGGAACCACGGCCTGCCCGAGGAGGACGGCGTGTTCGACATGGCCGCCACCGCGGGCGGCAGCGTGCACACGCGCATCGCCGTGGTGGCGTACCCGCGCATCAGCAACCTCGACGAGTTCCAGCCGCTCAAGAACGTGCCCGGCGTGCGCCTGTCCTGGGCGCGCAGCCCGGCCGACGTGGACGGCGCCGACTGGATCGTGCTGCCCGGCAGCAAGGCCACGGCGGCCGACCTGGCCTGGCTGCGCGCGCAGGGGCTGGACGCGGCCGTCGCCGCCCACGCCGCGCGCGGCGCCCGCGTGCTGGGCATCTGCGGCGGGCTGCAGATGCTGGGCGAGGCGCTGATCGACACCGTGGGCGTGGACGGCAACGGCCCCGGCCTGGGCCTGTTGCCGCTGGTGACGAGCTTCGAGGCCGAGAAGACCGTGCGCCCCGCGCACACGCGCTTCGGCGCCGTGCAGGGCGCCTGGCAGGCCCTGGGCGGCGTGGCCGTGCAGGGCTACGAGATCCACCACGGCCAGACCGCGCAGCACCCGGCCATGGCGGCCAAGGGCGACGTGGCGCGCGAGGTCATCCCCGGCCTGGCCTGGCAGAACGGCGCCGGCAACGTGCTGGGGCTGTACCTGCACGGCCTGTTCGAGGACGGCGGCGTGCTGCGCGCGCTGTTCGGCGCCGGCGCGCCCACGCTGGAGCAGGTGTTCGACCGCATGGCAGAGGGGGTGGGGCGGTGGTTCGATCCCCGGGTGCTTGAAATTTAAGTCAAATTGGCCTCAAACGCTTGTCCATCAAGCGCTGGCAGCTATTTTTTTGAGAGTTATGCAATTGATCCCCGACATTCCTTCCATCGACGATTCCGCCCTCGCCGCGCGCCTGCAGGCACGCATCGACGGCAAGACCAAGCCGCTGGGCGCCCTGGGGCGGCTGGAGGCGCTCGCGTTGCGGCTCGGGCTGATCCTGGGCACCGAGACGCCCGAGCTGCACGCGCCGCAGATGCTGGTGTGCGCGGCCGACCACGGGCTGGCCGCGCGCGGCGTGTCGGCCTACCCGAGCGACGTGACCTGGCAGATGGTGGAGAACTTCCTGGCCGGCGGCGCGGCCGTGAGCGTGCTGGCGCGCCAGCACGGGCTGGCGCTCACCGTGGCCGACTGCGGCGTGGCGCGCGAAGTGCCGGCGCGCGCCGCGGCGCCGGGGGCGCCGCGCCTGGTGCACTGCCGCGTGGCCGCGGGCACGCAGGACGCCAGCGGCGGCCCGGCCATGAGCGCGGAGCAGTGCGCCCAGGCGCTGCGAAACGGCAGGGACATCGTGCGCGGCCTGCCGGGCAACGTGCTGCTGCTGGGCGAGATGGGCATAGGCAACACCTCCGTCGCATCGCTGCTGCTGGCGCGCCTGGCCGGCGTGCCGCTGGCCGAGTGCACCGGCGCCGGCACGGGGCTGGACGCGGCGGGCATCGCGCGCAAGCAGGCCGTGCTGGAGCAGGCGCTGGCGGCCAACCTGGGCGCCACCGGGCCGCTGGACGCGCTGGCGGCCCTGGGCGGCTTCGAGGTCGCCACGCTTGCCGGCGCCGTGCTGCAGGCCGCCAGCGAGCGCCGCGTGATCGTGGTCGACGGCTTCATCACCAGCGCCGCCGTGCTGGTGGCCGCGCGCCTGGCGCCCGCCGTGCCCGAACGCTGCGTGTTCTCCCACCGCTCGGGCGAGCGCGGGCACGCGCGCATGCTGGAGGAGCTGCGGGCCGAGCCCCTGCTTGACCTGGGCCTGCGCCTGGGCGAAGGCTCGGGCGCGGCGCTGGCCTGGCCGCTGCTCGAATCCGCCTGCCGCGTGTTGCGCGAGATGGCGAGCTTCGCGTCGGCCGGAGTGGCCGGGCCGAGTGCGTCTTGATCTGGGTTAATACGGGAAATCCCTATACACACTAATGTTTCCTTGAGGTAAGGGCTATCGCCCGCCTCGATCACTGAAAGGAACATTGAATGATCAAAGAAGTCACCGGCGACATCCTGCTCAGCAAGGCGGACCTGCTTGCACACGGCATTTCGGCAAACGACCCCTTCGACAGCGGCCTGGCCCTGGCGCTGCGCGAGCGCTGGCCTTCCCTGGTCAAGGACTACCGCCACGACACCCGCTCCAAGGCCATCGGCACGGGCGAGGCATGGGCGTGGGCGGGCGTGCAGGAAGGCGGCGGCGTGCGCCGCATCGTGAACCTGGTCACCCAGAACACCCTGGGCCAGGGCCCCGCCGCCAAGCCGGGCAAGGCCAGCGTGGAGAACGTGCGCGCCGCCTTGCAGAACCTGGCCAAACTCATCCGGCAGGAGGGAATCAAGAGCGTGGCGCTGCCCCGCCTGGCCACCGGCGTGGGCGGCCTGGAGTGGGACGACGTCAGGCCCCTGATCACCCAGTACCTGGGCGAGCTGGGCATCCCCGTGATCGTCTACAGCACCTACCGCAAGGACGTGCAGGCCGACGAAGGCCTGTGACCGCCCCGGCGCCCGCGTCAGGGTGCCGGCGTCTTGGGCTGGTAGCCGCAGTACGGCGCGACCACGCATTCCCAGCAGCGCGGCTTGCGCGCCTGGCACACGTAGCGGCCCAGCAGGATGAGCCAGTGGTGCGCGTCCACCATGTACTGCGGCGGCACGCGTTCCAGCAGCCGCTTCTCCACCTCCAGCGGGTTCCTGCCGGGCGCCAGGCCCGTGCGGTTGCCCACGCGGAAGATGTGCGTGTCCACGGCCATCGTGGCCTCGCCGAAGGCCACGTTGAGCACCACGTTGGCCGTCTTGCGGCCCACGCCGGGCAACTGCTCCAGCGCCTCGCGCGTGCGCGGCACCTGGCCGCCGTGGCGCTCCACGAGGATGCGGCAGGTCTGCATGAGGTGCCGGGCCTTGCTGCGGTACAGGCCTATGGTCTTGATATAGCCCTCCAGCCCTTCGAGCCCCAGGTCCAGGATGGCCTGCGGCGTGTTCGCCACCGGGAACAGGCGGCGCGTGGCCTTGTTCACGCCCACGTCGGTGGCCTGGGCCGAGAGCAGCACGGCCGTGAGCAGCTCGAACACGCTGGTGTATTCGAGCTCGGTGTTGGGCTGCGGGTTCGCGGCCTGGAGGGCGGCGAAGAAGGGTTCGATGTCTTCTGTCTTCATGGCGGGGTGTCGTTCTTCGGGTCGGGCGCGATTGTCGCCGCCCTCTGCGCGGGCGGCGCGGGCAGCAGCGCGCGCAGGTGGCCGAGGAAGGCGTGCACGCCCTCGGGCAGCGTGCGGCCCGCGAGCGTCTGCAGCTCGATCGCGCGGCCGTTCACCGCGCGCTCGCGGATCTGCGCGGCATGCAGCTCGCCGCGGCGCACGCGCTCGCGCACCGTGACCTCGCCCGCGAGCGAGAGGCCGCCGCCGTGCAGCACGAAGTGCGTGAGTGCCTCGAACTGCCCGGTGACCAGCGCGGGTTCGAACACCAGGCGCCGCTGGCTGCTCGCGATGTCGAAGAGCTGGCGCGCGGTGTTGTCGCCGTCGGGCAGCGCGATGGGGTAGGGGTGCATCTGCGCGAGCGTCACGCTCGCGTGGCGCGCCAGCGGGTGGTCGGGCCGCATGATGGCGATCACGGGCGAGACCTGGCGGTGCTGCACCTCGATGTCGCGCTCGGCCGCGCGGCTGTAGGTCAGGCCGATGTCGGCGTCGCCGTCCAGCACCGCCTGCGTCACCGCCGCGGGCGCGGCCGCGCGCATGTGGAACTGCATGCCGGGGTGCCCGGCGCGAAAGAGCGCCATGGCGCGCGGCAGGAACTCCACCGCGAAGCCGCCCGAGGCGCACACGCGGATGAGCCCGCGCCGCAGTCCGCGCAGCGCCTGGATGTCGGAGACCACGCGGTCGGCCTCCAGCGCGCCGCGCCGCGCGTGGGCGGCCAGCAGCTCGCCCGCGGCGCTGGGCACCATGCCGCGCGGGCGGCGTTCGAACAGCGGCAGGCCCAGCAGGTCTTCGAGCCCCGCCACCTGCCGGCTCACGGCCGAGGGCGAGACGCTCAGCCGCGCGGCGGCCTCGCTGACCGAGCCGCTGCGCACCACTTCGAGGAAGTAGCGCAGCGCGGTGTCTTGCAGGCGGTGGGAGATCATGGGCGGCCAGGTTTGCGAAAAACGCAACGATAAATCAAGAAATCGGCGATTGTTGAAAGCGGGGCGGCTGCGTATCCTGCCCCGTTCCGTCACGCGACCGAAAGATTTCCATGCCACAGCAACCCCAGTCCCCCTCTGCGGCCGGCATTGCCGGGATGAGCGCCGTGGCGCTGTCGCGCGCGATCCATGCGCGCGAAGCGTCCTGCGTGGAGGTGCTCGACGCCTGCTATGCGCAGATCGACCGGCTCAACCCCGTGGTCAACGCGCTCGTGGCGTTCGCCGACCGCGATGCCATGCGCCGGCAGGCGCGCGCGCTGGACGAGCGCCTTGGGCGCGGCGAAAGCCTGGGGCCGCTGCACGGTTTTCCGCAGGCGCCCAAGGACATCATGCCCGCGGCCGGCATGGTGACGACCAAGGGCTCGCCCATCTTCGCGGGCCAGGTCTCGCAGTCCGACTGCGTGGTGTTCGAGCGCATGCGCGCCGGCGGCTGCCTGTTCGTGGCGCGCAGCAACTCGCCCGAGTTCGGCCTGGGCGGCCACACCTACAACCCCGTCTACGGCACCACGCGCAATGCCTGGGACGCCACGCGCTCGGCCGGCGGCAGCAGCGGCGGCGCGGCCGTGGCCGTGGCGCTTTCCATGCTGCCCGTGGCGGACGGCTCGGACATGATGGGCTCGCTGCGCACGCCGGCCGCGTTCAACAACGTCTACGGCCTGCGCACCTCGGTGGGCTGCGTGCCGCACGGGCCGGGCGAGGAGGTGTTCTTCCAGCAGTTCAGCGTGGCCGGGCCGATGGCGCGCGACGTGCCCGACCTGGCGCTGCTGCTCTCGGTGCAGGCGGGCTTCGACGACCGGCTGCCCCTCACGCGCCGCGGCGAGGGGCCGCGCGACTGGGGCGCGGCGCTGGCGCGCGACTGGCGGCGTGCGCGCATCGGCTGGCTGGGCGATTTGAAAGGGCACCTGCCCATGGAGCCGGGCGTGCTCGACACCTGCCGCGCGGCGCTGCGTCACTTCACCGACATCGGCTGCACGGTGGACGATGCGCTGCCCGCGTTCGACTTCGAGGAAAAGCGCGCGCTGCTCAAGCCCGAGGCGCTATGGGAAATAGAGCGCGGCCGCGCCCTCTCCGCCATGCGGGTGTACGACGCCGCGCGCGTGCGCTCGGCCTGGTACGAGGCGCTGCGCCGCCTGTTCGCCACGTATGACTTCCTCGTGCTGCCCGCCGCGCAGGTCTTCCCGTTCGACGCCGCGCTCGACTGGCCGCACGCCGTGGGCGGGCGCGAGATGGACACCTACCACCGCTGGATGCAGGCCGTGGTGCCCGCCACCATGGCCGGCCTGCCCGCGCTGGCCGCGCCCGCGGGCTTCGGCCCGCAGGGGCTGCCCGCGGGCCTGCAGATCATCGGCCCCGCCCAGGCCGACCTGGCCGTGCTGCAGATCGGCCATGCCTACGACCAGGCCAGCGGCTACGCGCGCCAGCGCAGCCCGCTGCTGGGCTGAACGACTCATCCATCCACACAAAAAGGAGACAACCATGACCTCGCTCACCCGTTCCCGCTTCCTGTCGTGCCTCGCCGCGGGCGCCGCGGCGCTGGCCGCGCCCGCCGCGTTCGCGCAGCAGGGCTACCCCGACCGGCCCATCAAGCTCATCGTGCCCTTCGCGCCCGGCGGCGCGACCGACATCCTGGGGCGGCTGCTCGCCGCGGGGCTGTCAGACAAGCTGGGCCAGCCGGTGATCGTCGAGAACCGCCCCGGCGCGGGCACGGTGGTGGCGGGCGGCCTCGTGGCCAAGGCGCCGCCGGACGGCTACACGCTGTTCCTCGGGGCCAGCTCCACGCTCACCTACAACCCGGCGATCCGCGCGCAGCTGCCCTACGACCCGCTGCACAGCTTCACGCCGCTGGGGATGGTGGCCGACATGGGCCTGGTGCTCGTGGCGAACAACGCCACGCCGGGCAAGACCCTGCAGGAGCTGGTGGCGCTGTCGAAGGCCGAGCCGGACAAGTTCTCGTACGGCTCTTTCGGCACGGGCTCGTCGGTGCACTTCGGCGGCGAGATGCTCAAGACCGCCACGGGGCTCAAGGCGATGCACGTGCCGTTCAACGGCAGCTCGCCGAGCCTGACCGCGCTCATGGGCGGGCAGGTGCAGCTGGCGGTGGACACGGTGGTGGCCACCACGCCGCTCATCAAGGCGGGCAAGATCCGCGCCATCGCCACGCTGGGCGCGCAGCGCCTGCCGCTGCTGCCGCAGGTGCCGACGGTGGCCGAGAGCGGCTACCCCGGCTTCAGCGCGGACACCTGGTTCCCCTTCCTCGCGCCCGCCGGCCTGCCCGCACCCGTGCGCCAGAAGGTCGAGAAGGCCCTGGCCGACGTGATGGCCGACCCTGCGGTGCGCACCAGGCTGGTGGACGTGGGCCTCACGCCTGCATGGGGCCCGGGCAGCGTGGTGACGGAGCGCGTGGAGCGCGAGCTGCCGCAGATGCGCGCCGTGGCCGCGCGCTCGGGCATCCGCGTCGACTGAGATCGAGCAAGGGCGCGGCGCATTGGCGACAATGGCGGTTTTGCCGACCCGCCATCAACACGCCATGCAATTCGCCGACCGCCTGAACAACGTAGAAACCTCCGCCATCCGCGAGCTGTTCAAGCTGCTGGGAAAGCCCGGCATCATCAGCTTCGCGGGCGGCTTTCCCGACAGCGCCATGTTCGACGTGGACGGCATCCGCGAGGCGAGCCAGCGCGCGCTGGCCGAGGAGCCCGGCGGCGCGCTGCAGTACGGCGCCACCGAGGGCTACGAGCCGCTGCGCGAGCAGCTCTCGGCCTTCATGGCCGCCAAGGGCGCGAAGGACGTGGCGCCCGGCCAGCTCATCGTCACCACGGGCAGCCAGCAGGCGCTGGACCTGCTGGGCAAGACCATGATCAGCCCCGGCGACAAGGTGATCGTCGAGGGGCCGACCTTCCTGGCCACCATCCAGTGCTTCCGCCTCTACGGCGCCGACCTGGTCAGCGCGCCCATCGACGGGCAGGGCGTGAAGACCGACGAGCTGGAGCGGCTCATCGCCGAGCACCGCCCCAAGCTCGTCTACCTGATCCCCACCTTCGGCAACCCCAGCGGCGCCATGCTGAGCCTGGAGCGGCGCAGGAGGGTGCTGGAACTGGCCGTCAAGTACCAGACGCTGATCGTCGAGGACGACCCCTACGGCGACCTGTACTTCGGCGAGGCGCCGCCGCCCAGCCTGCTCGCGCTCTCGCCCCAGGTGCCGGGCAGCCGCGACCTGCTGGCGCACTGCGGCAGTTTGAGCAAGGTGCTCTCGCCCGGCCTGCGCGTGGGCTGGCTCGCCGCGCCGCCCGAGCTGCTGGCCAAGGCCACGATGTGCAAGCAGTTTTCCGACGCGCACACCAGCACCTTCGCCCAGGCCACGGCCGCGCAGTACCTCAAGGCCGGCCGCATGCCGGGCACGCTGGCCCATGTGCGCCAGGTGTACGCAGAGCGCGCGCAGGCCATGGGCGACGCGCTGCGGCGCGAGCTGGGCGCGGCCGTGGAGTTCGTGCAGCCGCAGGGGGGCCTGTTCGTGTGGGCGCGCCTCACGGGTGCGAACGGCGCGGTGGCCGACGGCAACGTGCTCGCCAAGCGCGCCATCGACAAGGGCGTGGCCTTCGTGCCGGGCGCGCCGTTCTTCTGCGCCAACCCCGACCACGCCACGCTGCGCCTG
>Ga0209922_104321_pt1 | contig 10389 bp, 10 predicted proteins | sample ThiBiot_500_biof_FD_183946 | JGI IMG/M metagenome (GOLD analysis project Ga0209922, IMG submission 183946) | Wastewater bioreactor microbial communities from Cape Town, South Africa - Thiocy_expt_500_biof (SPAdes) | ecosystem: Engineered > Bioreactor > Thiocyanate-remediating > Anaerobic-Aerobic ...
TGATCCTATGAGGTTCTCTGTACTGGGTGATCGGGAGAGAACAATGGTAGAAAAAGAACTGAAGAAGTTGTCCAACATATATTCTGAAAAGAACTTCGATTCACCAATGCCGAATACAAAAACAAACAGCATTCACAAGATAAAGTCAGAACGTACAGCAGTTAATGCATTTCTACAATCTGTAGGACATGAATCAATGAATACCAAGGGCAAGTGTGCAACGCTTGTTGAAGAGTTTCGAACCTATCGTCTTCTGACTGTCAGATTTATGGAATTGAAAGATAGTGATGCCACTGTATTAGATTTTTGGCCAACTCACACTCATGAATTACCGTTGCTATCAACTTTTGCACGCCGATTTCTCGCTACCTCAGGAACCAACGTACTGTCACAATCAGCATTTTTTATTTACGGTTTTATTGGCCGAAAATAACAATGCCGTTTAACACCAGATAATCTTGCTGTGACAGTCTTTCTCAAGGATAAGTTGGAATAAATATTCAAATTTGTATTTTAGTTAAAATTCTTGTTAACTCAAATCTTCCAAACTGTTCTTTTCATTCAAATAGATATATGTATTGTTATAATAAGCTTTATTAATCCTGAACTATTTTGATAGTAATTTTCGATCGAATCTTCGAATCTTTTCGAATCTTGAGTTTGCCGATCTCAGACATTTTGAACCGAAATTCGGATTTGGTACATCCCTATTTTGTACTATAATATATTCTCTTTCTTGTAGAAAAGAGTCATACAAAAGAAATTGTTTGCTTGAGTGCTAGCTTGTATGTCCACAGATGTTGAAAGAACATTTATCCAATTGTCGACTGCTATTGACCATTGGCTATGAGAACTTAGTCGGACCTTAGGCGATAAGGATCAGGAAGTTCCAATTCGGAGGTCAAAGATCAAAAAAGCATCAATGTCAGTAAAGAAATGAAAGTTTTCGTATATGCCATATAGATAATTAACGTCTTTGTCAATAGTAAATATTGTAACACATATGACTGTAATAAAACATTTCTTATTAATTCACCGCAACACCATTAACCTGAACGTTTTTATAGGGTTTCTTGAGTGTTCACAATAGAGGGATTTTACTGTATATCTAAAGCTGCGACAGGCACCCTTAGATCATTATCAGAATCTTTTTTACTGTATACACTTCTCTCAATAGTCAAGCTAGAGTAGATTATATGCCGAAAGGTCAGTCCAAACAAACGTTTAACAATAGACTACGCGGACAGGTAAGTGCGTGCCAGACACCGGCCAGGCTTTCAAAACAGCCTAAATTTACTTTCTAGTTGGTCATTATATCAACTAACAATCATTCATCCAAACTACTGTGATAATTTATGGTTTCATTTGGTAAACAGATTTTTCGCCCTAGTAACCACACTTGAAAACCGTAGAAAGGATCATTTATAAAGAAGTCTCTTTTATAATTAGTTTTTTCTTGTTCCATCAGTGCGTCAGCTAAAGTTGGCCACGATTGCTTCTTCAGTAATTCTATTAAATATTCACGATTGCCCCATAATCCTATGAATAGATATAGAAAGAGTTTTTTTACATATCAGGTTGTCCCTCAAGTTCGTGTAATAACCCTTATACTGTACGCAGCGAAAAACCCGACTGCACCATCGTTTAGAACACTGTTTTTTAGGGTATGTTATTCCATGAACTATCCTGATCAAAGGTTGTCATTTGTATGAAATCGTCATAGTTTCCTGCGATGTGTCAGTATACAGCTTGCGTACGCACGGGTCAACTATTTCGTCGTTTTGTGACTCTTGTTACTTTCGATCAAAGAGAAACTCAAGAATCATTTAGATCTAGCCTGATTGAGAAAAGAGAGCTGAATAACATATGGCAGGTTTCTCTTGAATATAAACATCATGGTTCTTGAATATTTGAGAAGTTTTGCAAGCCCTGTTTTGGCAGACTTATGATTGGGATCTGTAAAACTTTTGGCGTCTTTAAGAATTACGACGCTATGCCGAAAAATGAACAATCCTGTTTTGTTTTACACACTTTTCTCTACAAGACGAAATTTACGCCGCCTCTTACGAGGAACACTATTGAGGTGTACAACTCCGATTTTTTTCATTCTTATATCATTCGATAGACTATATAGTAGTAGTCCAAAACCCAAAATATTATCGGCCATCAATCTCTTTTCTAGTGGTAATACGTATTTTCCTATCACCTTTTTCACATACATACAAAAATATGAAAATCCACACAATTACCTAGAAAATACAATTCCTTATCCGAATCTTCATTAGATTTAATTAGAAATGACTTTCTTTCTCTCTTATATGTAGTTAACATGTTTTCTTTTCGTTTCTGTCATATATGTGTGTACGCATTTCACGGCCTTTTTCTTTCTTTTCTTTCTTTCTTTCTCTATGTCATCGATTGAATTTCTTCTACTTGTTTTTTTAATTCATTCGAAATATTGGATCGATTTAAGGGATTAATAATGTTTGAAACATAATATACGGTTTTCTTTCGTATCAGCTGTTTGTTTCCTTACGCTTATGGAATAGATCGAGGTGATTTATAAGTTAATATAGTCTTTATACTGTCGATACTATGAGAACTACATCTTTTTGATTGCATAAGAAAGAAAAGAAGAAATGTGTTCGTATTATTGTGATGTGTGCGAGTGCATTTTCGCGTTGTTCAAGGCCTAACAATATGTATATGTGAAAACTGTACTCTTTGTATATGCAATCGGTTGAAGTCTGTTAACTAATAATAGAAAGATCTAGCTTGAGAACGAATCTATATCGATATCTATATATATACATGACTTTTAATTAGTTTTATTGACAATTATAAAGTGAATTATCTGCGTGTTGGTGTTTTATCCAATTATATTTTCTACTTGTTGTGAATTTAATTAATTTCATTGGTATACGTTTTCGCTGATTGAGATGATAAATCCGAAAAACGTTGTACGAATTCTTGGACAGTACGTATCGAAGCTTCCACGTTCAATTGGTAATCCATCCGGCGATAGTTTCCGTGATGAAGACGTTGCAAAACAGTTATTGGAAAATTTAATTTCTATTATGAATTGCACAGAGTATCGTTTCGAAATTCAAGATACTTTGGACTATACATTTGATGTCAATCAGCTGGCTGAAATCGAAGAAGACAGTTCTGATGAAGAAGAAGAAGATGATGCTCAAGATACAGATTATAACAACAATGAAATAGATCATAATTTCTTACATAAATTTTCCCTCGAATATATGAAGAAAGTTGTTTTTTACTATGATGAAATTAGCTCGAGAACAGGCAAAAGAAAGCACAGCTGGCGTGCTTTACAACATACCTTTAAGTCCGTCAAGAGTCGAAATTATATTGATCGTTTTCGAAAATATATTGCTGCTGGTGGTACAAAGCAACATAAACTTCAAGAAATTGATAGTTATGTTTTTGGGTGCTTTGAAAAAGCACGCACACAATTACTATCTGTACATGAAATAGATCTCAAGCATTGGGCACTGAAAAAAGCAAGAGAAATCGATGATATTACATTCACAGCTAGTGATTTTTGGTTACATCAATTCAAGCGACGACACCATATCTGTGGTAGAAAAATTACGAAGTTGGTAACAAAAAGTCACGTTGAGAACGAGGCCGATATTCAACAGTCAGCAGATCGTTTCGTACTACAAGTTCAAAAAGTTTTGACAAAGTATAGCGCAGACTGTGTCTTCAATACAGATCAATCTGGTCTTCAATTGGAACTTTTCAGTGGCCGTACTTTAAGTTTTGAAGGAGAGCATCTCACACTGGGCAAGGTACAATCCATTAATTGTACCACTCACAGTTATACAGTGCAACCAATGATATCAATATCTGGCCGACAAATTGGACCATTATTTCTTTGTTTGAAAGAAGCCAGTGGACACTTAAGTGACAATATCAAACGAACACTCTTTACGCCTGCAAACATCGTAATTACTTGTAGTAAGTCCGGCAAGTTGACCACCAGTTTAGTTCGATATTGGATTGAGAATGTGCTCAAACCAACTATTGGTACTCAACGTTCTTTACTACTCTCTGACTATTGGGGTGGTCAACGGGACCAACAACTATATGCAGATTTAAAAGAATTGACACGTCTTGAAATTCCGAAAAAAACTACCGCTATGATTCAACCCTGCGATGTGTACTACAATCGACAATATAAATATTTAGTTCGTAAGATGTATCATCATGTTCGGTTGTACGATTTAGATATACGCTTATCTCAAAGAAATAATATTATCAAACTTAATTCGTTAGTGTACAATCAATTGTCATCTCCAAAATTCTATTCAATGATTAAATATGCTTGGTATCAATCTGGTTATCTATTGAGAAGCCCAGGGGTGTTTCAAAACGTCCAAGATATATGTTTCTCGTTTCAAATTCATAATTGTCAGCTACAAGGGTGTGTGGACCCGACTCCTTTTATTAAATGCGCGTATTGTGATAAGGTGTTGTGTTTAGAGCATTTTTTCGAAAGCTTTCACTTTCATTAACGCTACAAAAGATACGGATGCGCATGTAGTGTTATTTTTCCGCTTTTAACTAAAAAAAACATTTTATATGAAAATGATATGTCGTTGAAAACCGAGATATTATTGATCCCTTAAATCGATCCAATATTTCGAATGAATTAAAAAAACAAGTAGAAGAAATTCAATCGATGACATAGAGAAAGAAAGAAAGAAAAGAAAGAAAAAGGCCGTGAAATGCGTACACACATATATGACAGAAACGAAAAGAAAACATGTTAACTACATATAAGAGAGAAAGAAAGTCATTTCTAATTAAATCTAATGAAGATTCGGATAAGGAATTGTATTTTCTAGGTAATTGTGTGGATTTTCATATTTTTGTATGTATGTGAAAAAGGTGATAGGAAAATACGTATTACCACTAGAAAAGAGATTGATGGCCGATAATATTTTGGGTTTTGGACTACTACTATATAGTCTATCGAATGATATAAGAATGAAAAAAATCGGAGTTGTACACCTCAATAGTGTTCCTCGTAAGTTATGTGTTCTGATAAAAAAATCGGTCGTACGTTTCGATTGAAATTTTTGGGCTTCCTGTAAAATGGCTGCCATTTTTTTATGAAGTTTTTTTTGTCACTTAAAGACGTAAATACATGCTAAAATGTATGAGCATAATTATCAACTTAGTTAAAGCACAGTAAAATGATGTTATGCGTCTATTTTTCATGGAATACTAGTCCATTGTTGCCATATGGCAACGTCCGGACTGAAAGGGTTAAGAATGTATATCAAACTTTCGATAGGGAACTCAACAATGTACTAAAATTAAGTCGACAAAATCACAAAAATGATGATTTTGGCTAGATAGGTACCATTTGTGACCCGAAAAAGGCCATGATCCGGAGCAGAAATTTCTCGTTTGTTTTCTTACATATATTAGGATATTGAGACCTTCAATTACCCAAACTTTCAGCCATGCTGCTCATGGTGTCTGTAAACGTGGGAGATTTCTGATGGAAGTACTCAAATCATTTATCTGTTCTATGATAGTGGTCACTTTTGCGTGAGAATGAATATAAAAGTTACTTGCTTACAGATATCGATATACTTCTTTGTAACATGGTAATTGTCTTTTTTTAAGAATATTACGGGCAACTTTATTACTTGCCGTAAGATTTCCAGCAGTCATGACATATGTTTTATAATCAATCAATAATGGCAAAAATTCAGGAGATGACTGCGCCCGATGATGTAGTGCACCAATTGGTGTACGCTCAAAGAACCATTCAAATGGAGGTATATTTGAAGGATACATTGCTAACAAGTCGTTTCGCAACCATATAAGATCAAGACCAGTAACTAATCCAACCATTGTATATCCATGTGATTCTGCTAGCATGCGGAGACCGCCAGCTCCAACACCCCATGCACATTCTGGAAATTTGAATTTGAAGTTGGATAGAAATGTGGTATTTCCTACTATGGTAGGATCGAGCAGAGTTATTGTGTCATTTAAATAATAGTTTGAATTGTATTCAGTGGTGATCACTCGTGGACGATAGCCAGCTTGTAAAATGGCACGAAATACCCAAAAATCATGAGAATCCATATCACATGAAAGAAAATCCAGTTCTTTAGGAACCTTATTCTCTTCAAAAATAGCTACTATGTTATTTGCAAATAGATAATGCTTTTTCAAATTAATCGTTGGATTTTCATTGTCGCCATCCAGCAACAAACCACGCCAACCCTCTTCATATAACTTTCGAGTATTTGCACCTGATCCACCTGTACCATATCCCTTTTCATTGAAGCCAAACTCGACAAAATATCGGTTTGTTGTTTTTATGACTGAGAATATTTTTTCAAGGAAAAGATCTTGAGAACCCTGTGAGTAGAGACCTTTAGTAGTACTCCATTTATGCATTTCATAAATCCATTGTAGATGAACGGTGTTGTTAGCAAGAGATGTATCTTTCTATAAATATAATTTTCAATCGAAAATAAAATAATTGATTTTGAGAAAAAATGTTTTCGTCGAAGTCATTAAAATGTATTTGTTAGGTTGTTATTTCCTCGAATATAGAAAGGGTTGTACGAAAAAAATTGTTTGTCTGTTTGTTTGAATATGAGGCCAAAAGAACATCGGTGTTAGAGTAGACTAGAAGTTGGTCATTGGTGATTGAAACTTGATCGAATCTTGGGTAGCCGAGGTCCAGTAGTATCTTATTTGAAACTTGAATTCAAATTTCAAATGACTGTTCCCTAACTTGAACTTTCAAACTTCAAATTACTACTACCGTGTACACATGTCCGCCTTCACCCTCAGTTTAGGAGAGAATAGTAATTTGAAATTTGAATTCAAGTTTCAAGTATGATATGTATGAAGAAGTTGAGACTATTAATCTTAGGAATCGCATTTATCAAACATTATTTAAAATCACTTTGTATAAAGGTTAGCGGCTGTAAAACAGGGTACATTTGCGAGCGTTTAAAGATGAAGTGTTTCATTTCTATTTTATTATGACACACACAGTTGAAAATAGTTATCAAACTCACTTTTAAGTGGTTAAAATAGCGTTGTTCGGAGACTAAATTTTTGGGTGCAGTTTGGTGATTTCGAATATTCACGTATAGTATCAAAACGGTAGCACCAACAAATACTGCAATGAGCAGCATAAAACGTATCAATTTATTTTTCGATCGTTCTGTTTCCATGAGAGATATGTGTTCATTAAGACTACTCTCCAAATTTTTGCGTATTTATCTAGAATATCAATAATGCGAATGAGACAAACGTTATATTTTTTTCTGAATTAACTGAATTTGTTGTATGTCTCAATCTTGATGACATCACCGGCAAAACACATATGAAGAGGGCTACAATTCAAAAATAAAGAAAGCTGAGTTAGCTCCCATAGAGAATGTACTGTGTACTGAGAAATTTTCAGCAGGCTACTTGACATGGGTATTTGAAATAAATTTGTTAAACACACTGATGTAGGTACTGGACCCAGTACTTCGAACCGTAAATGTACTAAGAGAAGTCTCACAGGGTACATGATATCTATTGCGATTGTCTATTCACTGTTTTGTTTTGCGTGTACAGCTATATATAAACAACTCGGTAAAATGAAAGAAATCAAAGTTTTTCCGTGTTTATTTCACAATATTAACTGGTCAAGAACATGTCAATCTCAATTTTGAATTGAGAAATCACCGCCTTCAAGTGGTCAGCTAAAGATACAACAGGTTACTATTCCTGTTTCAATATTCAGAACTGAAAAAACTGGTAATAGGGTACTTAAAATACTGTATGGGAGTACTGAATTCAGTATTTACTGAGTATTTTCTAGCGACAAATTACTAAATATTTCCACGCAAGTATCTGTAAAAGTACTCAAAAATACTTACAAGTATTTAAGTACTTTAGAGTACATCAGTAGTGTCTTATTTGAAACTTGAATTCAAACGTCAAAGTTCAAATTTCAAATGACTACTACCGTGCACACATGTCTGCCTTCACCTTCAGTTTGGGAGAGAATAGTGATTTGAAATTTGAAGTTTGAATTCAAGTTTCAAGTATGACATATATGAAGTACATCGGACATACCGGTAGCAGGGTACTTTGAGGGTACCTTGACTTCAGTACATTCTCTAGGGTCTCACCCATGTATATTAGGGTATTGAGACCTTCAATTACCCGAACTTTCAGCCATGCTGCTCATGGTGTCTGTAAACGTGGGAGATTTCTGATGGAAGTACTCATATGATTGAACAAAAATCTATCTATACATACGCATATAAACAATAGAACCTTTAACGCTGTGGCTCTCTCCGTTTCGATTAATAATCTTTTGATTTAATATCAAACGACCGGATCAAAGTGCTGATGGTAAATCCTCTCGTGAGACAACAATCAAATCACCATTCATCTTACTTTTAAACAAAATGAAGACATTTAATTGACCAGTACTATCAGCTCGTTGAATAGATTTCGGTAGATTGGTTGATGTCATTTAATAAATCTAAAAGATTGAAAAAAATATAAATGGCTTCAATTCGGAATCGATCAATTCTAAATTATCGTAAATAAAACTTTCCAAGAACAAAATAAACAAGACTGTTTATCAATCACGTCATATATGCATGTAACGCTCAGTAGTGTCTTATTTGAAACTTGAATTCAAATTTCAAACTTCAAATTAAGGAATAGTAATTTGAAATTTGTTTACGAAAAAGGTCAATGAACAGCGAACGCTTACAAAGAGAAAACGTCTGTCGAGTGAAGCAAATCCCGATGAAGTTCTAAGTGAAGAAGATTTAAAATCATCGATTGTGCAAGCTATTCAACGTTGGTGCACAGATAATGAAGAATTACTAGGTCTTGGCGAATTCTGCTTTCGAGAAAACGAGCATTACACAATCACATCAATCGATACGGAGCAGGCTTCTATTACGTGTAAATGCAATGAAAAGATTCGTTTGTTAAAATATCGAGGAAAATTTCAACTCTCCAATTATTATCGGCATTACAAGTCTTCTAATTGTTCTATATTAAAGCGATTGAGAAAATCTCAAAGTGAAAAAGAAAATTCTCGCTTTTTATCTACAATTGCTGCTCTTCCGCCGGCAAACGCAAGAGCATTACTACTATCATCTACTCAAAGTGCAATACTACCAAATCAATCAGATATTCAATCTACTCCGACCACACACTTATCATATCAAACAACGAATAAACGCCGTTTCAACAAAATGAGTAATGATGGGAATGATCTCGAATCGAAATCAAAACAAAAGAAATTTTGAACTTATATTATTTCAATTTTTATTCTATGTAGAAATCTTTCGCACCGCTGTTTTCGTTTTGAGTATTTATCGAAGAAAAACTAACGGAATGGAACGGAAACATGTATTACATCTTTAAAATAAACCAGAATTTAATTGTCATTTGAAATAAATTGTGATCCTGCGCGGTATCCATAAGTTTTCAAAAATGAAAATGTTTAGTTTGTATTTCGTGGAATTGTATTCGACGCGTGCTGTCGAACAAAAACCTAATATACAAAACCGTTATATAGGGAACAAACTTTACCTAGAGAAGTCGAAGTCGGTATTTTTCAACTTATTATATAACATACGTATATGTTTCTTCATCTGATAGAAAATTAATTTACTTTTACTAAGTCAATGAATATGAATCTTGCTCGTAATTACCGGTTTATTCGACCACGTGTGATTTGGAGCTTCTCTTATTGCCGTGATCGTAATGAGGAATTTTAATGACACAGGCCACTACATGCGAATCTTAAAACTAAAGTTCTCACGAGACTTTCCCCTCACATTGCCTCTGAGTATCGCCGTCTATGAAAAAATAACTCATTTGAATATTGACTATATTCGTACGTATATATTAACAGAAAAATTTAAAACTACATATAAAAATGAAAACCTTCGTTCTATCATATCGAGAATTATGTAAGCTACAAAATGATATAAAGATATTAAAGAAATATTGATGATTCCTTTATATAGATCGCTGAATACTGATTAGAAAAGACAGTAACCATTTTGTCCTATATCACGTTCTCCGTTTTTTTTAGTATACATGTGGCAAGGATCGATGTATGAATAGATCAGGGTTGCCAAATCCAAAATTTAAAAATCAGTAGTTTTTTACGAAAAATCAGGAATTTATCAGGAGAATTTTTTTCAAAAATCAGTAGAAAAATCAGGGAGTTTTCTTTTTGGGATTTACGAAGTAAATGAGCGTCTTTCGAATGAAATCAATCATTTTATTCCAATTCTACGTCTCGAAAACACGGATATGCATATCATCTTTTTTCTAAAAATTAATCGAAAT
>Ga0209922_104322_pt1 | contig 10389 bp, 6 predicted proteins | sample ThiBiot_500_biof_FD_183946 | JGI IMG/M metagenome (GOLD analysis project Ga0209922, IMG submission 183946) | Wastewater bioreactor microbial communities from Cape Town, South Africa - Thiocy_expt_500_biof (SPAdes) | ecosystem: Engineered > Bioreactor > Thiocyanate-remediating > Anaerobic-Aerobic ...
CCCCCGCGACCGGAACGTCAGCCAGCGGCAGGCAATCGACGGTAATGCCGAGATCGGTCAAATCGAAGGCAATCAGCGCCGAAGCGAGCCGAGCCGCGGTCAGACCGAGTTCCGGATCGGCGTCGTACAGCCTGCCAAATACCGCCCCCGGCGGATAGATAGGCCAATGCGGCGGGCTGAGCCGTTGCACGCGGCCGCCTTCCTGGTCGATCAGCACCGGCGCATCGGGGCGCCCCACGCAATCCCGTAATTCTTTCACAAGCTGAGAGACTTGCGACGGGCTGTCAACATTCCGCTTGAATAGGATAAAGCCCCACGGACCTTGGGCGCGCAGAAACGCGCTCTCGTCTGGCGTGAGGGTCAGGCCGGAAACACCAGTGATGAACGCACGCGTATCCATAGGGCCGATTAGCCCGCGCGGATACCGAGGGTCAAGGAAACGGCCGTTAATTCCTTTGGACGACGCACTGTCCGCCGGCGGATTTCAGGCCGCCACAGAACTGCGACGCCTCATCAGAGGAGGCAAACGGTCCGACCATGGCCCGGTAGTAGACGCCCTTTGCGCCAAGATCGGCCCGCTTAATCAGCGGCGACCGGGACGCGAGGGACGATGGGAATTTGGCCTGCAGTGCCTTGAAGGAAGCGCGAGCGTCCGCCTCGTTCCGCTGCGAGGAGACCTGCACGACATAGCCGCCAGTGGTGGCAGCCGGCGCCGCCTGCGTCGGATTGGTGGAAGCGACCTGCGTGTGCGCGGCGTTGCTGTTTTGCGGCGCAAGCGCGATCGGGACAGCCACGGTGGGCGCCGGTGCAGCGCGTGTCGTGGCGGGAGCAGCCGGCGACGGGGCGGCATTAGGCGCAGGCGCGCGCGAAGCCACGGTCGGCCTCGCCGCCGGATCGGGCTGATCGGAGCGAACGCTGAAGGTCTTGATCTTGCGCGGCTCATTGCCGGCGATGGTGCCGTTTGCGGTATTTGGCGGCATGCGACCGTTGGGCGCCACGCTCGCCGTCGACGGCGGATTGGCGTTCTGGTTCAGCGGCGGAAATACGACGCGCGGACCACCCTTCGCGATGTCCTTCACATCGACGGGCTGTTCTTCGCGTGAAACGATCTGCTCGGCGGCATTGCCAGCCGCGGCGACACGATCCTGAATCTGCTTGCCGCTGCTGTCGGTTGCCGGAGCCGGAACGACTTTGTTTGGACCAGCATCGGCCTTGATGATCGGCGGCTCGCCGCTGCGCGGCGACCCGACATAGGTGCGATAACCGAACGCGGCTCCAGTGCCGACCACCGCCAGCGCCAGCACGGCAATGACTGTTTTCAGTCCACCGCGACGAGGCTTTGCAGCCTCCTCTTCTTCCGCTTCAAAATCATCATATCCGTCGCGATAAGCGTAAGACTCGTCGGCATAATCGTCCTGCGGCTGTCCGCTTCGTGTCGAACCGCCAAGCGCATGATCCACCGACCCATAAAGCGCCGGCTCGGGTTCATGGTAGCTCGGCGCCGGCGCGGAATGGCTGGTCGCATAGCGACGCACGGGGTGCAGGTCGTCTTGAACTGGCTGCTGCGCCGTCGCGCGTTGCGGCGTCGCCCGAGTCAACATCCACGGCGGCGGACCGGCCGGATTGGATTCGGGCAACTCCGGCTCATCGACGATGTCCTCAGGCGGTGGCGCCGAGGGACGGAAATGCACGCGCTCGCGCTTCGGTTCAGCCGGCGGCTGCGGGGCACGATCGTAATCGGCGAGCGGATCGGTTTGTCCAATCAACCGCGCCAGTTCGGCCAACGGATCGCCCTCGCTCTGCGGTGCCATCGTATGATTGCGATCCGCGTGATTGGCTGCGGAATAAGCCCTGGATTGATATCGATCAGCCATGTGGTGTTGCATCCCCTTCGGGAAAGCGCCGACCCGTCATTCTAACGAAACAGTCGCTACCTAACGCCGTCACAAGCCCCCATGCGATCGGCTATCCCCCTTTTGCTCAACGCATTTCGGCTGGAGCATGGACGCCGAGCACGGCAAGTCCGGACGCCAGAACCGAAACAACCCCCTGAACGAGCGCCAGTCGGGCTAAGGTAATCTCTGCATCATTATTGATAATGAAGCGTAAATGAGGCGCATCGCGCCCCTTGGTCCAATGGGCGTGGAACTCGCTGGCAAGGTCATAAAGATAAAACGCGACCCGATGCGGCTCGTGCGCAAGCGCTGCGGATTCGACGATGCGCGGATACAACGCCAGCCGGCGGATGAGATCGAGTTCGGCGGGATCGGTCAGCCGCTCCAACTGCGCTTTCAACAAAGACGCAACGCGCAAACCATCGTCCTCGGGAAGATCGGGTAGCACCTCACGCGCGTTGCGGAAAATCGAATGGCCGCGGGCATGGCCGTACTGCACGTAGAAGACGGGATTGTCCTTGGACTGCTCGATCACCTTGGCGAGGTCGAAATCGAGCACCGCATCGTTCTTGCGGAACAGCATCATGAAGCGCACCGCGTCGCTGCCGACCTCGTCGACGACCTCGCGCAGCGTGACGAAATCGCCGGAGCGCTTCGACATCTTCACCGGCTCGCCGTTGCGCAACAGCTTGACCAGTTGAACGATCTTCACATCCAGCTCGGCCTTGCCGTCGGTGACCGCTTTGATCGCCGCCTGCACGCGCTTGATGTAGCCGCCGTGATCGGCGCCCCAGACATCGACGAGATTGCGGAAACCCCTGTCGTACTTGGTCTTGTGATAGGCGATGTCGGACGCGAAATACGTGTAGCTGCCATCCGACTTCAGCAGCGGACGATCGACATCGTCGCCGTAAGCGGTGGCGCGAAACAGCGTCTGCTCGCGATCTTCCCAGTCCTCGACCGGTGCGCCCTTCGGCGGCGGCAGACGGCCTTCGTAGACATCGCCCTTGGCGCGAAGAAAATCGATCGTCGCCGCAACGCGGTCGCTGTCGCCTTCGATCAGCGAGCGTTCGGAAAAGAACACGTCGTGTTTGATATTGAGCGCGGCAAGATCGCCCCGGATCGCCTCCATCATCGCTGCGATGGCCTTGCGGCGAACCCGTGGCAACACTGTGGCCGCGGGCTCCTGCAGCAACCGGTCGCCGTACTCGTCGGCGAGCGCCTGCCCGACCGGCTTGAGGTAGTCGCCGGGGTAAAGTCCCTCCGGAATTTCGCCGATGGTCTCGCCCAGCGCCTCGCGGTAACGCAGAAGGGCGGAGCGCGCCAGCACGTCGACCTGGGCGCCGGCATCGTTGATGTAATATTCGCGGGCGACGTCGTACCCGGCGAAGGCCAACAGGCTGGCCAGCGCGTCACCGAACACCGCGCCGCGGCAATGCCCGACATGCATCGGCCCCGTCGGGTTGGCTGACACGTATTCGACATTGACCTTTTCGCCGGCGCCGATGTCGCCATGCCCGTAGTCCGCTCCCGCGTCCAGCAGCGCGCGCAAGGCGTCGGCCCAGACCCCGGTCTTCAGCGTCATGTTGATGAAGCCAGGCCCCGCCACCTCGACCTTGGCAACCAGCGGATCGGCCCGAAGCCCTGCGGCGATCCTCTCGGCCAGGTCGCGCGGCTTGGTTTTGGCCTCCTTGGCCAGGACCATCGCTGCATTGGTGGCCATATCGCCGTGACTGGCATCGCGCGGCGGCTCGACGACGACGCGAGACAGGTCCATGCCGTTCGGCAGAACTCCCTCGCCGGCGAGGCCGCGGCAAACGCCCTGCACCCGCGCGAGGACATCGGCAAAAAGGTGCGGCGAAGTAAGGGGATCGGCCATGTATCTGCTCTGGTTTATGAATTGCTGGGGGATGCGGTCGCGGAGATCGGCGGCACCAGCCCCGCGCGCCGCCTAACGCAAATCCGGGGTCGAGTCAAAAAGCCGCGCATGCTCGATCAGGGCGTACCGGTCGGTCATGCCGGCAATGAAATTGCCGATACGCCGGACGAACTCGGCCTCGGTTTCCTCGTCCGCAGCCGCCAGCCATTCGCGGGGCAGATCGGCGGGCGAGGCCCGGTAGCGCTCGAACAGGTCGCGGACCACTCGCTCCGCATCACGCATCACCACCATCACGCGCGGATGACGATACATCCGTTCGCGCAGAAAGATCTTGATCATGGCTTCGGTCTCGGCGGCCTCCGGCGTGAAGGCCGCGAGCGCCTCGTGTTGATGCCGCACGGCGTCCGGCGAGTCGGGTCGCAACGCGGCCAGCCGCGCCGACATCTCGGCCACGACGCCATGGATCAGATAGGAAATCAGTTCGCGGACCAACTCCGCGCCGCGCCGCGCCTCGTCGAGGCCCGGATAGTTGCGGTCGATCTCCCCGATCATCTCCGCCAGCAGCGGCACGACGCGAAGGTCGTCGACCACGAACAGGCCGGCGCGCAGGCCATCGTCGATGTCGTGCGCGTCATAGGCGATATCGTCAGCAATCGCTGCTACCTGCGCTTCGAGCGACGCGTAGCTCCACAGCTCCAGATCGTAATCCCGGTTGAAATCGGCGATGCCGACCGGGAGCCCATGTTCGCGATAGCGCCCGATGGCCTTGCCCGCCCTGTCGGTCAGCGGACCGTTATGTTTCACCACGCCTTCGAGCGTTTCCCAGGTCAGGTTGAGGCCGTCGAAGTTGGGGTAGCGGTGTTCCAGCGAGGTGACGACGCGCAGCGTCTGCGCGTTGTGGTCGAAGCCGCCCTGCTCTTTCAGGCAGTCGTCCAGCGCCCGTTCGCCCGCATGGCCGAATGGCGGGTGGCCGAGATCGTGGGCCAGCGCCAGGGCCTCGGTCAGGTCCTCGTCGAGGCCGGTCTGGCGCGCCAGCGCGCGGGCGATCTGGGCGACCTCGAGCGAGTGGGTCAGCCGGGTCCGGTAGTGGTCGCCCTCATGGAAGACGAAGACCTGGGTCTTGTGCTTCAGCCTCCGGAAACCGGTCGAATGGATCACCCGGTCGCAATCGCGGCGGAACGCGCTGCGGTTCTGGCTGGGCGGCTCGTCGAATTGCCGCCCCCGGCTGCGCGCGGGGTCGCAGGCATAGGGCATCAGGGGAGCAGCCATTCCGACCGGCACGATAATTTTATCTTTCAACCGTTTGATTCTACGACCAGACGCACTTAACTACGGCTTGCGGACAAAGCAAAACCGCACCGCACGGCGATTTTAGTTATAGTCGCGCGGAAGCTACGGAGTCGCACTATGACGGATACCAATGTCACCATTTCCGAGCGGGCTGCCCGCAGGATCGGCGAAATCCTCAAGACCGAGGGTGATGGCGCCATGTTGCGTATCAGCGTCGAGGGTGGTGGCTGTTCCGGCTTCCAGTACAAGTTCGATGTGGAACGGGCGCAAGCCGACGACGATCTGGTCATCGCGCGCGACAGCGCCGTGGTGCTGGTCGATCCCTCCTCGGCACCGTTCCTCGCCGGCTCGGAAGTGGACTTCGTCGACGACCTGATCGGTGCCTCGTTCCGCGTGGTCAATCCGAATGCCACCGCGTCCTGCGGCTGCGGCACCAGCTTCTCGATCTAGCTTCCCAACACTTTTACTTCGCTGCGAACATCGCCCGCGCGTTGCCGTGGGCGATGTGCGTTGCTATCGCGGGCGGCAGTTGCGCCAGCCAACCGCGATACTCGGCCATGATCTCGCCGTAGCGCGTCCAGCGTTCCGGCACCCAGGTGTCCGAACCCAGCAGGAAGCGATCCGGGTAGCGTTCGAACAACGCCCGCCACTCCTGCGTCAGCTTGCCGGACGCATCGACGATGCCGCTGCGATAAGATAACTCGCCCCACACCGCCGGGTATTTCGCCAGCAGCGCCGACACGCGCTCCGTCGGCAGGCCGAAGCCGGTATGCGCCCAGATGATGCGCGCTTTGGCGTTGTGCTTCAGCAGAATTTCGAGCGCTTCGGCATCGACGTGCGCGTGCAAATAGAGGTCGTTGGCGACGGCGAAGTCCACCGTCTTCTTGACCATCTCGGTATCGGCGGCCTTGCCGGAGAGATGAAATTCGCCGACGCCGCGATAATAGCCGCGTTTGAATTCATCCTGCACCAGATCGAAGATTACCGGATCGTTGAACCACGTGCCGATGTCGGCGCGCACGCGATAGGGCCGGATGAACGGCACGACTTGCAATCCGGCGGCCTTGGAATCCATCAGCGCGTGGGTGCCGGTATTGGGCCGGCTGGTAGCGAGGATGCCGGTGACGCGGTGCTTCTTGAACAGCGCCAGCACCTCGTCGACCTTGTAGGTCGGCGTCGGCTCCCAATTGTAGTGCAGATGCGCGTCGAAAATTTCAATCGGCTCATCGGCGCGGGCGGCCGCAGGGACCGACAGCACCACCGCCGCAATCAGCAGCGCCAGCCACGTCCGCCCGAATGTGGGTTGCCGCCCCGTCATTCGGCCGCAGCCACATGCCGCCGTTCGCCGGGCTCGACCTCTTCGAGTTGCGGCTCCAGCTTGCGCTTCAGGCGACGATCGATGCGGTCGAGGTAGATGTAGATCACCGGCGTGATGAACAGCGTCAGCAGTTGCGACACCATCAGGCCGCCGACCACCGCGACACCGAGCGGCTGACGCAACTCGGCGCCAGCGCCGGTGCCGAGCGCAATCGGCAGCGTTCCGAAGATCGCGGCGAAGGTGGTCATCATGATCGGGCGGAAGCGCAGCAGCGCCGCTTCGCGGATGGCGTGTTCGGCGGAAAGACCGACACGCCGCCGCTCGATGGCGAAGTCCACCATCATGATGGCGTTCTTCTTGACGATGCCGACCAGCATGACGATGCCGATCATGGCGATCACCGACAAATCCATCTTGAAGAGCATCAGCGTCAGGATCGCGCCGATACCCGCGGATGGCAGGCCGGAGATAATTGTGATCGGGTGGATGAAGCTCTCGTACAGAATGCCGAGAATGACGAAGGCCGCGAAGATCGCCGCGAGGATCAAGATGCCCTGCCCGCGCAGCGAATCCTGGAACACCTGTGCCGTGCCGGAGAAGCCGGTGACGATGGTGACCGGCAGCCGCGCTTCGCGTTCGATCTCGGTGATCTTGTCCACCGCGTAGCCCAGCGAGACGCCCGGCGCGAGATTGAACGAGATCGTCACCGCAGGCTGTTGGCCCTGGTGATTGATCTGCAGCGGTCCGACCGAGGGCACCATGCGCGCCACGGCGTCGAGCGGAATGGTGCGGCCATTGGAGGTCTTCACATAAAGTTTCGAGAGATCGGCCGGGTCGATGCGAAACTCCGGCTTGGCCTCCATGATGATCTTGTAGTCGTTGGACGGCATGTAGATGGTGCCGACCTGCCGCGTGCCGTAGGCGTTGAACAGTTCGTTGCGGATCTGGCCGACGCTGATGCCGAATACCGCCGCCTTCTCGCGATCCACCTCGACGGTAAGCTGCGGGTTCTTGATATAGAGGTCGGTGGTGACGTCGAGCAGCCCCGGCACCTGCGCCATCTTCTCGCGGATCTGCGGCGCGAGCCGATACAACGTCTCGTCGTCGCCGCTCTGCAGCACATACTGATACTGGCTTTTCGAGATGCGGCCGCCGATGTTGAGATTCTGGATACTCTGGAAGAACGCCTGCAGGCCGGGGACCTGCAATGCGGTCCGGCGCATGCGGCCGATCACCGTCAGCACATCGTCGCGCTCGTGCTTCGGCTTCAGCGAAATGAAGAAGCGGCCGTAGTTGGTGGTGGCATTCGGACCGCCGGATCCGACCGTGCTGTTGATGTATTCCACCGCCGGATCGGCCTGCAGCAGCGCCGCCAATGCCTGCTGTCGTTGCGCCATCGCCTCGTAGGAGGTGTCAGTCGCGGCCTCGGTCACGCCGATCAGGAAGCCGGTGTCTTCCTGCGGGAAGAACCCCTTGGGAACGACATAGTAGAGCGCGATGGTGCCGACGAGCGTCAGCAGCGTCACCACCAGCATCACCGACTTGAACGCCAGCACGCGGTCCAGCGCCCACTCATAGGCGCGAAGCCAGCTGGCGAACATCGCCTCGAACCCGCGCAGGATGAAGTTCGGCCGCTTCTCGTGATCGTGCGCGCGCAGCACGCGGGCGCACAGCATCGGCGTCAAGGTCAGCGACACAAAACCTGACACCAGAATCGCCACCGCCACCGTCACCGCGAATTCGCGGAACACCCGGCCGACGATGCCGCCCATCAGCAGCACCGGGATGAACACCGCAATCAGCGAGAAGGTGATCGAGATGATGGTGAAGCCGATCTCGCGCGCGCCCTTCAGCGCCGCCTCGAACGGCCGCATCCCCTCCTCGATGTGACGCATGATGTTTTCGAGCATGACGATGGCGTCGTCGACGACGAAGCCCACCGACAGCGTCAATGCCAGCAGCGTCATGTTGTTGATCGAGAAATCGAACAGGTACATCACCGCGCAGGTACCGACCAGCGAGATCGGCACCGCCAGCGCCGGAATGAACGTCGCCGAAGCCGAGCGCAGGAACAGGAAGATCACCAGGATGACCAGCGCCACGGCGATCAACAGCGTCTCTTCGACGTCCGCGACCGCCTGACGGATCGAGATCGAGCGATCCATCATCACATCGACCGAGACCGAGGGCGGAATTTGCGCGCGCAACGCCGGCAGCTTGGCGCGCACGCCGTCCACCACTTCGACCAGATTGGCGTCGGGCTGCTTCTGGATCGCCAGCACGATGGACCGTTTGCCGTTGAGCCAGGTCGCGATCTTGTCGTTCTCGACGCTGTCGTAGATCGCGGCGACCTCGTTGAGCTTGACCGGCGCTCCGTTGCGCCACGCGACGATGACCTTGCTGTATTCGGCCGCCCTCGGCATCTGGCCGGACGCCACCAAGGCGACGTCCTGCTTGGGACCGTTCAGGGTTCCGACCGGCGTGCTGGAATTGGCGTTGCTGACCGCCATGCGCACGTCATCCAGCGTCAAGCCGCGCGCCGCCGCGGCCTGCGGATCGACCTGGACGCGGACGGCAAACTTCTGGCTGCCGTAGATCAACACCTGCGCCACGCCCGGAATTTGCGACAGCGTCTGGCCGACGGTGATTTCGCCGTACTCGTTGACGGCCGAGAGCGGCAGCGTATCCGACGACAGCGACAGATAGATCACCGGATAGTCCGCCGGATTGACCTTGCGGAAGCTCGGCGGAATCGTCATTTCGATCGGCAACCGCCGCTGCGCAATGGTCAGCGCCGTCTGCACGTCGAGCGAGGCCGCGTCGATGTTGCGGTTGAGGTCGAACTGGATCGTGATCGTCGATTGCCCCTGCGACGATTGCGACGACATCGACGAGATGCCGGCAATGGTCGACAGTTGCCGCTCGATAATGCCGGCCACCGAAGCCGCCATGGTTTCAGCGCTGGCGCCCGGCAGAGTTGCCGTCACAGCGATGGTCGGGAAGTCCACTTTCGGCAGCGCCGAGACCGGCAGCAGGCGGAAACCGAAGATACCGAACGCGATGATCGACGCCGTCAGCAGCGTCGTTAGAACCGGGCGGCGGATACAGAGCTCGGAGAGCGTCATCCGTCAGGCTCCCGCCTTGCGTTCGCGCGGCCGCACCAGCGTGCCGTCCGACAGCAACAACTGCCCCTCGGTTACGACATTCTCGTCGCCATTGAGTCCGGATTCCAGCACCGAACTGCCTTCGGAGGTCCGTGCCACCTTCACCGGCTGCACTTTAGCCTTGCCGCCGTCGACGACGAAGACGAAGTCGCCGTTCTGGCTGCGCTGCACTGCTGCCGACGGCACGACAACCGCATCCTCGGTGCGGACGATAAGCCGCGTATTGACCAGCGTGCCCGGCCACAACACCTCGCTGGCATTGTCCATGATGGCGCGCACGATCACCATTCCGGTGGTCGCATCCACGGTGTTCTCAACGAAGGCCACCTTGCCGGTCTCGCTGGCCTCGCTGCCGGGAACCTTCGCAATCACCTTGGTCGTACCGTTTGCCATCGACACGCGCAGATCGTTGAGAACCCCCTGCGGAACGGCAAACGCGACGTAGGTCGGCGCCATCTGGTTGATGGTGGCCAGCGGTGCGATATCGGCCGGGCGCACAAAATTGCCGATCTTGACGTTGGCGGCGCTGATGCGTCCGTCGAACGGGGCGCGAACGAGCGTATAGCTCTTCTGGACCTTGAGATTGTCGAGCGCGGCCTGATCGGCCTTGATCGTTCCGATCAGGATATCGGCCTGCGTTCGCGCGTTATCGAGGCTGACCTGCGTGGTCGCGCCCTTGCCGATCAATTCGCTGAAACGGTTGACGTCACGCTGCGCGCCCGCGAGCTGGGCCTGATCCCGCGCCAGCGCGCCCTCGGCCTGCTCGATCTGGGCATCGATCTGGCGTGCATCCAGCGTGAACAGCAGATCACCTTCCTTGACCCGCGCGCCGTCGTCGAAATG
>Ga0209922_104330_pt1 | contig 10380 bp, 7 predicted proteins | sample ThiBiot_500_biof_FD_183946 | JGI IMG/M metagenome (GOLD analysis project Ga0209922, IMG submission 183946) | Wastewater bioreactor microbial communities from Cape Town, South Africa - Thiocy_expt_500_biof (SPAdes) | ecosystem: Engineered > Bioreactor > Thiocyanate-remediating > Anaerobic-Aerobic ...
ATCGGTCTTCGGCGGGGAGGCCGCAGCGCGCTGCTCGGCCCAGCATCCTTGCAGATCGCGCGCGGAGCGCGAAGCCGTTTGGCGCTCGCGTGCGGCGCGCCTGACAGCGAGCCATCGGTCGACGACAGGAGCGCGATTCCGAGCGCGATCGCGTCTGGAACATCGAGAACGGGCGCCCGAGGTTAGCGCGCCGGATCGAGATCCGTCAGCGCATCATCAGCCATCACATCCCCCCTCGTTGGGTTTGAGGCCCGCGATGCCACCGTGACGATCGCCTGGTGTCGACCCGGAGGTGCCAAGCGCAGTCGGGGTAGCTTCGTCACGCAGGCTGCGCGACGAACTCGAGGAGCAGCTCGTTGACCTTCGCCGGCGCGTCGTTCTGGACCCAGTGACTGGCTTCCGGGATGTGCACCACGCGGGCGTGGGGGACGAAGAGCACGGGCTTGTCGATCGTGTGCATCCTCGGAACGCGCCCGGTGAGCACGCGGCGGATGCTCGCGCGGTAGTAGGCGAGCGCGGATCGGACGGCACCTGGGACGCGGAGCGCAGCGACATAGCGCTCGATGTCCTCGGCGGGGACGCCGTCCGCGCGGAACGTCCGCCGGATCATCGAGAAGTCGCCCGTCGCGATGAGGCGCTCGGGAACGAAGGGGAGCTGGAAGAAGAACATGTACCAGCTCTTCATGAGCTGAGCTGGCCGGCGAAGGCCGCGCATCATCGCGAGCGGATGCGGCACGTTGAGGATCGCGAGCCGCTCGAGCATCTCGGGGTATTCGTTCGCGAACGCCCACGCGACCACCGCGCCCCAGTCGTGTCCGACGACGATCGCCTTCTTGCGGCCGAGCGCGCGGATGAGGCCGGCGATGTCGCCGGCGAGCTTCTCGACCTCGTAGTCCGAGGTGGCGCGCGGCTTCTCGGATTCGTTGTAGCCGCGCATGTCCGGCGCGACCGCCCAGAGGCCGGCCTTCGCCGCGGCGGTCAGCTGGTGGCGCCAGGACCACCAAAACTCGGGGAAGCCGTGGAGGAACACGACGAGCGGGACGTCGGCGGGGATCGGGCGTCCATCACCGTCGAGACCCTTCGGCCGCGCCTCGGCCACGTGCAGGCGCACCTGGCCGACGTCGACCACGCGATGGAGAAAGCCGTCTTCACGGCGCTCGCGCGGCGCCGATCTCGGCTCGTGAGCGGAGGCTCCATTCGTCGACGATCGGCTCATGCGGTTTCCCCTGGTCTCGATGTTCTTCGTATCGTACGTCCTTCAGGTCTCGATGCGTCGGGCGACGGCGGCGATCTCCGTCGTCCCGGGATCGATGGGCGGCGGCAGGGCGCCGAGCGACGTGAGCGATTTCTCCGCACGCGAGCGGAGGAAGCTTCGCGGGTCGCCGAGCATCGCCATCAACTCGGGGACGAAGCGCGGGTCTTCGGGGGCGTTCTCCGCGACGACGGCACGGACCTGGTGGTTGTCCGAGCGGAGCCCGCCGATGAGGACGTCGTTGCCTTCCGGGCGATTGAGCTTCGCGAGGGCGCGTACGAAGGCGACGAGGTGAGGCGGAGCGTCGTCGTATTCGTACGTCGACGTCGGCGGCTCTGCGAAGAGACGCGCGGTGGCCTCCGCGAGCGGGCGTACCGACCGCTCGTCGCCGATCTCGGCCAGCCTCGTGGCGACGTTGTGGCGGAAGATCCCGAGCGGGTCGCGTACCGCCTCGAGGAGTGCGTCGAGACCGCCGGTGCGCTCGAGGTCGGGGAGCGCGAAGGCGTAGTAGCTCCGGACCTTCGGGATCGGGAGACCCCAGGCGGCGAATGCGGAGACCGCGGCGCGCCGCACACGATGATCGTCGCGCGTCACCAGGTGGCGCATCGCACCGTGGCCGAGGAAGAGGACTCCTGCCTCGATGCGGGCGCTCCGCTCCGTCTTGGCGATCCCCGCGAGCTCCTCGAGCGCGCGGAGCCCCCACGCGCGCCGGCGTGACGTCTCCTCCTGGCGGAATGCTGGCTCCCACAGCGCGCGATCGATCGCGCGGCGGAGATCGGTGCTCTTCGGTGCGCTCTTGCCGAAGCGCAGCTTCGCGAGGGCGGCCAAGCGCGTCGCCTCCGCGCCCGGCTCGAGTCCGGTCAGGCGCTCGAGGAGGGCGGCCGCGCGCTCGCGTGCCTCGACGTGGGCCTGACCGATCGCGCCGACGGCCCAGACGGCCTCGCAGGAGGCTGGCTCCTTCGGCGAAAAGAGGAGCTGCTCGAGGGCTTCGATCGCGGGGACGTAGCGCAGGCGTCCGAGGGCGTGTGCCGCCGTCGGCAAGACCGCGCGGTACTCCTGGCTCGTCGACTCGAGGATCGCGAGGAGCTTCGGCGCGGAGGCCTCGTCTTCGAGCTCGCCGAGCGCAAGGACGAGCTCGCGGACCAGCCCGCCGCGCTCGAGTCCTTCGCGCCATCCCGTCAGCGGGTTCGCATCGAGCAGTGTGCGGAGCGCGGGCAGTGCCTCCTTGGCGTTCACGGCGACGAGCGTGCGGACGACCGCGGCCTCGTAGAGGCGGACGCGGCTCGGCTCGCCGCCGAGGAGCCCGACGAGGTGAGGGACGATGCTTCGGTCGTTCAGCGCGGCGAGCATGTCGACCGCGCCGGCGTCGCCCGTGAGCGCGCGTGCGAGCAGCGTCGGGGCGATGCGGCGATCACCGAGCTCCGCCAGGGCGAGCAGCGTCTCTTCGCGCTCGTGGAGCGCCGCGAAGGACTCGGCGTTGGGCGGCAGCTCGTCGAACCGCGTCACGATCCGGCGGGTCGTATCGAGCGTCCCGTCTCGGGTGGCTTCGACCTGGCGCTTGGTCGACCGGAGGGCGCGGATCGCGAGCTCGCGCCGCCGAGTGAGCTCGCCGGTGCGTGGCCGCCGCTCGTCGTCGAGGGCCGCGAGGAGGAGCTCGGCCACTTCGCGCACGACCGTGTCGGTCGAGGAAACATGCGCCGCGAGCCGCTTCGCGAGGTCGTCTCGGTCTTCGCGGAAGAACGCTTCGACCACGTAGCCGAGCGCGAGCGGGATGGTCCGATCTTCGCTCTTCTTGCGTCGCGAGCCGGTCACCGGGTAGGCGACCATCAGAGGCTCGTCGAGCGGCTTCACGGCGAGCGCTCGCATCGCGGTCCTGAGCTGGGCGTCCGTCCCGGTGAGCACGGACGCAAGCGAGCGCGCGCGCTCGAGGAGCGCTCGCACGTTCTCTTCCTCGGCGAGCCCGAACGGGGGTGGCTCCGGATCCTCGCCGGCTGCGAGCAGGCTGCAGATGACCGCGAGCTCTGCCGCGCCGCGGCAGAGCAGCCGGGCGGTCATGCGGCGAACGTCGATCGCCGCGATCACGCCTCGTGCCGGTTCGTCCGCGAGGAAGTAGACGATGATCTCGCCGATGCGACTCTCTCCGATCGGCACTGCGCCCGCGAGCAGCGCGGTGAGGCGAGCGAGAGCTGCATCCCCGCGTCGCGCCGCCGTGAGGAGCGACGGGAACCGAGGGAGCGATGGCTTCGCGATGAAGTCGGCGATCGTCCCGCCGTCGACCGCGCTCATGAAGCGGGCGAGATCGTGCGGGAGCGTGACGCCGAGATCCACGGCGCGCGCCTTCTCTCCCTTCGCCTTCGGGTGATGAATCACACCCGGACGCGAAAGGAATCGCACGAAGCCGCGATCGAGAAACCGCTCCGGCGCCGCGGCCGCACGAAGCATCCATCTCGAAGACACGAGGCCAAGGAGGATTCACGCGAAGTCGCGCTCGGTCAAGCCCCGGGCGCCCGCGCGAGATGGAGCACACGTCGAGCTCCAGCTGAGCCTTTCCCGTTGTCCGACACCGCCCTTCTTCGACGCCGGACGCCCTTCGTCACGACGCGGAATGAACGCGCTGTGTCAGCGTTGCATCTTTGAAGCGTGGTGCCCTTGCACGTTTGCAACTCCGAGCCGCGCCGCGAAGTAGAGCGCGCAGCGGCGCGGGCGCGTTCACGTCACCAGCTTTGCCGGGAGATGAGCGGTCTCGTTGTACGAGACGACGCGCACGGCGCCGCTCACGCGCACGAGAATGCGCGTGACGCTGCAATGGTTGCTGTTCATTCGCGTCCAGCGGACGACGGGTACGTCGATCGCACGGCAGACGAGGTAGCGGATTAGGTTTCCGTGGCACACGACAATCTCGAGGCGGTCGGTACGGCTCGTCCGGAAGAACCTCGCATAAGCGGCGTCCGCTCGCTCCCGGTCCTCTTGCCGTTCGCTCGGCGGGATCTCGTAGCCCTTCACCTTGGAGTACATGCCCTCGCGGAGGACGCCGATCGCTCGCACCTTCGAGCTCGAGGTTTCGCGTGCGATGATGTCGGCGGTCTCTCTCGCGCGCGGGAGCGTGCTCGACCACAGCGCGTCGACCCGTTGCCCGTCGAGGTGTCGGCGGAGCCATTGACCGGTGAGGTTGGCCTGCTCGCGGCCGAGCCTGGTGAGCTTGCCGCCGTCTTCGAGCCCGTACTGGCCATGCCTCACGAGGACCAGGGTTCGCGTGCCCAAGCTTCGACTGTACGTGAGCGGGACGCCGATGAGGAGCCCCGAACGCGCGCTCGTCCGACGGGTGGATGTGTGCAAGGTGCAGTGGTTTCGTTGCCATCGACCACGGCGCGCCGCGAGTCGACGAGCGCGGCGGCCGCGGACTCGCCGCGTACGTTGCCCGGACGCCGTGCTCTGAGCTCGGCGCCGCAGTGCGAGGCGGTCGGTCGACCCCGGGCGGCGGATGGCGATCGGGGGACTCCGTGGGGATAGTCGAGCACCCCGCGACCGCCCTGCCAGCTCGAAGAGCCCCACAGGGCGCACCCCCGCGGGGGGGCGGTAAGGCCAAGTTCCCGACCCCACCTTGACGCGGCGACGACTTCTCAGCGACGCTTCCATCGTGACAGCGTCACCGTCGCAGACTGCGCCCATCCTCCAGCGCTATCGGCCCTTGTTGAAGCTCGGGCAGGGCGGGATGGCGGACGTCTACCTGGCCGTCTCCCGGTCGGCGCCGGGGCTCGAAAGGCTCGCCGTCATCAAGAGACTTCGCACGGATCTCCTGACCGATCAGGACGAGGACGCGCAGGACGCCGAGCACTTCGCCTCGATGTTCCGCGACGAGGCGCGTCTCGCCGTCCTCCTGAAGCACGCCAACATCGTGCACACGTACGACGTGTTCGAGGAGGAAGGCACCCTCCACCTCGTCATGGAGTACGTCGAGGGGCAATCGCTCAACGTCCTTCAGCGCGAGCTCGCCAAGAAGCAGCAGCCCCTCGCCCGAGGGCTCGCGGCGATGATCGTCGCGGAGGTGCTCGCGGGGCTCCACTACGCACACGAGCTCACGGACATCACGGGAGAGAAGCTCAACATCGTTCATCGCGACGTGAGCCCGCAGAACGTGCTCGTCGGCTACGACGGCACGGTCAAGCTCGTGGACTTCGGAGTCGCGAAGGCGTCGTTCCGGTCGTCGCAGACCCGAGCCGGGACGATGAAGGGCAAGGCGCGTTACATGGCGCCCGAGCAGGTCATCAACAAGAACGTGGATCGGCGCGCGGACGTCTACTCCGCCGGCGTGATGCTCTGGGAGCTGTTCACGGGCCGGAAGCTCATCTCGGGCGCGAACATGTTCGAGCAGCTCGTGAACGTGATCAAGGTGCCGGCGCCGCGCCTCTCGAGCGAGCTGCCGGACATCGACCCGAAGCTCGATCATATCGTCGACAAGGCGCTCGCTCGCGATCCCGCGGCGCGCTTCGCGACGGCGAGTGAGATGCGGGAGGCGCTCCTCGAATACGTGGCAAGCGCAGGCAATGTGCAGCCGAAGGAGATTGGCGCGCTCGTCTCGGAGACGTTCGCGAGTCAGCGCGAGAAGCTCCAGGCCATCGTCCGGACGCGACTGACGGCACCCGAAGCCGGTGCATCCGCCGTCGGAGCGCCGAGCGACTCGAACCTCAGCGCCGCGTTCGTCGCGCTCGACACGGACGATCTCCGGAGCATGGGCGGCAAGACCACCTCCGCGAGCGGCAGCCGCGTGGTCGGCTCCTCGGCAGGCACTGGTTCCGGCTCGGGCTCGGGAGCTTCGGCTCGCATCATTCTCGGGACGGAGTCCTCGGGGCCTCCGAGCTCGGCCTCGAAGCCGGCCGTGAGCGCATCGACCGGCCCGGTGAGCGGGGTGGAGAGCATCCGACCGGCGGCGCCGCGTTCGCGACGACCGATCGTGATCGGAGCCCTGCTCGTCCTTCTCGGTGCGAGCGTCTTCGCCGGTGTTTACACGTCGAGGGCCAAGCCGCCGGCCTCTCCGGAGACGGCAGCTACCGCGAAGGGCGAAGCCCCGGCTCCCGAGCCTCCGGTCGCCAAGGCGACGGCTGCGAACACGATGGCGCCTGCGGCCAGCGCATCACCGGCGGAGCCGACGAGCGAGCCGAACGCGACGGCTGCCGCCGCGACGCCGCCTCCGACCCCTCGAGGCCCTGTCTACGTTCCGGCTGCGCGCGGCGCCGCTGCTTCGCCGCACGTGCCGGCGAAGCAGAGCCCCACCGAGTCCACCGCGCCCACGCCTGCCGCGCCAGCAGCTGCTCCTGCGGAGGCGGCCGGCTACCTGACGCTCGACACCTATCCCTGGACGAAGGTCTCGGTCGACGGCAAGCCGGTCGGTTCGACGCCGCTCGTGCGCGTCAGCCTCCCGCCCGGGACGCACACCGTCGTCATGGAGAACCCCGGCGAAGGGATCCGCGAGACGACGACCATCGTCGTGAAGAGCGGCGAGACGACGTCGAAGCGCCTCGCGTTCGACAGCAAGTAGCCGCTTCGCGGCGCCTGGCGTCGACGAAGGCCGAAGGCGCTACGCGCGAGGAGAGGAACGTCGCCGTCGTGCCTCTCCTCGGACTCGCGCCGTTTACGGTGATTGCTCGCTCGCCTCGACGTTGCGTCAGTCGCAGCGAGCCGATCCGCAGGTGGCGCCGAACACGCCGCGCCCCGTTGGCGGGGGCTGGTACTCCGTGGGCCGCAAGGCGAAGAAGCCCCCGACCGCAGCGCCCGCGAGGATGCTGCCGCCGATGATGTAGAAGAGCGGGCTAGAGAAGACGGACTTCTTCTCCTGCGGAGCCTCTCCGCGCACGGGCTCGGTCACGAGGTTGATCTGCGGGGTCTCGGGCGTGCCTTGCTCGAACACCGCGTTGTTCTTCGCGTCGAGCGCGCGCACCCAGTACTCCAGGCGTGTCGAGCCCTCGGGGTTCGCGGGGATCGAGATCGCCTTCCCCGACGGCGCTACCTCGATCGTCGTATAGGTCTGCGCCGGCGCCCATCGATGGCCGGCGCTGACCCTCTTCACGATGCCGAGCGGGTCGCGGGTGACGATGCGGATCTCGCCAGCCTGTCCCCACTGCACGACGACCTGTAGGTCCATCCCGCTCTTGCGGCCCTGCGCCTGCCAATAGCCTCGGGCCTCGGCGAACGGCTCGGTGAAGCGCGGCCCGAGCTTCGGGTCCACCTTGAACTCGGAGTCGTACTCGAGGAGCAGGATGAACTGCTGCTTCGCTTGGTCGGCATGACCGAGCGCGGCATGCGATAGCGCCGATACACGCGTCGCGCGCGTGAGCACGTCATGGCTGAGGTTCTGCTGCGCGAGGACCGCCTCGGCGGCGGTCAGCGCGTTCGCGTAGTCGAGGGCCGCGTAGGCATTCTCCGCAGTCGCCAGCTCGTTCTCGACTCCGGCGGCCTGAGCGAAGCCAGGAACGGCGAGCGCGGCGAGTAGGGCCCCAGCAGCGAGCCAACGTTTGGGGCTCGCGCCCCAGCCACCCGCAGAGGTGCGCCCGCGGCGCGCGTCGAGCTCCGAGCACTTCATTGGCAACGTCCTCCGCACTTGTCCGAGAGCTTGGTGCACGTGGTCTCGGGGATCCTTTGGGTCGCGTCGATGTACGTGAGCGCGATCGGTTGCGCCTTCGTCTTGCCGAATGCGGACTGCGACGAGCACCCGACCAGGAGATCCCGACCGCTCGCCTGACCGACGGCGAGCATCGTGTACTCCTTGTCGAGGTCGAGCTCGACGCTGGCGTTCGGCCCGCCCGCCTGGAGATCACACGGAGTGATCGAGCGCGACTCGAACCTGTTCGGCGGGAGCTGCTGTGCCGTCTGGCGAAGGCGAACGAGCTCGTTGCAGGCCAGCGTGCCGTCGTAGACGTAGACCTTCACGCCGTCGACGGCGACGGCCGCCGCCGTCGACGGGAACTGCACGTCCAGGGCGATCTCGGCGGGCTCGGCGTCCTCCTTCACGGCGCACGCGCCCACGACGAGAAGAGCTAGAGCACCAATCAGCTTGCTCCCGTCGTCTTTCCACCGATTTCCGTCGCATCGCTTCGTCGCTCCTCCTCCGGATACTTCAGTATCCGTCGTCGTCGCTCCTCGCGCTGCTCGGAACTCGGTGGAAATACTCGGTCCGCAAGCTGATCGGTGCTCTAGGGAGAGAAAGGTCGTTCTCCGGGATGTCATGAAACTCCTCGATACGGTCAGAATGCGAGCCTGCGTGAAACCGTTTCTCCCGGCTTGATCGTCACGACAGTGGTCTGCCGGATCTTCTCGCCGGAGTTCTCGAGCACCAGCGTGTGCGTTCCCGCCGGGAGCTGCGCGCGGACGAGCGGCGTGTCGCCGAGAACGCGGCCGCCGAGCGACACGCGTGTCCACGGGTAGGTGTCGAGCGTGAGATAGCCCGTGCCGCTCTTCTCCTCGGCGCTCGTCGCAGCAGGCGCTGGCGATGGGCGTGCCGCCGTCGTTCGTGGAGGCGGTGGTGTCGGTCGAGCGCGGTGGTTCGTCGCCGCCTTCGCCGCAGGTGGCGCACTGTCGACTGGTGATGCGGTCGTGGCAGAGGCAGCCGCCGCCGCGACCGCGTCGCTCACGGGCGGGGCAGTCGGCGGAGTGACCGCGACCGGCGTCTCCGCGGCGGGGGCGCTGGCGGCTGCTCCGGGGCGCACGTCATCGGCCGCGGCGCTCGGTGCAGGCGCTCTCGAAGCAACGCCCCTCGGCTCGGTGCTCTCGGCGCCAAGCCATACCGCGATGGTCGCTCCGATGCCGGCGAGGGCGAGGAGCGTGGACGCGAGGATAGCGGTTCGTCGCTGCTGCGTCGTCGCGGCGACGGACGGTCGAGAGGCGGGCGGCCTCGAAGGTGCCGGCGCGACGTTCCCGTCCGCGGCCGGCGTGGTGGTCGATTCCGGCATCTCGGGAAGGGTCGAGACGCGCTCGGTCCGGCCGGCCCGCGCCGAGGCGACGTGCGCCTCGATGACGGCGCGTTTCTTCGCGCGCTCCTCGTTGAAGACCTCCGAGACGGCGCGCGTGGTCACGTTGCGCGGTGCGAGATACGCGTCGAGGTCGACGAGGAGCGCGTCTGCCGACGGATACCGCTGGTCGGGGTCCTTCGCGAGCGCTCGCGTGATGATCGGGACGAGGTCGGGCGGCCCGTCCGGCGCGACGTCTTGCAGGGGAGGCAGCGTCCCGGCGATGACGTTCGAGAGGATCTCGAGCTCGCCCGCGCCGGCCCACATCCGCCGTCCAGCTACGGCCTCCCAGAGCATGACTCCGGCGGAGTAGACGTCCGAGCGCGCGTCGGCTCTCCCGGCGACCTGCTCGGGCGCCATGTACGCCGGCTTGCCCTTGAGCACGCCGGCGTTGGTCTCGATCGACGAGTCACGCGCCTTCGCGATCCCGAAGTCGCCGATCTTCACCTGTCCGTCGAACGAGATGAAGACGTTCTGGGGGGAGACGTCTCGATGGACGATGCCGAGCGGGACGCCGTCGAAGTCCTTCAACGTGTGGGCGTAGTGAAGTCCCTTGAGCATCTCGCAGATGACGCGCAGTTGCATGTCGAGCGAGAAGCTCGGGCTCTTCTTGCGGACGACGCGCGAGAGCGTGACGCCGTCGAGGTACTCCATGACGATGTAGTGACGCTCGTCGTCGGACCCGATCTCGTACGTCTGGATGATGTTCGAGTGACTGAGGCGAGCCGCCAGCCGCGCCTCCTCGAGGAACATCTGCAAGAACGACGGATCCGAGACGAGATCCGGCTTGAGCTCCTTGACGATGAGGAGCTTGCTGAAGCCACCGGGGCCCTCGGAGATCGCCAGGTAGACGATCCCCATCCCGCCGCGGGCGAGCTCGGCGACGAGCTGGTATTTTCCGAGGTGATACACCCGCTACCTTCGTTCAGGCCTAGAGTGAGCTCTGCTCGCTGAGGACGTCGGCCGGGATCGTCGCCCTCCGCTCGAAGGAGGAGTTGACGATCTGCCAGACGGCGAAGTCCGAGCGAACGGTCCCGGACGGGAGAAAGTCGCAGGGCCCGGAGGCACCTTCGTAGTTGATGTCCTCGCCGCGCCGGATCAGATCGAAGTACTCCGTCATCCGGTTCG
>Ga0209922_104331_pt1 | contig 10380 bp, 15 predicted proteins | sample ThiBiot_500_biof_FD_183946 | JGI IMG/M metagenome (GOLD analysis project Ga0209922, IMG submission 183946) | Wastewater bioreactor microbial communities from Cape Town, South Africa - Thiocy_expt_500_biof (SPAdes) | ecosystem: Engineered > Bioreactor > Thiocyanate-remediating > Anaerobic-Aerobic ...
ATCGTGATTTAACTGTATCTATTGGCATAGCTACAAGCCAATGAAGTAATCCAGCAGTACCACCTGCAAAAATTGTTTGCCATGCATCGAGTTCTTCTTGTCTAGTTGATAATGTTCGTCTCACACATTCGTAAGTTGAAAAATAAACAGCAGATGAAGGTGCACCTATAAGTTACGTCTAAATCCAAAGCAATACAAGTTATTTATTTACCTCGAAGAACGGTAACACATGTACCACGAAATAAATTTTGAATTCCACCTTTCTTATACAACTGTCGAGCACAATCAAATGAACCATTATAATCTGTTGCTGAAACATTTTTATTTCGTTTTGCAGCTTGTTGTGCTTGTAACAAACATTTGACTCGTTCAATAGGCGTTACAACAATTGCATTCATAACACCAGCAATTGAACCAGCAAAGAATAATTGTGGTAAACTATCCAATAGAATGCAATTCAAAACAAAACATAAAGGACAAGGACTATTCAATGAACCTATATTTCCCATCAGATTTTGACGGTATTTGAAGCTTTTTTCCAATACTATTTCCAAAAAAAGATACAGCTTGTGATGGTGTTACACCTATCAATTATATAATGCAGTCATACGTCATATGACAAAGAATCGTAATGATTACCAACAAGTACTGATCCTACGCCACGATACAACGAGAAAAAGCCCTATATTGTTATAAAATAATCATTCGTAGTAGGTAATTGAAAATTTAAAAAAAAAAGAAACGAACTTCTTTTCTAATTGTCTTTTTCAAACAATCAAAAGCTCCTTCTTTTGGTTTAGGCATTGTTTGTAAACGAACCTAAATGCATATATAATAAATCACACGAATCGCAATAGCTTTGTTTTGAATTAAACAATTTACTTTAATTGTATCTGGTGGATGTCCTATCAAAACCAAACAAACTCCTCCAAAACCACCAGCAATGAAATTTTTAATCGGGTCGACATTTTTAGTTTTACTGTCATTGTTAGACATTTATTTAGAAAAATAAAATCACAATCATGTGATGACATAACAGGAGTGAACGAGTATAACCATATATACGAAATCAAAACAGAACAGAAAGAAAAAAAATGACGTTGACAAGTGTCTCACGATTTCGTTTATTTGAAACTAAATACGACAGTGACGATCAGCAACGATAATAAAATTAAAAATATAAATAGTTTCACTCCAATTAATTTAACCAGTGATTGATTCTCCATAGGTCGATATTCATTGGGTGACCATAATTGTGTATGCTCATCATCAATGTTGTTGTCAGTTGATGATTCGAATGAAAACCGTTCTACTGCTTCTTTCTCAACACGCTTAGATACTTCTTCACTACATGCAGACCAATTAACACGATATAATAAAACAAAAAGTAAAGTATTAGTAAATATTTCTGTAGTAATTATTCCTATCCAAAAGCCGAAAACATCCAAATGCAATACGAATGTTGTGATCAAGGCCACAGGAAATAGAACAATAACGAATAGAACACCAGAAATAATCGATGTCCATTTTTGCATTCCACTAGAATGAAATAATAGATGAATATTCGTATAGAATTCAAACTTTATTACCAGGCTTTAATCATTCCACATTGAACTGTATGACAAGTATTAAATGCAGCCACGAAAGCAACGAGTAATAATACTTGTTGAGCTAAAGGTAGCGTTGGTCCAGTGATATTAAATAAATACGGTATGTAACGATAAGGAACGACAATTGCAAATATATTGAGTATTACTAAAATAGCTGCGACAATGTAAGTCACATTTTTTAGATTTCTTGCTTCTGTTGGTTTATTTGCGCCGATATTTTGTCCCATAAGAATGTTCGATGCATCGCCTAATGCTAATGCAAATACAAATGATATGTTGACCACTTGTTGTGCTACAGTTTGAGCAGAAATTGATCGATCACTGATACGTGCAGAAAGCATCGTCGCTGACTCGAAAGCCCATATTTCAACTCTACAAAAAAGCAAAATTTCGATAGTCACAGATATAAAACTAAGCTACTTACACTACGATGACAATACCTGGCATGGCATATTTCAGATAGATATGCCAATCTTCGAGACAAGCTCGTGTGATAGGTTGCCATGTTTCTTTGTACAATGATGAAAATCGAATATAAAGTATGTAGCATAGTACAATAAATGCATAGGCAATAGTGATTGATATTGGAGCTGAACGGATACCTAGATTAAGTTTGTATAAACAAATATAATGTGCAATAGCACTGATTATATTGGCGAAGATATTCGATATGATAATTGGCAATTGTTTGCCAGTAGTTAAAATATACATGCGAAGTGTAATCGAAAGTGAAAGAAACGGAATTGTAAGAGTGAAATATTGTAGATAGATATTAGCTAGATGAACAATATTTTCATCGCGTGCAATCCATTGTAGAAGATATTTCTAAAGATACATAATTAAATTTGCTCAATTAAAAAAATATTTTTTAATTTTTACTGCATTGAGCAAGAATATCCAACAAATAGTCCAGATATACAAAAAAATAATTATAGCACGTTGTAATATCACGCTCATCATTCGTTTTTCACCTCCGTAATATTGTGGTATAAGAGTATCACAGCCATAATTACAACCTAACAATAAACTATAACTGACAAGAAGAGAAGCGGTATTAGCCAATGAACATGCATTGAAAACTGTTTAACCTTAACGACTCATGAACATCAATGAAATAGCACCCATCGTCTATATTGTAAGAACATAACTAATTGAAAGTGAGAATGCCAATTGGATAAGCTTATAAGCATCACTTCGAAAACCAAGTGGACATATTCGTTGAATTAAGGATATTCTGTCACTTTTCATCCTATCCGAATCAATCATTTTAGCAATGTGTTGATGACTGGCAAATTCAAATACATCAATGAATCTTTTTTTTTCTCATAGACGCAATGTACGTACTTGAAATGCATCAGTGATTTTAGATTAATTGTATGCTTTCGTCTAAAATCTGTCTACCATCACTATCGACACGATTCTCAAAAAATATGTTCTGAGTAAGAAACACGCGTGCTTATTGAACTAGAACAATTAAATAAAAAGAAAGGAAAAAATCAATTTTTTGTCGTTGATTCTGAATGTGTAAGAAAAGTTTTCAACGTTGAAATCCATGCAATCGTTACATTCAATCCTTGAAAGATAAAAATAAAAATAGAAAATGGAATTAATCCCATCAGAAATATTGTTTTTTTCTTCATTGAATAGGATTCATAGTCGGTAGTGAACTGATCATTGCTATTCAAAACTATCCATCCATATGAGACTATGAAAATAAATTGTACAATAAGAAATGATGGTTGAATATAATGAAGTAGAAATTGAATGTACATATTTTATCCAGAACAAAGTGTTCGAAAGAGGAGCAAGAAAATAATAGAATAGATTTTCATAATTATTTACAATTTGTTGAAGAATTTTCCATGAATTTACTTGAGATCATAAGTGAAAATATTCCAACGTAATGATTTATTCCATAATAAAGCAAAAGTTGAAAATATTGAATTGACATTTGTTGGTATCGAATTATCACAAGGTAAAAATATATTTTGAAATAACAGAAAATCTTCATCTAAGATAGCTAACTTATTATGCATATGTACATTTTCATGTACTAAATCACAATCCCAGTAGTCAATTCTTTTTAATAAATGCAACAGAATATGATATTCACTGGTAAAACAACGAGTTGAACCAAATCGACGAAAATGTCCATGTGTACAGATTGATCGGCCTATGAACATCCAATTAGATAACACGTGATTCGACGAGAAATTTTTCAAACATAAATAATTTAAATATAGAAAATAATCTCTACGCTAAATACTATCACAGTCACATGAAGTAATCATAGGAATCTTTCAAATAGTTTTCATAATATTGAACTAAAGCTCGAGCACAATAATCACAATTCGATGTTTTGCCACGTATTTCATTTGGCAAATCAATTGGATGAATTGTTGTAATTAATTTAACAAATTTCTTTTCATATTTACAAATGATATCTTCGTATTTTTTCTCACGATCTGATTCACGTTCTTCAAGAGCAATACCAATTAACATTGACACATTTTGTTGAGCTAACGATTGCAAAGTATCATCAAGAATACGTGGATCTTCACGATAAACTGGAATAATTACAATATGTAAGATATCTTGGCTATCAGATAGTTGTTGACATTCAACATTTTTCTGCCAACTTTTCCACTGCTTATGGATCGTAATAAAAGGAAGATACCATAGACTTATAAATGAAACAATCAAAGGAAACCACATAAAAATGCTGCAAACTATTTTGATTGATATTGGAACTATATGCGAATAAGAATTTTTATAATTTTGCATTTTTATCTGTAACTAATGTATTATATAAATAGATACCTTGAATGATAATTTTCGAAATGTGTGTTAAACTTGGTACGTTTCTTTTTGCGTTTATGCACAAACATAATGTCGCTTATTGACGGCAATTAATAGTATGACGCACTTGTATGCTCCAATGCTTTGATGTCAGTTATTCATAATACTCCTATGTTATTTCTGTCAGATAGCTACAGTAGATTTGACCGATTTCATTATAAATGAAAATAGTAATAGTGACTCATTATATGTCACTGCTTGCTCTACTTTCGTAAGATACAAAAACAAAAATGTGTAAACACTCAAAAAAGTTATATTTTATTTATTGTTTTAGCAAAAAAATTTCTTTTAACTTCAGTAATTTGCTGATTGTAATTCGCGTGTCATATGTAATTCATCTTCATTTCGATTACTTTGCCATATTACATCATTATCATCTTGTACCGCACCCAATTTGTGTGCAGTACGATGACGTGCTTCAATACCGAGCACTTCTTCTTTGATCATTTGTGTTTGAACCAATGCTGTACGTTGAATTTCATTGCGAGCAAATGGTTCGAAACCATGATAGAATTTATTGATCAAACGATTGATGAATTTTTTATCAATAATAGTTGCAGATTTTATACTATCGATGAGTGCTTGAATAACAGCACGCATTTCACCGTTCATATTGATAGTTGATAATGGTGGTAATTGCGTCAGTTCTTGCTTTATGTTTGCAAGTAACTGAACATTGTTTGATTCCTTAGCCGCTCGTTCGATGGCAGTTGATGCAGCTGAGAAATCGAAAGCATCAAGGACCGAGCATATTGCTCGAAGAAGTGTCGTCACATCTAGCTGTTCGTTCGTCATTTGAATGAATCTATAGTTAGTTCTGTAATCATAAGACAGATTGCAACGATCAATGAAATTTTTCGTTGATAACACATGATAGATGTCATTAACATCGTGCGTCAATGTGTTTTGTTTACTAGTGTTGAGTCATTTTAATGTCAGTATTGCAACATCAAACTGCAACTATTCAAATCAATTATATCTCAAAGGAAGATTTGTATAATTTTCTCTATTGGGATCATCGAATCTATGATATTCGATCGAAATGCGATTACGATACAAGTCATGTGTGTCGTTCGCACCATATGCATCCGTTTCCAAATATTTCAATTGATCAAGTATTCGATATAGACCAACAAATTGATGATGATTATGGTAAATGCGAACATCCATCAGATGTTATTATTTATACAAATAATCTGAACAATTCAAATTACGAAATCGAAATGAAAATATTCGAATGTCTACGAGAATATTTATTATCAACAAAAAATACTTCAAATAAATTTCTCAAAAAAATAAATATACTAACTGATGGTTATGAAAGTTTCCACACAGCTTATCCGTTTCTATGTAGTGATCATAGTGAATTTGATCGATGTTCTCAAATGACATGGCCATCGTATATTACACCGAATATTTATCTTGGTTCATCGATATGTCGAGATGAAACTGTTATATCAATGCTACGTATTACTCATGTTTTAAGTTTTAGTGATTATGCAGAGAAGACAATTCAATTATCGAATATCAAAACTTTACATTATCAAATATCGGATAGTTTATCAACAGATTTCTTATCTTTATTTTCTTCGATTGTTCGATGGATATCGAAATCTATTGATGATGATCGAGGAATTCTTTTGATACATTGTGAACAAGGTGTGAGTCGATCAGCTGCTATTGTGATCGCGTATTTATTATATTCGAATGAATATTTTTCGACTGTTAATGAAGCTTTTCAATTTGTTAAATCAAAACGTGGTGTTATTCGACCGAATCAATCATTTATGGAACAATTAGAACAATATTTAAATCATATTCGTACCACAAAAAACCAGTAATTAAAGAGATTTCTTGAAAAATGTTACCATATCAGTGAAACCATAAATGCTTGCATTATTAAACGTGAGAATTTCATTTTGAAGGGCATTAGTAAATAATGTATTCCATTCTTGAAGAAATTCAGTTGCTCTTTTTCCACCTTGTTCGTTAGCAAAATAACCAAGACTTACATGAGGTATATATGTATCTGAATCAGTAGATACATTAAAACGATCACAATATTGTTTGTTTAATTGACGACGATGTGTCGTCAGTTCTTCGAGTTTCGTTATTGAATCGTCATCAGGACGTAAAGTTGCGACAAGTACTGAATCATTCCATATTACGAGTCCATTAAAACGAAAATTTATATTCCAATTATTTGTTGTACAGATTGGAGATGATTCAGCTAATTCGAGAATTTCTTTGGGTGTATTTATAAATGAATTCGGCAGAGTTAAATACCAATTTTGAACCATAGAATGATATTGTGAATTGACTTTCGGCGCATTTCGGCAATTTAAACCACTCCAAAGAGTAACATGATAACTAGCCGATGTTAGAGGACAGAAAAGAAATCTGTTTGTTAACGAATCAATATCTAAAGATGCTAAATTCTCGTGAAGAATTTCATAGAAATTCAATGAAGGATCACATTGAACATTATTAGCAAGATCGTATATACCAGGTTGACGTTCACGAAAACAATTGTCTCCTGGATTATCAAATAGAACTGTAAAACCTTGAAAATGTGCCCAACGAACATCGAACGCACCGACTTTTCTATTTGTAATATTCAACATTGCGTTAAAGTGAATGAAGAATCTTTTTCATTTTCTTTATCATTTATCTCTGTTTGTAATTAGATAAGTTATGTTTCAATAGAAAGGATGATTTGAATTACAATCTATCTCATAGGACAAATTTATTCTTACATAAAAAAAACATTATCATCGTTTTTCTAACATTTAAAATCTTCCGGCTTCATATGTCCTGACGATACAGCTTTATTAATAAAATCTTGAATAGCCCATTCCATTGCACCATTTCGACTTTTCTTTGTGTCACGACCAATAACACCTGGTGCTTTCGTATCGCATCGAAAACGTCCATCCCATTTCCATTTAAATTTCGAAATTCTTCCTTTTAAATTTCCTTGACATGGTATACCACAAATATCAATCGACGTATCTTCACTCCAGTTATGTATTTGCCAAATACTGAATGCTAATTTACTAGCACATAACCAATAATTTTGTGTAGCAACTGCACTAGCACATTCATTCACAGGAAACTCAATCTCATGACCGTATGTATGATTGTTACAAAATAATATTAAGCCCAATAGAATTGAAAGAAATATTGTCGAGAATGGCATTTTTAATCAAACAAAACAAAACAATGTAGAATGGTTTTTATAGTATCGAATCGAAAATGTGGAAGAGATAACAAATTTTGATATTGAATTACAATGGGACTTTATCGATTTGTTTCACTAAAGAAAACACAAGCTTCTGTCTCTCATTATGCATTAATTTTTCTGTGATTCATTTCTGACATAAACTCTGAGAACTTCTCATTCGTGAGTAATCGACAGAAGAAATGAACGAATGTGTCACAACGACTCATCATCCAAAATATATAGCATATAGAATGAGTGCATTTGTTCCTTCATCTGACCATGTCTCATATTTTTGGCCAAAAATTGAGTTTTCTTTATTTTTAATCGGTCAAACTCTTTCGATTCCATGCTATCTCCTTGTTTTCTATCATATTTTATCTAATCATACTTTATTGATTTTATTGCTCTACAATTTTCTTAATGTTGCAATTGACCTATCGTTATCTTAAGATTATACACGTTTAGGTTATGTTCAATTATTTAATCCTATTTCATTCAAATTTAGTTCAAACAACTCGTCACCGTCTATTTCTTCATTATATTCCACTTTTGATTGTAATTTTCAGTGGAAGTTTATTTGTAAGATTTATCAGACAAAAACAGCGTTTGAGACAAACAGTAACATGGCGTCAATGTCGAATGATGTTGATTCAGTTAAGCTCTATTTCTATGGCATATATGGTGATGCTATTCTTTCGCCATATATCATGCGTTTTTAGGTTTGTCTGGTTTAAAAACCAAACTCAATCGTTTATGTTTTTGGAAACGAAACGCACGAATCGGTAATACAGTACAATCAAATGGAACGCTTTGAATGAGAAAAAGTTCGGCTGTTTTTGTTTTCAATTATCGACAAGACATAATGCAATTCATTAGAAAATTAATTTATATATGCAGAGTTTTATTTCAAATAACATGTGAGATTTGAAAATAGAATAAAATTATATATATATATTTGCACTCACTCATAGAATATCGATTATTATTAGCAATATTCTATAGTAGAAAAAAAGAACTCCATTATGCTCTAACATGTTTACAGGAAGAAATCAAACGGATGATCGCTCTCCCTCATTTTCAACATCTATTCAATTAACATTTGACGTCAAACACTGCATCATGCGTAAACTCATACCTCAATTCAAAGGACATCTGCGTTTTCATTAGAATTACTGTCCATCATTCTTTTTTCCCTTTCTTAGACTGAATCATGTCAACTACAACAACACTTATTCTTATACAACAATATATGACTCGTTATCTTCTATCAGCAATGCTTGCATTTGGTACTCTTGGAAACCTATTAACAATAGTTGTTTTTTCAAGAAAAAAAAGCTCGCACAAACGTTCATGTTCCATTTATTCGATAGCATTATCGAGTTTTGGGTTAGTTGCTTCCTGGTGGGCAATTGTACCAGTTATTAATGCACTCGATCATTTCGATATGGTGAATTCATCATTAGTATTATGTCGAATTCGTGGTTATACTATTCATGTTAGTTCGATGTGTTTTCGTTACACACTTGTATTACTTTGTATTGATCGATATGCATCATGCCATCCTCGTGCTGCAATTCGAGCATTGTGTCGACCACAAATAGCACTTCGATCGATTTGCTTTCTCACAATATTCTGGTCGATAGTTTCTTTTCATCTTCTTGTTTGGGAAAGTATTGAAAATAATCGATGTTCTATCTATGGTTTATATGGAGAAATATTCAGTTTTTATAGTTTAGTTTTTGTTGGCATTGTACCGAGTGTATGCATGATATCGACGAGTATACCATTGATAAAAAAATTACGTCAAATGAATTATCGTATTACACCACAAGATGAACCAAGACGATTGAATAAACGTGATGTTAGATTAATGAAAATTGTTTTAATGGAAGTATTTTTCTATATTTTGTGCACATTTTTACATCCAATGATGCTAATCTATTGTGGTATAACAGATAATATGGGATTAGAAAAATCGGCAGACAGAAAACAAATCGAATCATTTATTAATTTTATAACGATGTCGGTATTATTGCACTTGATTTACAATGCACGATTTTATATGCAGTTTGCAACGTCGAAAACATATCGAAAGGAAGTGAAAAAATCAATAATATGTTACTAACGCACATTTGACTGTGCCTTAGAAACTGCTTGATTTTTCAAAAACAGAAATAAAATTCTTTATTATTCTTTCTGAATTAAAAATCATAAAACTCTATTCAGTCTTTAAATTCGAATTCAATACGTAGGAGATATTTCATTCGAATCTGATCCGTATCGTAGACAATATATTCATTGTATAGCAATGAACTGTATGCAATATTTGCATTGACACCATTGCCCATCGGAATGAGAACTCCATCATCGGCGTGATAATTTTTATTTGGATCAGGAATGGTTTGTCCACATCCTTTAGTTGAATTTGTTCCTGTGGGTAACGTCGTTGCCGAAAGCTTTGTAGCATGATAACAATCATGTGTCTTGCCAAGTGCTACTTCACATAGAAGCATTAATCCTTCAGGTTTCTCTTGTTTAGCAAAACAATAATTTGCTAAGAAAAAAAGGATTGTTTTTTTTTCTACGTGTATAATCGAAGAAAAAACAGAGAATATTACCACTCTTTGAAACCATATCAGCAAAATAGACGCCTTTACCAAACATATATCCAGTCTATAGAATAGAAAA
>Ga0209922_104333_pt1 | contig 10374 bp, 13 predicted proteins | sample ThiBiot_500_biof_FD_183946 | JGI IMG/M metagenome (GOLD analysis project Ga0209922, IMG submission 183946) | Wastewater bioreactor microbial communities from Cape Town, South Africa - Thiocy_expt_500_biof (SPAdes) | ecosystem: Engineered > Bioreactor > Thiocyanate-remediating > Anaerobic-Aerobic ...
GCGAACAAGCCGGCGCCGAGCAAGCCGTAGCAAGCGGCGCGTACAGTCGCGTCCTCGCGCGCGCGAGGCGATCGCTCGCGCTTCGGGCCGGAAGCACGGCGCGCGCGAACATCACTGGCGCTTGCGCTCGAAGCGACGCGTCAGCCCGGATCGGAGACGTCGCCGCCGTCGCCCGCGTCGTCTCCCGCATCGCCGGCGTCGCTCGCGTCGCCGCCGTCGCCGCCCGCATCACCGCCCGCATCACTGTCCGCCGGAGGCATCGAGGCGTCGGACGACGGAGCACCCGATCCACCGTCAAGGGTCGACCCGAGCGAGCCTCCATCGCTGTTGGTGGCCGTATTCTCGGGATCGAGCGGCGGCAGGGGCTGCGGGTTCAACGTGCAGGCCACGAAGGCGAGCACGACGGCAAGAGAGGCGAGGAGCTGAAGGCGGCGCGTACGCATCACTGGTCATTCCCGCTGTCGGCAGCGTCCGCGGAATCGGCCCCTGCGTCGGCCGAGACTCCGGCGTCCGTGCCCGGAGACATCCCTTCGCCGTCGCTGCTGTCGTCGTCCTCGGTCCCGTCGCTCGGCGTGCCGAACCCGTCGCCCGAATCGCTCATGCACGCCGGCACGGCGTGCAGCAGCGCGACGGATATCGCGACCAGGGGGAGCCACCGACGAAGCATGGGAGCCGACCTTCATGGAAGCATCGGGGGTGCCAGAAACAAAATAAAGGGGAATCCGAGGGCCTGGCACGGGCGAGGCGCCTTGGACCACGACTCCTTGCTAGGAGATGGCTCACGTTGGCACAATCGCCCCCTATGACCGGTGACACCGTTCTCTCCGCAAGCGACGTTCTGGCCGTTCGCGTCCAGAACGTCGTGAAGCGTGTTCGGGACGGCGCGACGCGCCGGACCGTCCTCGACGACGTGAGCTTCGACGTGAAACGCGGCGAGCTGGTCATCGTTCGCGGTCCGAGCGGCAGCGGCAAGACGACGCTCCTTGCGATCGTGGGCGCGATGCTCTCGCCGACGAGCGGCGAGGGCGAGCCGACCTCCCGTCTCCGAGAGGCTCATCGGGCCGAGATCCGCCGCCGGAAGGTGGGCTTCGTCTTCCAGGACCTCCAGCTCCTCGACGGGCTCACCGCGCTCCGGAACGTCCTCCTCCCGCGTGTGCCCGACGGCGTGACGAAGGCGGACGAGACGCGCGCGAGAGCGCTCCTCGAGCAAAGAGGCCTCGGCAAGCTCGCGGACTCGAAGGCGAAGGGGCTCTCGGGGGGAGAGCGCCAGCGCGTCGCGCTGTGCCGTGCGTTGCTGAACGATCCGAGCCTGCTCGTCCTCGACGAGCCGACGGCGCACCTCGACGACGCCAATGCCGTTGCGATCGCCGAGGAGCTCGCGGCGCTGGCGCGTGAAGGTCGCGCGCTCCTCGTCGCGACGCACGATGCTCGCATCGCGAAGAGCGCAGGGGTCTCGCGTGTGCTCGACCTTGCCGGCGGCAAAGTGGTGAGCCAAGGTCCGGAGCCGTCTCCCGAGCTCTCGGGGTAAAGGCCCCAAGACGTCATGACGAACTTCCTCGAGCCCTGGGTGCTCCTTCGCCTCGCCGCGGGCGTCGTGGCGTTCGCGCTCTTCACGCGCGGAGCGATGACCGCGCAGAAGGTCCTCCGTCACTTCGACGTGCGCCGGGCGACCGAGGGACAGCTCGCGCTCGAGAAGCAGCTCGAGCTCGCAGCGACCTTCTCGCGGGTCGCAGCGGTGGTGCAGATCCTGGCGCTCGCGTTGAGCGCCCTCGCCGCCGATCGCTTGAGCCGGGGCGTTCGTGGAGCCATGTGCGCGTACGGCGTGTTCTCGGCGCACGAATGGGGGTTCCGCTCGCTCGCCGCGACGGTCGGCGTCGCGCTGGTCGCCGGGACCGTCACGCAGCTCTATGCGTTCGATGCCCGCGTGCGGACGCTCGATCTCGCGCGGCCGCTCTCGATCGCGACGTGTTTGATGGCGCCGCTGTCGCTCATCGATCTCGCGGCCGCATCGAAGTTCTTGCTCGGGCTCGATCTCTCCGTCGTCGCCTCGTGCTGCTCGGTTCAGCTCGATCCGGTCGCCGCCACCGGCGAGACCTTCGCATCGGGACCACGCGTGCTCTTCACGGCGCTCGGCGTCCTCGGCGCGGTCCTCTCGATCGGTGCGGCGCTCTTCGCGGGCGCGGTCTCGGTCCTCGCGTTGCCCGCTGCGCTGGCCGCATCGGTCCTCGAGGTCGCGCCGCACGCGTTCGAAGTGCCGACCCATGTCTGTCCGTTCTGCCTTCTGAGACCGGACGTCTTGGCGCTCGGCTATCCGCTCTACGGCGCGCTGTTCCTGGCGACGGCCTGGGTGGGCGGCGCCGCGGTCAGCGCGATCCTCTCGCGAGGAGGATCAGCGAAGGCTGCGCTCGGAGACTTCGCCGCCCACCGTCTACGCCGCGGCGCGATGGCGTGGGGATGTGCGCTCGTGCTCGGCGCGCTCCCGGTGATCCGCTTCGCGATCGTCTCTGGCGGAGCCTCGCTCTTCCAGGGACAGTGACGCGGAGGGCCTCGCGGTGAGCGCTCACGCCCGCACGGTGACGCCCGGCCGCGACGTCCCCTGCAAGGCTCAGGCTCGAGCCGCGCCCTCGTCGGCCACGAGCGAGGCGCGCTCGAGCAGCGTCTCGAGCGTCGAGCCCCCGACCGACACGTAGAGCTGACCGTCGTTGCGTGTCATCTCGAGCTTGGTGTTCCGGTCGATCTTCGATCCGAGCTCGTCGAGGAACGCGCCGGCGATGCGCCAGACCTCGATCTCGTCCACCTTGTGGATCGTCCGACTCGAGGCCTCGCGTCGGAGTTGCGAGAGCTCCGCGGCCGTGAACAGCGCCACGCGCCGAGCCGCCTTCGAGGCCTTGTGGAGACGCTCCGCCGACGGCGAGCCGACATCGATCCACGCGAGGAGGATGCCCGTCGGGTCGTGCACCGCGACCGGTGGCTCGTCGGTGGACGACAGGCCGCCCTTGCTGAAGGCGATGCCCTCTTCGAACGACAGGCAATACGCGAGCGTGCGGAGCAAGAGGTATCGCATGGACTCGGAGGGATGCCGCGCGACCCGCAGATCAAGCGTCTCGTAGACGCTTCGGTCGACGTCCGAGAGCGCAATTTCGAAGTGATGGACCGTCGCCGTCAGCGCCATGGGTACGCCAGCGCTTAGCACGGGCGCACCGAGACCGCCGCGCTCGAGGCGAAGCACGCGCCGACGCCAGCGATCGGGTCGAGCGACGGAGCGACGCGCCGAACGCGAGGTCGTCCGTCTCGTCGGAGAGAGACTTCACAGATGCCATGAGGGAAGCGCGGAGCGCCCGGGACGATGACGCTGCGCGCGCGGTGGGCTAGGAGAGCGAGCGAACCGAGCTGGAGGCACCGATGCGTCGTCGAGATTTCATCCTCGCCATGATGACCTCAGCCGTCGCTGTGGCGTGCAAAGGGAAGGCGGCCGAGCAGCGATGCAAGCACTGCGGGATGAAGATCGATCCCGCGAGCGCGTGGCGCGCCGACCTGATCGCGACGGACGGGACGACCACCAGCTTCGATACGCCTCGCTGTGCCCTGACGTCGTGGCGGAGCGGCAAGTCGCAGGCGGCCTCGCTCCGAGCGCAGGAGTACTACGAGCGCACCTGGCGCAACGCCGATGAGCTGCGGTTCGTGATCGGTGGCGACGTGGTGGGCCCGATGGGACCCGACCTCGTTCCGGTCGAGCCTTCGCGCGTGACGAAGTTCATCCAGGATCACGGCGCCGACCGTGCGCTGCGTGTCGACGAGATCACGGCGGATGTGCTCGCCGCGATGAAGTAGCGCATACGCGAGGATGCGCGCGGGAGCAGCGACGCAGCACGACTCGCCTCAGCCTTGAACGTCGAAAGAACCGTACAAAGGTCGAGCGGGCCGTCGCTTGCGGCCACGCGGGGACGCGGTAACGTTGCACCTTACAACGATGGAACAACCGCACGCCGAGCTTCCACCAAGACTGCGCCGGACCCTCGAGTTGGTGTACGGCGTCGAGGGCGTGACGGCCGCCCGTGTGTGGCACTGGCCAGGTCGCGTCGCCGTCGGTGTTCGACCCGCGATGCTCTCTGCACCCTCGGAGCTGCTGCGCCGCGTGGAGTCCGCCGTCGCCGGCCTGCGTGAGCCCGAAGAGACCTGGGACTTCGGTCTCCTCGAGACCGAGTGAATCGACGCGCGTAGGGCGCGTACGAGCGAGAGCGCGCGAGATGGTGAGAGGTGATGGCGTGATCTTCGAGATCGCGCTTGCTCGTACCTCGGGCGCTCCCGTCCTCGTACGTCGGATCCGCGTTTCAGGATCACCCGAGCGGGCGGCGGTCGTTCGAACGGGCGCGCGTCCGGTCGCGCGAGCGCAGTGATGCAATGTCGTCGGTGGCGGGCTCGGCTGGTGACGGCGGCAGACAAACGCGAAACGCGCGCAGACCCGGGAGGGGCGTGCGCGCGTGGCGGCGAACGAAGCGTCTCGAGACGCTTCGCTTGGGCTCAGTTGCTGACGAAGATCGACTCGATCTCGTTCTTGACCTGATCCTCGGTCTGCTCGCGGGCGATCGCGATTTCCTTCACGATGAGCGTGCGCGCGGTGTCGAGCATGCGGCGCTCGCCGAACGAGAGCTGCTTGTCGGTCTTGAGGCGGTAGAGATCGCGAAGAACCTCGGCCACGTCGTAGATCGAGCCCGTCTTGATCTTGTCCATGAACCCGCGGTAGCGGCGGTTCCAGGTCTGGTTGTCGAAAGCGATCGTCCTCTCCTTGAGGATGTCGAAGATCTCGCGGATCTCCTGCTCGCTGATGACCTGACGCAGACCCACGGCGCCCGCGTTGGAGACCGGGACCATGATCTTGCGGTCCGTGTCCATGATGCGGAGGACGTAGAAGGACTGGCGCTTCCCAGCGATGTCCTTCTCCTCGATCTTGATGACCTCGGCCACTCCCTGGGCGGGGTAGACAGCCTTGTCACCGACCTTGAACTTCACGTCCGTTCCAGCCTGCATAGCGTCTCCTTCGTCTCCTGAACCCCTTGGGGTCCGGACTGATCCGTTCGCTCCTAAGATGAATCACCAAGGAGCAAGCGAATCGCTCATCTACAAGGTCACTGCGTAAGCGCCGACCACACGCCCGACTGCAGGAATCGCGAGATGCGAAACCTCAGGCATTCTTCCGGAGCGCGCCCGCTACTCTCGATGATTGGGGCGCAAACTATCCGGCATTCGTCGGTGCCACCGGCCGCAACTTCAGGCGGGCGTACTCTAGTTCCAGAACCCGTCTCCTGTCAAATTATTTGTGCAAAAAAGTACGGGATGTAGGAACCGAGCCGCGGATGCAGGTGGCTGCAGGTGACGAGCGAGCGTGGTGAGGAAGCAAGGCGTGGTCTTGGGAAGCGCCGCGAATCGCGTTGCTTCATCGACACTTCAAGCGCGAACGGCCGTTGGCTCGTCTTCGTTCAGCGGGGTGAGAAAACACCCAACTACAGTGGGAATGTGTAAGGAAAGGGGCGCTTGCGCAAGGTCAGACGCGCCGATTTCCGCAGCGAATGAACGTACGCGCGAAAGCCGAAGAGACAGGTTCGATCGAAGCTCCTCCGGCTTGCGCGCACGGTTAAGTCGCTGCGTTTCGTCGAGTGAGTCACGCCCACAAGGCGGTGGTCGAAGTTTGGTCGGGCACCGTCATGAGCTCTCGCACAACGCGCTTGTCTCCCATATGCGCGAAGTCGGCGAAGCCGGAGAGAGCGCGAGCGTGAAGCGGAAGAACGCGTTGCGTGCGCAGGTCGCGCACGTCGCTCGCGCGGGTTCGCGTGGTCATGAAGCGCGACGGCGAGAAGGTTGCGCGCGCATGTCCGCGAGCCAGTGGCGACTCCGCGCGCGGGTTGCGCGTGCGTGCCCGTGGAGCGCTGCTGCGAGGCTGGATCCGCAACGTACGTTGCTCGCGCGGCCGCGCAGCTGTGGCTCAGCGCGCGAGCTGTTCGGCCAGGCCCCAGCGCACGCCGCGATCGGAGATCATGAGCTCGCTGGCGCCGACGTGCTCGAGGTACGCGAGCGCGATCAGCCCGCCAGCGACGATGACGTCGGCTCGCTTCGGCTCGAGCCCAGGGACCGCGCATCGCTGCTCCTGCGGAAGGCGCGCGAGCTCGGTGATGACGCGTTCGATCTCCGTGACCGGCATCCGGAGCCCATGCACGCGTGCGCCGTCGTAGACCTCCATCTTCAACGAGACTGCCGCGAGGGTGGTCATCGTCCCAGCGATACCGACCGGCGGGAGATCGCTCTCGAAGGCCGGCACCGAGGCGAAGGCCGATCGCGCGCTCTCGCGCACGGCAGTGAGCTCGGCCTGGGTCGGTGGATCGCTCTTCACGTGACGCTCGGTCAAGCGCACGCTCCCGACGTCGTAGCTATGGGCAAAGAGGACCGCGCTCTTCGCTCGGTCGCCGTGGACGACCTCCGTGCTCCCTCCGCCGATGTCGAAGACACGCACGTGTGATGACGTGCCGACCGAGGGGATGCCGCTGAGCGCGCCGGCGAAGGTGAGCCGTGCCTCTTCGTCACCCGAGATCGTGCGCGCCTCCACGCCCAGCTTCGCTTTCACGTGGCCGCGTACGGCCTCGCCGCCCCCGGCGTCGCGCATCGCGCTCCGACCACGTCGACCCGCTGCACTCCGAGCCGATCGACGATGTCGGCGTAGCGATCGATCGCGGCGTTCGTTCGTTCGATCGCCGCGGGCGCGAGGGTGCGGGTCTTGTCCACTCCTTCGCCGAGGCGGGTGATCGTCGCGCGCTCCTCGAGGGCCACGAGCTGGCCCGACGCGTCGCGCTCCGCGACGAGGAGAAGGACGGTGTTGGTTCCGATGTCGATCGCGGCGACGGGCATGACAGGGTCTTTCGGGGCTGGACGAGCTTCGCGTGGTGAACGAGGCGAAGGGATAGGAAGCGGGAAATGACGAAGGCCTCAGGAACGCCGTTCCCGAGGCCCACAGTGGGGACGGCGCGGCGATCGCCGCCGGCCGTCCGAAGGCCGGAGTCGCTACTTGATGTTGCCGAGGTTCAGCATTTCCTCCACGTCCGGCTGGACGACCAGCTCGACGCGGCGGTTCTTCTGCTGATCATCCTTCGACTGGGTCTCGACGGTGCCCGCGATCGGGTCGAACTCGGCGTAGCCGACGGACGCCCAGCGGCGCGGGTTCAGACCGCCGCCCGCGACGTCGTTCTTCTTCTTCGGGTCGACCTTGTGGTCGTCGACGAGGAAGAGCGTGACCTGTCGCGCGCGCGCGAGGGAGAGACCCCAGTTGTCCTTGAACGCGCCGCCGCCCGGGTACTTCGCGTTGTCGGTGTGACCGGCGACGAGGAAGTAACGGTTGTTGAGGTCCTTGTCGCTTCGAATGACCTCGGCGACCTGGGAGAGGACCTCCTTGCCCTGCTGCTTCAGCTCGTCCTTGCCCGAGTCGAAGAGGATGTCGCCCGGGAGCTGGACGACGAGGCGGTTGTTGCGCGGCACGACCTTGACGCCGAACTGGGTCAGCTTGTCGAGCTTCGAGCGGAGCTCGCGGAAGCGAGCCTCGATGACCGCCAGCTGGTCGGCGCGCTGCTTGTACTCCGTGAGCGCCTGCGCGAGCTTCTGCGCCTCGCCCTGGGACTTGTCGAGGGAGATGCCAGCCTGCTTGAGCTGCTCCTTCATCTTCTCGATCTGGTTCTGCGACTCGGAGAACTTGCCTTGGTCGTCGGCGATCTGCGCCTTCGCGGCCTTCAAGTCGGCGGCGAGCTTGTCGATCTCGCGCTGCTTGGCGGCCATCTCCTCGTCGGTGTGTCCGCAGCCGCCCAGCGCGAGTGCCAGCGCGGTCACGCCCGACCAAACCAGGAACTTCCTCATGTGCGTCGTCCTCCTCAAGCACCCCGCGCAGGGGCAACCGTCAACAAGATAGAGAGCAGCTCGTCGCGGAGACCGATGGCGATCCCCGAGCTCGAAACCGCCGATGACGGTATCGACCTCTCGCCTTCGACGTCAACCGCCGCTGCCGAGGATGGAGCGGGCAGCGAATGCGATGACGGACGAGGCTGCTTCCGCGTCGTCGATGTGACGATCTGCGATCGAAAAAAAATTTTTCCGAAGCAGTCATGTCGCGTCGACGCCGAGATCGTTCTCCGATCGCGTCCGCATCGCGATTCCAGATTCTTATCGAAACATGGATCCTGCCTCGATCGCGCGGAAGAGCCTACAAATCCCGTGTCGAATGTGAAAATCAAGGGGGCTTGTCGTCTTTCGTCACTACGGCTGAGGTGGAGCGCGCCGGGGTCGTTTCAGCACCGGAACGCCTTCTCAGCCTGCACAGCCGTCAAGTTTTTTTTGTTTGACATGTAACGTAGGTGACCATATACGTCATGTAGATCACCTCTGCAGGAGGACTACGAATGGCTGCTAAGAAGAAGGCTGGCGCGAAGGCTGGCGCGAAGAAGACGAAGACCACGAAGAAGGCCGCGCCGAAGACCGCCAAGAAGGTCGCGAAGAAGAAGACGGCCGGCAAGAAGCGCGCTGCCGCCAAGAAGGCCACCAAGAAGGCTGGCGCCAAGAAGGCCGCCAAGGGCCCAGCTAGGAAAGCCGCGCCCAAGGCTGCCAAAACTGGGCGGTCCGCGGCAAAGCGTGCGACTGGCGCGGGCAAGAAGGCCCGTGGCAAGGCAGCTCCGCCGGCCGGCGTTCCGTCGATGTTGGGCGGCGCTCCCTCGTCCAGCGCTGGGCTGGACGAAGGCGAGGAGTAGTCCTCGCTGGGATCGGATCGCTGTTTTGCCTGACCCGACCCGTCATTTTCGGGTCGACAGGCAACTGGACGAGAGGGCGTACCCCTGAAACGGGTCGCCCTTTCGTCTTTTGTGCATTGGGCTCCGGGTTGTGAGCTCCTCCCTGAGTCGAGCTCATCCGGCTGAGGCGTCGCCGCTACCCCTCGCGCGATCAGGACCGAACAACGATCCAGGGCGTTGGGCGTTCAGGGGGGTGCAGACGATCACCCCAGACACCTGACAGGTAGTATGCAGGCGTACAGTGTGCCTGCGGGCGCGCGGCGGCCTCTACTGCAGAGCTTCGTTCCTCGGCAAGCGGTCTAGTCGCCGAGGTAGAGCTTGAGGGCCTCGGCCGCCTGGCGTCGGTCGAAGGGCACACCCTTGAGCTCGTCGCGCTGGCCGATCTGCTCGAAGAGCTCCGAGAGGAAGAGGTAGAAGCGCTCCGCTTCGCCGACCGCCCGATCGAGTCGCACCGGATCGAGCAGGTCGGTCTCCTCGAGCGCAGTCAGCGCGGCGATGAACGCATCGAAGCGCGGGTAGTCGGCTGCCCGAAGGAGCGGGTAGCCCATCGCGTCGAAGTACGAGAGGAACTCGCGCACGAACTGGAGTGACGACGGGCCGCTCCAGCGATCTTCGCGGCTCGGTGTCGCGCGCGCCTTCGCGCCGAAAGCTCGGACGATCTGCGCGAACATCCAGACGTCACGACGGAGGCGGATCGAGAGCGACCGCTTCGCCGCGATGTCGTCGAACACTCCATGCTCGTCGAGGCGGGCACCGAGCGCCTTGCCGAGAACGAGGACCGCGTTCTGCAATGCCGGCCGGAGGTTCGTTGCGACCGTCGCAACCGACGCACGGAGCTGATCGGTCGTCGCCTTGCCGTCGGGCGCGGCGAAGTCGTGCTCGAACGCACGCCGCAGCTCGAGGCGCACGTTCGCCGCGATCCCGCCGCTTCGGCGTGGAGCTCGTCGTAGCGCGCTCGGATCTGGCTGGCGGGAACCTTGAAGAGCTCGCGCTCGAAGCTCTCCGCGAGCTGGTGGCCCGTCTGCTTGCGCAGGTAGTCGGTGAGGGCGCGCGCGTCGGACCGAAGCACGCTGAGGACGACGTACACGAGACCGGCCGGGCGCGACTCGCGGACGACGTGCTCGAGGAGCGTGACGTAACGGAGCATTCGGAACAGCGCGAGGAACGTGAGCGCGACGAGGCGGCGCGCCTGTTCGCCCGGCACCTGGCGCATCAGCTCGAGGACGCGCTGGTTCGTGATCCGATCGAACTCGGGACGGAACTCGAGCGCCACGAGCGGATTGAAGAACGCCGACTGCGAGACCTCGCGATGAGCGACGGACATCGCCGCGTAGAACAGCCGGAACGGCACCCGAGGCAGGCGCGTGATGCCGCCGCTCACCTCGAGCAGGTTCGTGAGCGCGTGGCGGAGGAGGAAGAGCGACTCCTCCGGGGTGTCCTGGCTGGCGGCGCCCCGCACGAGCCGCGTGCGCGCGGTGTCGTCGGGCAGCAGCATCTCGAGATACCGCTGGAATACGAAGGCGCGCTCCTGCTCGCCGAGGAGCTGGCGGCACAGGTA
>Ga0209922_104341_pt1 | contig 10357 bp, 12 predicted proteins | sample ThiBiot_500_biof_FD_183946 | JGI IMG/M metagenome (GOLD analysis project Ga0209922, IMG submission 183946) | Wastewater bioreactor microbial communities from Cape Town, South Africa - Thiocy_expt_500_biof (SPAdes) | ecosystem: Engineered > Bioreactor > Thiocyanate-remediating > Anaerobic-Aerobic ...
CCTTTCATTTTTTTTATTTGGTTATAAATCGACCGAAGACGTTTGACCCTTTATGTAGAAAGAACATGCTCTCTTTTGAAAGAAAAGGAAGAAAAATTAAGGCACTTTTTTTTCTTCTCGCGCGTGAGTAATGAACTTTTCTTTTCCTCCCTTCTCTTTTCAAGGTAAAAGGAAGGTGTTCAACGTTTGTAATAACATTTCTTTCAGGTTACGTGAATATATATACGCACACATTGTAACCTTTTGCAACATTACTTGAAACGTAATTATAATATAAAATATGGTGAATTCTTCGTTCTTTTACGATATACACAAGGACGTTATATATGAAAAGAAAAAAAAGTTGCACAACTGTTCAGCAGACTGAGTTTTAACTAATTGTGAAGGATAAAGATCATGAAAATAGTGACTTTTTCTTACAACGAATGTTAATTTAACTGAAAAATTACAGTATTTTTTATTATCTTATCTTTTACATAAATAGATATGACCGATAAACAACATTTCTTTATTTATCTTTATTATGCTTTCGTGTATGTTGGTGAAATTATTTTTACTTGGAGTTCTAATAGAATTCGTTTACAGCACATGTCCTAGTGATTGGACTGTTGCCGGTAGTGATTGTTGTTCGCCGACATTTGGCTACAATTCAACGATTCCTAAAGTTCATTTGTCACACGGACTACAATATCCTGATGCAATAATCGTATGGAATGATTCTAGTGATTTGTCATTAGCTATTGATACGAATTGGGTCACCCTCAATATTCGTTGGGGACAAATAAAAGGAAATCGATCAGATCCGTATGATCCGGATGGAGCAGTTGACATCGTTAAAGTATTCTATCAACCAGGCAAGGGACTAAATGGATTACAATTTCATACGGCAACTGGTTAGTGAATTCAAATGTTGATAATGAGGACTTTTATTTTCTTTGTGTAAAGGTTTTAGTCCGGTTTTGGGAATCGCTACTGATACATTTGTCAATTTGAATAATAGTGGTTTAACATTTACTGGTTGGGGATTTATTACAGAACAATCGGCACCGATTCAATCGCTTTCAGTATGTTTTGCAACCGAGTAAAAGAGACAAACAAACCTACATTAAACTCGACTTCTGTCTCCGATGATTGCCGTTTTAAAATTTTGTGTCATTAGTCTTATTTGATTTGTTTGTAATTTGAATATTTTCATAAGAGATAATTGTAGTAAAAGCAAATTTAATATCAATAAATATATGTGTTATTCGAAAATGATATTTTGGTGGAGGAGTAAAGAATGACATGATAACTATACGTTTCATCATTTTTAATTGTCGTTGAGCTGCATCAACAGAATTACCAGGTAATGCACGTTCTTTTATGTGTTGAACATAACGAGAGAACATAAGATTATAATCGATCCAGCAATTATTTTCATGAAACCAAGATTCAATAACTGGCTGAACGAAATCAGTCGAATTCATTTGATTTTGCTGGGAGTAAAAATGAGTTGACGAATAAAAACAAAGAAAAAAGAGGAAAGAAAACTATACGATAAAACACAAGCATATTAACTCCCTTTGAAATGAGAACGTTCTATTGTTAATACAGATTTTTCTAGAATATAAAATCGATATAAATCTGTGTGCTGCGTATGATAAGTAGACATGTTGATTGCACTTTACGTCGAAACCGTTTTATTTTATAGAATAGAAACATGTTAGTTCGATTTTTAATGAGATAAACATTTTACAAAAATGATAAAAATAAGCAAGTGTTTTGTTTATGAAGTGTAGCAAAATTGTTTCATTGATTCTTTGAATGTTTTTGTATAAAGCTCTGATGGGAGAACAAATACAGCAAAGATAAGCATGGAGGGTGTAAACGAAATAAAATAACCACAAAGATATAACCATGGATTAGTCGATGGATCAACACATCCCGATACGAGTGCTAAAATTAAACGAGGAATTGTTAATGTAAGTAAAATAGTAGGACTGATCAGCAATTGTTTATGTTCACTTAATTGTTTAAAAGCATGTTCTTTGAATGTTTGTTGTTTCTGTGTCAATGATCGTCGCCGAGCAGTTCCAAATATGATAAATAAAGCGGAACAAAGGTTTGCGACAAAAGGTACTATGAGATGAAAAAAAAGAGTCACCGTATTATAAATTTGCAGAAAACGAGAATAACGAACAATACACAATACATGATGTTCTGTTGTGTATTCGAATCCATCTGCCATTGATTCATTAACAGTTATGTTATTGTCGATTGGTCTATATATTGGAATTTTATATTCAAATAAATCGTGACAAATCGGTTCATGAACAAGACTTCCTAAGATTATGATTGGTAAAATGAAAAGCATTCGTCGAGCCATTCGTTGACTCATTTTTTTGTCGAAATTAACTCCTTTTGATACATTCACAGTTCGTTCAATAGCAACACAAGCATTCAGCCAACCATCAAAGTATGAACATAATTTTAAAGCAGGACCAATAAATACACAATCGAATCGAAGTACATTCGAATTAACTGTTGAATATAGTTGAGTGAGAACAACAAACCAGAATTTAATTGTGAACATGGTAATTGTTAAAAGAGATGTTATTGAAGATGCAAGAAGATAGATTCCACAACCAATTTTTCTTAATTCTTTATTCTTGAAAGTCATTAACGAGAAAATTCCGTTGATGAAACCAATAGAAAACATAATCATCGTGATAGCAGCAGCTACTTTTATCAAAGATGATTGTTTGCCGAACGATGCATTCTGTTGAACTTGATTACGAAGAATATCATTGATGGCCAAACCAATAGTCTTTTGAAATGGATTACATTGATCACCAATAACACAACTGCTGTGTTTTGTGGTGATTTTATTGAGAGTGAGATTATGCGGACCAGTGACTAATATTGTAAAAGATCCTCTCACACTCGCATGAAATGTTGTCACTAATAAAATATAGACTCGATTTATTTCGAGATAACTACCGAGTTTGAATGGATTGTTACAACTGAAACTACTTTGTGTGATTAAATTTTTCATTGGATATGTTGGATCAAAATTATTTTCGTATAAGTATCCATATAGGAGAATACTGCTGTTACTGTTGTCGAATGTATATGAACCACTCAATTGTACATTGATTTGAATAGTTTCATAGTGATAGTTTCCTGTTCCACATATTCGTGGATAAACTTGATGATCTTTTGTTAGTTGAGATGAATAAATTGCTTGAATATTAATGCGATAGATGTTGACTTTGTTTGGGCCCGAGACTAATATTTCAAAGTTACCTTTGACCTGATCGAAGAATGTAGTTACAACCAATATATATGTCAAATTAGATGTCAAATTAGTAATCATGCTCAACTGCAAAGTAGGACAATTTTTCTGATTATCTGCAAGCAATCTTTCAGATAGATTGAAGGGATTGAAATGTTGTGTATACAAAAATCCGTCTTGCTCTATATAGTCTGTACTTGCAAAACTGTACGTTCCTGATTGAACTACATCTATTTGTATAGCTTCATAATAGTATTTCAATGAACGACAATCATTGTTATCAGAAACAAATTGTGGACTGTATTCCGTCAATTGTGACCGGTATCTTGAGTGAGAAATTGAAGGAATATCATCTTAAAATGAAACAACGATGCAATATTTTGTTGAAGAAAATCCGAAAATATACGAACCAATATGTTTCATATCAATTTTATCTGATCCGTAACCAATTATTGTGAATAGACCTTGTTCATTCTTGTAATTAGGTGATGTTGTCATGATTAATACATATGTAATATCGAATTCCAAATAAGCAGTTACTTTAAACTCATTATTATTAAGAAAACTATGTTTCAAAGTATATAGATTTTGTTTAGGATTAATCGGATCAAATTTATGTTTGAATAAATAAACATGTGCATGGAAATTGCTATTGCTTATAAAAATGTAATAATCCGATATGTTCACATTTATTTGAAAAGCTTCATAATAGTAATCAAGTAGTTGACAATTGAGATGATTATGTTTTCGACTATTATTAGTCAATTCTGACGAATAGTTCGATTGGATAATTTTTGGAATATCATCTAGAGACAAAATAAATAATATAATTAATAATTCGTTAGAAAAATATACCTTTGCGTTTCATCGTAACATTGTTTGGTCCATTGACAATTATTGTAAAATTACCTTGTTCATGTTCTTGTTTTGTTGTTATAATCAAAATAAATGATGTGTTTATTTGACGATCAAACGACATTCGAAATTGATTATCACAATTAGTATCATCCTTCTCCATTATTGCATTCATCGAAAGATCCAATAAACTAAAATTGCTGTTTGTATATACATATCCACTTACATCCATAGTACTGTTACTGATAATAGTGTAAGTCCCGGTTTCAATTATGTAAAATTCAATAATTTGACAATAGTGATTGAATAGGGCACGATTTCGAGGATTACATTTGTGACTGTTCAATGTCAGACTTTCTGTACAGATAGATTGTACAAGTTTTGAAATATCTTACAAAGTCAAGAAAGAAAAAATTCGAACGTTTTTTTTTTCTATGAATAACACTTACTTGTCCGATTTATATTAACGTGAGATGGCCCAATAAAAGCAAGTGAAAATGAAGATGTCATATTTGGATATGCTGTGGATATTATTAAGTTGTATGTTTCATTAGAATGCAGATAACTAGTAAATTTCATTTGATTAACATTACACCAATCGTCAAGATAAAAAAGTACGTTTGTTATTAAATCCATTGGATCAAAATAATTCTTATGAAAACTGATATACAATTCGTTAGTGCTATTGATGAAAATATCATAGTTGCCTTGTTTCGAAACAGTAATTTGTATATTCTCATAAAAATATCCTTTTTTACAATAACGCGAATATGTTGAACTATTTCGTGTTACTATTGACTGATACATTGATTCATAAAGAGTATGAGTTGCAATATTTAATGTTGATGTTGTGTTCATTTTTGTGTAATCAGTAGTATCTAATATAATAAAACGAGTGCACTTTTATTTCAATATCTACGTCATAGTACTTACTACAAGTGTCGTTTAAAATGAAAAATTTTTTAATACGCTTTTTCTCGTCAATAACGTATATGTTCCCGAAACTATCAAAAGTCATACTTTCAGGATCGACTAATCTATCAGATGAACTAACAAGTTCAGTGCAGCTTACAATACATCGAAATCCGTAAGGCGTTAATGCAATTATACGTTTAATAGATGCGCTGTCAATAATATAAACATATTCATTTGCGTCCACTGCAACACTATTCGGTGCAATGAGCTCAATAGTATCAGGTGTCCCAGCAATCGTAACTGCATTGATTTGTCCAGGATGAAAAAGTTGAATTCGATGGTTACCAGTATCTGCTACATAGAGGTCAAGATTAGTATAAAGAAATATGCCATGAGGATAAGCAAGCATATTTGCTGCAGATCCATTGAAGCCAACACCAGCAACAATTGTCATTAAATTTGAATGATTATGCAGTGACCTTGTGACAATTGTGTGACTATTACGTGCAGAACAGTATATAATATCGTGGATAGAAATAAACATTGATGTGCATATTTTACAAAATTGTGCAACCATCTCCGTAGTTTCAGTTGCTTTTATCCATCGATACACACCATCGTCACTAAAGTAGATATCACCTATCGATGAGACAAACAATCCATATAAATAAATTGATTCATTGATTGTTATTAGACTGAATTGATCGCTATTATCAGACTGCCATTTGAAGATATGACTACTGTAAAATCTTGACGCAAATAGATTATTGTCTTTATCAATAAATAAAGCGCGTAGGTAAGATTTTTCCACCGAGTTATTGGTAAATATGCTAGCGTTTTGGTTCCATTTTGCACATGCTGATAAATTTGGTAGATTGTAAGATATTTCTAACCTACCTGCACTATATCCTAACTGAACAACAAGTATTAGAGTAGACAATTTGATAAACATCGTCTACACATAAAACTCTTTTTCTGTCGTATGATAGCAATTATTTTATTTTCATTTTTTTTCAAACATCAACTATAAAATAGAAAATATTTACCAAGATATGACACGCGCAATTTATTGATTATACTGCGTAACATGATCTTTTTATTGTCAAATGTAATCATTTTCGACCGAATCTCAACGATGTCCCAGTTGTTGTCTGAGGAAATATTCGATTCACTTGTAAATAACAAAATAAATTCGATTGAACAGCTCGACGAAATCGACTCGAAGCAATCATAAACATATAACAACTGAGCTGAAATAAAAATTCATTTGTTATCCAATTTTATTTGAACTAAAAAATCTTCCTACCGCAAAGTAAATATATGCAAATATTGCAGTTATACTTGAAACAAAATTTTCAATAGCTATTTGATTTGGTTGTTTCGTATTGCCTGCTGTCAGAAAACCATACAAAATATTAATCGCATATGAACCCATCCAAATTAAATTCGTCAAAACTAAAATAAGAATCATTCGAATCCAGTGGCGGGCCGACGTGGTGGCATGGTGTGGCAACTGCCACACCAAAAAAATGGTTTTAAAAAAATTTATTTTGTATTTTTTTCGAAATTTTCGATTTCAAATGTGTCCGATTATGGCTCGTAAACCAACAACGAATAAGAAAGAAAAAATTCTCACATGGCACTAACGACATCTTGAAATAAACCCTGGCGAGATTGTTCTTTTCTCTATCGTTCATATACTGATCAATGGTTCGTTCGTTTCTTCTCATTTCGCTAACGTTTTCTTGACTTTGATGGCGTCATAAGATCTTTACTCTCTCTCCTCTCCTTTCTTGTTGTACATATCGAGAGAAAAAGCGAATGTTTCTAGAGCATCCAACTTCTTTTTGTTCTTCATCATACTTTAGATCGTCTCATCTTTAGCTTTTCGTTTTTGTCATGTCGAAATCTAATAATCCATTGACTAATTACTTCAAAATTAAAAAAATCATTGATAATGTCGAAGAAGCTGATGAAACAACTCATGATAATGAATCGAATGAAAATGAAAATGAAGATGAAAGTTCTGTTATCAAACGTTTCAAGTTAAATGAACCTGTCGATTCCGAAATATCGGTCCACACTAATAGTGGTGCTAATTCTGCTACTGCTACTGTTACTTCTATAACAACAGAATCCAGTACTTCATTATCACCGAACGAAAGAGATCCGGTTTACGGTCCAGAAAAAGCAAAGGACTTTGTGCTAATAGGTCCGTTTCAACCGAAAGCACAATTTCCAACCGTGAATAATCGTCGATTTCGTGGCGAATGGTACACAACGTATGAGTGGCTGGAATACAGTTTGAAATTAGATCGTGCGTTTTGTTTCCCTTGCCGTTTACTCAATGATACCAGATTTGAAACAGCATTTACATTAAATGGATTCTGTCAATGGAAGAATGGCACGATTCGGTTTAACAACCACCAAGCAGCCGATTCTCATAAAAAAGCATTCGAACGATGGAAGGCAACGGTTCAAAATATTAATAATAACACTGATGTATTGAAGTCTATAGATCAACAACATTCTAAACAAGCATCAGAAAATCGAATATACTTGAAAGAAATTATACGAACAGTTCATTTTCTTGCTCGGCAAGGCATTAGTTTCGTGGTCATAGAGAAAACGAAGACTCGAGTAACAGAGGCAACTTCTTAGAGTTGCTACAATTTCGAAGTATTGATAACGAACTTATAAAGAAGAAGAAGAATGAAGTTCAATTTACGGATCACAAGATTCAAAACGAATTGATTGAGTTAATGAATAAACAAGTATTAAATCATATTGTGGAACAAATAAAAAAAGCCAACTACTTTGCCGTGATGATTGATGAGACAACAGACATTGCAAAACACGAACAAGTATCATTGGTGATACGATATACTGATGAACAATTTAATGTTCACGAACGTTTTGTTGGTTTTAAGCGAGCAACATCCATGACCGGCGAGGCCTTATTTAATTTGTTGTTGGATTGGTTGAAAGAGCTTAATTTAGATGTAAAAAACATTGTTGGACAATCATATGATGGAGCATCAGCTATGAGAGGCGAATATAAAGATGTTGCGACACGCCTAAAAGAAGTTGCGCCATGTGGTGAGAAAAAAGAACACTATTTTTATTTATACACGCGATTTATTTCTTTTTCTTCCGCATGATTATTTTCTTTTTTAGGTATTTATATACATTGTAATGGCCACATATTAAATTTATGTCTTGTTGATGTATCTGCTGGTGTTCAATCGATTAGAAACAACTTTGGAATTGTTTCATCTTTATATAACTTGGTGGAAAGTTCTGCAAAACGACATCATGTATTCGAAGAAGTCCAACAAGAAGCCGGACTAAAATCTTTAACAATCAAACGATTAATAGATACTCGATGGACATGTCGATGGGATTGTCTCAAAGTCATTTTGAACAGATACACACAAATCATTTCAACTCTTCAAGCAATGGATGTACCTGAAGCATTCTTACTTTGTAATTCCATGCGTTCATTCGACTTCATATTGCATTTATTCATGATGTGTGAAATATATTTAATTACAAATATCCTATCGAAATATTTACAAAGTTCTGACATCTGCGTCACTCAAGCTTTGAAACAAGTGAAAACAACTGCTGAATCATTGAAATCTTTGAGAAGTGATACAGAATTCGAACGTTTTTATTCGAATGCATTGAAAATGTGTGAAGAAAACGATATTGATCCACCGAAAGAACCACGAAAGAAAAAAGTAAGTGGGTTCAATTCATTACGAAATGAAGAACTTCAGTCTTTTACTTGGTTAATACGAAATCTGATTAATTTAATTTTCGAATTTACAGGTACCAGCTCGTCTTGGTGGTGGAAATAAAACTTTCGATGATTTAACAATTAAAGATCATTATCGAATCAATACCTATTTCGTTGTGTTGGATTCGATTATTACGTCTATTGAGAATAGATTCGATGAAAATATGATCGGTGATATTCTCCTTATGGAGAAATTATTTTTAACTAAAGAATTTTTAAATGAGAATGAACTCAAACAATTATCGAAACAGTATTCCATAAGCTACGATGATTTAAAAGGCGAACAACGCTTATATAAAACAAAAATGACTAATCAACAAGCAACTATGGAGGAAACTACGACATTCATTTTGAAGAATCACTTTAATGTTGCTTTGCCGGTGATGAATCAATTATTCAAAATTCTATGGACAATACCTGCGAATACGTGTAGTTGTGAAAGAAGTTTTTCATCGTTAAAACGAATTAAAACACATCTACGAAATACAACTGGACAAGACCGTTTATCAGGACTTGCATTGTTGAGTATTGAACGTGAATTTGAAATTGATTATGATGAAATTATAAAAGAATTCGTAGCAGCAAAAGAAAAGAGAAAGATTATTTTTTAATCGACACAATGAACATCAACTCGAACTCGAACTTTGAGCGTTTGATCAAATTCGTAGTGATGTGAGGTTTTGCGTTTTGTTTATGTGATGATATATGAACAGTAGAAAATAAAGAGAAAAACAATACGATAGTTGACTTGAGCAAAATACCCTCAAGAAAAAACATGTATACAAAAACACAAATCTGTGTTTCTTTTTTTCACATTTCATTTCATCTCATAATTTTTACGATTTTTTGCCACACCAAAAATATTGGCTCTGGCCCGCCACTTCGCTATAACAAAACCTGCATTCAAACATAGAAATCATATTTCATAATTTTTCAATTCTGACAGCAAATTTGAATCCCCAATAATCGATTTCCTTTGGTCAAACTTTATAAAAATATGTTTATATGTTTTTTAACGCTGGCACAAACAAACGCATTTTTTATATGATTCTCCTTACAGCCGAGAGAATTACGTATCCCATAGCCTGAAAAAGAAACTTATTTGAGGGACACTTTTCATTCTCAAACTGAGAAAAATGACCATAAGCTCGTCAATAGTCTCTCATTTTTAAGTAAGTGAATGCAACTTACAGTCACTATATAATGATGTGATTTTACTGCGCAGTAGTTTTTCTATATTAAACTTTTTTAGAAGAAATGTAACATTGAGATAAAAAATATTTTTCAGCCATGTCATATATGTAGAATTTATGTAGAGATAGCATCCATGTGTTTTTTTAATCCATATATTTTGCACAGTACCCTGGTCTAAACGTATTGAAAAATGTTAAAATACATAATACTGAAATAGATTTTGCATATGAAATTTAGTAAAAGAATAAGAGAGGAAGAAAAGGATATATGCATTAGTTTGTAGTGATTACCGACGACCAAGCCTTGTGTTTGTCATT
>Ga0209922_104342_pt1 | contig 10356 bp, 5 predicted proteins | sample ThiBiot_500_biof_FD_183946 | JGI IMG/M metagenome (GOLD analysis project Ga0209922, IMG submission 183946) | Wastewater bioreactor microbial communities from Cape Town, South Africa - Thiocy_expt_500_biof (SPAdes) | ecosystem: Engineered > Bioreactor > Thiocyanate-remediating > Anaerobic-Aerobic ...
CGAGCGGGGACTTCACGCACTGGTGATGGTCGAGCCGAAGGCACCGGTCGAAACGACGCTCGACGGCGCGCTCGAGAACGCCGCTCGCGTCTGGGGTCTGACCTCGCGCCAGAAGGAAGTGTTCCGCCACGTCCTCGAGGGCTGGTCGAACAAGGAGATCGCGAGCAATCTCCGCATGGCTCGCCGAACCGTCGAGGTGCACATCAGCGCGGTCCTCGACAAAGCCGACGTCGAGAGCCGAGCCCGCTTGATCGCGAGGACGTGGGAGCTCGGGCGACTGGGCCGCGTCCGCACCTAGAGCCAATGCCGTTCGTCTAGGCGAACCGAGAGAGATTCAACAGAAAGGCGGGAAGGGATTTGGTCAATGATCCTTCCCGTCTTCCCGCCCTCCTGTTTCTGTCTCTGGCGGCCACGCCCTAGCGGAACGGCTCGCCGAGCCGCGCGTCAGAGGGTTTCGACGATGACCGCGGCGACGCCCCCGAGGCCAAGGAGGACGCCGAGCCCGGTGAGGACGAGACCGACGACGAAGCCGGTGAGGAGCTTGCCGGTGAGCTGGTCTTCCGTCTTGTTCGTGAGCAACAGCTCGCCGTCCGGGCCCGCGCCCTGGAACATCACGAGCTGGCTGCTCGGGACCATGCGATACCCGTCGTGCACCGGCGGGCCCTTGTTGAACCCGATCCACGAGGTGCTCTTCAGACCGCGCGACTGGAGGAACGCCTCGAGATGAGGTGCAGCGTCGTTGAACGTGCCGCTGGAGGCGACGCTCACCTTGTCGAGCATCACGTTGGCCGCCGTCGGCATGACGCGAGCCATCTGACCCGAGCCGTCGTCGACCATGAACAAGCGACCATCGACCTCGGTCAGGATCGTGTGCCAGTAGGAGCTGCGTCCCGACGAACGGAGCTCCTGCACCGTGACGCGGCACCACACGGCGTGACGACCGCTGAACGGCGTCTGCACGAGGCCCTGCTCGCTCGGCGCGATGCGCCCCTTGATCTCGACGAGACCGTTACCCGGTGCCTGCGCGATCGGCGAGGTGGGCGTCGCGATGATGCGCTGGCGTCGTTTGTAATTCTTGATGTTCGTCACCGTGACGATCACACCGAATAGGAAAAGAATACCTCCGATGATCAGAAGTGCGCCCATCGCGGGCGATGCTACACGGCGCCGGCCACGAGCGCGTCCATCTCTTCTTCCGAGACGATCTTCGCGCCGAATTTCCTAGCCTGATCGAGCTTCGTCTTGCCGGTCTTGTCCCCTGCCACGAGGTAGGTCGTGTCCTTCTTCACCGAGTCGTGCACCGTCGCCCCCGCGGACCGGAGCAGCGCGTGCACCTCTTCGCGCTTTCGTGTGAGCACACCGGTGACGCAGAACGATTTGCCGGCGAGCGGGCCTGACGCGGCGACGACGTGGATCGGCTGCGGGCGCCCCACGCCCCGATCGCGGAGCTTCTCGAGGACGCGTCGCTCTTCGGGGTCGTTCAGGAAGGCCACGACGGCGTCGACCATCTTGGCCCCGAAGCCGTGGATGCTACCGACCTTCTCCCGCGCTTCCGCCTCCGACCAGGAGAGGAGGTTGGGAAGGGTCTCGGCGACCTCCGCGAGCTGCCGGCCCGCGACCTGACCGATTCCGGGGATGCCGAGACCACCGATGAGCCGGTCGAGCGTCCGCTCGCGCGAGCCTTCGATCGCGGCACGGACGTTCTCGGCGCTCTTCTTCCCCATCCGCTCGAGCCCGGTGAGCTTCGCCTCGTCGAGGTCGTAGAGATCGGCGACGTCCTTCACCAGGCCCGTGCGCGTGAGCTGCAGGACGAGCGACTCGCCCAGCTTGTCGATCGCCATCGCCGGACGGCTCGCGAAATAGAGGATGCGCCCCATGACCTGCGCGGGGCACTCGCGGTTCGGACAGCGGACGGTCGCCTCCGCGCCGAGCTCGGGCTTGCCGGCCTCCCGGAGCCGGCTGACGACGGGTGTCCCGCACGCCGGGCACGCGCTCGGCATCTCGAACGGCGCGCTTCCGGGCGGGCGGCTCCGCTCCGCGACCGCGACGACCTGTGGAATGATCTCGCCAGCCTTCTGGATGACGACGCGATCGCCGACGTTCACGTCGAGCTCGCGGATCTGATCGCCGTTGTGGAGCGACGCACGCGAGACGATCGTCCCGCCGAGCTCGACCCCGTCCATGATCGCGACCGGCGTGAGGGCGCCCGTGCGACCGACCTGGACCACGATCTCGTTCACGCGCGTGACGGCGCGCTCGGCCGGGAACTTGTAGGCGATCGCCCACTTGGGAAACTTCGAAGTGGCGCCGAGGACGTCCTGCTGTCGATACGCGTCGACCTTCACGACGGCGCCGTCGGTCTCGAACGGGTAGTCGCCACGCGATCGATCGATCCGCGCGATCGCGTCCATCACGCCCACCCAGAGGAGGACCTCGTGCCTACGATGGGTCGGCAGCCCTTGCGCGGCGAGCCAGTCGAGCGTCTCCCCGTGGGTCGGCGCTACCTTCGCGCCCTCGACCACCTGATAGAAGACGACGCGCAGAGGCCGCTTCGCCACCTCGCGGTGATCGAGGAGACGGAGCGCGCCGGCAGCCGCGTTGCGCGGGTTCGCGAACGGCTCGAGCCCCGCGCCGATGCGCTCGGTGTTGAGCGCGGCGAGGTCCTTACGATAGATGACCACCTCACCGCGGAGCGTGAGCTTGTCGGTGAACGGGATCCGCGCGGGCACGCCGCGGATCGTCCGCACGTTCGCGGTGATCTCCTCGCCGAAGACACCGTCGCCGCGCGTGGAGGCAAGCACGAGACGCCCGCCGTCGTAGACGACCTCGATGCTCGCGCCGTCGAGCTTCGGCTCGACGGTGAAGCTCGGCACGTCGCCGTCGCGCAGACCGCTCGTGACCATACGGCGGTTCCATTCCGCCATCTCGACGGCGGAGTACGCGTTGTCGAGCGAGTACATCCGTACCTCGTGCTGGACCTTCGTCACCAGCGCGCGTGCCTCGCCTCCGACCCGCTGCGTCGGCGAGTCGGGAGTGACGAGCTCGGGATGCCGCTCCTCGAGGCCGCGGAGCTCCACCATGAGCGCGTCGTATTCGGCGTCCGTGATGCTCGGGTCGTCGAGCACGTAGTAGCGGTAGTCGTGCGCGCGGATCTCCTTCACGAGCTCGTCATGGCGGAGTTGGGCACGCGCCGGTGCCTCGAGCGTCTGGTCCATTCGCTGCCGAATCTAGCGCCCGTCCCAGCCGCATTCGAGACGGAGACCGACCGTCGGGCCGAGCAGACGGATCAGCCGCGATGGACGCTGAGCTCTCTCGCGCTCGTGCTCTTCTTTGGGTTCGCGCCCCGACCTCCCGCAGTGGTGCCCGCGCCCCCGCAGTCGTTCCCCCCACCCTGCGGCGCTCTTCGATTTTTTCGGGTGAAACGCAACGCGGGGCCGAAGGGACACCTCTGCAAGTGGTTGGGGCGCAGCCCCAACTCCGGCGCCGCCACCGAAACGTCACGTCGGATACCCGCGCCAGCGCAGCGGTTCGTCGTCGTCTTCTGCGACGGCTTGATGCCAAGGAGTCCGCGCTCTGGTAAAAGGGGTGCTCCAATGTCGATGAAGCGCACCAAGCAGCGCGGGGCGGGGGGCAGCCGCGACAAGGACGACGGGACAGACTTCTGGGCGAAACCAACCGAGCCCGAACGCTCCTGGGACGAGCAGATGGACGGCAAACCGGACGACGCCTTCGTCCAGTACGTCCTCTCCCAGCGCTACACGAAGGGACAGCTCGTCCTCCACGCCAAGTTCGGTAAGGGCGTCGTCACCGACGCAGAAGCTTCACGGGTCGAAATTCTCTTCCAGGACGGGAAGAAGAAGCTCGGTCACGGGCAGGCCTGAACGATGATCCGCGGAGGCGCTGTCATCCTCGATGTCAGCGACGTCGGACGCGCGGTGCGCTTCTACGTCGAGACGCTCGGGATGAAGCTCGTTCGAGAAGCAGCCGACGGATCGGCCGTGATCGACGCGGGTGAGGGGTTTTTGATCGAGCTGCGCGCGAGCGACACGCCGAGCGGAGGGGCTGGCCCCTCCGTGCACCTCTACCCCAAGGTGCCGATCCGCGAAGCCATCGCGATCTACGAGAATCGCGGCGTCACGTTCACGGTCGAGGAGACCACGGACGCGATCGTCGCGCGGTTCCGCGATCCCGACGCGATCCCTCTCTGTCTCGTCCAGGAGAAGTGACGGCGCGGGGACGCCCCGCTTCGGCGCGGAGTTTCGGCCGAGGCAGACGCCAGCGCCGGTAGGGTAATGCCGTTCGGACGAGCCGAGGGGCCGCGATCACTTCGCCGCGGGCAGCGGGATCGCGACCTTGGCTTCCTCCGCGGCGTCCTTCACGGCGATGAACCCGAGCTCGACGGAGCGACGCACCGGAACGCAGACGCTGTGCGTGAGGGAATCGCAGACGACGATGTTGATCTCGCCGCCGAGCGTGGCGTTCGGCGCGCCTGGCATCGGACGCACCTTCACCTCGAAGCCGTCCTTCACCGCGTTGCCCGTCGACTTCACATCGTTCGGCGCGTCCGCGAGCCCATCGCTTCGATTCCAGCGCACGCGAAAGGGGGCTTCGTCGTTCACCGCCGTGTCCTGCGGCGTGACCCACGTCACGCGGACGGTCGTGTCTCCGTCCGTCCGGATGCGGACCTCCGGCACCTCGACCGTCTCGGTGGATGTGGACGGTGCGGCCGCGTCGGGCATGGCAAGGGCAGCGGCGGCGCTACTCGACGGCGACGGAGACGGCGGCCCGTCGCTGGGGACGGGCTTGCGGTCGCACGCTGCCAGCGCCCAGCAGAGCCCCACGAGGAGGAAGAGTGCCGACCGCCCTGCATTTTGCGCTTTCACCCGGGGAACAACCTTGCCGAGCGCCGGCTTGTTCCCTGGGCGATCGCGCTCGCGCTCGAATGGCGTCACGCTAGGTTCCAATCGGCAGCGTGAGGGAGGGCTTGTCCCAGACGCCTGAGTCCTCGGACTCCATCGCGCCGCCGCCGTCCTCGTCGGCATCGCCGAAGAACGCGAGGATCTCGTCGCGGTGGGCATGCGCGTCGGCTCGTCCCATCTCGATGAGCTGGCGACAGAAGTGTCCGTCGAACAACAGGTAGCTCGCGAGGTCGGCCTCGTCGCCGACACCGATGTCGAGCGCGCTCAGGAGGCGCTTGGTGAGGAACGGATTGCCGGTGAGCTTGCCGCGTCGGACGTGGTCGCTCGCGAGCTTCCCCATGTCCTCGGTCGGCCTCAAGGTGAACGCGTTGACGAACCTGTAGGCGGGAGCGTTCCTCTTCTCCGCCTGGCTCGACATCGCGTCGATGAAGCCGGGACCGTAGTGCTTGGTGCCGTCGCGGATGACGTTGTTGAGCCTGTTGAGGAGCTCGAGGTCGACGTCGACGTGATCGAGCAAGAACGCGTTGAGCACCTTGCCGAGGAGGAAGGCCGCGCCCGGCGCCTTGAGGTCGTGCGCGCCCTCGTGGGCGCGTACGCCCTTGAACTCGCGCGAGCTTCCGATCGCGAAGACGTGGGTCGCTCCGAGCCGCAGCGCGGGGGCGATCGGCGTGTTCTGGCGGAGCCCGCCGTCGAGATAGAGCTCGTCGTCGATGCGAACGGGCGGGAAGAGCAGCGGGATCGCCGCGCTCGCGAGGGCGTGATGCGGCCCGATGTGATCGGCGCGGAAGAGCGTGCGCGGCGGCGCGGTGCGCGGGATGTCGACGTCGGGCGCCGTCTGCATGAAGACGACGGTGCGACCGTTCGAGACCTCGGTCGTCGAGACCGTGAGCGCGCGGAGCTGCTTGCGCCGGAGAGCCCGTGCGAGCGCTCGCCAGCTGATCTCGCGCTGGACGAGCTCAGCCATGGGCCTCACGTCGAAGAGCCCCGTCCCTTCACCTCCCCCGCCGAGGAGCAGCCTCGGAATGCCCACGAACTGGCGCGGACCGAACCCGAGCACGCGCGTGATCTGGAGCTCGCTCCAGAGATGCACGAGTCGGCGCATCCCGAGCACCGGATCGGTGAGGTGCGCCGCGAGGTAACAGGCGTTGATCGCGCCCACGCTCGTGCCGCACAGGATGTCGATCTTCGGCGGCGCCCCTCGCATGCGCGAGAGATCGTCGAAGATGTACCAGAGGACCCCCACCTCGTATGCGCCGCGAGCACCGCCTCCGGAGAGGATCATCGCTGTGCGGCGGCTCGGCCGATTTTGAAGAGCCGTCGTCGTCATGAATAGGGAGTCGAACTCGATGCGGGCGTAAGGCCCACGACTGCGGGTAGTGGGGGCCCGAGCCCCAATTGGTCCAGCGTCGGTTCCGCCGGACGGCGGGCGCGCGCTGGCGAGCGAGGGGTCGGTAGACCCCGGATGGGTGACCTTCTGGTCAGTTTAGCGCGGACGCCCGAGCGATGGGCAAGCCGCTGATGCATCGTCTTGCGTCAGGCGGCCGCTTTCGAGCTCCCGATCGGCGGGTCGCGGCAGAGCTGGGCGCGCAGGCGCAGGAGGTGCCTCAGCGCGAGCCGCTCTCTCCCACACGCCAAGGGCCCGATGACGGACGACTCCCGAGAACCAGCGACGAGTCATCGGTCCGCGAGCCGCGCTCCGGCGTCGGCGTGTCGTCGAACAGCGTCGTGACCAGCGGACGCTCCGTGAACCGGCGCTTGAGGCGCGGGTCGCGGATCGTTCCGGCCAGCGCCGCTGCGTAGTCGACGGCCTTCTGGCGAGCCTGCGGCGCCTGAGGTGACGCCGCTCGCTTGAGCGCGTCCGCGCAGAGGACACGGATCTCGAGGCCGTACTCGCAGCCCTGCAGCGCCTCCACCGCGCCGAGCGCCGTCGTCGCGAGGAGCGTCGCGGCGTGCACCTCGCCCGCGTCGACGCGCGCCGCGGCTTCGACCGCCATTGCGTAGAAGTGATACGCGACGAGCGCCTGGTGCTCCGCCGAACGCCGCGCGGAGAGCGCATTGTGGATCGCCATCGGCGCATCACGGCGATACCGCGCGAGCGCGCCACCGACGACCGATGCGTGCGTGATGTCGTAGGCGTTGCCGGTCGATTGCGCGATCTGCGAGGCCTCGCGGATGTAGGCCTCCGCGCCGTCGACATCGCCCAGCTCCAGCATGACCTCCGCCGAGACGAGCAAGGTGTCCGCGCGGCCGTCCTGATCGCCGTAGCGCTCGTGCGCCTCGCGCGCGCGCTTGAGGTACGCCTGCGCGCGCGGCATGTCGCCGAGGCGGGCGTAGGAGTGGCCGATGTTGGTGAGCGTCTTCGCGAGCTGGAAGCGCCCGCCGACGGAGAGGTCGATCCGGATCGACTCGAGCGCCAGCGCGATCGCGTCCTCGTAGCGCCCCTGGACGAACATCGCGTACGCGAGCGCGTTCTTCGCGCGCGCCTCGGCCCTGCGCGCCCCGACTTTGCGGAACACGGCGATCGCCTCGACGTAGGCATCGACCGCCTCGCGCACGCGCCCGACGCGCCGGAGGAGGACGCCGCGCGTACGGAGAACGTCCGCGCGCATGCGAACCGGCACGCCGGGGTTCACCGTAGGGTTGCATGCGGCGAGCGCGCGGTCGCTCGCCGCGAGGGCGCCCTGCACGTCTCCGATCTCGCGCGCGAGCTCGCTCACGAGGAGCTCGGCCTCGATCTCGTAGTTCGGATACGCCGACGCGTGGGCGAGGCTCGCTGCCTTCTTCGCGACCGGGAGCCCGTGCGCGAGATGCCCTTCGTCGAGGTCGTAACGCGCGGTGCGGAGGAGCGCGAGGCACGCAGCGCGAGGCGTGGCGATGAGCTTCGCGGTGCGCCGGAGGTTCTCGAGGTGGCGGACGCGCTCCGCCCTCCGGCCGAGGACGCGGAAGGTCGCCTCGAGCGCCTCGTAGACGCCGAGCTTCCGGATGTCGGCGGTCGGCAGATACTGCGCCGCGCGGAGGAAGTAGCGGACCGCGAGCTGCATCTGATACGCGTTCCGCGCCGCGTTCGCCGCCTCGAGATAGAACACCGCCGCCCGCTCGCCCGCGTCACCCTTCACGAGATGACGCGCCACGATCGCGGCCGAGACGCCCCGCGCCAGGGAGGTCTCGGCGAGGTGCTGCCCGAGCGAGCGATGCATCCTCGAGCGCGTCGTCGCGTCGAGCGTCGCGTATGCGACGTCGCGCGTGAGCGGATGACGGAAGTCGAGCACGTCGCCTTTGCGATCGCAGAGGCCACGCGTGCAGAGCCGCACGATCGCGTCTTCGCTCGCACGGAGCGAGGCCCGCGTGTTGAGCTTCGCGAGGTCGGCGAAGCCGAGCGGACCTCCGGCGATCGCGAGCCAGTCGACGATGATGCGCTCGGAGCCCGGCAGCTCGTGGATTCGATCGGCGAGGAGCTGCTCCAGCGTCGACGGCAGCACCATCGCGTCGAGCTCACCGCCTCCTTCGCGCACGAGCGCGTCCCCTCGGATCTCGAGGACGCCACGCTCGAGCAGGGCGTCGATCATCTCGAGGAGGTAGAAGGGGTTGCCGCCGACACGCGGCAAGAGCTCGGCGCACACCTGGCGCACGCCCTCGCGCACATTGAGACGCGTCTCGACGAGGCGGATCTGCTCCTCGCTCGAGAGACCGTGGAGATCGATGCGGACCTTGCCCTCGAGGAGGTTCGCGACGCGATCGTCGGGGCGCGTGACGAGAACGCCGAGCACCGGCAGCGGGTCCTGCTGCTTCAGGAGCTCGGTGAGCAGATCGAGGGAGGGTTTGTCCGCCCACTGGAGTCCGTCGACGACGATGACGAGCGGCTGCTCGAGAGCGATCGCCGCGACGAGATGACGGACGCCGCTCACGAGGAGCTTCTTCCGATAGTGAGCGTCCTCGTCCTCGCTGCCTTCCTGCCGTTGTTGCTGGTTCGAAGCGATCTCCGCGAGCCGCGCGACCGTCGGGCTCGTCTCGTCACCGCCTCCACCACCGGCGCGCGCAATGAGGAGCGCCATGTCCTCGTACGACTCGTCACCGCTCGCGCCGACCGCGTCGCGCACGAAGTCGGCCAGCGTGTTGTACGGGACCTCGATCCGCACGGGCGAGCATTCGATTCGGACGACCCGCGCGTTCGGGGGCACCTCGTCCGTGAACGTCGCGACGAGCGCGGACTTGCCGATACCGAGCTCGCCGACGACCACTCGCGTGATGACGAGGCCGGTAGGCGAGCTATCGGAGCCTTTGACGGCTGCGTGGTAGGCTGCGTGGAGCTCGGCCTTCTCGGCGTCGCGACCGATGAGGTCGTTCTGCGCGCTCGCCTGCTCTTGCGCCATCTCCTCACGCGAGAGGCTCCGCTCGAGCGTGTAGATCCGCATCGTCGGCGGGAGGTTCTGCACGGGCGCGACGTCGGACCGATGCAGGTCGAGCGTGGGTGCGTCGTGCCAGCGGAAGCCGCGACGGACCTGACGATAGACACCGCCGGCGACCCATGTCGTGCCGATCGGTGTCGCGTGCGCGAGTACGTCGGCGAGGTACGTCACCGGTTCGTGGAGCACGTAGCGAACGAGGTTGCCCTCGGGATCGCGCGTCCCCGAAGCGATCCCGCGCACGATCGAGAGCGACGCGCCGACGGGATGAGGAAGGTCGTCCGCGATGCCCTGGAGCGCCTCATGGGTCTCGACCGCGAGCCAGGCGGTATCGGAAGCGGCCTTCGCGGGCTTCGCGCCGAGGCCGGCGATCGCTCGCGCCTCGAAGTCGCCGGTCCACACCCAGCGCATGCCGCGCTTGTAGGCCATGTCGCCGAGCATCGAGCGCGATCGCTCGAGCGCACGCGCCAGGGCTCGACGCTCGGTGTCGTCGAGCGAGTACTCCTCCCCGCCCGGCACGAGCCGCAGCGTGACGATCGCCACGTGCCGCACCTCGCGAGCGTCCGAGCGCTTCGACGGCGGTCCAGGCAGGATGCTCGCCCTCGCACCAGGCGGGACCGACGGGCTCGGAACGCGCGAGACCTCACGCGCGCCGTCTCCCTGAGCGAGCGCCACGGGCGCCGCCGCCTGCGTGTGGTGCTCGGGGACGTGCGGCGGAGGCACCTCGCTGCTCTTGAGCGCCGGCCCCGAGCGCGGGACGAGCTCCTCGATCGTCTGCTCGAGGGAGGAGGCGTCGACGAGCACCTGCTGCACGAGCATCGCGCGCGCGACCGCCGCGGCGACGTCACGACCGCACACGAAGCGATCCTCGCGGTTCGGCGCGAGGAGCTTCATCACGATCGTCTCGAGCTCTTCGGGGAGATCGCTCCGATAGACGCTCGGCGGCTCGACCTTGCCGGAACGAACGACGGCGAGGAGCGCCTCTCCTCCGAGCCCGCCGTGGAGCGGTCGGCCCGTGAGGCACTCCCAGAGGA
>Ga0209922_104344_pt1 | contig 10352 bp, 9 predicted proteins | sample ThiBiot_500_biof_FD_183946 | JGI IMG/M metagenome (GOLD analysis project Ga0209922, IMG submission 183946) | Wastewater bioreactor microbial communities from Cape Town, South Africa - Thiocy_expt_500_biof (SPAdes) | ecosystem: Engineered > Bioreactor > Thiocyanate-remediating > Anaerobic-Aerobic ...
AACGACCGGTGGGTGGGCGTGCCCCGGTCGTTGACCGAGCGGAGCGAGTGGAAACGTGTGTGGGGTGGGTGGGGCGTTTCGACTCGCCGCGGTGCGGCTCGCTCAACGACCGGTGGGTGGGCGTGCCCCGGTCGTTGACCGAGCGGAGCGAGTGGAAACGTGTGGGGGGCGAGGGGCGTTTCGGCTTGCCGCGGTGCGGCTCGCTCAACGACCGGGGGTGCGGTCAGGCGATGGCGTGCAGCCAGCGCAGCTCCCGCTCGGCCGCGTCGCCGTCGCGACGGGCGATAGCATCTCGGAGACGACCGTAAGCCTCCGCGCGCTCCAGGGGTGAGGTCATGAACGGTTCCCAGCCGCGGAGGTTCCGCTGGATCGCGAGCTGCGCCTGGCTGATGACCCCGATGAACACGGAGTTGCCGGTGACGCGCGTCACCGCTTCGAAGAACACGTACGAGGCCTCGAACAGTGTCATGGCGTCCTGTTGCCCCGCCGCCACCAGGAGGTCCGCTTTCGCGACGAGGATCTCGAGTTCGTCGTCGGAACAGCGCCGCAGGGCCATCCGCAGTGCGTTGCCCATGAAGTAGGCGGTGAACTCCCCCGTCTCCTCGCGCTGCCCGTCGGTGGGCTCCGAGACCCGGGTGTAGCGACCGACCGCGATCTCGACGAGACCGAAGTGCTCGAGACGCTGCAGCGCCTCCCGCACGGGAGTGCGCGAGATGCCCAGTTGCGCCGCGAGGTCGACATCCCGCAGTCGCACGCCGGCGGGCAGAGTCCCTTCGAGGATCGCCGCGCCGATGCGCTTGTACACCTCGTCGCTCAGGATCTTGCCGCCGGCGAGGTCGATCGGGGGAAGGATGACACTCATTGAGAAGAAGTGTACGAGCCGCGCCTGTGTGAGGCCGTGTTCCAAGGCTCGACGTCGTCGTGGCATCCATGGGTGTTTCACGGCAACTTCCCACCGTCCACCCCCTGCCCTCTGCGTCGATATATCAGTACAGTGAGCCGTGTCACGCCTCGCGTGGCCTATCCGGGGGGATCCGTCGACGCCCGGGCGACGCGCCCAGCGCGATACGCCCGGGCGTCGAATGGTTAGCGCGGGGGAACGGGCGTGCAACGTTTGTGTCACCATCGCGTCACAGGGGCGCGCATTTCGAGGCAGCCATATAACGTGGGGTGCGTCGGCGCGCCTGCGTCGGCGTCGCACGTCAGTAAGGCAGTTCATGGCAACGCAGGGCACCGTCAAGTGGTTCAACTCGGAGAAGGGCTTCGGGTTCATCGCTCCCGATGAGGGCGGCGCTGACGTCTTCGCTCACTACTCCGCCATCGAGTCGAGCGGCTACCGCTCTCTCGAGGAAAACCAGCGCGTCGAGTTCGAGATCGCCCAGGGCCCCAAGGGTCTGCAGGCGGAGAACATCCGACCCCTCTGATCCGATTGACGGCCCGCGTTCGCGCGGGCCGTCACTCTTCGATCAACAGCAGGGCGCGCAGCTCGTCGACATCGTCGACCACGGCTGTTGCGCCCTCGCTTTCGTGTGGCCAGCTGAATCCCCACCGCACGAAGATCACGGGCACGCCCTGAGCCGCGCCACCGTCGACGTCGTGGTGGCGGTCGCCGATGAGCACGGGACGGCTCGTATCCGCGCCCGCGGCACGCAGTCGGCGCAGTGCCTCCGCGACGATGTCGGACTTCGACGCGAGCGTCTTCTCATCCGCCGTCGCGCCCACGACAGCCTGCAGATACGGCGACAGATCGAAGTACTCCACGAGCGCCGCCACCTGGTTCTCGGGCTTCGAGCTGGCCGTCGCCTGCGACAGGCCGGCACTCGCAAGCTCCGCCATGAGATCGGCGATCCCCGGGTAGAGCTTCGCCCCGGTCGTGTAGCCGTCGGCCTTGCCGATCGCGCGGTAGTAGGAGACGGCCTCGCTCGACTCCTCGGGCGTCATGCCGACATTCTTCTGGAACGACTCGAACATCGGCGGTCCGATCCAGTGGACGAGCTCCTCCCGTGTGGGCGCGGGCTTGCCGAAGTGCTCCAGCGCGATGGTGAGGCGCCGCAGGATGCCGTCGGAGGCATCCACGACCGTTCCGTCGACGTCCCACAGAATGCAGGTCCAGGGCGATCGCACGGTCATGGTCTCAGACTACCGAGCCCGTCGCACGACCGGCCGCGCGAGCGACTTTCGGTGGTGTCAGCGGAGTCGGGGCGTCGCCTAGGGTGGAACGTCGGGGGTCCGCCTCCTTCCGTCGCACACGTAAGGGAATCCATGTCGAAGAATCGTTCCGTCCTGTTCGCCGCCTCTCTCGCCGTCGTCGCCGCGCTGTCCTTCGCGGGCTGCTCCGCGTCGAACGGGGCCGAGAAGCCCGCGTCGCCGTCCGCCAGCGCTCCGGCAGAGGCATCCACCGAGTCGAGCGCTCCGACCGACTCGAACACGGGTGACACCACCACGTACGCGACGGATGCCGAGGGCTGCTCGGCCGTCGTCACGGCGATGACCGACATCTCATCCGAGCTGACCACCGCCGTCAGCGGTGACCCGACGCAGGCCGTCGCGGCCCTGGGCAAGCTGACCTCGACGATGACCAACATCGCCGGTCAGATGAAGAGCCCGGAGAACAAGGCGGCGCTCGAGACTCTTGCGAGCTACTACCAGCAGTACGCGGACGCCCTCCAGACGAAGGACGCGTCGAAGCTCAGCGATCTGCAGACCGAGCTGACCAAGACGGGCAACAAGGTCGCCGACGCGAGCACGCAGCTCGGGAAGTGCGTCGTCGGCCAGTAAGGCGCGCGTTTCCGACAACGGGCCGGTCGTGGTGTGAGCTACGGCCGGCCCGTTCCGTTTGTCGGTCCTCAGAACAGGCGCGGGGCGCCCGACTCGATGCCCTTCATGCCTTCGTAGTCGAGCGTCACGCAGCGGATGCCACGGTCGCCGGCGAGCGTCTTCGCCTGCGGCTTGATCTCCTGCGCGGCGAAGACACCCGCGACGGGAGCGAGGTGCGGGTCGCGGTTGAGCAGTTCGAGGTAGCGCGTCAGCTGTTCGACGCCGTCGATGTCTCCGCGGCGCTTCACCTCGACGGCGATCGTCCCCCCGGCGGGGTTTCGCAGGAGGAGATCGACGGGGCCGATCGCGGTGGGGAACTCGCGCCGGACGAGCGTGAGGCCGTCACCGATCACGTCGACCTGTTCGGCGAGCAGCCGCTGGAGGTCGGCCTCGACGCCGTCCTTCTGGAGGCCGGGGTCGACTCCGAGGTCGTGCACCGAGTCGTGCAGCACTTCGTAGATGCGCACGAGCAGGGCATCCCCCGTCTTGGCGTGCGTCACGCGCCAGTGCTCCGTCACTCCGGCCGAGAGGGACTCTTCGTCGGGGGTCTCGACCGTGAGCGTGCAGGGCGGGCTCATCCAGTTGAGGGGCTTGTAGGATCCGCCGTCGGAGTGGACGAGGAGCGACCCGTCGCCCTTGTGCACGAGCAGCCGCGTCGCGAGCGGGAGATGGGCGTTGAGGCGCCCGGTGTAGTCGACGGAGCAACGGGCAATGACGAGGCGCACCCGTCGAGTGTACGGCCGCCCGCGGACGAGGCGTCGAGTCCGGCGCCGCCCGGTCAGTGGTGGCCGGCGCCGACCTTGGACCCCGCGATGGGCTTGGCCGCGCCCGAGGCGAAGCCGCTCATCGCGATCAGCGCGACGATGATCCACAGTGTGTTCAGGATGCCGATCTGGTGGCTGATCCAGCCGAGGACGGGCGGTCCGCACAAGAACGCGATGTAGCCGATGGTGGCGGCCGCCGACACGGATGCCGCGGCCTTGGCCGGGTCGTCCGCGGCCGCGGACATGCCGAGTGGGAAGCCGAGGGACGCCCCCGCGCCCCACAGCGCGACGCCGATGTAGGCGACGGGCAGGTTCGGCGCGAGGATGAAGACGATGAGGCCGATGCCCGCCGTGACCGACAGGATGCGGAGCGTCCACACGCGGCCGATCCGGTCGACGAGCGGACCGCCCAGGGCGCGGAAGGCCGTCATCGACACGGAGAACACCGTGAGGAAGATCGCTCCCGTCGCCTCCTTCTGGTGGTGACCGTCGACGACTGCGATGGTGAGCCAGTCGTTCGCGCTCCCCTCGGCGAACGCCATCCCGAGGACGATCGCCCCGATCGCGTAGGTCCGCGGATCGCGCCACACCGCGAGTGCCGCGCGCAGGCGCTCGCCGCGCGAGGCCGCGTGCTCGCCCTCCTCCGTTCGCGCCGCGTGCGCGGGGACGAACCGCAACGCGACCGTGCAGACGATGGCGAAGAGAATCGCCACGGCGCCGAGGTGCCAGGCGACACCGACGCCCCACGCGGCCATGGGGATGCCGATCCCCGCACCAGCAACGGTGCCGAGGCTGTAGAAGGCGTGGAACAGGGGCATCAGCGTCTTGCCGAACTCCTGCTCGACGGCGGCCGCCTCGACGTTCATCATGACGTCGGTGGCTCCGAAGCAGAAGCCGAGGAAGGCGAGACCGGTCACGGCGATCGGGTACGCGCCGAGAACGTCGACAGCGAGCGCCGCGATCAGGAGCCCGGCCGATACCCCGATGACGGTGGCGGACAGTCCGCGCTTCGCGCCCCATCGCGCGACGATGACGTTCGCCGACATCACGCCGAGGAGCGACCCGGCACCCAGAGCGAACAGCAGCCCGCCGATCTGGAAGTCGTCGATGCCGAGGCGCGTCTTGATGGTCGGAAGCCGCGATGCCCACGAGGCCAGGGCGACGCCGCACAGCAGGAAGAGCGTGAAGATCGCCGCGCGCCAGCGGACGAGGCGGGGACGGTCGAGGGCCGGGAGGGTCATCACGCGATGAGTATATCGAATCGATTCGACAATCACGGGCGGAGGGCGTGAAGCCGGTTACGATGCAGGGATGATGACGACGCGGCGCGCAACGATCGCCGACGTCGCTCGCTCCGCTGGGGTGGCGCCGTCGACGGCATCCGTCGTCTTCAGCGGCAAGGGTCCGGTGTCGGATGCCACCCGCCGCCGCGTCATGGCCGCGGCGGCGGACCTCGGCTACGTCGGGCCCGACCCGATGGCCGCGTCGCTGCGGCGCGGACGTAGCGGCATCGTCGGGGTCGTCGTCGGGTCGAACCTCAATGACATGTTCCGCGATCCCGTGCAACGCCTCCTCATGGACGGGCTCGCCGAGGCGATCGCGCCGCGCGGCGCGGGACTGCTGCTCCTGCGCAGCCACAAGGCCGTGGAGAACGCCCCCACGCTCATGACGGCACCGCTCGATGCCGCCGTCCTGATCGGATGCGACGGCCCGCTCCGCGACTCGCTGAACGAGGCGCATCTGCGAGGTCTTCCGATCGTCGTGATCGAGGGGGACGCGGGGCCGGGCGTCCCGCGCATCCTGCTCGACAACCGCGAAGCCCAACGCACCGCCGCCGAGCACCTGCACGCGCTGGGCCACAGGCACGTCGCGATCGTGACCCTGCGGGTGAGCGCCGGCTTCGCCGGCGGACCGCTCACGCCCGACATCGAGGTCACGATCGACGTGACCCGGGATCGTCTCGCCGGTGCCCGTGACGTCTTCCCCGACGCACCGGTGATCGCCACGGCGGGAAGCTCCATCGACGAAGGGCTCGCCGCGGGGCGTGCGCTGTTCGCCGATCCGTCCGCCCGCCCGACGGCCGTGATCGCACAGAGCGACCTCCTCGCGACGGGAGTGATCCGCGCCGCCGAAGAGGCGGGGCTGCGGGTGCCCGACGACGTCAGCGTCACGGGGTTCGACGGCATCCCCGTCGACGGACTCGCCCCCCACCAGCTGACGACCCTCGTGCAGGATGCCACCGGTAAGGGCCGCGCCGCGGGCGAGGCCGTCGGGGCCCTCCTCGACGGGCGGCGACCGGCATCCGTGCTGCTCACGTGCCCGTTCCGACGCGGAAGCACCACGAGCCCGGCGTCGCGGTAGTTCTCGCCCGGTAGACTGGCACTCCGACCCCCGAACCCGTCTGGAGGCCAGATTGCTGCTGCTTCTGGCTGCGTTCGCGGTCGTCCCTCTGGTCCTCCCGTGGCTGCACGGCCGCATCGGTTCGCGCGCGTTCTTCGTCGCCGCCGTCGTACCGCTCGCCGCTTTCGTCGATGCCGTCGCGCTCACTCCCCGCATCCTCTCGGGCGAGGTCCAGACCGAGACGTACGCGTGGATTCCCGACCTCGGCCTCGCGCTGTCCATGCGCATGGACACGCTCGGCTGGGTGATGACGCTCATCGTCACAGGCGTCGGCGCACTCGTGATGCTCTACTGCCGGTGGTACTTCGCGAGCCCCGCCGGAGACGCGACGAAGGGCAAGAGCGGGGGGCGCAAGCCCGGCGTCGGGATGTTCAGCGCGATCCTCCTGGCCTTCGCGGGTGCGATGTACGGTCTCGTCCTCACCGACGACCTCATCGTGCTCGTGATGTTCTGGGAGATCACGAGCATCCTGTCGTACCTGCTGATCGGGTTCTACCACGCACGCGGTGCGAGCCGGCGTGCGGCGCTGCAGGCCCTGCTCGTGACGACCCTCGGGGGTCTCGTCATGTTCGTCGGCGCCGTGATCCTCGTCGTGCAGGCGGGGACGGCCAGCCTGTCCGCGATCCTCGCCGCCTACTCGGCGCCGGACTCGGCGCTCGCCGGCAGCCCGCTGATCGACGCCGCGATCGTGATGCTCCTCGTCGGTGCCCTCAGCAAGTCGGCGATCTTCCCGTTCCACTTCTGGCTGCCGGGCGCCATGGCGGCACCGACTCCGGTGAGCGCCTACCTGCACGCGGCCGCCATGGTGAAGGCGGGCATCTACCTCATCGCGCGCTGCGCACCGGCGTTCGCCGTCGCGGCGCCCTGGCGGCCGATCATCATCACGCTCGGCATCCTGACGATGCTCCTCGGAGGCATCCAGGCACTCCGCGAATCCGACCTCAAGCGCATCCTCGCGTTCGGCACGGTGAGCCAGCTCGGCATGCTCGTGGTCGTCCTGGGCTACGGGGAGCGCAACTCCGCGCTCGCCGGTCTCGCCCTCCTCGTCGGCCACGCGCTGTTCAAGTCGTCGCTGTTCCTCGTCGTCGGCGTCATCGACCGCCAGCTCTCGACGCGTGACATCGGCGAACTCTCCGGCGTCGGCAGGCAGGCGCCGACGCTTGCGACCTTCTCGATCATCGCGGTCGCCTCGATGGTGGGGCTCGCGCCGACGATCGGCTTCGTCGCGAAGGAGGCGGCACTCACCTCGCTCCTCGACGGCGGTGGAACCCCCGAGGCGGTCATCCCCCTCATCGGGATCGTGCTCGGGTCGGTGCTCACCACTGCGTACGGCCTGCGGTTCATCTGGGGTGCGTTCTGGACGAAGAAGGATGCCTCCGGTGCGCCCCGCGCCGTCACCGAATGGCCCGACCCGCCCATCGGCTTCCTCGCCGCGCCGATCCTCCTCTCGGGTCTCACGGTCGTCGGCGGTGTTGCGGCGCCTCTCCTGGACGCCGCTTTCGGGGGGTACGCCGACACCCTCCCGAGCGCGGGCGAAGACGGGCATCCGTACCACCTCGCGCTCTGGCACGGACTCGAGCCCGCACTCTTCCTGTCCCTCGGATCGATCGCGGTCGGGGCGCTCCTGTTCTGGGCGACGTACCGCCGCGCGCCGCTTCGCCGAGTCCTCCCGTTCAACGCGACAGACCTGTACAACGGCACGCTTCGCGGCATCGCCCGCGTCGCCGTGTGGACGACGACGTTCACGCAGCGCGGCTCGCTGCCCGTCTACGTCGGCACGATCTTCGTCGTGTTCGTCGCGGCGCAGGGCACGGCGTTCATCGGCGGTCTCGTGTCAGGCGCCGAGTGGCAGGTGTTCGTCGACGCGTGGCAGACCCCCATGCAGCTCGTCGTCGCGCCGATCATGATCCTCGCGGGCGTTCTCGCGGTGCGGGCGCAGAAGCGATACACCGGCGTCGTCCTCGTCTCGGTCACGGGCCTCGGCATGGTCGCCCTCTTCGCGACGAGCGGCGCGCCCGACCTCGCGCTCACTCAGATCCTCATCGAGACGGTGACCCTCGTCGCCTTCGCTCTCGTGCTCCGCCGCATCCCCGCTCGGATGGGCGAGCACAACGCGTCGGTGTGGCCCGTCGCCCGTGCGGTGCTCGCGATCGCCGCGGGCGGCACGATGGCCCTCGTCGCCCTCATCGCAACGGGATCGCGTGTCGCCGAGCCGATCTCGAACTCGTTCCCCGACCTCGCGTACGAGCTCGGACACGGCAAGAACGTCGTGAACGTCGCGCTCGTCGACCTTCGCGGCTGGGACACGATGGGCGAGCTGTCGGTGCTGATCCTCGCCGCCACCGGCGTGGCATCCCTCGTCTTCGTCACGCACCGCTCCGACCTGCTCTCGAGCGCCATCTCGTCGCTGCCGGCCGCCTCGAACTGGCGGCGTCGACCGCTCGTCGAGACGGCGGAGGGGCCGCGTCCGCGTGGGACACAGCCCGGGAGCACCCGACAGGCGTGGCTCGTCGGCGGCCAGCGAGTGCGGCCGGAGAACCGTTCGCTGATGCTCGAGGTGATCGTCCGCATCCTCTTCCACACGATCATCGTCGTGTCGATCTACCTGCTGTTCGCCGGCCACAACCTCCCCGGCGGCGGCTTCGCGGGCGGCCTCGTCGCCGGCATGGCCCTCGTCATGCGGTACGTCGCCGGTGGTCGGTACGAGTTGGGCGCCGCGGCGCCGACGGATGCCGGTCGGCTGCTCGGGGCGGGCATGATCCTCGCCGTCTCGTCCGCCGTCGTGCCGCTGCTGTTCGGCGCGGCGCCGCTCACGAGCGCCGTCTGGAGTGCCGACCTCCCGCTTCTCGGTCACGTGGAGTTCGTGTCGTCGACGTTCTTCGATGTCGGCGTGTACCTCGTCGTCATCGGGCTCGTCCTCGACGTGCTGCGCTCACTCGGCGGCGAGGTCGACCGTCAGGCGCAGGAACTGCGCGAGGGATCGGGCGCCGCGACCGTGCCGGAGGTGAGGGCCCCGTGACCGTCTCCGGCATCCTCATCGTCATCATGGCGATCCTCTTCGCCGCCGGCGTCTACGCCATGCTCGAGCGCAGCCTCACCCGCGTGCTCATCGGGTTCCTGCTGCTCGGCAACGCCGTCAACCTGTTCCTGCTGATCGTCATGGGCCGCCCCGGCGTCGCGCCCTTCTTCGGCGCGGGCGACCCCGAGGATATGAGCGACCCGCTCCCGCAGGCGCTCACGCTGACGGCGATCGTCATCACCTTCGCCGTGTCGGCCTTCCTCCTCGCGCTCATCTACCGGTCGTGGCAGCTCGCACAGGCCGACATCGTCCACGACGACGAGGAAGACGTCGCCCTGCGCGACCGCGGCACGGTCGAAGAGGACGAGATGGATGACGAGACGTCCATCGAAGACGAAGACGACGATGCCACCACCGACTTCATCGGAACGGAGACCGCGCCCATCACCGTGCTGCACCACCGCGACCTCGAGGCGATCCGCGACGACGCTCCGGCCGACCGGCCGGACGCGCGCCCGGGCTCCGACGGGGGTGACCGGTCATGAGCTCGCTCGTCCCGCTGCTGGTCACCCTGCCGCTCATCGGCGCGGGGATCGCCCTCGTCTTCGGCCGCCGTCGCCGCGTGCAGGTCGGCGTCTCGATCGTCACGCTGACGCTCACGCTCGTCATCGCGTCGGTGCTGCTGTACGCCGTCGACTCGTCGGGTCAGGCGATCGCCGTCTCCGTCGGCGGCTGGCCGATCCCGTTCGGCATCGTCCTGTACGTCGACCGGCTCGCCGCGCTCCTCGTGGTCGTCTCGAGCATCGTGCTCCTCGCGGTCCTCCTCTTCTCGGTCGGGCAGGGCGCGGCCGACGGCGACGACGAGACGCCGGTCTCGATCTTCCACCCGTCGTACCTGATCCTCGCGGCGGGCATCTTCAACGCGTTCATCGCGGGCGACCTCTTCAACCTCTACGTCGGGTTCGAGATCCTCCTCGTCGCCTCGTACGTGCTCATCACGCTCGGATCGACCGAGTCGCGCATCCGCACGGGCGTCGTCTACATCGTCGTCTCACTCGTCTCGTCCGTGCTCTTCCTCTCCGCGATCGCGGCGATCTACGGCGCGCTCGGGACGGTCAACATCGCGCAGCTCGCCGACCGGATGAGCGAGCTGCCCGACTCGACGCAGCTCGTGCTGCACCTCATGCTGCTGCTCGCGTTCAGCATCAAGGCCGCCGTCTTCCCGCTGTCGTTCTGGCTGCCCGACTCGTACCCGACGGCGCCGGCGCCCGTCACGGCCGTATTCGCGGGCTTGCTGACCAAGGTCGGCGTGTACGCGATGATCCGCACCGAGACGCAGATCTTCCGGGACA
>Ga0209922_104345_pt1 | contig 10346 bp, 5 predicted proteins | sample ThiBiot_500_biof_FD_183946 | JGI IMG/M metagenome (GOLD analysis project Ga0209922, IMG submission 183946) | Wastewater bioreactor microbial communities from Cape Town, South Africa - Thiocy_expt_500_biof (SPAdes) | ecosystem: Engineered > Bioreactor > Thiocyanate-remediating > Anaerobic-Aerobic ...
TGGTCATCCTGACCTGCGCCGTCGCCTTCGTCCACACCTTCTGGGGCGCGGGCAGGCTCGAATACGTGGTCGAGGACATGTGGGTCGCGCTCGACAAGGACGTGATCCTCGCCATCCCCATGTTCGTGCTGTGCGGCGGCGTCATGACCAAGGGCGCCACCGCCAGGCGCCTGATCGACATCGCCGCCGCCGCCACCCAGCATCTGCCCGGCGGCCTGGCCGTGGCCTGCGTGATGAGCTGCGGCATCTTCGCCGCCATCTCGGGCTCGTCCATCGTCACCATGCTGGCGGTGGGCAGCGTGATGCTGCCGGCGCTGATGAACAACGGCTACCCCGGCAGGTTCTCGCTCGGCCTGGTCATGGCCGGCGGCACGCTGGGCATCGTGATCCCGCCCTCGGTGCCGCTGATCATCTACGGCCTGGTCACCGAGACCTCGATCACCGACCTGTTCATCGCCGGCATCGGCCCCGGCATCCTGCTGCTGACCGTGTTCGCGGGCTACTCGATGTGGGTCAACCGCCACCTGCCCACCAAGCCGTTCTCGATGGCGCAGCTGCTGCAGGCGCTGCGCCGCGGCGTCTGGGCGCTGATGATGCCGGTCATCCTGCTGGGCGGCATCTACACCGGCTGGTTCTCGGCCACCGAGGCCGCGGCCGTGGGCCTGCTGTACGCGCTGCTGGTGGAGATCTTCATCCACAGGGAGATGCGGCTGCCGGAGTTCGGCAGCGTGATGCTGGAGGCCGCCAAGCTCGGCGGCACCTTCTTCCCGCTGCTGGCCGCCGCCATGAGCCTGAACCTGGTGCTGACCGAGCACCGCGTGCCCGAGGCGATGGTGCAGTGGGCGCAGCAGTACATCCACAGCCCGCTGGCCTTCATGCTGATCGTCAACGCGCTGCTGCTGGCCGTGGGCTGCCTGGTCACCACGGGCGAGGCCATCCTGATCCTGGCGCCGCTGCTGGCGCCGCTGGCGGTGGCCTACGGCTACGACCCGGTGGCCTTCGGCGTGATCATGATCGTCAACCTGGAGATCGGCTTCCTGACGCCCCCCGTGGGCCTGAACCTCATGGTGGCCATGAGCGCGTTCAAGCAGAAGTTCGGCGACCTGGTGGTGGCCGCCGTGCCCTGGATCCTGCTGATGCTGGCGTGCCTGGCGCTCGTGTCGTGGCAGCCCTGGATCGCGATGTACCTCGTCGGCGGGGGCGCCTGAAAGAACGAAGCACAGGACGGAATTGCCATGATTTCGAGCAACTTGGAACGGCGCCGCCCGGCGCAGCCCGGCGACTCCGATGCCGTGTTCGGCAAGATCACGAGGCGGCTGGTCCCGCTGCTGTTCGCCTGCTACCTGCTGAACTTCATCGACCGCGCCAACATCGGCTTCGCGCAGCTGCAGATGAAGACCTCGCTGGGCTTCAGCGACGCGGTCTACGGCCTGGGCGCGGCGATGTTCTTCGTCGGCTACCTGCTGTTCGAAGTGCCGAGCAACATGCTGCTCAAGCGCATCGGCGCGCGGCTCACGATCCTGCGCATCATGGTGCTGTGGGGCCTGGCCTCGGCGGGCACCATGTTCGTCGCCACGCCCACGCAGTTCTACGTGCTGCGCTTCCTGCTGGGCGTTTTCGAGGCCGGGTTCTTCCCCGGCGTGGTGCTGTACCTGACCTTCTGGTACCCCAGCCACCGGCGCGCCAAGGTCATGGCGCTGTTCATCACGGCCCAGGTGGCGGCGGCCTTCGTGACCAGCCCGGTGTCGGGCTTCATCCTGAAGAACCTCGACGGCTGGCACGGGCTGGAGGGCTGGCAGTGGATGTTCCTGATCGAAGGCCTGCCCACGGTGCTGCTGGGCCTGGTGGTGTTCTGGATCCTGCCGAACACGCCGGACGACGCCAGGTGGCTCAGTCCGGCCGAGCGCGCCACAGTGCAGCGCGAACTCGCGCGCGGCGGCGAAGAGCCCGGGGCCGCCGGCCACTCCTTCGGCGCGGTGATGCGCGATCCGGTCGTCTACCTGCTCGCGGCGGCGGCCTTCGTGTCTGGCTGCGCGGGCTACTTCCTGGCGTTCTGGACGCCCACCATCATCCGGGAGCTGGGCGTGGGCGACCTGCAGATGGTGGGCATCTACGCGGTGATCCCCAACTTCTTCGGCATCGTCGCCATGGTGCTCTACGGCCGCCATTCGGACCAGAAGAACGAGCAGCGCCTGCACCACAGCCTGGCCTTCCTGGTGGCGGCGGCGGGCTTCGCCGCGCTGGCCTGGACCACGCACGACAGCCTGCCCTGGACCCTGGTGGCGATCGCCGTCGGCGGCTCCGCGCTGGTGTCGGCCACGCCGGTGTTCTGGGCCATGGCCACACGCTACCTGAGCAAGGCCAAGTCGGCCGTGGGCATCGCCTACATCAACACCCTGGCCAGCATCGCGGGCGTGAGCCCGGCCGCGGTCGGCGCGATCAAGACCCGCACCGGCTCGCTCGACCTGGTGGTGTTCATCCTGGCGGGCATGTTCGTGGCGGCGGCCCTGCTGATCGCGGTCGGCATGCGCCGCCCGCTGGCCGGACGCTGAGCCGCGAGCCATGAAGCCATCCGTTTTCTCCTCGCCCAGCTGCGCCGCCGCGCACCAGGCCGTGGCCAGGCTCGCGGAGGCCCTGGCATGACGCCCCCCGTCCGCCTGGCCGTGGGTGGCCTGCTGCACGAGACCAACACCTACGCCAGCGGCTTGACCCCGCTGGAGCGCTTCCACCGGGCCAGCGGCGACGCGCTGGAGCGCCTGCTCGCGGGCAGCCAGCACCCGGTGGCGGGACTGATCGCGGCGGCGCGCACGCGGGGCGCCGAGGTGGCCGTGACCTTCGGCGCCGAGGCCACGCCCTCGGCCGCCATCGCGGCCGCCGCCTACCAGGAACTCAAGCGCCAGTTGCTCGACGGCCTGCGCGCGGCGCTGCCCGTGGACGGCGTGCTGCTCGCGCTGCACGGCGCGGGCGTGGCCGAGGGCGTGGACGACATCGAGGGCGACGTGCTCGACGCGGTGCGCGCCCTGGCCGGCCCCGGCGTGCCCGTGGCCGTGCTCTACGACCTGCACGGCAACCTGAGCGAGCGCATGTGCCGCGCCGCCGACTTCACGCTACCCTGCCGCCTCTACCCCCATACCGACTACGGCATGCGCGCGCAGGAGGCCGTGGAGCTGCTGCTGCGCCGCCTGCGCGGCGAGGTGCGCCCCGTGACCGCGCTGCGCCGCCTGCCCCTGCTGCTGGCGCTGACCAGCACCGACCCCGGCTTCGCGCCCGCGCGCGCCAACGCCCTGTGCGCCGACATCGCCCGGCGCCCCGGCGTGCTCGACTGCGCCTGGTTCCACGGCTTCGCCCACGCCGACGTGCCCACGGCCGGCGCCGCCGTGGTCTGCACCACCGATGGCGACGCCGCGCTGGCGCAGCGCAGCGCCGACGAACTGGCGCTGTGGATCTGGCGGCGGCGCGAGGACTTCCGCCCGCCGCTGCTCGCGCCCGCAGAGGGCGTGGCGCGCGCGCTGGCCCTGCCCGAGGGCACGGTGGTCCTCAACGAAAGCGCCGACAACCCCGGCGGCGGCGCGCCCGGCGACGGCACCCACCTGCTGCGCGCGCTGATCGACGCCGCGCCCGCGCCGGGCACCTGCTGCTTCGGCATGCTCAACGACGCCGAGACCGTGCAACAGGCCATCGCCGCCGGCGTGGGCCGGAGCCTGCGCGTGCGCCTGGGCGGCAGGCTCGGGCCGCTCCAGGGCGCGCCCATCGAGGCCGAGGCGCGGGTGCGCGCCCTCACCGACGGGCGTTTCACCAACCGCGCGGGCTCCATGCTCGCGGGCGTGGCCTTCGACGTGGGCCCCTCGGCGCGGCTGGAGATCGCCGGCATCGACGTGCTCGTGATCTCGCGCCCCGAGCAGGTGTTCGACCCCGAGCCCTTCCTGCTGCACGGCATCGACGTTGCGCGCCGGCGGCTGGTGGGCCTCAAGAGCTCCAACCACTTCCGCGCCGGCTTTCGCGGCCTGCCCATCGTCACCGTGGAGAGCGCGGGCCTGAGCAGCGCCGACGTGGCCACCCTGCCGCGCCAGCGGCTCGCCGCGCCGGCCTGGCCGCTGAGCGACGCGGCGGATTTCTCCCTTCCATAACGACACATAACGGCCCCACCCAGGAGACCTCCCCATGAATGCCCCCTTGCCCCGCGAGCACGCCACGCTCGACGACAAGTTCGACACCCAGGACGGCTGGGTCTACCTCACCGGCACCCAGGCGCTGACGCGCCTGCCGATCCAGCAGGCCATCCGCGACAAGGCCGCGGGCCTGAACACCGGCGGCTACGTCAGCGGCTACCGCGGCTCGCCGCTGGGCCGCTACGACATGGAGCTGTGGGCCCAGGGCAAGCGCCTGGCCGCGCACAACATCAAGTTCATCCCCGGCATCAACGAGGAACTGGCGGCCACGGCCGTGTGGGGTTCGCAGTACACCGCGCAACTGCCCGGCGCCAAGGTCGATGGCGTGTTCGCCATCTGGTACGGCAAGGGCCCCGGCACCGACCGCAGCGCCGACGCGCTGCGCCACCTGGCCGCCGCCGGCACCGCCAGGCACGGCGGCGTGCTGGCCATCGCGGGCGACGACCACGGCGTCAAGTCCTCCACCGTCGCCAACTTCTCCGACACCATCTTCATCGCCGCCGGCATGCCGGTGCTCTACCCCAGCAACACGCAGGAGCTGCTGGACCTGGGCCTGCACGGCTTCGCCATGAGCCGCTTCTCGGGCTGCGCCGTGGGCTTCAAGGTGCACAACGACGTGGTCGAGGGCGGCGGCACCATCCGCGTCGCCCCGGATTCGCCGCAGGTCGTGCTGCCCGAGTTGAGCCTGGCGCCGCACCTGGGGCCGCAGGGCCTGAACATCCGCGTGATGGACGTGGCCCTGGCCGGCGAGGAGCGGCTGGTCAACCACCGCCTGCCCGCCGCCGTGGCCTACGCGCGCGCCAACCGGCTCAACTACCTGGCGCAGGACGTGCCCGGCGCGCGCATCGGCGTGCTCTCGGCCGGCAAGAGCTACCAGGACGTGCTGCAGGCCCTGGCCGAGCTGGGCCTGGGCGAGGCCCGGCAGCGCGAGATCGGCCTGCGCGTGGGCAAGGCGGGCCTGGTCTGGCCGCTCGACCCGGAGTTCGTGCGCGAGTTCGCCGACGGCCTGGACACCATCGTCGTGGTGGAGGAAAAGCGCGGCGTGCTGGAAGACCAGCTCAAGGCCATCCTGTTCGACCAGCGCCCGGCCCGGCTGCCCCGCGTGGTGGGCAAGTACGAGGGCGCCGCCGCCTTCGCGCCCGGGCGCGGCGCGGCCGTGTTCCAGGGCTGGGGCGAGCTCTCGCCCACCCACGTCATGCACGTGCTGCAGGCGCAGATCCAGGCCCTGGGCCTGGCGCTGCCCGCGGTGGCGCTGCCGCCGCTGTCGGCCAGGCTGCCCGGCCTGCCCGACCCCACGGCCGTCAACCGCAGCCCCAACTTCTGCTCGGGCTGCCCGCACAACCGCTCCACCAAGGTGCCCGACGGCTCGCGCGCGCTGGTGGGCATCGGCTGCCACGGCATGGCGGTGCTCAACGACCCGTTCAAGACCCCGCCCACCTTCGCGCAGATGGGCGCCGAGGGCATGCACTGGCTGGGCCAGCACGCCTTCACGAACGAGAAGCACGTGTTCGCCAACCTCGGCGACGGCACCTACTTCCACTCGGGCTTCCTGGCCATCCGCCAGGCCATCGCGGCCAAGGTGAACATCACCTACAAGGTGCTGGTCAACGGCTTCGTGTCGATGACCGGCGGCCAGCCCATCGACGGCGAGCTGACCGTGCGCCAGATCGTGACCGAGCTGCTGGCCGAGGGCGTGAAGGACATCTTCGTGCTGACCGACGAGGTGGACAAGCACCCGGCCGGCAGCCTGCCCGCCAACGTGCCGGTGCTGCACCGCGCGGAACTGGACGCCACCATGCTCAAGTGCCGCGAACTGGCCGGCGTGTCCGTGATCGTCTACGACCAGCCCTGCGCCACCGAGCGCCGCCGCCTGCGCAAGCGCGGCAAGTGGACCGACCCCGACCAGCGCACCTTCATCAACCCGGCGGTGTGCGAGGGCTGCGGCGACTGCTCCCGGATCAGCAACTGCATGTCGGTCGAGCCGCTGGAGACGCCCTTCGGCCGCAAGCGCAAGATCAACCAGAGTTCGTGCAACAAGGACTACTCCTGCGTCGAGGGCTTCTGCCCGAGCTTCGTCACCATCAAGGGCGGCAGGCTGCGCAAGCCCCAGAAGAGCGGCGTGGGCACGGGCGGTACCTGGCCCGCGCTGCCCGAGCCCCTGCTGCCCGCGCTCACCCGCGAGTTCTCGGTGCTCATCACCGGCGTGGGCGGCACGGGCGTGGTCACCATCGGCCAGGTGCTGGGCATGGCCGCGCACCTGGACGGCCTGGCCTGCTCGGTGCTCGACGTGACCGGCCTGGCGCAGAAGTACGGCGCGGTGATGTCGCACCTGCGCATCGCCCAGAGCACGGAGCAACTGCACGCCACCCGCATCGCCACGGCCGAGGCCGACACGCTCATCGGCTGCGACCTGGTGGTGAGCGCGGGCGACGAGGCCCTGGCGCGCATCGGCCAGGGCCGCACCCGCGTGGTGGTGGCCACCGACCTCGTGCCCACCACCGACTTCTCGCGCAACCCCGACTGGCGCATGGACCCGGTGGCGCTGACCCAGCGCATCCGCGAGCGCTGCGGCGCCAGCCAGCTGCTGGCGCTCGACGGACTGCGCATCGCCCACCAGCTCATGGGCGACACCATCGCCGCCAACATGTTCATGCTGGGCGCGGCCTGGCAGGCGGGCGCGGTGCCGCTGTCGCACGCGGCCATCCAGCGCGCCATCGAGCTCAACGGCGTGCAGACCGACTTCAACAGGACGGCCTTCCTCTGGGGCCGCCGCGCCGCCGTGAACCTGGCCGCCGTCGAGCAGGCCGCCAACGTGGGCAGCGTGATCCAGATCCAGCCGCGCATCGACATGTCGCTGAACGCCATCGTCCAGCGCTCCATGGACTACCTCACCGACTACCAGAACGCCGCCTACGCCCGGCGCTACAAGGCTCTGGTGGACAAGGCCGTGGCCGCCGAGGCGAAGCTGGGCCTGGGCGACCGTTTCGGCACGGCGGTGGCGCGCTACTACTTCAAGCTGCTCGCCATCAAGGACGAGTTCGAGGTCGCGCGCCTGTACGCCAGCGACGAGTTCAGGCAGCAGATCGAGGGCGTGTTCGAGGGCGGCTACACGCTGCACTTCAACGTCGGCGCCTGGCCCTTCGGCGGCGTGGACAGGAACGGCAAGCCCTGCAAGAAGGAGGTCGGCCCCTGGCTCATGGGCGCCTTCGGCCTGCTCAAGAACTTCAAGGGCCTGCGCGGCACCTGGCTCGACCCCTTCCGCAACAACGCCGAGCGCCGCCTCGCCCTGCGCCTGCTGGCCGAGTACGAGCGCGAGGTCGAGGGCCTGATCGCCGGCCTGAGCGCGGCCAACCACCAGGTTTCCACCCAGATCGCAGCCCTGCCCGAGCACATCCGCGGCTACGGCCACGTGCGCGAGCAGCACGCCGGGAAGGTCGCCAGGCAGCGCGAGCAGCTGCGCGCCGAACTGGCGCGGGCCTGACCCCCAACGCACATCCGGAGACACCATGAACACCACCGACGCCTTGCCCGTGCTCGCCACCCTGGCGCTGCCCCCGGCCCTGCTGGAGGCCGCCCGCGCCAAGGGCCTGGAACTGCTCGGCCCCTTGCACCAGACCGATCCCGCCGCGTTCGCCACGCGCGCGGACGGCATCGCCGCCGTGCTCGCCAGCGCCGACGCGGTGGTGGACGCGGCCCTGATGGACCAATTGCCGAACCTGCGGCTCGTCAGCGTGATCGGCGTCGGCTACGACGGCGTGGACGTGGCGGCCGCGCGCACGCGCGGCGTGGCCGTCACCCACACGCCCGGCGTGCTCGACGACGACGTGGCCGACCTCGCGCTGGGCCTGATGCTGGCCGTCGCGCGCCAGATTCCGGCGGCCGACCGCTTCGTGCGCGAGGGCCGCTGGCCGCAGGGGCCCATGCCCGTGGCGCGCAGGCTCAGCGGCGCGCGCTGCGGCCTGGTGGGCATGGGCCGCATCGGCCAGGCCATCGCGCAGCGCGCGGCGGCCTTCCAGATGGAGATCGCCTACACCGCGCGCGGCCCCAAGAGCGACCTGCCCTACGCCTTCGTGCCCGACGTGCGCGCACTGGCCGGGCGCAGCGACGTGCTGGTGGTCGTCACGCCCGGCGGCGCGGCCACGCGCCACCTGATCGGCGCCGACGTGCTGCGCGCCCTGGGGCCGCAGGGCGTGCTGGTCAACGTGGCGCGCGGCTCGGTGGTGGACGAGGCGGCGCTGATCGAGGCGCTGGAGCAGGGCCTGATCGCCGGCGCCGGCCTGGACGTGTTCGAGGACGAGCCGCACGTGCCCGAGCGCCTGCGTGCCCTGCCCAACGCGGTGCTCACGCCGCACGTGGGCAGCGCCACGGCCCAGACCCGCCAGGCCATGGCGGGGCTGGCCCTGGGCAACCTGGTCGCGCTGCGCCAGGGACTGCCGCTGCTGACGCCCGTGCCCGAATGCCGCGCCGGCGCCGCCGTGTGCTGAGGAGCGCCGCCATGGGAACCCCCATCACCTGCATCGAAGACCTGCGCCTGCTCGCCCGGCGGCGCGTGCCGAAGATGTTCTACGACTACGCCGACTCCGGCAGCTGGACCGAGGGCACCTACCGCGCCAACGAGGCGGAACTGCAGGCCATCCGGTTCCGCCAGCGCGTGGCCGTCGACATCGACGGGCGCAGCACCGCCAGCACCCTGCTGGGCCAGCGCGTGGCCATGCCGGTGGCGCTGGCCCCGGTGGGCGCGCTGGGCATGCAGCACCCGGCGGGCGAGATCCTGGCCGCGCGCGCGGCCAAGTCCTTCGGCGTGCCCTTCGTCCTCTCGACCATGAGCATCTGCGGCCTGGAGGACGTGGCGCGCGAGGCCGGCGAAGGCTTCTGGTTCCAGCTCTACGTGATGCGCGACCGCGCCTTCGCCCGGCAATTGATCGCGCGCGCCCAGGCCGTGAACTGCCCGGTGCTGGTGCTCACGCTGGACCTGTCGCTGGTGGGCCAGCGCCACAAGGACATCAGGAACGGCCTGACCGACCCCTCGCGCCTGACGCTCAGGCAGCTGATGCAGATCGCGCGCCGCCCGCGCTGGGCGCTGGGCCAGGCCCGCAGCCCCTACAAGGGCTTCGGCAACGTGCTGGGCCACGCGCAGGGCATCAAGACCATGGCAGACATGGCGCGCTGGAAGGGCGGCGAGCTCGATCCCTCGCTCGACTGGGCCGACGTGGCCGAGATCCGCAGGCTCTGGAAGGGCCGGCTGGTGCTCAAGGGCATCCAGGACGCGGAGGACGCCCGGCTCGCGGTGCTGGTGGGCGCCGACGCCATCGTGGTCAGCAACCACGGCGGGCGCCAGCTCGATGGCGCCGAGGCCAGCATCCGCGCGCTGCCCGCCATCGTGGACGCGGTGGGCAAGAAGGCCGAGGTCTGGATGGACGGCGGCATCCGCAGCGGCCAGGACGTTCTGCGCGCCCGCGCGCTGGGCGCGCGCGGCTGCCTGATCGGCCGCGCCTACGTCTACGGCCTGGGCGCGCTGGGCCAGGCCGGCGTGGCGCAGGCCCTGCGCGTCATCCGCAACGAACTCGACCTGACCATGGCCTTCTGCGGCCGCACCGACATCGAGGCGGTGGACCGCTCCATCCTGCTGCCGGGCGGCCATCCCGGCGTAACCGAGACGAGGCGAACACCATCATGACCACGATCCCCATCCGCAAGAACAGCGACATCCTGACGAACAGCGCCAGCGAGGTGATGAACCGCGCGCGCCGCGGCCTGCTGCACGGCGCCGGCTACGACACCGAAAGGCTGAAGAAACGCCCGCTGATCGCCATCGCCAACTCGCACACCGAGCTGACCACCGGCCACTCGCACCTGGACAGGCTCGCGCGCCGCGTGCGCGACGGCATCCTGGCCGCCGGCGGCGAGGCGGCCGAGTTCAACGTGCCCGCGCCCTGCGACGGCCTGGCCATGGCACACGACGGCATGCGCTACGTGCTCGCGCAGCGCGACCTGATCGCCGACATCTGCGAGATGCACCTGCGCTCGCAGCCCTACGACGGCGTGGTCTTCATCGCCGGCTGCGACAAGATCAACCCCGGCATGATGATGGCGATGGCGCGGCTGGACCTGCCCGCGCTGTACCTGGCCGCCGGGCCGGGGCAGAACGACATCCGCCACCAGGTCGACTTCCGCCAG
>Ga0209922_104346_pt1 | contig 10344 bp, 9 predicted proteins | sample ThiBiot_500_biof_FD_183946 | JGI IMG/M metagenome (GOLD analysis project Ga0209922, IMG submission 183946) | Wastewater bioreactor microbial communities from Cape Town, South Africa - Thiocy_expt_500_biof (SPAdes) | ecosystem: Engineered > Bioreactor > Thiocyanate-remediating > Anaerobic-Aerobic ...
TATGTGCTTATCGGCAGCCAGAACGGCAATATGAGCGGCCAGGTGGAAATCGCGCTCGATGCCAACACAAGCCGGGGCGCCATCGTCGACATGGTCAACACGGTGACGGGAATGCTGAACCAGCTCAAGACGATCGGGTCCGCCTTCGGCTCTCTCGAATCGCGCATCAGCCTTCAGACCGAATTTGCCAAGAATCTCAGCGATTCGCTGACCAGCGGCGTCGGTAAACTTGTGGATACCGATATGGAACAGCAGTCGAGCAAGGTTCTGGCGCTGCAGGCCCAGCAGCAGCTCGGGCTGCAATCCCTCGCGATCGCCAATGCGAGCTACAACACGGTTCTGCAACTCTTCCAGAATCACTGATTGACGGTGGGCGCGGTCGGGGGCGTTGGGCGCGGAAAATGTCGGCCTTTACGCATCTGGATAAGCCGGCTTTGCCAAAAAGCTTCGCCGACAGTCTATGCACAGGGGACAAAGCTCCGGAGAAGATTTCTCTTCATGATATTGCCGTAATGCTTCATATCTGCTGCGGCCATCGAACCGGAGAGCGACGATTCTATGATCAAGAAAATTGCCATGCTTGCCCTAGCGGCAGCCTTTTTGAACGCATGCACCACGACTGACCCCTATACGGGTGAGCAAAAGGTATCCAATACCGCGGGCGGTGCAGCGATCGGTGCCGGTGTCGGCGCCGTTGCCGGTCTTCTGATCGGCCATTCGCCGGCCTCGCGCCGCAATGCCGCGCTGATCGGCGCCGGCGTCGGTGCGCTTGCGGGTGCTGGCATCGGCAATTATATGGACCAGCAGGAATCCGAGCTGCGTGCGCAGCTGCAGGGTACCGGCGTGTCGGTCACCCGCGTCGGCGACCGCATCATCCTGAACATGCCGTCGGCGATCACCTTCGACATCGATCGCGATGCGATCAAGCCTGAATTCTTCGCGACGCTCAATTCTGTGGCGATCGTGCTGCGCAAGTTCAACCGCACCCTGATCGACGTCAACGGCTACACGGACTCGACGGGTAGCCTGCAGCATAACCAGGATCTGTCCGAACGCCGCGCCGGCTCGGTTGCTTCTTACCTCGGCAGCCAGGGCATCGACCAGCGCCGCATGTCCGCCATCGGCTTCGGCCCGTCGCAGCCGGTCGCGACCAATGCGAACGAAGCCGGCCGCGCCCAGAATCGTCGCGTCGAGATCCAGATCGCGCCGATCAAGCAGGACGGCTAAGCCCTTTCAGCAGAGACGGCCGGGTCGCATGATCCGGCCGCTTTCCCTCCTCGACCGATCACGTATGCATTTTCGCGCCCTTGGTGATCTTGTCGACGATTTTCTTGTCCGCGCGTAACGCGATGCCGACGACTTTGGCGTCTTCGGGCGCGAATTCGGAGAAGACGGCGCGATTGGCTACATCGTGGCCGGTCGAAAACATTTCCTCGATGAAGACGGAAGAGGTGACACCGCGCTCCAGCGAGCGACGGTGGATGGCGGCGATGTTTTCATTATCGGCCGAGAGCACGATAATCGGCTGGATCGATAGAGCATTGTAGACGTTACCTGTCCGATCGCGATAGGGTTCGCCGATGATATCGGGATGTTGCCCGGCTATGCCTGTGGACAGGAACGCAGTTACATTCAGTTTCTGCCAGGATTGAAGGTCGCTTCGCAGAACGATCGCGATTTTGGTATCGAACATCGATGGTCACTTTCATGCAGTCTGGAAATGAGACGTTACGCGACGATGTAGCCGGACAGATCTTCGAGGGTCTTGAACGTTTGTGCGTGACGCCGGAGACCAACCGCATCCTGTCCGCGCCGGCCTATCCGGGCATCGAGCGCATCCAGGCACAGTTTCGGGGAGATGCCTTCGAGCTGCATCGGCACGATACCTATGCGCTCGGCGTCACCATGCGGGGCGTACAGACGTTTCGTTATCGCGGCGAGCAGCGCTATAGCCTGCCGGGACGGGTGATCATTCTTCATCCCGATGAGCTGCACGACGGCGGAGCTGCGACGGAGGATGGGCTTGTCTACCGGATGCTCTATCTGGAACCTTCGGTGCTGTTTCAGTGCCTGGAGGCTGCGCGTATCGGTCTGCCTTTCGTCGACGATCCGGTGGTGGACGATGGCCGGCTTGCCGGTCTGTTGCTGGCAGCGCTCGGCGAACTCGATCGCGAGCTGGACGAGCTTTTCGTCGATGATTTCGTTTCCCGTCTGGCCGATGGGCTTGTGGAGCACGCCCGTTTGCCGCTGCGGCCGTTGGGTAGCATCGCCTGGGGGCAGGCGAAGGCTGCCCGTGATTACCTCGAAGCGCATGTCATGCGCGGCGTGCGCTCACAGGAACTGGAGCGCATTACCGGGCTCGACCGCTTTGCGCTTGCCCGGCATTTTCGCGCCGCCTTTGCCACCAGTCCGCATCGCTTCCTGCTGATGCGGCGGCTGCAGCAGGCAAAGGCGATGATCGGCGGTGGCGAGTCGATTGCCGACGTGGCGGCCGCCACCGGATTTGCCGACCAGAGCCATTTGACCCGGCATTTCAAGAAAGCCTTCGGTATTCCGCCGGGCGCTTGGAGCAACATGCTGCGCGGCTCGGAAGCGGGCCGCTGAGGCTTGAAGGCAGACGGTACGGCTTGCCGAACGTATCGTGTCTGCCGTTGCCCCGGGTGGGGTCGGTTTCGGCCTTTTCTTGACTGGACAGCGCCGCGCCGATGTCCCATAGAACCGACAAAAGGGTTAACGCCCTTCGATGATCGCGATGGGAGATTCGGGCCATGGTTCTGGCTGATGCGAAGGCGGGAACACGCAACGAGGCGGGGATTTCGGCCGTTCTCGGTATTCTGAAGCAGGCTTTCGGCGAGCGCTTCCAGACCGGTGAAAGCTTTCGTGCCCAGCACGCCCATACGACGACCTATATTCCGCCGCAGCTTCCCGACGGTGTGGTCTTTGTCGAAACGAGTGCGGATGTTCAAACTGTAGTCAAGGCTTGCGCCGAACACCGGGTTCCCGTCATTCCCTTCGGTACCGGGTCTTCGCTCGAGGGGCAGGTGAACGCGCCGCAAGGCGGCATTTCCATCGATTTCAGCCGCATGAACCGCGTGCTCGAAGTTAACGCCGAGGACTTGGATTGCACGGTCGAGCCGGGCGTGACGCGCGAGCAGCTCAACACCTATCTTCGTGACACCGGTCTGTTCTTTCCGATCGATCCGGGCGCCAACGCTTCTATCGGCGGCATGGCATCGACGCGCGCCTCAGGCACGAACGCGGTGCGCTACGGCACGATGAAGGACAATGTGCTGTCCGTGACTGTTGTCACCGCCAATGGCGAGGAAATCCGCACCGCACGGCGCGCCAGGAAATCGTCTGCCGGCTACGATCTGACGCGGCTCTTCGTCGGCGCGGAGGGTACGCTCGGCGTGCTGACCTCGATCACGCTGCGCCTGCAGGGCATTCCGCAGAAGATCGCTGGCGGCGCTTGCGCCTTTCCGGATATCAAATCGGCCTGCGATGCCGTCATTATGACGATCCAGATGGGCGTTCCCGTTGCGCGCATCGAGCTGTTGGATGCCGTGCAGATGCGGGCCTGCAATCGCTATTCCGGCCTGACCTATGACGAGAAGCCGACGCTTTTCCTCGAATTTCATGGGACGGAGGAGACTGTCGCCCTGCAGTCGGCGCAGTTTGCCGAGATCGCGGCCGAATGCGGTGGCGGCGAGTTCCTATGGACCAGCAATGCGGAAGAGCGCAACAAGCTCTGGAAGGCCCGCCACGATGCCTATTGGGCTTGCCGTGCGCTGGCTCCGGAACTGTCGAGCCTCTCGACGGATGTCTGCGTGCCGATCTCGCGTCTGGCGGAATGTGTCGCGGAGACCCAGGCCGATATCGCGGCGCATGGCCTTTTGGCGCCGATCGTCGGCCACGCCGGCGACGGCAATTTTCACGTGCTCGTCCTGTTCGATGACAAGACCCCGGAAGGCATCGCCGTCGTCGAGGATTTCGTTGCACGCCTCAATGAGCGCGCGCTCGCCATGGACGGTACTTGCACGGGCGAACACGGGATCGGGCAGGGCAAGATGGCGTTTCTGGAGCAGGAACTCGGCGATGCCGTCTATCTGATGCGTCAGATCAAGGAGTCGCTTGATCCGGACGCCATCTTCAATCCCGGGAAAATATTCCGCGGGCACTGAAAGATGGAATATTTTCATGATCTTGGCTTGCTACGTGCGCGAATGGCGCTAGGCTGCAGCCGCTCCTTTCCGGTTTTTGTGCTGAGAAGCCACATGGATGCGCTAGTTGGGTGGCATACCTCTTAAAAAGGGCTGCTGTGACAGGCAGGGATCGGGTAGAACTGTGCATATTCTAGGTTATGTCGTGTATGCGCTCTGACAAGCGGCGGCTTGGCATAGGTTGGGAATGAAGATTGGAGACGATACGCGTTGTTAGGTAGGGTCCTGGTTTTTCTGGGTGGGTTGCTCGTGGTGGTGCTGTTCGTGGCGCTGCTCGCTCCGCTCTTCATAGACTGGACCGATTTTCGCAAGAATTTCGAGGATCAGGCGAGCCGCATCATCGGCAAAAAGGTGACGGTTCACGGCACCGTCGATGCCCGCCTCCTGCCGTTCCCTTCGGTGACGCTGCACGATGTCCGCGTCGGTCAGGAAGCCGACGGCACGCCGCTGGTGCAGATTGCCGAATTCTCCATGGATGCGGAACTTGCGCCTTTCCTTTCCGGCGAAGCGCTGATCTTCGACATGCGGGTGTCTCAGCCGAAGGTTCGTCTGCGGCTGCTGAAAGACGGAACGCTCGACTGGATGCGCGGCAGCCAGCCGGAAATTCCCGCCAAGTCCGTGGTGCTCGAAAGCGTTCACGTCGAAGACGGCGATATCCTCTTCATCGACGAGCAGACGGGCAGGACCCGGCATGTGACTGGCTTGAACGCCCAGATGTCGGCAAGATCGCTCGCCGGCCCATGGCGCATCGAGGGCGATGCGGCGCTCGACAACGAGCATGGCAACTTCACGATTTCCAGCAGCCAGCCCGATGACAACGGCGTCTTGCGCGTCCGCACGCGGCTGATGCCGGATCGGCATCCCCTGAATGTCGACCTCGACGGCGAGTTGAAGCTCGTCAACAGCAAGCCCGACTACATGGGTTCCTTCACCGCCGGGGTCAACGACAAACAGGCGCGCGATGCCGCCGATCAGAAGGCGCAGCCACGCATCAAGGGCCGTTTCGAACTGACGAATGATCGCATTCGCATTCCCGAATACCGCCTTGAAGTCGGCGCCGATGATGACCCCTATGTCGTGACCGGCGAGGCGACGCTCGATACCGGCTCCAAGCCGGAATTCCTGCTGACCGCCGATGGACAGCAGATCGACGTCAACCGCCTCGGCAACAACAAGGGCACCAACGGCAAGACAAACCGGAATCCGGCGATCTCAGCGCGTCAGCGGCTGAACAGCCTGATTGCAATCGCTGCCGAAATCCCCGTGCCGCAGGTCCCGGGCAAGGCCACCTTCCGGCTGCCGGCGATTGTTGCGGGAGATACGACGATCCGCGACGTGCAGCTCGATCTCGAGCCGGCGGGAACGGGATGGAAGATCGATCATGCGGTCGGCACGCTGCCGGGGCGCACGCAGGCCGAGGCGCGCGGCAATCTGATGCTGCAGGGCGAGCCGAACTTCATCGGCAATCTTGTCGTCGCATCCAACCAGCCCTCCGGACTGGCATCCTGGCTGGTCGGCTCCGTCGATCCCGCGATCCGCCAGTTGCGTCAGGCCGGCTTCTCTGCCGATGTCAGTCTGCGGCATGAGGAACAGCGCTTCGACAATCTGGAGATCGCAATCGGTCCGGCGATCCTCAAGGGTAGGCTCGATCGCCAGAGCGGCACGGATAAGGCGCCGCCGAAACTTGCCAACGGCGATACGCTCGATCTCGATGCCCTCAGAGCGCTGACTGGGCTCTTTACGGGCCAGGACACCGGCGAATCTCTTTTCGATCACCGGATTAGCGCGCATCTGCAGGCCGGAAAATTCATGGCTTTCGGTGTGCCGGCCGATAATGTCGACACGTCCTTCTCGGTTGCCGACGGGGCTCTGACGCTCGACAAGCTGTCCGTGCGGAATGTCGCCGGCGCCGAAATCACCGCGACCGGCCGCGCCGACGGCTCGCCTTCCGATTACAAGGGATCGGGCGAAATTACCTTCAAGGCCGCCGATCCCGGCCCGTTCTTCGAAATGCTGCGCCAGCATCTGCCGCACCACCCCGTCATGGATCGGCTGGTGCGCAATGCCGCCTGGTACGGAAACACGGCTCTTCGCGGTGCCGTGACGCTCGGCGGCGATCAGGACAATGCGCTGACGGTCACGCTCGCCGGCGTTTCCAACGGCAGCCGTGTCAATTTCGATTACCGCATGTCCGATCTCTCGGCGTTCACGGGCAAGGGCACCACGACGCTGGAAGGAACGCTGGAAAACTCGGTGACGTCGATCCTCTTTGGTCAGGCCGGCCTTGACCCCCTGCCTGTTGAAGCCGACGCCAATGGCCGCCTGACGCTGAAGGTATCGGCAAATGGCACCGATCCGGCCGACGCCGCGCTGACCTTTGCGACCGACAAGACGTCGTTTACCGCGAACGGCAAGGTCGATGTGCGGCCCGCGACCTTCCTCAACGGCACCATAGCGCTATCGCTCGAAAGCGCCGACATCGATCCTTATTTCGTCATGAACGGCATCGGTATTCCGCAGATGGGCACTGGCTTGCCGGTCAAACTCCAGGCGAATGCCGCGTTGGACCCGGACAGAATCGTATTTTCGGGCATGAAGGGGCTGTTTGCCGACAACAATATGTCCGGCACGCTGACCATTGACCGCAAGGCGCCGGGCCTCAAGGCGTCGGGCGAATTGGCTGTCGACAAGATGGATTTCGATTGGCTGGCGGAAGGCATTTACGGGCCGATGAGAGATCCGAAAACAGGTGCTCTCAACAGGGACAAGCTCGGCCTGCCTGCGTTCAGCGGGATGGATATCGGCGTCAAGCTTTCCGCGAAGCAGGTGTGGCCGGGCATATTCGGCCCTATTTCGAACTTCACCGCCAATGCCGCCTATAAGGGCGAGGAACTGCGGCTGAACGATCTGGCGGGTGGCTGGAACGGCGGCACGCTGAACGGCAGCCTGATGCTCGCCAATTCCGATGGCACCGGCCTGATGCAGACGAAGCTCAATCTCGTCAATGGCGATCTTGCGGCTGTCGCATGGCAGCGGGATGGAGCGCCGCTTGCCACCGGTCGCTTCGGCCTTGCGATGAATGCCGAAGCAAGCGGCAAGAGCATTGCCGACCTTGCCGCCAATGCCAGCGGCTCGGGTGAAATCAAGCTCGGCGAGACGCATGTGCGCGGCCTCAATCTGTCGATCCTGCCGCCGCTGCTTTCTGCGACAGATCAGATCCAGGGGGATATCACCGTCGCCAAGGTGTTGCCGATCATGCAAACGCTGCTCAACAACGGCGAAGCGGTCCTGCCGGCAACGAGTATCCCCTTCAACATTTCTACGGGCGTGGCGCGGGCTACCAATATTACCGCTGGCAACGATCTGGCGAAGCTTTCCGGCAATGCCGAAATCAGCCTGCCGGACGAGCGTATGCGCGGATCTCTTGGCATCGATTTCAACGCCGGCACCGAAGCGCAGAGCGGGGCCGAGCCGGCGTTACGCCTTGATTTTGCCGGATCGCTGGCAGCGCCTGGCCGGACGATGGACGTCACGGACGTCACCAGTTTCCTGTCGGTTCGCGCATTCGAGCGCGAGCGGCGGCGTGTCGAGCGCCTGCAGGCCAATGTGCTTGAAAAGCAACGGCTGCGGCGCGAGGTGGCGCTCTATAAATATGTGGCGGGCGTGCGCGAGGCGCAGCGTCAGCGCGATGCCGCCATCGAGCAGCAACGGCGTGCGGAAGAGCAACGCCTGCGCGATCTAGCTCGGCAGGCGGCCGAACAAAAGCAGGCAGAAGAAGACGCACGCGCCAAGCAGGCAGCAGAGGAGGCGGCCAAAGCCAAGGCGGCGGCGGACGCACGCGCCAAGGTGGAGGCGCAACGTCCGCCGCCGCCCAACAACCCGGCCCCGCAAACGACGTCGCCTTTGAACTTCAATGAACTGCCGGGAGTCGCCCAATAAAGCGGTTCAGCTTTCACGGAATCTCTGAACCGCTCTATCTCTTTGTTATCTAGCAATTCCGGGAAACCCGCTGTGCGCTTTTCCCGAAATTGCTTTAGGCCAGGCGGCCGCGACCCGACCGGGATCGGGTAAAAGCAGCTCATCAGATCGTGGTGAACTCACACGCAATTGCTCAGTTGCGATCCTTCAGCCATTTGAGGACATAGAGGCGGAGCGCAGAGGAGAGATTGCTGCCGGCCTCGCGCCCGTCGTCGATCTCGGAGATCAGGGCTGCGAGCGAGGTGCCACGCGCATTGGCGATAGCCTTCAGTTCTGTCCAGAAGGCATCCTCAAGGGAAAAGCTCGTGCGATGGCCATGCAGCGTCGCGGAATGTTTACGGATCATCGGCGGATCGATCAAAAATCGGAAATGGTGGGATATTTCTGAAAGTGATTCAAAATGCGGAAGTAAGCAACTGATTTCTGAAGTTTTTTGTCTTGAAGGCCGAAACTAGTCTTCGGTCTTCGTGGTTTCAATTCGGCCGGCTTCGTGCGCCTTTGCCGACTTTTCGTTGAGCGTCGTCGTCAGGTTCTTCTCGGCCTTGGTTCGCCCGAAGGTGATGCGATTCTGCTCCGCCTGTTTTTCCTTGTCCGACCGGGCCTGTTTCTTGCGAAACTGGCGCAGATTGACGATTTCGGCGCTCATCGATCTCTTCCCGTTGCCGATATGAAAAAGGGGAAGCGGATGCTTCCCCCGATATTCCTATTGTTTTTTGCGGAATGCGTCGAGGGAGACGACAGATCCCGGCTTCTTTTCCTCGCCTTCCTTGGCGGCAGCGGCAGGTGCTTCCTCGCCTTCGGCTGGCACCGGATAGGCGGTGATTTCGCTCACGGCGGTCTCTTCTTCGTCATCCGCCAGCGGTACGTCGAATTCCAGCTCGAAATTGACGGAGGGGTCATAGAAACCGCGGATGGCGTTGAAGGGGACTACCAGCTTTTCCGGAACGTCGGAGAAGGAGAGGCCGATCTCGAACAGGCTCTCGGTGATCTTCAGATCCCAGAACTGATGCTGTATGACGATGGTCATCTGCTCCGGATACTTCGCCTTCAGGTGCTGCGAGATGCGCACGCCGGGAGCGCCGGTCAGAAAGGTGATGAAAAAATGATGATCACCAGGCAGGCGGCCCGTGGCGCCGACCTCGGTCAACACCTTGCGGATCACTCCACGCAGGGCGTCCTGAGCCAAAATGTCGTAGCGGATATGATCCTGCCCCATGCTTTCCTGTCTTTCGTTGGCCATGTTTTTATAAGGCTTATGCCACGCTGAACGCTGCCAGAAAAGCCCCATGGCGAGTCACTGCTGGTCGTCCATAATATAGCACTGGAGGAGAAGGTGAAGGCTTCTGTTGCCAGGTGCCTTCGAACCCCGCCTAAGAGTGCGACCCCTTAGGACTTTATTTGAAGTGTCACACCGCGATTAAGCAGCGAGACGAGCTTCCGCATAGTTGTCGTTTGCAACTACAATTTTAGCCCGATAACGGTGGTACAATGCCGAGCGAAAAGTCGATCTTTACACCCTTGTCGATCCTGTTTCGCCCCCATCAAAAGCCGGTCTGTCGCCAGCTTGGCCGGCCGGTTTTTGGTGGAGGCGCCGGGTACCGCCCCCGGGTCCAATAGGTTTATTACACCGCTCATTTATCGCCATAGCCGGCCCGAAGACCGGCATGGGTGATATAGTGTTTTCCGCGAGCGAAGGGAAGGGCAATTGTCACAAATGCTTCGCCGAAACGTCGGTTTGCCATGCATGACCTGACAGATTTGCCTGAATAACTTTCGGCGCGGTTGGTTTCGCGCCTGCTTGCCATTAGACTCGCGCAAAAGGAATCGGCCGGGTATCCGGCGGCGGCTGACCGTCTGCGGCATCCGTATTGTCCGTGAAATTCAAGCGATGTCGGAGCGGAAGATGGCTCGTCACCCGGAGTATCAATATCTCGACCTGATGGCGCACCTGCTTGAGCACGGTGATCGCCGCATCGATCGTACAGGCGTCGGCACCTTGAGCGGCCTCGGCGCGATGATGCGCTTTGACCTTTCCAAGGGGCAGATCCCGATCTTCACGACGAAGCGCGTCTACTGGAAGCTTGCCGTCAAGGAAATGCTCTGGTTTCTGACCGGCGACACCAACATCCGCAACCTGCTGAAGGAA
>Ga0209922_104356_pt1 | contig 10324 bp, 12 predicted proteins | sample ThiBiot_500_biof_FD_183946 | JGI IMG/M metagenome (GOLD analysis project Ga0209922, IMG submission 183946) | Wastewater bioreactor microbial communities from Cape Town, South Africa - Thiocy_expt_500_biof (SPAdes) | ecosystem: Engineered > Bioreactor > Thiocyanate-remediating > Anaerobic-Aerobic ...
GGTTCGATTGTGTCGAGCAAGACACATTTTATATAATTGAATTAGTGCATGTCCATCCATGTTTTCACAGAGAGGCATAAGTTCAGTAAGTTTATTCATCGAAAGAAAATCTAATACATCCGATTCAGTCCAATAGTAGATATCTTTCGATCGGAAGCTCGAATTTGGTCGACGTGTTTTGTACGTATCCAACGGTGATAATGATGATAACGATTGATCGACCTTTGGCTCAGGTTTTTGTTCTACAACAGCTTGTTTTGTTGCCTTGACAATACTCGATGGATGTGGTCGGTTTCGTTGTCGGGATATTTCAGCCATTAGTTTTTCACAAGCCACAGGAAAATCAAATGAACCATAATCGACATAAATTCTTGTACCTATCATAAAACCTAGCCAACCATCGGCTCGATATTTAGGTCGAACAATCAATGGAATGAGACGTCGTTTACAATTAAACGCATATTCAGCTTCAGCTTGACAATATGTACTGTTTTTATATGATTCAGACATGCATAACAGTACGAATTCAGATGATTCGACAGCGTCGGCCATAGCACTCATTGCTAAAAAGAAAATGAAAACTCGTCCAATTGACGAATGATAGATACGTACCTGGACCAAACATATTATTGAGATCAATCCAAATTTTAAAACCTTGATCGGATAAAAATTCATAAATTTGTTTAACTAATTCTTTATCAGCATGACAATATGAAATCATCATATCGTACGGAAAAGTTCTTTCCTCTTGAGTACCATCAGCAGATTGACCTGTTTTTGTTGTTCCTGATAAATTTTCTTGACGTTCTTCTTCCTGTCGTTGAGCAACTTTATTCAAAAATTCCGGTTCTATTCAACATTGAAATGTATTTATTGTTATCTTTTATTTTCTTCTACCTTTAACAAGTTTCCAAACGAGGCCATCTGCTGCTTTGTGTACCTCTTCTTCTTCCTCCGAGTCTTTCGATAGTTCTTGTACTTTTTCTTTTAAATCGTCATTATCTCGAAGAACATCGGCTATTTTCGAGTTAAATGCTAGTGTACAAAGAAGTTTTAAAAGTAAAGCTAAAGCTGTTCCAACTAATCGATCTGTCGATTGAATAAGAAATCCGAGCATATTTTGTTTTACAATTTCTTCTTTTAATTGTTCATGTTGAACGAGAGCTTGCATTGTTTGTAATAGTTGTATACTATTCGATGAATTTTCTTCGACCGAATGTTTGAACGCATTGAAAACTGTCGATAGAAGAGCGCCCGGATCTTTCATTGATTGAATATCATCATCACCTGTTGTATAAGCAAGAAGTGAATGCGTATTGTAAACAATCGATTCGTCTTCAGCAGATGTATAACGTAGGAAAACTGATGACAATTTTTTCTCTTTAATATGAGTTAAAATCGTTGAATTACTAATACAATTCGAGAGCAAATAAATAGTCGTATCGATTAATTGTAGTTCAGAGCTTGAGAATTGATTTGGAAGTTTATTGAGAAAGAACGGATTTTGTATGAGTTTCAAAATATGATCAATAAATGGCAAATGTGAAGTGAGCACATCGGAATTTTTCGAACCATGATTAACGAGAAGAAATAGATGTTCAATAGATTGAAGTACCGTCTTTTTCCAGAGAGATACAGACGGTAGTAATCGGCCAAGCAGTGCAGTATATTTTGGTAGCATAATAACGAGTAATTCTTGAGTGATTTCTTCATGACGAGAACCTAACAAATATTAATAGTAGGAGTTGAAGAAAAGAGGCTCTTTTTTTGAAAAATTATTTACCTCGATAGCTAATAAAAAAACGTGGACAATGAAGAAGAGCAAGTTTTTGTCTTGGTAATAATTTTTTCACATTATTTTGCAGATAATGAAATGAATTCATATAGAAATTCGATGTTAAGCACGTAATAATTGGATCTATGAATCCAACTAATTGATCTTGATTAGCTGTTGAATTTTCATCGATTAATATTTGATAACTTTTATAGATATTAAAAAATCGAAGAAAATATTTTATTACTCGTTTGTTTGGATTTTTCTTCGATGTAATAATATATTTAAGGAACGATGCAAGGGTTTCAATCAAAGACGAATTATTTATCCACGATGGATACAAATTAATATCGTCGATCGATTTCAATAGTGCTTTGACTAATTTTGCAATATTTCGAAAAAAGAAAAGATCATCTTCGGTTACTTTTGATTTCAATGTCCATTGTTGAAGAAGATTAACCAGTGGTGTTTGAATCAAAGTAAAAAACTCATGTTGACGAACACTCGGTAAATTCGATCGATTCGTTTGAATTAATGTAAAAATAATTTCTTTTAAATCAATTGTTTGTTGTTTTTCATTTTGAATACTGTTGACATGTTCGAATATATCGTCTAGTATATTTGATATATTATTTTCTTTATCACGAAGAATTTTGCAATATTGAGTTGTTTCCTTTGATATACGTGGTGCATTCATATTCTTTGCTAAACGCTTTGAATATTGACGAGGTAATGCGTGCGAATTATAAACTGCGTACATATTTGTCTCTAATACGTGCAAAATAATTTAGGTGTTGACCTTCAAGTGACTACCAATATGACTGAAATATATAGAATATATAGAGAGAGACCAGTAATAGCGCAATAATGATTCATTATTCGTGACTGCATATGATTATACGCTCTTCGGACCTATTTGTTTTTTGATTGTATGCAGACATTCTGCAATCATAGACTCGATTCTTTTTGTTTTTGTTTTTCATCAGACAATGTAAAAATGGTCGAAATAATATATTAAATAAACATATTCCCTCGTGCTTATATTCCCTATTATCGCACTACGGACATCCTTCGAACTGAGGTCTGCATTTTCGTTTTTACTTTACGCTCGAATAAACCATGTGTATATGTATCGCTTCAAGGATAGTCATCTGTGACTAAAAAGACCGTTTTCGTTTTGATGATCGTAATTGTCAACAAAAAAAAAAACGAACGAAAGAAAACAAAATCATAAACAATATCATTCGCGATTTTCGTACTTAATAGCCATTTGATTTAATCATGAGTGATGAGCAAATCGACATGCGAAGAGTTAGTGTGAGCCCAATTTGGTCGCGTTTAATATTTGGTAACGCACAGTCAAGTAAAGATTCAAATGGTTCGGAAAAAGAAGAATCCGAAATAGCTATTGAAAGACAAACAGAAAATTCACGTAAAGGTGGAACAATTTGGCAAGCACTTTTAAAAGCCGATCAGTCGGCAATGGAACGTCTTGTGAAAGAAAATCCAAATATCGTCGATAGCCGAGGAGCCGTCGGTGAATGTCCTATACATATGCTCTTTTTGTACGGATCTGAAACCCATCTTCAAATGGCTCGTTATTTAATAACGAATTATCCGCATACTATTACTCAAATATATAATGGAGCAGTAAATGAAATTGATACTTAGTTTCTTTTCGTTTTTTTTTCTCGTAGGAATATTACGGTGAAGGCGTACTTCATCTTGCAATTATTAAACGAAATGCAGCAATGGTCGAATGGTTATTGGGTGATAAACATAATCAAACATACACTGAACAACTATTAACATCGGCTGCAAGTGGAAATTTTTTTAAAACGTTTGTCTCGGATTCACTGAAGCGTAAAGAATCGAATTAAGTTCGTTTTAGAGGTCGACCATGTTATTTTGGCGAATTTCCTCTTGCTTTTGCTTGTTGTACGAATCAATGGGGTATAGCTGAAATTCTTCTCAAACACGGCGCATCTATGGATGCGGTACAATCTTTAGTTTTCTTCTTTTTTTTTGTCTTTGAATTGATTCTCGAACTTTTAGGTTGATTCTAACGGTAATAATGTCTTGCATTTACTTGTTATTCATAAACTACCAAAAATATACACGAAATATAAACAACGTTGGATTGAAGAACAAGAGAAATTCAAAGAGTCAAGTGACGATGAAGATGATGAAGATGAAGATGATCAATATTTTCAACTCGAAAAACAAACCGTTACGCCTCTATGGAAACGATTGAATAAGGAGGGTTGCACACCATTAACTTTAGCGGCAAAATTGGGTTTGGCCGATATGTTTTCGTTTCTATTAGAAGAACGCAAAATAACTCAATGGAGCTTCGGACCTGTAGCGTGCGTACTCTATCCATTAGATCAAGTTGATTTAGAATTTCAAGAAGATGTAAAATTAAAGAGACATAAAAAAATTCAACAGTTAATTGTTTGCTTTCTTGTTTTTTTGAATTCAGGGCGCTGACGCACCAACTGGTGCTTTGGAATGGATCGTACAGAATGCGCATGTTGAATTGATCATGCATCCGCGTATGGTCGACTTAGTTACCAAAAAATGGGAACGTTTTGCACGACGTATATTCTTCCGTCGATTTATGAATACATTAACCTATTTGACTATATTTCTTCTTACAACAATTCTCGATCAAACTCGTATCGAAACTGTATGTGAAGAACTTTGTTCTCGGTGATTTTTACTGAACTATCTTGATTTAGATTGAAGGTGAAGGCGATGAAGCTGTTGTAACACATGTTGAAAGTCCGGGAATGATTCATCAGGGGATTTGCACGATCGGTCGGATGATTGTTCTAGCTGGAGCAATATGGAAAGGTAAATCAGAATATGCTGAAATGACAAATGTCGGTTTCCGGAAATATTTTCAAACGACGGTAAATTTCGATGTCTTGCTTTGAAATCATCTGTTGTTCTTTGACTTGATTGTCAGGGTTCGGGTTTACTCGAAAATTGTTTATCATGCTTGTTTTGTCTGAGTATCTACATAGTCAATATTCTTCGAATCTTTGATATTGAAGCACAAACAGCTGCTCTAGCTATAGCTTCACTTCTCGGTTGGGGTTATGTTCTTTTTTTTGTCATGGCTTTTCGTTTAACTGGACCGTTCGTTGTTATGATCTATGAAATGTTATTGAACGATGTTCTTCGATTTTTTATTATCTATGTCGTATTTTTAGTTGGCTTTTCTCAAACATTTTTCGTTCTCTTTGATTACAATGGTATTCAAACATTTCGTTTTCATCAATTATCCACATCTTGAAAACGAAATATTTTTATTCTAGGTTTTTCTGGATTTCTTGTCAGTGTTAAACAATGTTTTCTCGGTATGCTAGGTGATTTCGATCTCGATGCATATACAGACACAACATTTCGTTATATTAGTGTTTCATTATTAATTTTCTATATTATTGTTGTAACAATTTTGTTACTCAATTTACTTGTAGCTATGATGGGTGATACCTATGGAAATATAATTGAAGGTGCAACACAAGTTTGGTGAGTTTCGAAAGAACGAAAAAAAAAAAAGTTTCATTGTTGTTGTTGTGTTTTTCGTTGAAGGCATTTGGAACGTGCACGTATTGTGTTTGCAATTGAAAATGAAATGTCAACTGCAGATCGAGATTTACCAACGAATAAATATTGGACAAATATCGACGGTGAACGATATTTACAAGTTGAAGAAGTTGATGAACAATGGTTTGCTGAGGAAGATGAAAACGATGAAAAAGATGAAAAAGAGGAAAAAGGAAATGAAGAAGAAAAAGACGATAATAACGATTCAGCGGAACTTTAAAGTCTTTTGGTAGTTCTTTTAGCAAATAAATTTATTGAAATAGAAAAAAAATATATTCAAGGACAAGATCTAATGTTTTTTTTAATATGGGCGTATTTCGTACGTAATAGAAAATATAATTAGATCAGTTTTGTCAATCTTCAATCATTTACATCAGAAAAAGATCGAATGGCTTCTGAAAACAGCGAAACTCATTAATGTCATTGAACTGATTCATAAATGAGAGAAAAACATATGCCTCCTACTCACTCTCAACAGAGACAGATTGATTTTCTTATGCTCAAGAAATCAGAGAAGAAAATCTTCATTTTATCTCATGTATATACACATATATATATATCCATGCATAAATCTCGTTTGTATTGTCATTAATAATAAGATAAAGTTCACTTTTTTGGTCTCCGAATGTCGTACAAATCATCGTACTTTCGATGTCTCGAAGTAAGTCTATTCGAATTTGAAAACAAATGGGAGGAAACAGAAAGATTTAATTTTAGCATCGATTATCAACTTTACACGAAGATATGGACGATCAAGAAGCAGTTGCCGTTGTCAATCATGAATTTCCAATTGAAAAACTCAAGGCACTTGTTCAGCAAGGACAAACAACTTCGTTTATATTTTCAATTAAAAATCGTGTCGGAGGTTTAGCACGAGCTCTGCGAGTTTTTCAAGTAGATTTTGCTAAACTAGGATTTCATTTTAAAATTCAATTTGAATTTTTAAGGAAAATGGTATCAATGTTGTTCATATTGAATCTCGTCGTTCACGTCGAGTAAATTCTGAATATGAAATATTCGTTGATCTCGAAGCTGATCGTGCTCGTGTTCACGAATCGATCGAACAATTAAAACGACAAGTTTCATGTGTTCGATTTGATTTAAATAATCTATCGGATTTAACTGAGAATTTCGAAGAAATATGTGCTGATACGGATGAAAAAAATGAAAATGAAGAATTCGATTTACCTCCACCGTCACCATTTCTGGACAAAAATGGCGATCCAATAAAACGTAAAAGTAAGTTGACACGTAAAATGAGAATAAAAGAACGAAATCTAATAAAAAGACAAGAGTCCGAGGGCATCAGATGGACGTTATTACTTATCGATAAGTACAAAAAAAAAAGAACGAAGATCAAATCTATTTTTAACCCGAGGACTAGAAATCGAACATACCTTTTGACATCGAAAATAATTCCGTCGGAGAAAAAAAACAACATAAAAGAAGTACGCAATATTGTACGAAAACAATTTTTTTATTAAAAATTAAAAGACAACTAGATCGTGTTCTTATGCACGCCAGAGAGAAAACATCATACTGGCAATGTATGCAAGACACATGATCAGAAAAGTGCTCTTATAACTTATTGAATAGCGTCGTTTCGGCACCAGATATATAATAATCAAAGAAAATAATATTATTATTACAAATTTTTCATTGATAAATTTCGACTTGGTGAACAGAAGACAAATGGAAATGCTAGCCGATCAATTATCGGGCTCACATATGCAAAATGCGCTCGAACAACATATGTACATATCAACAGATCATGTGATTTGTTACGATGAAGTTCTATGTTATTTATCCAATATAATTGGTCAAGGTTCATTCGATGAAATTCAAGAGAATCTCAAACGTTTTTTTACAAGTGAACAAATTCATCAAGCTCATCAACATCTTCAATCAGCTCTTGATTATACATTGACAACAATCGATTCGAATGACCAATCATCTGTATATAATCTTCTTCGACAATGTAGATTAGATCTCAATCAATCGACAAATTTATTAATAATCATGGAAACTATTTCTACAAATAAATTATTTTCATATCTACCAATATTTGTAACACATGATTGGATTCATATGATACGTAGTATTCAAAATATCGAACAATTCGATACGGGTTCGACATCAATGTCAAATCTTCATCAACAAATGTGTCATCTCAAAGAACATATGACATCCTTAGATTCTATCATTAAAAATTTCAATACAATTTCAACAACAAATAATCAATTATCAATGTCACCACTGACAAATGATCAATGCTGTTTACGTACATATTGTACACATAACACCATTATTCAGCAATCAACGATAGCTCTTGAATCGCCGTGTTCGTCATGGTCATCGTTAGATATCGATACGCATCCAATAACACCGATGCGAGGATTTATTCGAAATCCGGTGACGAATTTTCTTGTGCCCATCGGCCGAACAGAAGACGATATGGAATCGTCGATTTTATCGCTCGAAGGAAATCTAAGCGGCAGTGAACATCTAGTGCAACAAGAAGAAGAATTTCAAATTTCAAGCAAACTTTTAACACGTAGTCTTTCATTTCAACCATCGAGAAAGAAACGTGTCGGACCCACGCTTATTAAACGTGCCGATGTTCTTTGGATGTATCCAGCAGGAGTGATTAAACAAAAACAAGATGCATTAGTTTCGTCTATTGATGAGAGCACGGATGAATACGGATTTGGACAGGTGTTTAAACGTACAAATAGTTGTGATATTGAATGTCGAGATAAGATCGTTTCCGAGCCGGTTTCCATTAAAACATCGAAAAAAACGCGTAGAGCTACGTATAAACATAATAAAGGTTCGAATTTAAGGGGAAATAGGCTTTATTTTATGATCGTTGCGTTTTGTTGACGAATAAAAAGTTAACTATTTATGTTTTTCTTTTTTATACTTTAGTCGAAGCAGAAGAGACACCTTGGTTTCCAAGTCGTATCTGCGATCTTGACCTTTGCTCTGTAAAAGTTCTGCTGTACGGCGCCGATCTCGATGCAGATCATCCAGTACGTATTTCAAAACGTACTAAATCTTCAATTTCTCCTCTCTATCTCAGGGTTTTACTGATCAAGTTTATCGAGCACGTCGTATGTTTTTTCATGATTTGGCTATGGCATATAAGCAGTATGCGTCGTTTTTGTTTTGTTTCCAAAAGAATAAAATGCAAATATTTGTCCGTAACTTTTTAGTGGCGATCCAATACCGCGTGTTGAATACACGAAAGAAGAAACTGAAACTTGGTAATAGATCTTTTCTTTTTGAAAATCAAATGTGAATTTTTGCGCTATTTCAGGGGTGCAGTTTTTCGTAATTTAAATCGTTTATATCCAACTCATGCTTGCAATGAATATCTGGCTAATTGGCCATTACTACGCGAACAATGTGGCTTTCGGTAGATTGACATTATTCGAAATCATCGATCTTGTTTTCTACTTTGAATTTAATTTTTATTTAGTGAAGATAATATTCCTCAATTAGAGGACATTTCACGTTTTCTTCGTCAACGTACTGGTTTCACTCTACGACCTGTTGCAGGCTATTTATCCCCACGAGATTTTCTCTATGGTCTGGCTTTTCGTGTATTTCATTGTACACAATATATTCGACATTCATCAAATCCTGCGTATACACCTGAACCGTAGGACAATTTGCTTTTTTGATAATTCCGATAACGATTTTTTTAAATTTATTTATTAGTGATTGTTGTCATGAATTATTTGGTCATGTTCCACTGTTAGCTGATCCAACTTTTGCTCAATTTTCTCATGAAATTGGTCTTGCAGCTATTGGCGCTTCGGAAGAAGATATTAATCGATTAGCAACAGTAAAAATACGAAAACATTTTTTGTTCTATTTAATATAAAAACCAATGCCTCGTATTCTAGTGTTATTTTTTCACCATTGAATTTGGTCTTTGCCGTCAAAATGATGGCCTTCGTGCATATGGTGCCGGTCTACTTTCATCATGTGCTGAATTAGAACATGCATTGAGTCCAAAGGCAAAGAAATTGCCATTTGATCCGGCTGTTGTTTGCAAAACGAAATGTTTAATTACAACCTATCAAGATCAATATTTTATTTCGAGCAGTTTTGTTGAAGCAAAAGAAAAGATGCGGTAGAAAATCAAGAATAGAATGATTTCGAATTCAATAGTTTTTTTTTCTTTTTTCTCAATAGAGAATTTGCTCTTTCAATCAAACGTCCATTCGCTGTTCGGTATAATCCGTACAATCAAAGTATTGAGATTGTTTCCAATACTCAACATGTTGCACAAATTATCTCGGATCTCAAAGGTGACATGTGTATTATATTCGATGCATTGAAAAAAATCGAGAATAGTTTTAGCAATGACAAATAAATGAAGAATAACACTTCAACAAACCGTCAAAGAATTTTATTTCAATATTGTATTCGTAAAAAAAAAACGTTAAAAAAACTTTGAAAAAAAAAATTTCTTATTTCGTTGGTGTGTGCGTGTATTTGTTTTCTTTTTCTTTTTTTTTCTTTTGTTTTATTAGTGTGCCATGAAGAAAAAAAAATGACAGAATATCTATGTATATCGTTCTATCAGTTCGTTTGTTTTTAAACATCAAATCTCACACGTTCATCATTCTGTGTGATTAAATAAACGGGTTTGGCAAATGGATTCAACCATGATAGACCAACTTTCGAGCCGAATACGATTTTTAACGATGATAAAAATGAACTATGACGTCGAGATGAATGATGATCATTTTTAAAAGATTCAATTCCCTAGAAAATCAATAGATTTCAATTAAATCAAAAAAAAAAACATCTCGAAATACAGTAGTATCAGTATAAATTGAATACAATTGTGTGCCAGTCATAATGGCTGTAAAAAGTGAAAATGATATCGCTTCGAAAGCTAAGAATATAAGGAATATAATC
>Ga0209922_104366_pt1 | contig 10314 bp, 7 predicted proteins | sample ThiBiot_500_biof_FD_183946 | JGI IMG/M metagenome (GOLD analysis project Ga0209922, IMG submission 183946) | Wastewater bioreactor microbial communities from Cape Town, South Africa - Thiocy_expt_500_biof (SPAdes) | ecosystem: Engineered > Bioreactor > Thiocyanate-remediating > Anaerobic-Aerobic ...
CTCCACGATTGAACACGTTTTCAAATATCCGTTTTCCTTTTTCGTACATACCTGCATGATTTGTGTATATGTTTGTGTCTGTTGATCAGAACATATATATATATATATATACGTTATATGCCGAGAATGTTATGTGCTAAAGTGATGTCTATGTGTGTGCTCTCTTTTTTTACTACATACTTTTCTTTCTTTCCTCTCTCTCTCTCTTTCTCTCTATGTGGTCAGTTTGATGATTGTTGTATATAAATTATTTGTGAATAGAATAGAATAGAGAAAAAAAAATACATATACACGAAGAGTAAAATTGGTTTTTTATCGTATGTACTCATATTCTGATGACCACAAATGATAAGCGTCGTCTGTCTGTACTTGACACTCATTTTAAAAATGTTAAGATATTGAAAGAGAAAGAAATGAAAAGATAGGATCGTCCCAGTAAACTAATTAGACTGGTCAAGGTATGATTTCAATAGATTTTTTTTTCTTGCTTGTTAAAGCAACAATCGAGACTAATGAGAATGCCAATCAATTAATGCTCACGGGTTCATACAGTTACAAATGCATATTTAAAAAAAAACAAGCAGAAAAAGAAACAAAACTTCAATTATTCAGAATGATAAACTACTTTATTCTCTCTCTTTTTTTTGTACATTGTCTTTGATAGGTATCTAGTCATATCGTCTCTTTGATCAAGAGACATATGAAAAGATATTATCTGCTTTGTGTTTCTTTAATTCTCGGTATTATATGAATGAGTATTCATCACTTGCCTACGGATATCGATCATATGAACAATACACAAAAAAAGAAAACAAAAATCCAGAGACAGAGACAGAGACAGAAAGAAAGGAAGAATGCGTTATTCGAAGCTATTATCCTGGAAAAAAAATAATCATGGGTCAACTTACTTTTTCATCGACATTTGATGTGAATAAGACAAGTGTATTGTTGCACGCAATTGAGTAATTTCTATTTTTATCTTACGAGCATATGTTCACAGTGAGAACGAGAAAAAGATCAGAGTTGTCATATTCTTCTTTCTTCTTCATCGTTGTCGTCGTCGTCGTCGATTTTCTTTTTGTTAGATTACGTATGGGAAAGAAAGTTAGGTAATCAATATGTGCGCATCGTCTTGATTAACGACGAGGGTCAGTAGCAGCCTATTGTCCAGCGAATGCCTCGAGAGACAGTTGGCACCAGGACTATTCACACGCCGTGTCTGTCATGCAGAGAATATGGATGATTTCCGTGTTTCTAATCAGCAATGAAGGAGACGAAATAGAAAAGGAAGTCTGCCTTTTAAAATGCAAAAGACAATAGCCTAAGTAAAGCAAAAAAGAAAAGATCTATATCACTGTAGAATTTACGATTATTAAGTTCGAAGACAACGGAATACAAATGAGACGTTTTCCTATTCTCAGCATGTTGCACCTGAAAGCGGATTTGGTCATGTCATCCTTAAGTTAGTTTGGCTAAAGTTCATGACATTTACTTGAACTAATCATAATTATGATTATTTTTACATTTGAAATTGATCTGACATCTCGACATCGATTCTTCTTTTTCTTCTTTCATTTGATTAATTATATTATTCAATCATATTGATTTTTTACTTACTTCATAAATATCTCTGATCCATAACTTGTCGAGATTAATATTATTCACACTTTATGTCAATTATATTACGTCTGTTCGTTTGCATATATAGGTCATAAAAAAAAACTCGACAAGATGTTGCCTTTATTATATTCATGTAAATGAAGTGAATACGATGACATTCTCAAGAGTAGTTGCCTATGTATTTGATACATATATGGCATAGAGTGTGAAGAAGAAGATGATGATGATGATAAGAGACGACTACTTACTTCTACCTGAATGGGCACATACGATTATTTCTAATCAATTTTGTTTTCTTTTTGTCATTCGTGTTTGTGTGAAGTTGTTTAATGTTGTGTGGCAATCAAACATTCGAATGCGGCTATATTTTATCAATTAACAATGGAAGGCAGCAGAAACCGAAAAAAAAAAGAAATTCTTATCAAATTTAACTGATCATTCATCGAACTATGATTAACTTAAATGAACACAAAAGAAGAAGTAACGCCTATTTGTAGTCGTTCGACATGCGATCGAACCATACTCATCACAATTAATTCTGTCGATTAATCAACAAAAAAAAGACCCAATAATTTCTAATTAAATCTGTATCTATACGTACATATACGTTCATGTGATTGAATTCAATCAATTCTCAAAAGTTTACACATCTTATTCGTGCTCATTACTTTTTTCAAATGAAGGAAATTCTTTTATTTGATCATTCAAATACAAAACAAACTTGAACTTTTTTTTCTTCTTCTCTTCTGATAAAAGAAACAAACACAATTACAAATCTAAAAGTTTAATCAAGATGAGAAAGAGAAACATAGGACGATTATAGACGAAAGTAATCTTGACTTTATTCTTCTGAAGCCAAATTTCGATTTTAACTTGCCATGCAAATCATGCACGCGGTAACAAAACCGTTCAAGTTTTACTATTCATCGAAGAAGCCTCGAAGATTAGTCAATATTATAAAATCGGATCAAATCATCACTAATGATATTTTGTTTCAATTTTAAATCTTGAGAAAGCAATGTGCGTCATGTATTATGTGTAGTTTCAAGATCACCAGACACGCGATCTGGTAGTTTTGACCTTTGCACAAACGATGGAATCAGTTCTCTGCTTTGGTTGATTTCGGTAATCTGATGTAGAAGATTTGTCTTCAAAAGAAAAGTTTCGTTAATGTAATTTTTTATTATCTTGTCATCCCTGAATGAACTTCAATAGACAAAATCTTCACGACATTGTATCAGCTTGTTACAATGTTCTCGTCTTTGTTTGACGCAATTTTTTGTCAATAAAAATAAAAATAAATTTATATATTTATCTTCGTTTTTTTCTTTCGTGTTCATATTCAATAAATTCTCTGCAAATAATCTTGTCAGTTTATCTTTACATTTTATTTATTCGAGTAAAAAACGTAGAAATGTTGATAACATAAGATTCATTAAGGAACTTATCGAAAGAATGTATCCTTTGGCAATTGATTGCAATCGACACTATGTAATAGTTCTTCAAGAACATCGAATAACTTGATTGATGACGTTAAAGTTCCTTGTAGAGTGAAAGTATAACTAAGAAATTAGATAGATCGAAATCAATTGGATTTATTTCTGTAAAAACAAACGAACTAGAATCAAATCTATTTGATTGTCGACAAGGAAATTCAATCCGGAAGGATAATCGAGCGATTTTCTCGTATTTCTGTGTTAATGATCAACGTTTCTAATCGGATCACAAGTAACCAGACCCATCATCGGTCAACCAATGATCGAGATAACGTCGAGTATAGTATTGAGCCGTTGTCTTTTACATACTCTTAACCGGAATATGTCGTCAATCTTTTACGGAAGAACAAATCCATAAATTTGGTTCGTTTCAAGATTTATTTTTTCCTTTTGGATTTCAATCAAGTAACAGGAAACAATCGATTCATCAATGATAACTATATTGTTCGAGAAAAGATTCATATATCTTGATCAGAAATAACACGAAGAAAAATGGTTTTTGTTACCCATAAATGATTGTCTTGATGGAGAAACTATAACATTAATACAAAGAAAAATATTGCTCTTGGTCTCGTAGATCGATCATTTATCTTAAGCAAAATAAGATTCTTTCTTGCACCTGCATAAGCTCTTCTAATATCAATACAACATTAACCTTGACTTTGCTACACGTCTCGTCGATCTTCATCATCGATCCATCATTATCTTTCGTTTGTTCGTTTGTTCGTTCGTACGCAGGTTTTTTTTTCTGTACAGAAGATTAACACTTCTCATATAACAAAAAAAAGACGAGTACAAACACCTGCATACATCGGAGAATATGGATATGTAAGTGAACTTATATTTGAACAGTTAGATTTTCAATGGATAGAATTACCTGTTTACTATCGAAGAATGAAAAATCAAGGCCATTGTCATCTTTGTCAACAGTTTCACTATTGTCTGTTCGTCTTTTTTTTCCTTTCTCTCGTTTTTTACTATGAGATTGTCACCATCTGGTACTGATTCAAGCCATCAATAGATATACAGTTACCAAAAGAAAGAAAAGATGATAATCATTATTTGTTATGTTCGTTCGAGATATCTGTGCGTGTCAAGGAGAATGACAATACTAACAGTGTTGCAACAATTGGTAATCGTTGACTGTTGAGACTTTTTTTTCTTCTTCTTGTCTATTCAAGATTCAGTTCGTTTCTGTTTTTATCTATTAACGTATGGTATTAATAAAATCAAACGGATTTTATGACTTAGATATACTACTGTATCACGCTTATCGATCTCGTTTACTACAGTTTTGATAGTTTCAGTCACTTGACAATTGTTACATATGAAGTGTCTTCATTTCTTTCTTTCTTTGTACATTTTATGACTCGATTCACTTTTGAAGAATTCTAAAACATCATTTATTGATTTTTTTCGATGATACCAATTCATAGGTCAAAGAAATTCTCAAGATAAATTTTTCTTTTTTTTTCAACCATCTGAACAAGATTGACCTTTGAATATTACGCATAAATGTATGTATATATCTAGCATTGACGAAGATGATGTTAATATAAAATAGGAACACCTGCAGAGAAAACTAAAGACTGTGTTTGATTAACCATGAGATCACTAAGCAAGACACACAGTTCCAATCTGTGTGCCATTTAATCGATTGAGCTAATTTTTTTTGTATTTTTGTTCTGTTTCTTTCTTTTCTAGATTTGCCAAGGTCATGTAATATCCATCGTCATCATTTTCATCTTCTTCTTATCATTAACAATAACAAAATTCGCAATGGTACAATTTTTAAACATAGTTCCATCTATGTTAAATTAATATTGAATTTATCATGAATGGCGAAAGTTACTTTAAACAATTTCATTTTACTTATCTTCATCATCAATTTTGTTCGTACTCATCAGCATACATTTATTATCCAGTGGAATCAAACAACATTCAAGTAAGTCAATATTCAAGTGTTGAAATAGTTAATCATAAACTAAAAGATATATCGAGCATACAGGCGTGGCTCGTTACCTCATCAGGCACATCCATGCGTCATACAGTTGCGAGAAAGAGATGAATGAGTAGATCAAAGTGACCTTTTCGAGCGCACAGAGAGTTTAGTGATGTATTCCGCAGATTGCATAAAGGCTAACATGTAAGCCATATATACACACATATATATATATATATATATGTATATAATACAACATACATACGATTGCTCATTAGCAAACACACACCGTTTAGTCCAGTTGTCAGTCTCGTTGATGTGTTTTCTTTTTAATTGCAAAAGATCGACGTAATCGAATCTTGAACAAACACATCAAAAATGCAAAAATTAGGACTATTCTGTTAAGCTTTTTCTTTTTATTGTTTCTCGATTTTTTTTCTCTCTTTCTTCTTCTTCCGTTCATACATTCACTCAGATTATCATATAAACAAGAATGTTACATCGTTTATGAATAACTAATCTTCAACTCTCACCCAATTAAATTCATCTCGTCTTACTGTCTCGCAAGCCCAAGGGTGAAAGACCAAGTTTCTTCTCCTATTTCGTCTAATGACTAACTTGCGTGTTCTTATAAATTTTCGTTGTTATTTTTCGAAATCAACTGTCTCATATAGATATATGCATGAATGCATTTAAGACAGAATAAATGTATAGATAGATATACATACATATACATACACTTGACTGTCAAGCAAGCATATCATCATAAGAATGATGGACGAGTTGAAATTAGTGATGTGTACGGATCGATATTGTTTGATCATTGTCGGTTTCGCCTCCTTTCTCATTTCGTCGTTTTGTTCAATTCAACTTTTTTGTATTTTTTGTGATATTGACTTTCTCTGTAGTCTAAATGGGCTCTCTTAAATAAACACTATGCATAGTATACGATTCAATTGAGACACTCGAGGGCGATATGTGACACACACATATATCTACATTTAATAATAAAAACGGGAAAAGAAGCTTTCTCTCGTTTTTGCATTTATTCAAGTTCAATTTTCTCGCTTGAATAATTGCGAGATAGATATACATATGATCATGGTAAATTATTGAAAAAAAAATAAGATGTTCATCTTGACATACAATCATGTGATACAAATTGAAAATTGAAACAAATGATTTTCTTTTTCAATTTGCTTCGTTTTCTTCTCTCGCTAATCCCTCGAACATTTGCCGGTGTTACTCTCACCTCCGGTCTTATACTCGTATTGTCTATGCGCGCGTTCACAATTGTTCACACAAGTGACACACACACAGACACATATTTATATATCAACGCTTTGATCATTCATCGTTTTCTCTTTGTGATTAGTTTGCCTACCGCCTCAGCTCTCGAAGCGATCAGTCATAAGCATACCCAAAAATTACGTGCATCAATGAACAGAACATGATAAGCCGTCTCGGCAATGATCACAAACAACATTAAAAAAAAAAGATCGAAAGTCGTTTTGAATCAAACAGAAAGAGAAAAAAACGAAGAATCAAATTACAAATCTACACGTCAACAAAACTGAAAAATAGAGTGCAAATATGCACACATAAATCATATTTTTCTGACCTGAAAAACAGATAAGAAAAACACACCCCATGTATAAGTTCATCTTTTCTCAATTAAGATTTAGCTTTTCTTTTGTCAAGTAGACGAAAGAACAGATCTACACATATACATGATAATTGACTATTGAACTGATGATGTATTACGTGAGATTCATCTCCCATCGATATGATAATGAATATCGAAGAAAAGAGAGAGAGAGACAAACGATTGAGCAAGTGCACAAATGTTCTTTTCTTCTCTCCTTACTCGCTTTTCTTCTTCTTCTTTGCTAACTGCTGTCGACAAAGAGAAATTGAGAGACGATAGAAAGGATAATTGGACCGTTTCTTTTTCTCGTGTAAAAGAGAACGAGAGAACGAAAGAGAGAGAGAGAGAAGAGAAACAGAGAGAACGGTCAGTTGAACAGAGCAAAGTATATGTGTATTCAGTTGATGCAGCGGCAGAGAGGCTATGTTCATCAACGACTTGTTTTCGGTATCAGTTCTTCTACTTATCTTCACAACTAGGCACCAAACATCTTCCTTACTCCTTCAACCATTTCATTGGAATCAAACAACATTCAGGTAAATATTCGAACTCTAAACGTTTAAACAGATGCGAAAAATAACTACTCGATTAATTAAAATATTTTCCTCTACATTAAACATCAGATGTCTTTTTGTATATATGATTGATAGAGACTATTTTAATAGAAAAACGACAATTCAAACATGTTGGAAGATTAATCGAAAACATTAAAATTCCAATGATTTCCTAATGTTGATTTGTCATGGAATTTCATTGATTGTTTTATTATTCCTACTCTGGAAGAGTCATTTCTAAGATTTGATTTAGTTGAATTGTTTATTTATTTAACTACTTAGATTTGTTACGAGAAAAGAAGAAGAAGCCATGCAATGAATTGATTCTATTGACTTGGTTTTGTTTTTCGTCATAAATGATCAATCGTGCAACTGTTCGAAATTTGTCGAGTCAATCGATTCATTTATTCATTCATTTCTTCTTCTTATTCTATCTATGTATGCTATTCACCATTCGTCACTTAATTGTATCGCACAGTACGCGCCTGTCGATCTGTTTGTTTGTTTGGATGTAAAAAAAGACGAGCTAACGCCCGTGAAACAGACGCTTTGGATTAGTAATGAAAACATACAGGGGTGTTCATTGTATATGTACATGTTTGTTAGTGAATAACGTCATCTTTTTGTGTGTGTTGAGTTTGCTCTTCGTTTTTCTTCAAGGACGATCAGATAACCGATGATAGATGATGATTGTCTCAAGAGACTGAAATCGAACTTGTTCATTTCTTTCCTGCCGAGATCTGAGAAGCTGAATTTTCGTCAAGGTTATAATCATAAAGAAGAAACATGCTGTAAGTTTAAGATAGCTTTGAAGTTAAATGAGAAATTCTTATCGAAATGAATTATTATTACATTCGAAATCATTTTGTATAGTTCGACAAAAGAGAAACAAATTGTATAATATTATAAAAACATAATTTGAAATCTTTTTTTTCTTCTTTCTCAATTGATTTATCAAATATAATTAAAGTTTATTATTACTTTTATAAGAGAGAGAGAGAAGTAGAACATGCCACCATAAATCGATTACATAATGTAAAAGAATAACATGGACATCCTTTTTTTAATGATCGAGAAGCAATTTAAAACAAAATATCATCTAGCTAAATCAAAGCCGAAATATACAACAACTAACTATTTCTTTCGATGGCATTATATGTCCTCTACTAAGTGTCCATCTGTCTGCATATATATGCGTATATACAAATGACTTTTTAGTATACACGTCTTCAGGCAATAGTAGCGGCTTTTTCTTCTTCTTTTTCTTCTAATGTGTTTATATTCGATTTTTTTCTAGTATACTATACGTGTCTGTTCATAGTACATTGAAACCCTTCCGGCATCATAATCGGTTGACCTTGTTTAGAATATTTTCTTTTTAATTAGATTTTCAATCCTAAATTTCGAGAATAAAAGCACAAATGCTTGCAGACAAACAAAACAATAAAGACCATTTTTCCATTTTATTTAGACCTTATCAAGACGGTTCATTGGTTATTGAAGTACATTTAGGCGATGTAATGGATCTAATATGTCCATTTTACGATGAACAACAATCGTATATGACAAGTGAATTAGAACAATATGATATTTATCGAGTATGTCTCAATATTCATCGACAAAAAAAAACCAAACAAACTGAATTTCTACTTTAGGTAACTGAAAATGAATATGAAAAATGCCAATTAAATCAAATGAATTTCGATCCCATGACACGACGTGTTATAACATGTAATAGTCCTTATGATGTCATGAAATATACTCTTAATTTTCGTGCGTATCTACCAATTCCAAATGGGTTTGAATTTCGTGCCAATAAAACCTACTATTTTCTCTCGACATCTTCAAGTCATTCGCAATGTAATAAATTACAAATTCGCGTACATGATTACAGTAAGTTTGTTTTCTTTTGTATTGGTTGTGGCTGATTGCGTCGTAAGATAGACACGTCGTGACGATGATGATTGTGTAAGAAGACCGATGAAGTGTAATCAAATCATGTTCGATTCGATACTTCTCGCTCGAGCGCATTCCTACACACTGATTACTTGAGAGAATGACCAGACAAATTCAATAGTATTCATGCGCATTCGTTAATTAGTAAATCATAATTATTTCGAGTTTTCTCGATTTTCCATTGTTGAGTTGAAAACGAACGAGATAAACGATTGATTGAAGTTGTTTTATTAGCCACGCCTTACTTTGCTTTGCGAGGATCATATGGATCAGTGGAATGTCGGCAACGGTGATTGCATTAGATTAGACAAGAGAGAGAAAAAATAGTCGTCTCGTGAGTTGTCGGCTTCTTTTGAATGTAAGATATTTTTTTGTTGATGTTCTACGCATGACTTCGACATCAAATAACAAAAAGAGAATCCGTTTTTTTTATTATCTCTTCGTTTGATTTTTAGATCGTGCGATTGTTCCGACAAGTACGAAATCATCATTGAATCATCCCGAACGTAAACTCGTGTCGTTTCCTCATTATACACATCGACACACGGATCGAATTGGAGGGCAACATCGAACATTTTCTCATATTATCAAAGCACAACGACACAGTGATCCATATTCGATTAAATGGATAACCGAAGGACCCAATTCAAACAATATCGGTGCTGGTCGGTTTGAAATTGAACATGTTTATTCTTGAATTATTTGTTTTTTGTTCTAGATAAATCACTTCGAACGACAGATTCAATGCGAACATCTGTTTCTTCGTCGAATGTACTTAGTCTTGCATTGAGTTCGTCATCGAGTGAACTTACAATATCATTAATGGGTCTTCTTCTATGTCTTGTACTTTCTTTGAGATAATATGAAAAGTTCAATTCAATTATTTTTTATCCCTTTTGTCTTCTATTCGAGATACCGGTGTTTATGGAAGATTTTTACTAAATTCAAATATTGCGTTTGTTGCTTTTCGTTTTTGGCTCTCTACTTTATCTTTTTTGTGTGTGTTGAACAAAAATATATGAAATAATAAATTAATCATCGAATTTCTTTGTGCTTTTTCTCTTTGATTCTCTTTTGTTCAGCTTTTTTTTTTTATAA
>Ga0209922_104371_pt1 | contig 10305 bp, 3 predicted proteins | sample ThiBiot_500_biof_FD_183946 | JGI IMG/M metagenome (GOLD analysis project Ga0209922, IMG submission 183946) | Wastewater bioreactor microbial communities from Cape Town, South Africa - Thiocy_expt_500_biof (SPAdes) | ecosystem: Engineered > Bioreactor > Thiocyanate-remediating > Anaerobic-Aerobic ...
GTCTTGTTTACTGACAAATGGTAATTCATGACCATAGAATAGTCCATGATCAGTCATGAATGTTGATACATATCGAAAGACAATTGAGATTCGATCTTCAGTTCGATTTTCTGCCTGCTTTGTAATTCCGTGTAGGTAATGCGTATTTGTTTTTTGATCGAGTAAAAATACTGAATTATGCATAAGATCAAATTTCATTTTTCGTGGTCCATCTTCTGTACTACGAGATTTTTTCATTAATTCCATTTGTCTCGTACATCCAAAGCTAACAACAGCAATTCTCGAATCCGGCATAAGATCTAACATAGAATCACTATGCATGCCCATGCTATCGTCTCCATCTCGATAGTAGATAATATGAGCTAAATTCCAAGTTTCACCTGTTCGTTGTTCAACAGCGTCCTTAATCTTTTCAATGGTCGGCGTCCACGGCATATAGTTTATTTTATTTTGAGGAACTAAAGCCAATTTACATCTATACCAAGGAGAATCACCTGCAGCATTTATTGAAGCTTGAAATGCCATCAAACGTGGCAGTGGTACGACGACTTTACCTCCCTCCTTGAATCCATAATATTGACCATATTCAATTTCATTTCCATCTGGTCTTAGAGCATTCAATGCTGCATTAGCTACATCTATTGGCAAAATATTTTCAATTAATTCAGTCATTTTATTTCCTTCCGTCGAATATAAATTGCTATTTCTCCGCTTGTTTTATATTCTTTTTTTTTCTACATATTGAATGTTGAAATCAATGGTGCAATTGCTCTCTATGATTGCACTAGACAAATTATTTTGCAGTACGACATGTCTTACATCATTCTTTTTTATTTCTATAACGACTTTCTAAATACACACCAGTGAAAATCACGTGTTTTTTTATACGTTCTTTAAAATCCTTACGTTTTAGTATACAACGAAGAAAACATTGTGATCCTTTCTTTGTATAGATAGATGAGTGCAAATTTCAACGATGAAATTCAATTACGACAGTATGTTCGAGACGAACAGGAAAAAATCCTATCAATACAATTGACTAATTCCATTATGAACGATGATTATATTCAAAAAACAATAAAAGTCGATCAGGTGGAATGTTTAGAGAATTTGACTCGAAATTTACAACAAGAAATGAATCGATATTCAATAAGTGAAGATCTTCGTAAAGAAATACTTAGTTATGCACAAACGAACGTTGTGAATAGATTTAAATCATGGGAAACATCATCGATGATCATTGCAGAGCGTAACAATATGAAATTCAAGATTTCTGATATTGAAACACAATTGAAACAATATTTACGTGAATCAAATCTCGATAAGAGTAGTGCATTTGAAAACATTTGGATAGATCATCTGTCTCGAATGAAAACCGTTTTTAACGCTGAAGAACAATGGAGAAAAATAATTCGATTGATCTTTGAACTTTATCAAAATTTTAATTGTGATCGATTATTAACATTTGAAAATGTAAATTATTATCTTTCGTTTCTCATCTCTCGAACATTCGTTGGATCGAACCTTTCTTTTTACGATAATTTAGTTCTTATTCGCAATGAATGCTTGTCGAGAGTATCGAATGAAACTCCTGTCGAACAACATTCAAATCATTTTGGATACAAAACATTCGATTCGAATGCATTCAAACATTTTCAATATATCGATGTTGAAAAACTGAATGATACATGGTCACAACTGATTCAATTGTCATCTTCAACCGAAACTAAATATTATGAGTTTTGTCAACGAATTTTTAGTGATTGGTCGTTATTTATAGATCCGTTTTTATATTTTGAATATTTGACACGACGTATCAATGAAATTTCATTTGAACATGCACTGATTCAAGAAGTAATTTGTGTTGTAAACACATTAATCAAAGATATTAATTTAGAACTTAGCGTTTTTCAATTAAAATTATCACAGACTTTGCAAAATAATTTACATGTGTGTGCTGTTATACTCATCAGTGCATTCTATTACAATGAACAAAAAGAATACTTCAATGAAATGATTCAATCTATCGAACAAAATCAACAACTATTCAACAACTACTTTATATTCATTAATACACCATCCGAATTTGATGATACGATCATGGCAACGAATTTCCGTACTGATTTTTGTAATAAATTACTCGAATCGTTTAACAAACAATGCAACGAAGCGATTGAAATGTTAATCAAACAAGAACAATCGAAATTTAGTCGAGATTATTTTATAAAAGAAATTAATGATACAATAAAAAATACTTCTGATGATTGGTTAATGCGTTATATTCTTCGACCGATGGATATTTTCAAAGAAAAAATCGATCAACAATGGTGTCAATTGGAACGAGACATAGACGATATATTTCGAAGATTTAAAGCGTTTCATGTTCATTTACTTCAAGAATTCTTTGACAATATCATATCATCAGACGACATTCGATCTAAAATGTTGAAAAATGAACAAGGAAATATGGCCACAATTTTCTATCAATATCTGTTAGAAAAATCGCCAAATCTAAGCAATGATTTAAAAGAAATATTCAGTTCGATGAAAAATCAATTTGAAATGTATGGTATTAATAATTTTACTACATTTCTCGATGCAATTCAAAAATCGAAACGAGAAACTGATACGCTTTTAACAGATTTAATGATGGTATCGATTAAAAAAACGCTTCTAACTGTACGAAATCGTTTATCCTATCAAGCTAGAGGTTGTACTGTCGAATGTCCATGTTGTCGACGTTTATGTGATTTTGATCATAATTCAAACAAAGCTTTTGCTATTGGACAAGGTGATAATAAACATTGCTGTCGATTTGGTCATCAAATTCAAGGTCTAGGCGATGTACACAACGCTCTTACTGGTAAAGCAATGACACTATGTTGTGAAAAATTGAACGATACTGATGAAATCAGTTATCGTACATTTAATATAAAGCAAAATTGGCTGGACGTGAAAAGTACTCATCTCGATTGGGATTTTACTGATTGTTATAAACTACAATCTCAATCTCAAGAAGAGATTTCTGTCTATATCTGGAATAGAATTGGTCAACAACTTTGCCAACATTATCAAAATGAACGAGAACATCCAAGCAATAAACTTGTTCCAAATAATTTTATTCTATTATGTGGTTATGTAGCACATTCAAGTCCAAAGAATGAATCGTTTCTTAGATCATTTCGACAATTACTGAAAATGCACAGTACCGATGAAAATCAATCTGCCACAAAATGTGCTAATCTATGGGATCATATGTCAGAAATATCCAATTCTTTACTTCGTATTCGCAATGAAAAATGCACAAATGATCGAGTAACAATTATTGCAAACAATTCGAATGCTACAGCAATAAATCAAAATCAAATAGATCAAATATTTTCTGATAACAATCAATGCACTGATTTTTCTGTTCTACTCAAAAATGCCAGGCAACAACTACAAGAAATTGAAAATGATCCCAAATCGAATACTTTACAACATACATTTGTATTCATCATCTCCGGAGATTTAGATACTTTTCCAGCAGGAGAACTTGCTGATTTATATGAAACCTATCAATCATTGATGAAAAATGTTTGGATCGTTACTTTACGAGACGAGAAATTCGATTATGCACAACGTCTCAGCAATATTGTGCACGGGACATTGTGTCCTATCGATCAATGGCAAGATTTATATGATGTATGTTCGAAAATTAGTGATACCTGTGATGGTCAAAATTTGAATCCATCGACACAAAGTGTCATGGAATCAACGAATTCAAGCAATAGTACATCATTTGTACCAATAACTACTTGTGAATACGATGATTATTCGCGTAAAATAATTCTTCCATCTGTTCCTGAAGAGTTAATCTATGATCAAATCTGTCGAGTGACATTTCCATTTAAACAAGACGATATTTTATTGAAAATTGCTGAAGAAATGTGTTCCTGTGAGCCCAATTTAGCTAACGATGATATACTTATTCCATTACCTTGCATTTCAAAACGATCAATTGATTTTTTACCAAAAATTCATATCACGTTGAATCTCCAACGAGATCAATTTAATCTAAAAGAATTCATCAGATATTTAGCACAAGATCTTGATGTAGATGAAAACGATTTATGTGTTTTAGAAGCTGAAGAAGGTTCAATCAAGTTAACAATTACAATGATGACAAGAGTATTATCTAATACAGCAAAAATGAACAATATTAACGAAATATTAATTGCAAAGAACTTGCCGACTACAAAGAATTTCTTAACGGTAAATATTCAACGACCAGGACCAACTCAGATCGATGTGGCATTGAAAAATTTCGAACGAATTGGAATCGATCGTCACCGACTTATACCAGAAACGATTGATCATAGTCTTCGTCTAAGTGATCTTATGACTGTTCTTGATCGACGTCAATCACAATTTGTTCGAGCAAAAAGTCAACAAATTAGCAATTGTTTGATGCACGCATTTCGAGATTGTCCATTTGAATTCGTTCTTGAACATGCTTTGCTTGTTTACAATGAAAAATTGACCAATCAATATAAAAGCAAATACGGTCGTCGTGATGACAATGAAAAAGTCTTATTTCATGGAACGGTCAAGGAACGGCTCGATGGAATATTTCGAAATAATTTTCAGTATAATATCAACGTGAAACGCATTGATATCGGCTGGTACGGAAAAGGAGTTTATTTTAGTAGTTCACCTAGAAAAGCATTAAATTATGCACGATCATGGAAACATGATTCAATCGTCTATATTATTTGTAGTATAGTTGCTGTGGGCAAATCATTAACAATCACGAATATGGATTATAGAGGTAGAGAAATGCATCCAGCATATGACAGTCATTATGTACGAACAAGTTGGGATAATGGTGAACCAATTGAAAATGCAGGACAATTGTATTATGAAGAATTTGTGATTAAAAATAGTGAGCGAATATTGCCGATGTACATCATCGGGATTCGATATTCAGAAAAATGTGTAATTTGGCGTGATTTAAGTATTAGCAACGAAGCAAATGATAGTATCTTAGTTGATCTACGATCTCGTTTAGACTTTAATATCTATCCATTAAAAACAACGGAACAAGCAGTAAATGTGTTACAATCGAAAATTTCTCAGGAGAACATGTTATGTGCAATCATAACAAATGGTGCCAATGAAGGACAAAAATTTATTATGGAATGTCGAAATCTTCGGCAAGATATTCCTATCGTTATTTATTGTAAAAGCAAAGCCTATCATCAACAGTGGGCTATGGCATTGAATGGTCCTCAAATACGAGTTACTAGCAATCCCGGAGAAGTTTTCGAGTTTATTAATAATGTATTAAATCAACACGAACATTGAACTTCTTTGTTTATAAGTGAATTTAAAAAAAAACGTAGTATTATCAACTGTTGCTCTCAGAAAATTTTCTTGTATCCGATAGTTTAATTAACCAGATTCGGCAAAATATTGAAGATTGTCAGAATTAGCAATAGCTTTGCTTGGGCTGTTTTTAGCTAATTTCTTCGTACTAGTTTGACCATATTCATGATCATCTGTACCAGCTACGACTTTGAAATGGGCTAACTCATGTATAATCGTGCCTCCAGTCGAATCATAACCAGTCGATGATGATCTCCAGAACATATTACAAAGATAAATATTGTAATGTTCAGAACCGTAAACATAAGCATATGTACTGTCACCAGCATCGGGACATGTACAATCGAATGTAATATATTGATTATTAAGTACGTATTTAATTTCAGCAAAATGATTTCTAACTGTAGTATGTCTGCTCTCTGTATAAGCACCAAACCAGGTGCTATAACGGCTTGTAACATAGGATAGATATATCAAATCATCAAGATGTTTATATGCATTATCAGCAAACGATCTAGCCGCAGTCATAGCATTACGAATGACTTGAACTTGAGAGGATGAACAACCGGTATAATAAAATGCACGTGATTGTAATTGATTACGATATTGTTTTGCATGTTCGATCAAACGATTTCGATGTCCTGCAGCAAATAGAGCAACAGGTTCTGATTGTAACATCACATTTGTATCGTCATTGGCCGATTTAAATAGACGTTTGAGAGCACTTTCTCTTTCTTCTGTATGTAACACATGATGTGCACTCATATTGTATTGTACAACATAATTGCCTGTTTGTGTCATGTTATATGCAGTTGACAATGGAACTACAGTGCTTAAACTTTGACCTGGGGCTAAAGAAACTAAATCTTCGGGTATTGGTGCACGTCGTTTAACCAATGGACCGACATATTTGACAGGTTTTCCATCAAGAGTAATATCAAATAATTTATCAGTGAGTTTATTTTGTGGCATGTACCATTTGTAGATGTACATCGTATCATTACCGGTATTGGTATATTTCAAAACGACGTTAACATCCTGTGTAGCAGCAACTCTTGTTCGTACTGGTGCTATATTGACACGTAAATCTTCAGCATTACCAGTCACTGCTATGATCAAAGAAGCAATACAGAATAAAATCGAACACTGTTGCATTTCTTAGTAATTCAATATTGCAAATTATAACGAACATATACAATTTGTTTTCACCTTTATATACCAAAAAAAAATATTGTTTTTTTTCAATTATATTTCTATACACACACCTGTGTATTCGCGGAAAAAAAATATAATCAATGTCATCAGACTCCTAAATCCTGTTAATCGAAAAAGGATTTCATTGCAAAATCTTTGTCATATATTTTATTTTCGTATTTTACTATTACATAAACTCAAAATCGATATTGATAAACAGTAACACCTTTCCAGCAGCCAGTTAATCGTGTGCCATTTGAATAGTGCCACGTATGAAATTCTTTTCTCATGACAAAGAAAAGATCAACCAATTCAGGATAGGTTTTTATCGCACTGACTTGAAACATGCGAACACTTGCATCACGAAGATAATTCAATGCATCCGTGGTCATATCAGATGGAACAGATCCTGTGTACACACTTGTGCTATTAGGAGAAGCTATTCGATACAATCAAACAAATGAATTAACGAATGAGGAAAAGTTTGTTTTTTTTTGTTACGAGGATTTTGACAAGGACATTGAACTCCTGGTCCCCAAGGTCCGTCATAATCTGGAGGGCATGGTTGACCGTTTACAAAATGTCTAGCCGATATATGACCGATGTAAACAGTTGAAATAAGAAGTAAGAGGTGATAATATGAAAATATTGGGCGCATTAATTGATGCCTTTGAAAAACAGAAATGAAAATATACTTGTGTTTTTTTTTCACATGAAAGTTTGCTCGCAAATATACGCAGATTATTTTTTTTATTATTCATTTAGCTCTCCGAAAAAATGTCGAGCAAATCTTCATCATTGATATCTGAATTTGATTTTTCTTTCGGTTGTTTCGTTCTTTTCGTCTTTTTTGCTTTCCATGGTACAACATATTGTAAAGTTTGTTGTCTCACGAGTAAATTTTCACTTTGTCGCATTTGTCGAAGAAGATCTCGGCATTGATCTCGATCGACACCCGATTGTTTGAAAACTTGTTTTTTCACAAATTCGAATGTCAATATTTCGTAATCTTTTTCATGAAAAAACCAACGTGCTAAATCGAATTTTTCATTGACATTTAATTTCTGAATAACTGGACAAGATGATTCATTGGAAAGATATTTCGATAAGTCAAATAGAACATTGTCGAAATAGTCTTGCGGTAGATTCGTTCGAAGTAATACAAAGATCGATTGAAGATCATCTCGAGTTTCAGCAATTTGAAATAATAATTTACTCAAAAGAGGAGCAAATGTCGGATCAAATTCAAGAATCGTCGATCCTAAACAACGAATTGATTGTTTCGCTGAATCATTCATTGCACGGATATGCGTAGTAAGAATATTCAAAATTCGATGAATTCGATGATAAACTGGCAAATCATGTTGATTATTAATTCCATTTTCTTTCGAATCGATTTCTGTTCGATATGATATCAACTGTTGAATAATTTCAACGATGATATTCTTCTCTGAATTTGCTTTTTTCGTAAAGGAAATTATCAGATTGAAAGCATCTTCCCACAAAGCTTTTGAATCTTTATCAAACCGAGTACAGACTTGTTTTGCTTTGTCAAGTAAAATTTTCGAATCACAATCTTGTGAAGAAATATATTTCCATGCCCATGATCGTGCTTCGATTGATGTTCGATGATCTAATACTTTCATTTGAATTCGATTGACAAATTCTTGAAAGATTTCCTTTGAACATTGATTCTTCTCCGAGAAAAGTGATTGAATTACTGGAAGATAATAATCCGTAGTTGCTTGTTCGAAAATATTCCAAATTAATTCTTTTTCTTCGTTTGTTTGAATTCTATCAAGAAAATAAATTAAAGTAAATACGAGACATGCACGAACATCTTGATGTGGTCGATTTTGCCAAAAAGGTTCAATGACTAATTTGATTAATTTCGATTCACATGTATATTCAGTTAATAATCGAAGAATTTCTTTATTCACTGTTATACCTAATCGTTGAAATTGTTCATCACGTATTAATTGAAGATAATACTCGAGAAAGACGGGATCTGGTATTTGACGTGAAATCTTTCTTAATGCATCACTAATATACTTCGCATTTGATGCGTTTAACTTTGTTTTTAAAAATTCAATATGTTTGAAAAATTCGATAGAAGATAAATCGAGAGTCGACGGTAAACAAAGTACGATATCATCAATCGATTGTGCATTCGCACCACGAGTACCTCGATAACTACTTGTATCAGGCACTCCTTGAATGGCAAAGATTGAATCTTTTTGTTTTTGTTGATACCATTCGAGTATGATCGGATATGCGTGTGTTAAACGACGAAGTATACGTAGAGATTTTAATTTATTTAAATTCGACACTTCTTTATCTTGAAGATAATCGTTGAGTATCATTTTGGCAATATGTTCTTGTTGTTTGCCAGTTAAATAACGAGAAGAATTATTGATGAGAATTTCTAAACATAATCCAGGAAATTTCTTATATTTTATTTCGGTTTCGAGATTTAAAACCAATCGATTATTATCATTTGTTGTTAATTGTTCGATTGTTAGACATTGATTATTTTCAAGTACTCGATCGAAAAATTCTCGATATTCTTTCGAATGTAGAACAATCGATTGAACAGTTTGATTGAAGAAGAAACTTCGATCGATATTATTGATCAAATGTTTGACACGTTCATGTTGAGTCGAACGATTTTTTAAAAAAATTGAAATAAGAAATGAATTTTTATCAATTTGAAAAGCTGTTTGTAATTTATTCGATGTCGGGAGATGATCGTAAAAGAACGAATGAAGAAATGAATCAATTGTTGGTAATAACCACGGTTTTTCAAATGAAAGAACAATCGAATCATTTAAATCGGTTAACATAGTTCTTGAAAGATATTTTGAAAATACATTTGAAACAAAGATTTCAGCGAGAAGGTGACGAGCTTTCGGACACCCTAAAGGTAATGATGAAATCTGAATACGAAGACATTCTTCGATTGAAAAACATTCTTGAAGAATTTCATAAGCAAATGATTGTATTTGTTTATTGTGATGATATTCGCCACGTTCTAATAATAACAAACCATAACTACTCACAGCTAAAATGACCGATGTCGATTGTTGAAAATGTCGAAATGCAAGACGAATTATATTGTGAATTGTTTGAACATTTTTCGGGACAATTTCTAAATGAAATCGATTGTTCAATTGACTTAAACTATCAATAAATCGTTGAATAACAAAAAATCGTTCGTTCGTAAAACGTTTTTCAATCCATTGAAGAACACGACTCATAACTTGCTCGTCATCAGTTGCAAATGCACATTGGAGCAGAAGAACAGCATGATCTTCCCGATTCACATTTGCTCGTGAAAATAAACTAATAAATTCATTGAACACCTCATCTGTCATATACTGATAACGTAATAGTGATAGACGAGTTTTCATCGGTATGTTTTTCTTTGCTTCCTGTTCTGAAATCAAGTTAACCGATAACGGACTTGTGATTTCTGCATATTCACTGAATATCTCAAGTGTTTGTTCATTTCCTTCTTGAATTAATTTTTCAAAGAATAATTCCCTTCCAATATATTGATTAATAACAATATCTATAACCCATTTGCGTTGCTTGCGAATACTCGATAGACCAACAAGCCGATTTTTTGAGCGTAACATGAATCGAAAAATATCCATCGTATGGTTCGTTGACCATTTACATGTATCATATAAAGCAGAAAATAATCGAACATAATTTTGAAGAGAAAATGAACGAGGAAATTCA
>Ga0209922_104374_pt1 | contig 10299 bp, 11 predicted proteins | sample ThiBiot_500_biof_FD_183946 | JGI IMG/M metagenome (GOLD analysis project Ga0209922, IMG submission 183946) | Wastewater bioreactor microbial communities from Cape Town, South Africa - Thiocy_expt_500_biof (SPAdes) | ecosystem: Engineered > Bioreactor > Thiocyanate-remediating > Anaerobic-Aerobic ...
AATTGGCCACTGTGGCTCATAACGATAGGTTCCTGTAGTGAGACTCGTTCGAATAAATAATGTGATATCTGGTTCATTCAATATATCACTACTGTTTTCACTTTCATCTTTCAGCCAATGATTAAACCATCGAACCATCTCAGCTTTACCATCGAAACCAGGACCTGGATTACGATTAGAATATTCAGGCATTGCATGAACAAATGGGCCAACAACGACTTTGATCTTGGGTGATACATGACTTGCACGTTCATATATATTAATTGCAAAATCTTTGTATCTACGTATAATGTATTATCAAGTAAAACTTCATTTTGATCTATAAACTTACGCATCATAAAGTCCTGCAAGTAAATAAACGGGTATAGTCAGATTATCATAAGCATATTTTATCGAATTTTTTCTCCAAAACGAATCGTCTAATTGATGCTCAAGATAAATATCAATCCACGGCCGTCTTGTAAATCGCTGTTCTAACCATTTTTCATCCATTATATAGTTAGGACTCGCTGGTAATGCATTTTCATGATCGACTGATAGTATATATTCATCTTGATGAAGTATACCATCGCCGTAATGAACATCATTATTGTACAAATCTTCTGAACCATGTGCAACGAAAATAGCTCCCAGAGCGGGTGGTCGTCGTAAAGTAGCCATCATTAGAGAGTTGAATGCTGACCAACTTAAACCGTACATGCCTACACGACCATTTGAACGAGAATGTTCGGCAAGCTGTTCGATTACATGTTCACAATCGTCTAATTCTTGTGATGTGTACTCATATTCAATAAGAATACCTTCAGAAGAGCCTGTACCACGAATATCGACTTTAGCCACAATGAAACCTCGCCTTGCTAGATACTGAATATTCGGTTGATTGAAATTGTAGAAACTATCGTCTTTCCTATACGGTTTATATTCGAGAAGAACAGGAAATTTTTCGTCACTATATGTTGGTATAGGTATAGTAAGGGTAGCCGAAAGGCGAATACCATCAGGCATCAAAAGCCATACATTTTCTGTTGTAAATGCATACATATGTGAGACTGCATCTATCAATTGCTGCACTTGAAGATAAAAAAACAATGTAAAAAAAACAAAACGAATATTGGATTTCATCGATGCGTCGATGGAAGAATAGACAATAGTTTTGTTTTTTTCTCTTTCTCTCGTCATTATACGTATAAGCACAATGATATTTTTCTTTTAAGGTTATGTGATTGAGGATTATAGAGGACAAATATCATAGATATTTTAACTTGTGATTTTTTTCTAAAACATGTTAAAAAACAAAAAAAAATCATGTAACCGATCGAATGTCAATGGAAACTGTTCCGTATATGTATTGAAAATATACTTGTTTGAGTAACGAAATTTAATAATAAATAACTGTTCAATCGATGTTGAAAAACCATCATATAATACAATTCTTAAACAAATTCGAGCGAATGCGAAAGATTATATCATAGCATATAATCAATGTCATAATATCATAAATGCCTGTGCCAATATTGGGATCACAGATAACAACGGTAGCTCCTAGAGTATTGTCTCATTCTACCATTAAGTATTCTATTGCTTTTTCTCACACATTGCGCCTAGACTCTTAAGACTAAGTTCCATTTTTTTTCATTCTATTACATATATTATAGTTATAATTGGTATTTTATTGTGGTATTTTAGAAATTTTGTCTATGTAGTTTTTTTTAGTTTTCTTTTTTACTATTTAATTAAACACATATTTTCTAAACAATAGGATTATATGAGCTTTAGTTCTATTTTCAATATTTCATCTGGAAACCGTGCTTACATGCTTTGTAGTTTTATTTTTAAATTATATTCTTTTCTTGGAAAAACTCTATAATATATTGCAGAAAGATTAAATTTTGTTGAAATTTTTTAGACTAGTGAGCTCTGCTTCTTGAATATTTTTATGTAATTAGCATTTTTCTATATTCTTATTCTTCGTAAATGTTTTTGTTCAATATATTTTACATTTTCAATCTTTTTTGTGTTTGAATTTACATATTTTTGTTTAAATGTAACTATCAATGGAAAAAAATCGAAACTTTATGAAGAGTTATGATGTGGAATTTTGGAACATTACGGTTAAAACAACAACAACCATACTTTTTTGTCATATGAATACTATCAAAATAATTAAGAACAATTTCAATCCTATACTTAATTGTTAGAAAAATATTCGTGCATGCATATGCCTTCACTCAAATTATATTCAATTTATCTAACAATTTCTTAGATATTACTGAAGATGATATGATCAAATAATGATATTATTTTTCGATCGACATTCTGATTACTAATTGTGAACTCTTTGCATCTGTTTCAAAGCATATATTATTTATTTTGTGCTATATACAGATTCTTCTGATAATCGAAATTGACGCCAATATCATGTACAAGTTGAGTCAGTATTCGAGTAACTAATAATGGTTTTTGTATTAATGACCATTTTTTGGCAACTATATAAAGGATTTCTGTTGTTCAAATTCAATTATCAATCGTTTTTTCTGAATATATCCTGATTGAAACATCAAGAAAGTTTTATTTAAATAACATTATAATGCTCTCGCTTTTATGTGCTGTACGCATGGCTTTTGTCTTCTCGATTATTCATTTTATGTTCTTTGATATTGTTTCTTTTTTCCTTCTCTTTGATGAACAAATATATGGGTGTGTTTTGTAAAAGAACAACATAATTCTTAGGACGACAAAATGAATAAATAAATAAAGGCGTAGTTCCATCATTGCATACATATCTCTTTCATCAAAAATCATCATTATAAATTATCACATAATTTCTGTAGAAAGTTTATTAAAAGTAAAATAACAAGTAACGCTCATATTGAGATTCGCTCAACTCTTTCTCGTAGAAATCATATATCTCAAGAATAATTTTTCGTCACATTTCTCGAACCGAAACATCTGATGTACTAGTTAACTAATAACGTTTATTGAGCGTCGATTTCCATAATCCTTGACTGAATATATGATTATAAGGATTTACCAACAATAAAGATGTTCTATTGGCCTTTAATACTAGATCTAAACTCAGATTTGGACTCCCTGACCTCGATTACTCATGGTCCAATCAAGTTTCTATGCTCCTTTGGGGACTAGCAAAGAGAGTTCATATTACACTCGTGCGTTGTTAGATGACGAACGATTAGGTAAAAGATTAATTCAAAAACACTAGATATTTATGAATGTAGAGGCGAAACTCAACGTTATGGGCTCAATTGGACTCCCAAATAGCGTACAAGGGTTAGCTCATAGGCATATGATGATAATTAAGATCCATGTGTCTTAGTAAGCCAAGTATTTTTTCATCAAGCCACTTTTTATAGGGCATTGCTCGAAGCCAATTAGCAGGTAACGATTGATAGCCATATCTCACTCCATACATTGTACCACAAACAGCTCCATTAGTATCTGCATCGCCTCCATGTCGAATCAAATCATTGAGTGTTTCTGAAAAAGAACGTGTCGATCGTAATCCATAGAAACCGGATGCTAAACACTTATAAGTATAGCCAATGGTTCGTTGATCATCGAGACGAAGATCATCGAGTGTTCGTTCTTGATTGGTATACCATAACAATTCCTCTCGATAGTCACGAGAAAGATGATCACCTAATGTCTCTAATGTTTCTTCTTGAACACGATTGATCAGTGATTCAATATCGTCGATAACAGATGATTGCAATAGATAAGCAACAGCCAGACAGATTGCTATGCATGAAGCGACACATCGTGGATCGAAATGAGTCGTTTGACAAATCCATATGGCTGTTGATTTCACCTAAATATATTCGAAGAGAAGAAAGGATTCAAAATAAAATGATGTTCACTTTCACACCTTTTCAATGTTGTCATAGTGCACGATACCTGATGCTGAACATCGCATAACAGCTCCATTAGGTGCTGCTTGTCGATTACCTGTTTCCCACACCGAACGGCTTGTTTCTATGGGATTCTGCAGATATTTTGGCGCACAAATTACCTGTACAGATAAAGAATTATTTTACTGTCAAAATTCCAAGTGTTTACATGTGCTACATTGATTCCTAGTCCAAGTCCTCCAAAATCGTCCAATTCTGGAAAGCCTTGTCGAACCCAACGAGATAATTTCCGTGCAAATGTAACCGCATCACCATTTTCTTCGATCAATGTTTCCATAACCAAAACCCATTGATCAGTGTCATCTGTCCAATCACCTCGTTTCCATCGGCGTGCATGAGGTGTTTGTATGTAATCTGGAAAAGGAATCAGTTGCATTGAATCCGGATATGTATGTTCGACTTGAACGCGTGTTTGAAATTCGGTAGACAGACCATACGCATCGCCAAGAGCTTGTCCGTATGCACAGCCAAGGAGCCGATTGACAAAGTCTTTTCGTTTGACATTAGTCAGAATGGAATTCAACAGATCCTCTTCATTTGTAGTTGCCATCGTTGAATTATAATCTAGAACTACGAACAGAAAAAGAAGAGCTGTGAAGATATATTTTAGTGTTAGTTAGGCTCCTATATCGAAATTGTCTTTAGTTTGACCAATTAGTCGAAGTTTTGCTTTGATTGGTGGCGAAAGATTGCAATATTCCATCCAGAATTTGTTCAATGATCGATTCGATTCGAGCATATGAGAAAGCGAATCGAAACTTGAATCAGTCACCGATTTGTTCAAACGAAGATCGAGCCATTCAAGACTTTGATTGTGATTGGCTAACACATCAGTCAGTGCTTTCACTCCTTGATCATCGATCTCATTATGAAACAACCAAAGACGAACGATCGTTGAATTACTTTTCAGCATTTCTGCTAAATGTTGCGCACCTACATAGGAAATTCTATTCTGTCCTAAGCCTAGACTTCGAAGAAACGAATTGTTCATTAATGCACGCGACAAAGATTCGACACCCAAATCAGACACTTGATTATTCCAAAGATTGAGTTCTTCTAATGTTGTATTCTTCCATAGAGCCTTAGCAATCGTTGTAGCACCTTCTGCTGTGATACAATTATCATTTAATAACAATACTCGGCATTGTTTTTCGATGATCGCTTGTTGAACTACAATATCCATATCACGATCTATTAATTGCCGAAAAGATAAATCGATTTTCGAGCCAGATTCACATTTGTCAATGTCACTTTCGAGTTCTAGATTTCGATAGTTTTCATTCGCCATCGGGTGATGTGGTGAAATTTTAAAATGTTACTTGTGCAAATATCAACTATCTTGAAAATGACGATGACTGAGTCATGTTCGGAAGAGCAAAATGTTTTTTCGTTTTTTTTTTACCCACACTGGGAAGAGCGAGTCAAAATCTATCTAAAAATAATAGAGAAAAGTTTAATGTATTTTTCAAATCTACTGGATGATCATAACCGCTTCCTAGATCACTTTTCTATTGAAACGGATTCGCGCCTGTTTTTTATATTTTATCTATATGCATGATTCGATGAAATCTGGACAAAGCTAGGGGTGCATGCATTGACGTATACATTTTTTTCTTCTGATCAAATCATGTCGTCACAAAAAAAAACTTTGTTTCTGTTTACTTTATTACGAAATGGGATTTTGTTCCACTTCTATGACGCATGTTTTTTCCCACTTAAAAACACGCTAAAAAATGTTTGAGAAAAAAAATTAAAAAATCGATTCTTGAATCTTCTAGAAGAATTGCAAACAAGAGGGTGGTTATAATATTATACTTGTTCGCCTATGTAAAAGACTATATGAAATTGGTTTTGTTAATTGATGAAAGACGTCAATTTTCAAATAAAATTGAACTACTCAGCAACATTAGTTGTTGTTAATAAATAAATTCATAGCTATGTTCTTTGAAGACATATATGAAGCGTAAATATACTCGAAGAGAATTTTTATTTTTTCCTGGAAAAGTATGTTGAGCGGTTGTATTAAATATTTGAAAACAGCAAATATCTATATAAAGAAAGATGATGATACAATTGAAATACAAGAAAATCAATTGTTTGCTACGAGACTTTTCAGTATATTTTTTCTGATGAGTTTAATTGGTTTAGTTGGTTATGCAGGTTTAACTTTAAGATTATCAAATGTTCAAGTAAAGAATCCATCTCAATCAACATTTGAAAAACTCTATGCTGATTATTCGAAAACATTAAGTTGTTCTTGCTCACAAACATCAATTCAAATTAATAAATTCATTAACTTTAATATTTCGTATCATCAAGTAAATAAATATTCGTTTTCTCTTCACATAAAATTTGATTTAGATTTGCACGAGTATCTTCGTAACCGATGAGTTTATTTCATCAATATCAAATCCAATACCAAATATATACTATTCTCTCGACATACGTCGAGTGATTTCATCACAATTACAATTAATTGCATCACAATGTCGTTCATCTCAAATCATGGTTACCGAAACATTAAATGTTCTCTTATCGAATCGAATATTTGTTCCAAAAATGATTAGTAGAGATGCAATCAATTCACAAATTAATATTCTTGTTGATGAAACTATACAATCGGTTATTTCTAATCAAAAACAAATTCGAGAATATTTTCAAATCTTTCTTCATGCAAGTATACTCTTTAATTCATTGGGTGGTAATTTTTTCTATATGAATATTAACAATCAACAGCAAGGATTTTATACTGCTAAGTAAATTTATTTTGATTACAAAAAAAACTATCTATTTTTTTAATATACGTATATGTAGATATTTTAATAATTGGGCATATTCACCAGATTTGAATAATGTTACCGAGTTTGACGTATGTTATTGTACTGACGATTCAACTTGTGTATATCCATCAGGAATATATCAAAATTTAACTGGATATGATTCATATGCGCATGGTGGTATAGTGAATCCATCAATTATATCTTCAAAACGAATACGAGGTCTATATGCTGGATGTATGCCTTACGGATCTATTTTACAGTCAACACTTGAATGTTTTTATGATGATTATTGTTTATCACAATTATTTATCAATATTGAAAATATTCAACCGTTAAATCACGATATAAACAGTGTTTATTCAAATAATACGACAATCGATCTTCTTATTCAACAATTATTCATTGAAACTATTTCAATTACAAACGAATTCGAACTATTTTATTCCGAATGTAAACCAAATAAATGTCTTTATTCTTATAGTTCAAAAGGCGATGCTACATTTGTTATATTGACGATCTTATCATTAATGGGCGGTCTTTTTGTAGCATTACAAATGATTTCAATGTTTATTGTTAATCTTTATCAAGCAATAAGAAAAAAATGTTCTCACAGATCATCATACAACAGAATAAATAATTTAAATGCTTTGTCAAAAAAATTGAATTCAACCAATATCAAAAAAATTTACAATACAATTCTCGAGACAAGTAAGAATTTTAATTTATTTGAAGAAGCACATCTTGATGAATATAAACGACAAAATGGAATTCTATCAACTCGAATCTTTATTTTATTGATGATAATTGGTTGTACAATTATTGCACTATATACATCGATTATTCCATATAACCTTACTTATACCGTAAGACAAATATATCCATTTTATTTTTGATCAATTGAGTAAATAATTTAGATCGACTCACCATCAATCGATACATATCGTCAATTTGTTGATAAATATCCAAGTTTAACATGTCAATGTCAACAAACTATTAGTAATTATTCCGTGTTTATTTCGTTTTCACCCAGATTTCATCAATTTTGTTACACTATATGGCCGTCAATTGTTAAGGGTGTTCATTATACTTCGATCACTAAATTATATATTATAACTGGATATGTTGCGTCTTTCGCGTCTGAAATTCCATACTATGCAGCACGTGTATTTTGTGAAGTTGGTATACGTGTAACTACTGAATCAATAACAGCATATCTAACAAAAACATATCTAAGTACATATTTAACACATGAAGATGAGTTTGTTTCAAGTATAAATATATCAATAAAAAATTTTGAAACTTCACTAGCTACAACGATGGCACCCATTTTACAATTAGCACAAGGTATAATACAAGGAAATCAACTATTATCAGGTGGTTTTACTAATGCACAACTTGTTTATAATAATTCATTGATCAATGATGAAGATAAAATACAAATGCGATGGATCAATCCAATGAATGAATCATGCAATTGTGCATTATCATCAGATTTATGTACAATATCACTTGTTAAGTATTGTAATTATACGTTTACCTATAAATCTACAGATACATGTGGTATGCCCAATAACAAGATTTATATGAGTTGCTATTCGCTCGGTACAGTGTTGGCGTATCAACTAGAATGTTTTTATGATGAAGAATGCATTCGTCAACTGTATGTTAATATACTTTTATCGAATATTTAATGGATATATTTTGAATTTTTTTAGTCTTAGTAATATAAAGTTTTTGAAAAATGTAGATCTTAGTTCATTTCCTGTATCGAAGTTTACGATGAACCCAAATGTAACATCACGATTTCCTATTAATTCAAGTATTTTGACAATAATGAATGCACTTGGAATTGAAGAATGGAATGAACAGATTAATTATGATTCATATTATAAAAATTGTAATCCAGTCAAATGTTTTTATACAATAACAAAAAATCTCTATATTTCAACTATTATTACAACTATTACTGGTCTTTTCGGTGGTTTATCTGTTGTTCTTAAAATTCTAATTCCATTAATGATTCAATTGGTTAGATGGTTTCTAAACAAGCAAAGAGAAACAATCATGGCAGCTTATCAAGGTAAGTTACAACTACATATCTATGAGAAGTAAATGTTAAGGCATAATTATATTAGATCGTTGGTATCGTCGTTTAATTAAAAGAATTCGTGAAATGAATTTTTTCCAGAATGTTGAAACAAATGAAAATATTAACAATCGTCGTAATCAAATTGTTGCAACTCGTTTGTATATTATTTTCTGGACAATCAGTCTTACAATTGTTTGCGTCTACAATGGTTTAAATGGAGCGAAGTCAAATTTTGAAATTAAGAATTCATCAATTCATATTATTCAACAATATCAATCACAAAATCTCGATGAATTTACTTGTCCTTGTTCAAAAATCACCATGCCATATCAAACATTTACATCATTAGATTTTAATTTACATCAAGTAAAACAAAAATTTTCTTTTGATTTTGTTCTTTTTCTTTTAAATTTTCAATAGATTTGTTCAAGTAGTTTTATCTCTGATGCATGGTTAGAAGCTTTGTTTCAGTCGAGCATGGGAAATTCAGTACATATAGGTGTACTTGCATCACATTTTACATTACTGAGATCATTCTGTCAGGCTGCTAATACAATACTATCCGATTCCATAAATAACTTTAATTTAATGGAATTTATTAGCATTAATTTATTAACAGAAAAACAACTTATTCAACAAACAGAATCTTTTATAGAAGATTTTCAAAATAAAACAATTCATACATTTAAAAGTAGTCTTTATTTTATTATTGATATTATATTAGGAAATCAATTAATGTCTATCTATGGAACGAATTGGTATTTCATTCCTGATCCAAATGGATCAAATGCTTTGTATACAAAATCAAGATCATACAGTAAAATTTCAATTTCGATTTTCGTTGTCTCTATTCACTCTGTTTGATTTAGATAATTGTTCATGTGGAACACCACAATCATTAACTTGTAATGACTCACTTATCATTAAAAATCATACAATCATATCTGGAATGCATATTGGCTGTTTGCCAATCACTTCATTACGTTTGTCGACACTCGAATGTTTTTATAATCAAACATGTTTAAATGAAATTAAGGAAACATTAAATCTACAAAATATGTCACTTCATTGTCTCGATCCATTTGCATCGAGTCAATATTTAATAAACACAACATTGAATTACATTATTGATCGGTTCATGTTAGAAAAATGGACAAATCAAATTAATTATACTCAATATTTTGATACATGTAACTTGGAAAAATGTACTTATTCAACTATGGATGCAAAGAATCCATTAGCCATTTGTACAAATCTTCTTGGTTTATGTAAGAAGAATATTTTCTAAAATTTCTTCTTTTTTCTTTTTTTTATAAAAATGCATTTGTATTTTTAAATAGACGGTGGCTTAACTGTTTCGCTCCGATTTCTTGCTCCTCTTGTGGTTCAAATCGGCGTATATTTTCGAACTGCACACAGACGCACTCGACAAATTACACCAGAACGCTTTTAATACGCCAAGAATTTTTTGAACATAATACAGATCATGAAAAGAAATTTCAAT
>Ga0209922_104375_pt1 | contig 10298 bp, 9 predicted proteins | sample ThiBiot_500_biof_FD_183946 | JGI IMG/M metagenome (GOLD analysis project Ga0209922, IMG submission 183946) | Wastewater bioreactor microbial communities from Cape Town, South Africa - Thiocy_expt_500_biof (SPAdes) | ecosystem: Engineered > Bioreactor > Thiocyanate-remediating > Anaerobic-Aerobic ...
GCACGAGAAGCTGCTTCGACAAGAGGCTCACTTCCTTCCTCCACTGACGTTCTTGCCGTCGTAGTGAAGGGCGACGTGGCCGCCGACGATCCAGACGTCGTCCGGCCCGCTGCCCCATATCCCCGTGAGGAGTGGCTTCTTCTTTCCGGCAGGGAACGCCGCTCGCTGCGGCGTCCACTCGTTGCCGTCGTAGTGGAGAATCGTCCCGTTCTCTCCCGCCACCCAGATGTTCGTCGCGCTCGTTCCCCAGATCGCATGGAGCGACTCGTTCGTCACCGGCGGGACCATCTCCCATTCCGTCTGTCCAGCGCGGAGCCGGCGCATCGTGCCTTGATCGCCGACCGCCCAGATGTCATCTGCGCTGCTTCCCCAGATCGCGTGGAGATTGACGAGCGAGTAGACCTCGCTCTGCGTCCACTCGAAGCCACCGTCCGCCAGACGCCGGCCGTTCTGTACGAACGCGCGCTGCCAGTCGTTCCCATATCGGTTGTCGCCGATGAGCCAGAGATTGTCCGGCGTCCCGTAGTAGCCGAAGATCCAGGCCGTCCCCTCGTGAAACTCCCACTTTGGCTCGCCGACGGTCGATGTCGTGAGCTGATTCCCGGTGAGGAGATAGTTTTGGCCGTCGATCACGGCCTCGTATTGGTACGCGCGCGCACCGACCCGGACCCTGTCGGGCCCGTCGCCCCAAAGCGCCTTGACGGGCAGCTCGTAGCGGAGAGGAGCCGGCTGATGCACCCAGCCCGAGCCCGTCTTGCGGTAGATCGTGGAGGTCGTGCTCGCGATCCAGACGTCATTCGGACCGCGGCCCCAGATGCTGAGGAATGTATTCTTGACCTCGAGCGGATTCGGCAGCGCCGGGGGAACCGGCGTGCGCGTCCAATTGGCGCCGTCCCAATGAATCACGGTCGCGCCGGCCCCGACGGCCCAGACGTCGTTCGGCGAGGCGCCCCAGACCTTCGTCAACGAATAGAGGCTCTCGACGTTCGTCTGCGTCGGGCACCACGGGACCTCGCTGCACGGGATGACCTCGTCGACGCAGTTCGGATCACCGGCATCGCAGGTCCCGGGAAGAGAGGCGTCGCTCTGCGGGGCCGGCAGAGGATTCGACGTCGGAGGAGGACCCTCTCCGTTTTCCGTGCCGGCGCAGCTCGCGAGCACGAACGGAACGAGGAACGTGGCGAGCGCCCCCGTCGACAGGCCGAGAACAACGCGCGCGCGATTCATTTCGCCCCCGGATAGTCACAGTCGACCATCAAGCACTTACCGTCGATGCATGGCTGCCCCGCGCCGACGTCACAACGCGTCCCGCAGGCGCCGCAGTGGTCCGGATTCATGCGAAGGTCGACTTCGCAGCCATCGGAAGGGTCGCCGTTGCAGTCGGCCCAGCCGTCGGCGCACTCGGAACCGCATACGCCCTTCGTGCACGTTCGCTTGCCGTGTGGTCCCGGACTCGGACATGAGATGCCGCACGCGCCACACGCATCGACGTCGTTCAAGAGATCGACGCATTCGTCCTCGCACAGCACCTTCTTGTCTTTCACGCAGGGAATACCGCAGTACGACTCGTCCCCCTCCGTGATGCACACCTCGTCCTTTCCGCACTTCTTCCCGCAGGCACCGCAATTCTCCGGTCCGGCGGGGGCCTCGCAACCATCGGAGGCACACCCGAGCGTCGAGATGTCATCGTTGCAGTCGATCCACCCCTCGTTGCAGCGAAGATTACCGCACGCGCCCTCACGACAATGGTAGGAGGTGTTGGGGGGCGGGGTGGCGCATTGGCCTGGAGCGGCGTTCGCGGAGCAGGCGTGATTGCAACTGCCGCAATGGTAGTCGTTGTTCTTCGGGTCGACGCACCCGCCGTTGCACTCGAGCCACCCTGGAGGGCATCCGCACTTGCCGCCGATGCACGAGACGCCGTCCGGGCAGGCGTTCCCGCAGCTGCCACAGTTCGCGTTGTCGTGGAGCACGTCGATCTCGCAGCCGTCCGCGATCTTGCCGTTGCAGTTGCGCCAGTCGTTCGGCTCGAAGGGCACCACCGGCGAGTAGCACTGGAGCTCGCAGCCGCCGTCCACGCAGCGCGAGGTCATGTGGAGCGGGATGTAGTCGCCACACTTGTTCCCGCACGCGCCGCAGTTGTCGCGGTCACTCATGAGATCGGTCCCGCACTTGTAGGTCGCGGCGCCGACCGGGCCCGAGAGACAGGTGCCCAAGCCTTCAGGGCACACGGTGCCGACGCATGCGAGCGGAGCGCTCGGGAGGCTCCCGCTGTCTCCGCCGTCGGGAGTGGGAGTGAAGCTCGGCGGCCCGCCCGTATCGGTGGCCACGAGCGCGTCGGACTGCGCGCAACTCGCGAGGCCGAAGACGACGATGAGGCCGACGGCGGCGATGGCCGTCATCGGTTGGAGGTCGGGTCGACGCATGAGGAGCGCACCTCGGGCACGAGAGAGGATTTCGGATACATCGCGAGGAACCGCGCCGAGTGCGCGCAGGCCTCGGCGTGACGCCCGAGCGCGGCGAGCGCGAGCACGCGCTGCGCGGCGAACTCGGGGACGAGCACCCCCTTGGGAAAGCGACGAGCGTGGGCTTCGACGAGCGCGAGCGCTTGACCAGGCCGACCGGCCTGCAACGCCGAGCTCACCTGCGCGAGCAACGCGAGCTCGGCTTCGAGCGTCCCATCGCTTGGATTGCTCCCATGGGAGGACGCCGGCTTCGAAGGACGATTCGGTGGCGCATCCGGCAGATCCCGGACGTCGGGCAAGTCCCCCGGCCGGGCGAGCACCGGCGGGTGCAGGCGCTCGCGTCGTCGTGGCCGAGTAGGACAAGAACGCGAGCCCGACCACTGGCACGACGACCGCCAGCGCCTTCCCCCACGGTCCTCGTGCCGGCAGGCCACTCTTCGATGAGGTCGAGCCGGCTTCCCCTCCATCGTTGCGAGCCGCTGCGGCCCCCGTCGTCGTCGCGAGCGCAGCCGCGAGCCCGGCGGGCAGACGACGGCGCCACGACACGTGCGCCGCGACCGACGCGTCGATGCGTTGCGTCGTTTCGGGGGGCAAGGAGCTCGCCACATGGTCGGCGCGCGCGCTCTCGAGGAACCGCGCGAAGTCGTCGTCTTCGCTCATCGTAGTCTCCACTCGTCGCGCGCCTGCGCCCGCGCCCACGCGACTCGTACCTCTTCGCGCGCAAGACGGAGCCGAGAGGCGACCGTGTTGCTGCTGATCTCGAGGAGCGTCGCGATCTCCGGCGCGCTGAGCTGCTCGAGCTCGGCGAGGACGAAGACCTCGCGCTTCTCGACGTCGAGCTCGTTCAAGATCTGCTGGAGAAGGGTCAGGACCTCGGTCTGCTGGGCCGCAACCTCGGGGTTGGCTGCCGCATCGGCGACCACATCGACCTTCTCGTCTTCACCGGCGGGCCCCGCCGTCCGCTTGCGTCGGTAGTTGCGGGTCACTCGAATCGTGACACCGAACACCCACGACCTCAGTGACGACTCCGCCCGCTCCTCGAACTGATCGACCTTGCCGTAGATCGTGAGGAACACCTCCTGCACCACATCCTCGAGCGCGTGACGCGGGATGCCCAGGCGAGCGACCCATCGGCCGACCAGCGGGAGAAAGTGCTCATAGAGCGCGCGAAAGTCGCCTGTCTCCACGGAACCATCCGTGCTGGTAGACCAACCGCGCGACTGCGCAAGCGGGACAATGGCGCCGCCAATCACATCGAGGCTATGTGTTCCTCGGCGGACGCTCGTCACGAATTCGTTCGGCGCGAGCCGATCGTTCGTTTGGCGCTCACGGCAGAGGTCGAGCGCGCGCTCGAGTTTCGGCTCGGGAGAACGAAGCGTAGCTCGTCGACGTCAGAAGACTTCGGAGCGGTCGATGCGCTTCGAGCGCGCAGGCGGCGACGGGATCGGCGCCGCGCCCGGCGACGTCATCGCAGCAGGCGGCGGATCGACGGGGAGCGATGCAGTCGTGGTCAGCGACTGCGGTGCGTGCGACGCGGGCACCGGGGCGCCGACCGTCGGGAGGTCCACCGGGCGAACGGTGGGCGTCGCCGCGGCCGGATCGGGAGGAGGGATCTCGTCGCGGAGCACCGTCTTGCCCGATGCCGCGATGTCGATCGTCTTCGCGGTGGCGGCGAGCTCGCCGTGCCGGCCGGCCTCGCGCTCGAAGTACATCGAGAGGATCGACCCAGTGAGGAGCAGCACCGCGAGCACGACGCCCCCGGCGACGAGACGCGGCCAGAGCCGTCGTTTCCGCGGGACCCCCGCGGCGACGATCGAGCTCTCGATCGTCGGACCGGGCGGAGCCGGCGGCGAGCTTGGCTTCGCCGTCTCGCTCGCATCCGTCGCCGTGCCATGTGCGCTCGGCGGAGGAAGCGAGATCGAGCCCATCGGCTGCGGTGCCCCCATCCGTTTCTGCAGGATCTCGATTTGCTCGAGCGCGGTGGCAAAGGCGACCGCCGACTGGAACCGCTCGTCGATCCGCTCCAAGAACGCCCATGAGAAGAGGTCGCTGAGCAGACTCGATGAATCCGAGCGCCGCGTCGAGAACGGAGTCGGCTCGAAGCGGCAGAGGCGCGCGAAGAGATCCTCGGGGGTATCGCCGTCGAACGGAAACTGACCGGTGAGCAGGTGGTACGCGATGACCACCAGCGCCCAGACGTCGGCGCGGTGATCGATCGTCTTTCCCCGCGCCTGCTCCGGACTCATGTACGCAGGCGTACCGAGGAGGAAACCACGAAGCGTGGTGTGCTTCGCGTCGCCCGTCGTGAGCGGAACGCGACGCATCGAGGCACGGAGCTTGGCGATCCCGAAGTCGAGGATCTTGATGACCGCCTTGCCCTCCTCATCGACGGTGACGAACACGTTCGATGGCTTGAGGTCACGGTGCACGATGCCCTCGGCGTGGGCGACTTCGATCGCGCGCGCGATCTGGTGGATGATCGGGACCACCTTCGCGAGCGGCATCGGCCCCGTGCGTGCGAGCCGAGCATCGAGCGACTCTCCGGCGAGCAGCTCCATCACCAGATACGCGTAGGGGCCGTCCTCCCCGTGATCGGTCACGGAGACGACGTGTCGCGTCTTGCGAGAGAGCTGCGACGCGACCCGCGCCTCGAGGAGGAAGCGGCTGTCCGCCGACGAACCGTCGCCGTGGAAGACGTCTCGGAGCACGATCTTGATCGCGACTTCTTCTCCGAGCGAGACGTGCCGCGCCGCCCAGACGTCCCCCATCGCGCCGCTGCCGACCTTACGGCGGAGCTCGTATCGGCCAGCGATGCACATCCCGGGCGCGAGATCGGGCGGGACCGACGAGCGGGGCTCGGGAGCGGCAGGGCCGAAGATGTCCCTCTCCGTCTTCATCCCGATCAGTATACCCAACGGGATGACTTGCACCACCGCACGCCGGTCGCGGCGCCATGGCTCAGGCGCCTATCGCGCCGGGTCGTCCTCGAGCGCTCAGCGCGCCGCGATACGGAGAATCGCGCCGATCACGATCTGCGCCGCGAAGCCGATTCCTGCGCCCCGCTTCGTCTGCGGCCCCTTGGCGATGGCCATGACGAGAATGAGGCCGATGCATCCACCGAAGAAACCGGCGAGGAAACCAAGCGCGATATTTCCCTCGACCACCGGGGGCGCCGGCTGCATCCCGTAGGGCTGCACCGGTGGCCCTCCATAGCCACCAGGAGGCGATGCCCCGAAGCCACCCGGGGGCGGCGCTCCGTAGCCACCGGGTGGCGGCCCTCCGTAGCCACCTGGCGGCGGCCCTCCGTAGCCACCTGGCGGCGGCCCTCCGTAGCCCCCCGGAGGCGAGCCGCCCGGCGGCGGATTCCAGTTCTGTGACATGCGCGTCCTCCTCTCGAACGGTGTCTGCGAGCGTAGCGGCTCGCCGTCCGGTGACAAGCCAGCACGGCCCTACGCGGATGGGAGGATCTACGATGCGTGACGCGCCACTCTTCCCCGCCCCGTGCGGAGCTCCGGTGCATCCAGCCGGCCATCGGCGATGCGAGAGAGGGCCATCGAAACGCAGCTCCTATTCCATACCACCAGGGCATCCATCGCCTGTGACGCGACGCGCCGGAGACGTCTGTCTTCTCCACGCTTTCGCGCCCTGCTAAGCAGCACCCGATGCCGTTCGACGGAGCTCTCAGCCGTGACCCGGAGCACGACCATCGAGCGCTCGGCGCCGTCCGTCGCGCGCTCGCCTCGGTGCCCTTCTACGCGAAGCAGAATCTGGCCGGCCTCGTCGCGGACGACGCTCCGCTCGACAGCGCGCTGGCGCGGTTGCCGCTCCTCACGCGGGACCGGATCCGTCCCACGCTCCCGAAGATGTGGTTCCCCGAAGGTCGCGACGCCAAGGCAGAGCTCGCGTCGGGCGCCGTCTCCGTGGTCGAAGCAGGCAGCGCCGATTCGCGCGTGCGGGTCCTCTTCGATGCTCGCTGGTGGCGGGCGCAGGAGCAGCGCGCTCTCGCGATCCATCCACGCGCCGCGAGCGCGCTCTCGGGTGAGCTCGGCACGTTCCGCGACGCCGTGCTCTGGGTGCCGGAGCGCGGTACAGGCTCATGTGGCTCGGGAGACCCCGGCTACGAGGAGCGCCTCGAAGGGACGCGGCTGCACCTCAACTCGCGCCAGGACCCGACGTTCTGGACCGAGGCGGTGATGACGCGCATGCTCGACGAGCTCTCGACCCACGAGACGACGGCATTGCTCGCCGATCCGTTCTACCTCGACGTGCTCGCACGCCATGCTGCGGTCCTCGGACGTCGCCTCGACGTGCGCGGCTTCGTCGCGACGACGCGCGCGCGCGCAACGCGCGCCCATCGCGAGGCGCTCGCCCGAGTGTACCGAGGCACGCACATCGACGTGCTGGGCGCGCGCGAGGTCGGCACGCTGTTCGTCGAGAGCGACGACGGTTTGATGCATCATGCACCTTTCTCCACGCACGTGGAGCTCCTCCGCGCGAAGGTCGAGACGCCAGGAGCGGAAGACGTCGCCCTCGTCGTGGTGACGACACTCGAGCGCGACGTCCAGCCGCTCGTGCGCTACGTCCTCGGCGACCTCGTACAGGTCGCGCCGGGCAACGGCCGCTTCACGAGCGTGGCCCCGATCGCGTCGGTCGAGGGATCGATCGACGACGCGATCGTCCGGCCGGACGGAGCGATCGTGACGCCGGGCGCGATCGATCGGGCGGTCGGCCCCGAGGTGCGCGCGTATCAGGTCGTCCAGTCCGATCCGACGACGGTAGAGCTCGAGGTGGTCGGCGGCTCGCCCTCGCGCGTCTCCGAGGCAATCGCACCGCTGCTGTCTGGAATGACGATCACTGCCCGTAGCTCGACCGCAATTGGCGCCGAGCCGAACGGAAAGTACCGAACGTCGCGGCGAAAGCTGCCCCTCTCTCTTTCCGCAGCGTTCGATGCGTGCGAAGGAGTTTGACCGATGAAGGACCATCTGAACGCCGTTGCCTCTCGCGTCCGGTCTCAGATCCCGCTGCTCGGACGAGAGCTGGGCGGGCGGCCGCTCGTCTTCCTCGACAACGCGTCGACGACCCCGAAGCCGCAATCGGTGATCGACGCGGTCGTCGGCTACTACGAGACCGCGACCGCGAACGTTCATCGCGGCGTCCACACCCTCGGTGAGGAGGCGACGCGCCTCTTCGACGAAGCTCGCCGCGAGGTGGCCACGCTCATCGGAGCGGCGCCCGCGGAGATCGTCCTCGTGCGCGGGACGACGGAGGCAATCAACTTCGTCGCGAATGGCCTCGAGCTCGGTCCCGAGGACGAGGTCGTCTTCCCTGCCAGTGAGCATCACGCGAACTGGATCCCGTGGCGCGTCCACGGCAAGCCGGTGCCGATGCCGATCGACGAGGACGGCGTCCCGCGCTGGGAGACGCTCGAGTCCTTGATCACGCCGAAGACGAAGCTCGTCTCCATCGGTCACGTGTCCAACGTCACCGGTGCGATCGCGCCGGTCGAAGAGGTCGTCCGCATCGCGCATGCGCGCGGCGTCCCGGTGCTGCTCGACGCGGCGCAGTCGCTCTCGCACCTGCCGCTCGACGTCGCGCGCCTCGGCGTCGACTTCCTCGCCGCCTCGAGCCACAAGGCCTTCGGCCCCTCGGGTGTCGGCATCTTCTGGAGCAAGAAGGAGTTCCTCCAGAAGTGCCCGCTCTACCAGGTCGGCGGCGGGATGATCTCGCTCAACAACGACATCGACGTCGGCGGGTTCATCCCGCGCGACGCGCCGTTCAAGTTCGAGGCGGGCACGCCCGCGATCGAGGCGACGATCGGCTTCGGCGCCGCCGTGAAGTGGATGCGCGGCATCGGCATGGACGTGATCCGCGAGCACGACCTCGCGATGAGCCGCTACCTCATCGACGGCCTCTCCGACATCCCCGGCGTCCGCGTCCTCGCGAAGAAGCTGCCGCCCGAGAAGCGCATCGCGCTCGCGACGTTCGTCGTCGACGCTCCGGCGATGACCCAGGAGAGCGTCGCGCGCGCCCTCTGCGACATGTTCGCGGTCTGCGTGTCGGCCGGCTTCCACTGCACGCACGTCCTCCATCACCGCGCGCACTTGCCGGGGACCGTGCGCGCGAGCCCGCACGTCTTCAACACGACCGACGAGATCGATCTTCTTCTCGAGGGCGTGCGCGAGATCGCGAGCTGACCGCTCGGCGCTGGCCGAGCAGACACCGAACGTATCGCGCGCTCTGTCCCGGACCGTCGCGTCAGCCGCCGGGCACGCGCGGCGCGACGGTCGCAGGGAGGAGATTGGTCGAGGTGGCCGGGCCGGTCCCGGTCGGAAAGGCCGCCTTCGCGGGACGATCGACGGGCCCCGTCGGCGGCGCGCCCAGCTGGTACTGGCGAGGCCAGAGGAACTGCGGAGCGCGCGACCAGTCACCGAGGAAGATCGTGGTGCCGTTTCCTCCGAGCTTACCGAGCGCCTCGTAGCCGGCGGCCTGGACGGTGTAGGCCGTGTGAGCGGACGCATCCGCGCGCATCTCCGCCGCCTTCGCGGAGGCGAGCAGCGTGCGCTCCCTGGTCTGGGCCGTCGCGCGGATGACCTTCTGCTCCGCCTCGAGCTTGTCGATCGCGATCTGTTGCTGGAGGACCTCCTTCTGGTTCTTGGCGTGGAGCAGGGCGAGCTCGGCCTCCCGCTTCGACTTCTCGGCGGCGATCTCGTTCTGGAGACGAGCCTGGTTCGCGTCGCTCTCGGCCTTGAGCTTCGCCTGCGCGGCCGCGAGCTCGAGGGCGGTCCTGTCGCGCGCGGCCTGGGCCTCGATCGCCGCCTTCTGCCGCGCGGCCTCCTGCTGCCCGATCAGCCGCTTCTCGACCGCGTTCGCGATCTCCGGCGAGGCGTACTTGATCTTCTCGAGCGTGATCGACGAGACCTCGACGTGCTTGTTGCGGATACGCCGGCGCACCTCCTCTTCGATCTCGTCCTCGACCTTGTCGAGGTTGCCGACGAGCGTGGTGTAGGAGTGGCGCGCGAGCACGTTGCGGGAAGCGCTCCGTGCCTCGGGGCCGATGATCTCCTCGTAGTAGTCCCTGCCGATCTCGCTATGGAGCTGGAACAGCTCCGACGTGATCGGCCGGTACGTCACGACGACGTTCACGTCCATCGCGAGGCCTTCGGACGAGGGCGTGAAGACGGACTCCTTCCGCGTCTGGTAGGTGACGTCGTAGCTCTCGATGTAGCCGCAGTCTCGGAAGAGGCACCATCCGAGGCTGTACGAGCCGGGCTGGAGGACCTCCGGCTTCACGCCTCCGTCGTGCGGGCTGTAGCGGAGTCCGCGCTGACCGGGCTCGACGGCCTGCCTTCCGCACCCGGTGCCGGATGTGACGGCCAAAAGGCCGATCGCCAGTGCCAACACAGTCTGCTCGATTCGCTTCATGAATCCTCCGTGTGAGCGATCAGTCGGACTCCCCAGGCGCGTCGGAGTCACCGTCCTCGTCGGCATCGTCGTGCGAGCCCGAGTTCCCGACGACACCTCCGGGCACCACGAATGCAGGCCTCCCTCCGGACTTGCCCGGATGCTCGGGATCCGCGGCCGCGAGCCAACTCGTGAGGTCGCGTCCGATGCGCGTCATGCACGCATAGAGGACGGGCGCGCCGCTGCCCGGCGCGACGAGCCCGCCGTCACGGCATGCCGTCTCCGTCTGTCCGATGTGGGCTCCGCCGATCCGCGCGCGTAGCGTCGCGCGCACGCCGATCGTGACGAGGAGACGGGCGCCGTCGTGCTCCGCCTCCGCCTGGATCACCTCGACGAAGAGCTGCCAGCCCCCGTCGCGCCGCCCGCGGTTCTTGG
>Ga0209922_104376_pt1 | contig 10297 bp, 10 predicted proteins | sample ThiBiot_500_biof_FD_183946 | JGI IMG/M metagenome (GOLD analysis project Ga0209922, IMG submission 183946) | Wastewater bioreactor microbial communities from Cape Town, South Africa - Thiocy_expt_500_biof (SPAdes) | ecosystem: Engineered > Bioreactor > Thiocyanate-remediating > Anaerobic-Aerobic ...
CGCCACGGCTTCCAGCAGTGAGAGATAAGGGTTCTCGCGATCTCTGATCTCCGGATAGTGGCGGGCGATGACATGATCCGCCAGCACCCTGACACTCTCGGTATCGCCCCGCGCGGCAAAGAACTGGAAGGTGCCGACGCGGATATGGCTTGCCGCCACGCGCGTAAAGATCGCGCCGGGCAGCACTTCCTCGCGGTATACGGGCTCTCCGGTGATCACGGCCGCAAGCGCCCGCGTCGTCGGGATGCCGAGCGCATGCATGGCCTCGCTGACGACATATTCGCGCAGAACCGGGCCGAGAGCGGCGCGCCCGTCACCGCGCCGGGAAAATGGCGTCGGTCCCGAGCCCTTGAGCTGGATGTCTCGACGCCCGCCGTTGCCGTCCTTGACCTCGCCAAGTAGGATGGCACGGCCATCGCCGAGCTGCGGCACGAAATTGCCGAACTGATGCCCGGCATAGGCCATGGCAATCGGCTGAGATCCCGGCAACAGCTCATTCCCGGAAAAGATCGCCGCCGCATTTTGCCTCAACGCTTCCACGTCGAGCCCCAGTTCACGTGCCAGCGCCTCGTTGAATTTGATCAGCTGCGGCGCGGTAACCGGTGTCGGCGCCTGGTCTGCGAAAAACTGCGGCGGCAGGCGCACGTAGCTGTTGTCGAAGGCGACCGGCGTCGCCCGAAGCGCGGTATCATCGTGAAGAGGAGAGCTCATATGCCTAAGGTAGGGCCGACAGGGAGGCGGCGCAAGGCGGTTGTTCAAGGAGGAGGATCACCCTTATAACTGGGAGAGGGCTTAGAGGGGGGAAATCATGCGCCTAAATCAAGTGACCGTGACGATGCCGAATCTCGATGCCGGGTGGAGCTTCTACCGCACCCTCGGCCTCAAGCCTATCGTCGATGCGCGCCCTCGATATGCACGTTTCGTCTGCCCTGACGGGGAAAGTACATTCTCGTTGCATCAGGGTGAAATGGGTGGCGGCGGGACGACCGTATATTTCGAATGCGACAATTTGGACGAGATGGTTGAAGAGTTAAAGGCGGCCGATATCAGCTTTACGAGCGGCCCGGAGGACAAAAGCTGGCTCTGGCGCGAAGCCGAACTTTTTGATCCAGGCGGAAACCGGATCATTCTTTACTTAGCAGGATCGAATCGTGTTGATCCTCCATGGCGAGTGAAAGAGCGATAGTGAAGGCGCCCTTAGCCCTTCTCCAGATCCCGCGCCATCTCCGCAAGCTTGCGCACCGTATTGAGATTTCTTGAGGTTCCCGCCTTCAGCGCCGGCAGCTTCAGTTTCGAGCGTCCGGAGCCATCGGGATAATGCACGTAGATTTCGCGGCCGGCGATATGCACTTCCTCGCCGCCCGGCGCGACGAGTTTGGCGAGGGCATCTTTTGGTGCCTCGTCCTGCAGGAAGGTCACCAGCAGGTAGTTCGGCTTGGCGTCGGGAAAGGGCGAGCCTTCCGCCACCCTTTCCAGAGTCTCGCGGCTGCGCAGGATCACGCCCGGGGATTTGCCCATCTTGGCGGCCAACGCCTCTTCAAGCCGGGCCTGCACCGTTGCCTCGTCTTCCCCGGTGCGGAAGACCACATTGCCGCTCTGGATGTAGGTGCGCACGTCTATGAAGCCGATCTCCTCGCAGAGCGCCTTGAGATCGACCATGGATAGCATGCCGGTGCCGCCGACATTGACGGCACGCAATAGAGCAACGAAGACGGTCATTCCTGCCTCCCGTCGTTGGCCTACATCTTTCCCGCGACCTTGACGGCGAAGGAATATTCGAACGCGACTTCCTCCAGGCGCTGGAAGCGGCCGGAAGCGCCGCCATGGCCGGCATCCATGTTCGTCTTCAGGAGAATGGGGGCTTCGCTCGTCGTCTTCTCACGCAGCCTGGCGACCCACTTTGCCGGTTCCCAATAGGTGACGCGCGGGTCGGTGAGGCCACCGAGCGCCAGGATCGGCGGATAGGGCTTTTCGCCGACATTGTCATAGGGGCTATAGGCGGCGATCTGCTCGTACTCTTCCTTGCTGTCGATCGGGTTACCCCATTCCGGCCATTCCGGCGGGGTCAGCGGCAGAGTGTCGTCAAGCATGGTGTTGAGCACGTCGACGAAGGGCACGGCGGCGATGATGCCGGCGAATTTCTCCGGCGCCATGTTGGCGACGGCACCCATCAGCATACCGCCGGCCGATCCGCCCTCGGCGATGATCTTCGCGTAAGAGGTGAACTTCTCCTGATTCAGATAGTCGGCAGCGGCGATGAAGTCCTTGAAGGTATTGGTCTTCTTTTCCATCTTGCCGTCTTCGTACCAGGCAAAGCCCTTGTCCTTGCCGCCGCGGATATGGGCGATGGCATAGACGAAGCCGCGATCGGCGAGTGACAGGCAATTGGTGTTGAAGCCGGCCGGAATGGTGACGCCATAGGCGCCGTAACCATAGAGCAGGCAGGGCGCGGAGCCGTCGAGCGGCGTGTCCTTGCGATAAAGCAGCGTCACCGGCACCGTCTCGCCATCCCAGGCGGGTGCGAAGACGCGGCGCGTCACGTAGTCCGCCGGATTGTGGCCCGAAGGCACTTCCTGCGTCTTCAAGAGGGTGCGTTCGCGCGTCACCATGTTGTAGTCATAGAGCTGGCTCGGCGTCGTCATCGAGGAATAGGAGAAGCGGATGACATCCGTGTCGTATTCCGCCGCGCCCTGCAGGCCGAGCGCATAGGCCTCCTCTTTGAAGGCGATGGCATGTTCCTCGCCGGTACGACGGTCGCGGATGATGATGCGCGGCAGGCCGTCTTTGCGCTCCAGCCAGAGGAGATGGCGGGCATAGGCGAGGTGGCTGAGGATCAGTGTACCCGGCTTGTGCGGCACGACCTCGCGCCAGTTCTCCTTGCCCGGCTCCTTCGCCGGCGCTTCCATGATCTTGAAATCCTTAGCGTCGCCGTCATTGGTGAGGATGTAGAAGGTGTCGCCGCCCTCGGTGATCTCATATTCGATCTCGGTTTCGCGCTCGGCTACGATCTTCGGCTCGGCGGTGAGGTCCGAGGTCGGGATGATGCGATATTCGCTGGTTTCGTGGTCGTGGATGTCGATGAAGATGTAGTCGTCGAGCAGTGAGCCGCCGACGCCCATGAAGAAGCCCGGATCTTCCTCTTCATAGACGAGCCGGTCGTCCGATTGCGGCGTGCCGATGATGTGATGGAAGATCTTCGAGGGGCGGTGGTTCTCGTCCTGCAGCGTGTAGAAGAAGCTCTTGCCGTCGGGTGCCCAGACTGCATCGCCGCCGGTGTTCTCGATCACGTCGGCAAGGTCCTCGCCGGTCTCGAAATTGCGGATCTTCAGCGTGAAATATTCAGAGCCCTTGTCGTCATAGCCCCAGATGCCATGGCTGTGGTCGGAGGAATGGTCGAGACCGGAAAGGCGGAAATAGGATTTTCCTTCGTTCTCCTTGTCGCCGTTCAAAAGCAGCTTGCGCTCGCCACCGTTGCGCGGCTCGCGGAAGAAGCGGGGCTGTTCGCCGCCGGTGACGAAAAACGTGCCATAGGCATAGGGGCCGTCCTTCATCGGTATCGAGCTGTCGTCTTCCTTGATGCGGCCCTTCATCTCGCCGAAGAGAACCTTCTGCAGTTCCTTCGTGTCCGCCATCGCAGCGTTCATGTAGGTGTTCTCGGCTTCCAGATGCGACCGGATTTCCGGCGCCAGGATCGACGGGTCCTTGAACATTGCCTGCCAGTTGTCGGCGCGCAGCCACGCATAGTCGTCGGTGCGGGTAATGCCGTGACGCGTGTCCGTGAGGGGCTTTTTCGGGGCGGCGGGCGGAGTGGGGAGATTCTTGAAAACTGACACGAGGAGCGCTTTCTCTGGAGTGAAAGTCGGATGTGAGGTGAAGAGAGAAATAGAGGGCGGCAGCGCGAGGTTCAAGCGGCAAGTCCATTCCTCAAGCTTCATGCAAGCGGTCGATATTAATGTTCCCCGAATAGGCAGGCTGCGGGAGACCGGATTGGGGCGCTGCCTTGATGAGACCACATTCTTTACCGAAGTCGGCATACAGTGCGTCGACACGAAGGCGGTCAAGGCCTTCCCTGATGGAACGAGCGCACTCAAATCCAAAACAATGCAAGGGACCGGTCTTCATGCTGAAACTCTTCGCCATCCTGATTCCATTGGCTTCTGTTGCCAGCTCCGCCTACGCCGTCGATCCGGCCATGAAGAAGCAATTGGAAAAGCTCGACCCATCGGAACGGATGGAGCAGGCATGCGATGCCGAAGCCATGAAACGGATCGGCACGGACAAGACCGGTTTCAAGCCGGACAAGGTGATTGCCTACACCTTCGGCGACCCCGCCATGAACCCGGATTCGATGAACGCGCCCGGCGCGGTCTTCCGCAGCAAGGGTGATTGGTACCATCTCTCCTACAGCTGCGTTACCGGGCCGAAACATATCCATGTCCGCGATCTGAGCTATCAGATCGGCGACAAGGTGCCGCGTGACGCCTGGCAGGAGCATTATCTCTACGATTGAGTTTTTCGGGACCGCCCGACGGATTACGCGGCGGCCACAGTCGGTCGTGCCCTCGTCCGGCAGCCTATCGCCGTCTCAACGCTTCCACGCGGGTGAGTTCCGATAGGATGTGATCCTGCACGTCGGACGGCTGCCGGCAGACGGCATCTGTCAGGTCGCGCAGCGTCGCTCTGATGCTGTGCAACTGATCGACCAGATCCATGACGACATCGACACCCGGTTCATTGACGCCCATCGCGCTGCTAAGGTCGAGGATAAGCCGGCCGCGCGCAATATCGGCGTCGCGGAAGCTACGCCCCTGATCCGTGACTTCGGGCACGACCCAGCCCTGGGATATCCAGACTTCCAGCACTGTGGTTTCGATCCGGAGGTGCAGTCGAAAGTCGCTCTCGTTCATCGCTTATCCTCCCATCGTCTTTCGGGGATCTTGCGTCTTGCCTGCTTCCCAATCGGAAACGAAGCGCGTCAGCTCGGGGTCCGGCGTATCCGGCAGGACTATTTTCAGCGAGACATATGCATCGCCATTGTCCTTGCCGCGCACCGGCGCGCCCTTGCCCTTCAAGCGCAGCACTTTGCCCGTATTGGAGTTCGGCGGCAGCGTCACGGTAACAGCGCCGGAGGGTGTGGGAACCCGGATCTTGCCGCCGAGCACGGCCTCGGTCAGCGAAATCGGCACTTCCATCCGGATGTCGTCGCCATCGCGGGTATAGAAGCGGTGCGGGCGCACATGCACGGCAATCAGCGCGTCTCCGGGCTTCCCGCCATTGAAGCCGGGGTCGCCCTTGCCCTTCAGGCGCAGCGTCTGCCCGTCGCGCGTGCCCGGCGGAATTTGAACGTCCAGCGCCGGCCCCTCGGGTAGGCTGATCTGCTTCTTTGCGCCGTTGATGGCGTCCAGAAAGTCGACCTCCATCGTATAGTGACGGTCTTGACCCTGCATCTGGGATTGGCCTCGGCTGCGCCGCGAAAAGAAGCTGGAAAACATGTCGTCGGCATCGCCGAAATCGGCAAAGCCGCCCGCGTTCTGATAGGGGCCACGCTGGCCCTCCTGCGCTGCATAATCGCGATAATAATTGCGCGGCGCCTGCTCGGCGCCGCTGCTGTCGATCTCGCCGCGGTCGAACCGCCCGCGCTTCTCCTCGTCGCCGAGAATGCCGTAGGCGGCCGAGACCTCCTTGAACTTTTCCTCGGCCTGCTTGTCCCCTGGGTTGAGGTCAGGGTGCAGTTTCTTGGCAAGCTTGCGATAGGCGCTTTGAATGTCCTTTTGCGGGGCGTCTCGCTTTACGCCCAAAACTTCGTAGGGATCGCGACTCATACATGTCTCTCTTCAGGAGCACGGAAAAATACGCAGATAGTGTTACGCCAATCTCATATCAATCGTAGCATAGACGCGGTCAGGTTGAAGCCCGCACTTTACAGCTTTCATGCCTGGTGCATTTGTGACGTGAAAAGGGTACGCCGCCGCAGGTTTGCCATATTTCCGGCGTGTTGCCGGATAAAGGCGAGCGTTGCGGCAGGGATGACGATCCTTGCCCACGAGTTTTCGTTTGTTTGATTGAACCGGTGGCTGCCCGATGAAACGCCTGTTGCTGACATCCATGATCCTGCTCGCTGCAAGCGTTGCCTTTGCCGCCCAGCCGGAACAGCCGAAGGCGCCGGTTTCGAAGATAAAGCTTGTCGAGCCGCATCTGCATGTCGACCGCGCAGGCAAGGGCGCGCCCCGCATCGCGCTCACCTTCGATGCGTGCATGGGCAAAACCGATCCGCGCATCCTAAGCACCCTGGTCGATCAGCGTATTCCCGCGACGATCTTCGTCACCGCGCGCTGGCTGCGCACCAATCCCGATGCGCTGAAGGTCTTCCTCGCCCATCCCGATCTTTTCGAGCTGGAAAATCACGGCCAAAATCATATCCCCGCCGTCGATGTCCCGACCAAGGTTTACGGTATCGCTGCAGCCGGTTCGCCGCAGGCGGTCGCCCAGGAAGTCAAGGGCGGTGCCGATGCTATGGTTGCGGCCGGCATTCCGCAGCCGCGCTGGTTCCGCGGCGCGACCGCGAAATACACGCCCGCCGCCATCATGCAGATCCGCGGCATGGGCTACCGGATCGCCGGCTATTCGGTGAATGGCGACAGCGGCTCGCTTTTGCCGGCCAAGATGGTGGAAAAGCAATATGCCTCCGCCAAGGACGGCGACGTCATCATCTCCCACATCAATCAGCCGACGCACGCGGCAGGCGAGGGGGTCGCGGCCAGCATCCTCGCGCTGAAGGCAAAGGGCGTCAACTTCGTTCGCCTGCAGGATATCGCCGAAAAGGGCGACGACGACACCACGAACTGAACGACGGGCCAGCTGCAGCATTTTCAGGAAAAATGCGCAGCGGCTTCCCATTCCGAATGCGTGAGGACAAACCGATCTAGCCCGGCAATTGCGGCTGGGCTTTTTCTTCGATGAAAAGCTCGTCGATGACGGTCATGACGATCAGCGACAGCGGCAGGGCGAGCATGGCGCCGACCGCGCCCCACATCCATGTCCAGAAGATGATGGCAAGGAAGACCACAAAGGGATTGAGCTCCCATTGGCGGCCCATGACCGCCGGAAAGACGAGGTTTTCCACGGTCATATGTACCGCGAAGAAGGCGACGGCGGGTGCGAGCCCGAAAATGATGTCCGAATGGGTGATGATGCCGGCGATCGCCAGCGCGATCGTCATCATCGCCACGCCGAGGAACGGAATGAAGCTGGATACGAAGGCGAAGACGCCCCAAAGCACCGGCACGCTCATGCCGCCGACATAGGCGATCACGGTCATCGCGACACCGATTCCGGCATAGATCAGCGAAGCCGTGGCAAAATAGAAGCCGAGCACTCGCTCCACCGCATTGATGATGCGGATCGCGGTCAGTCGGGATGGCCTGCTGGAAAAAGCCATGATGATCGTCTTGCGCAGGCTCATTCTGCCGGCAAGAAAGAGCAGCAAGGCCGCAAAGAAGATCAGGATCTGCACGATGGCCGGCGTCAGGCTGGTGGATACGACATGCAGCACATTGCCGCTGTTTTCGAGCAGCGTGCTGATCGAGATCGGGCTGCCCTGAAAGGTCTCGGAAGAAATGTGCAGCCATTTGAACCGATCGAGATAGGGCATCAGCCGGTCGGAGGTCCGCTGGAAGAAGTCGGGCGCCTGCTGCGCCAGTTTTGCCACGGGCCCGGCGAGCGCATTGATGATGAGGAAGATCACCAGCGCAACGCCGGATGAGAGAATGACGGCATTCAGGACGCGGGGAACGCCGAGCTTGCTGAGCTTCTCCGCCGCCAGACCAAGGATCATGCCGACGACGACGGCAAGCGTCACCGGAATGAGGATCAACGACATCGTATAGACGGCGGCGAGGGCCAGCAGGAGGAAAATGCCGATCGTGGCCCAGGAGGCCGCGCTTTCGAGCTTGTCTCGTCCTTGCTCGTCGGCAAGGTGGGCAATTTCCGCGTCACCACTCTGTCCGCGCGATGTGTCGCTGCGGGCGCTCGAACCAGCGCCCTGCGCTGCTGTCGCATCCGATCGGCCGGCGGCCACTTTGTCGAATTCCATGCGCCGAAAATTCCCGAAGGCAGGATCGCCTCACCACCCAAACGCGAAAAGCCCGCTGCGGTTCCGCAACGGGCTTTTTTCGGAAGGATATTCCGGGCCGGCGTCAGGCGACGAGATTGAGGCCGATGCCCCATGGGTCGCGCAGCGATACGCCGCCGTCGCGCTTTTCAGTCTTGATTTCGTGCTGCTCCAGGGCAGCGACGGCCTTGTCGAGGGCAGCCTTGTCATTGAAGCGCAGCGTATAGTCGGAAAGGCCGGTCATATGCTCGGTGCGCACGCCGGCGCCACGGCTGTTCCAGGTATTGGCGCCGAGATGATGGTGGTAGCCGCCGGTGGCCAGGAACGTGGCGCCGGGATAGCGCGCCGCCATGACGTTCATGCCGAGCACGTCGCGATAGAAGGCATTGGCTTCGGCGACATCGCCGACCTGCAGGTGGATATGGCCGATAGCCGATCCCTCGGCCATGCCGTCCCAGCGATCCTGCGGGGCGCTTTCGTAAAGCTTCTGCAGATCGAGCCGGAGCGTGGCCATCTCGACTGTTCCGTCGTTGTGAAAGGTCCATTCCTCATGCGGACGGTCGGCATAGATCTCGATGCCGTTGCCTTCCGGATCGGAGAGGTAGATCGCTTCGCTGACGATGTGATCGGACGCGCCTTCCAGCACGACATTGTTTTGCGCTGCATGGCGGAGCCAGCGCGCAAGCTCAACGCGGCTCGGCAGCAGGAATGCCGTATGAAACAGGCCGGCGGCCGTTCTCGGCGCTCGCGTTGCGGCCCGATCCGTCGTCAGCGTCAGAAGAGGGCGGCCGGCAACGCCTAGGACTTCGCCGCTCGCGGTCTTCTCGATCACCTTCAGCCCCAGCATGTCCTGATAGAAGCGCGATACCAGCGGCAGGTCTGTCACGACGAGATGGGATGCGCCGACATAGGCGGGGCGGGTCAGGGCGTAGGAGGGGGCGGTTTCGGTCATGGGATCAGTTCCAACCTCGATGGTCTTTGAAAGGGCAACCGGCGTCGGCGGCAATGGCCGCCAGCGGCGGGCAGGAGGGTTTCGCCGGTTGATATGCCTCTTCGGTCCCCTGGCCCGCTGTACTTATACATCCATATGGCGGATTCTGATTGTTCACAGAAGGCCAGAAATTGCGGATTAAGCGTTCGCTTTCCGTTGACGGCCGTCGACGCGGAGAGCGAGGGGCATTCACGAAGATTTATCGATGTGCTCGTCTGGCGCGGTTGCTTCCTCGTCTCTCAGGTGCAAGGATCGCCCCGGACGGAAACGGAACCGCATGCGATGACAGAATATAGAGGCATCCGTTGGGCCTATGATCGTTATGAGATCATCGCGGACGGCATCGTCAACGGTGTCGGCGTGGTTTTCGCGCTGATTGGCGCCACCGTCCTGATTTTTTATGCGACTGTCTGGAGTTCCTATGGCGCAATTGCCGCCGCCTGGATCTATGGCGTTGGTCTGGTGCTGACGCTCGGAATGTCCTTCACCTACAATCTGTGGCCTGTCTCCCGAACGAAATGGTTTCTTCGACGCTTCGATCATTCCTTCATTTACGTTTTGATCGCCGCCACCTACACACCCTTTCTCCAGCGAGGGGCGGAAGATCCGTTGCTGCTTGGCGTGCTGATTGCCGTCTGGGTTTTCGCCGCATTCGGCATCGTCCTGAAATGTCTCTTCCCAGGCCGTTTCGATCGACTCGCCATCCTGCTCTATCTGGCGATGGGCTGGAGCGGCATCCTCGTCGCCAGGCCGATTTCGGATTATATCCCGTTTGCCTCGCTGCTGCTGATCGTCATTGGCGGAGTGATCTACTCGCTCGGCGTCATCTTTCACGTCTGGGAAAAGCTGCGCTTCCAGAACGCCATCTGGCACGGCTTCGTCGTGGCCGCCGCCGCCGTGCATTATTCGGCTGTCCTGACCTGTTTCAGCCTGTCGCCGGAAAACTTTTGACGATCTCGGCCGTCGGCGTACACTTTTTGGTCGAGCGCAGGCTGCGCACCAGACGCATGACGACGGCGTCGTAGCGCTGCATGTCCGTCTTGGAATAGTCCATCTGGAAGAAGGCTGCGGCCCCATTGCAGAGCGCGACCCCGCGCACGTAGACGATGCGCCCCTGCCTGGTGCCCGAAAAGCTGATGCCGCGCGAGTTCGATTTGGCGTAGGAAATCTTCCAGCCTTCGTCCCTGGCAAGCGCC
>Ga0209922_104379_pt1 | contig 10290 bp, 9 predicted proteins | sample ThiBiot_500_biof_FD_183946 | JGI IMG/M metagenome (GOLD analysis project Ga0209922, IMG submission 183946) | Wastewater bioreactor microbial communities from Cape Town, South Africa - Thiocy_expt_500_biof (SPAdes) | ecosystem: Engineered > Bioreactor > Thiocyanate-remediating > Anaerobic-Aerobic ...
CTGGCTGATAGCCGGTTGCTCACTGCTCAACGCTATATGCGTCCTGCTTACCTTAGCCACGAGGGCATAGCCCATAGAGGGCAGCTCGATCTTCACGGTATTATTGGTAACCTGTATGATCTTTCCTTCCTGGTGCATAAAGGGCCCGCGGACGATCTTTACGGTGTCGTGCAGGCTTACGCTGATCTTTTCCACGGCTACGGAATTGTGCTCGCCTAAGAAGTCTTTGACAGACTGGATCTCTTCATCGCGCACTACGGCAGGCCTGCCCAGCCAGTGGATAAAATTGACTACACCGGAAATAGCTTTTATATAGCTGTGCTGCTTTGGCGTGGCGCGCACAAACACATAAGAGGTAAAAAGCGGCTCCATCAGGGTCTTTTTCCGGTCGTGCCACTGCCTTACCACTTTATTGAGGGGACAGTAATGTTCCAGTTGTTTCTTTTCCAAAAGGCCGGCTACCTTTTTTTCCCAGCGGGGCCTGGTATATACCACGTACCAGCGGGGCTGCGACGGATCGTTCATAACCTGCGATTGATCATTCATAATTAAACAATTATAAATTAAGGGGTTGCCGCAATTTCCTTCAAGCACAAAGCTTCGCTTTTCCCAGTAACATCCTTGTTGCCGGGACATAACAATAGGGTTAACCTAAACAAATTATTCATTCCTTCCATCCGGTAATAGCTGGGAACCTGCTAAAATTATTCCTCATCACAACACTGAACACGAACAGGCAGGTATCGCCAGACAGGATAGGATCGGTAATGAAGTTCAGGCTTAACAAGATTTTGAATCAGGGCGCTTCTTTAAGAAACGTGTGCAAAGGTAATTGAAATATGGTAATTGTCAGGTGGGTGAAGCGGAAAAAATGTTATGTCTTTATGATTTCTGTGAAGATAAAAACGACTTTGATGCATTAGCTAAAAAAACAATACATATCAAGAGCTATAAGTCAATGAGTTATATAGGTTTTTTGAACCACGGAGGCCGGGAGAACACAGAGGTGCACAGAGGGGGAGTATGGGTTTGCTGTTTATCGTTTACCGTTGCGCTCGCCGCTCCTCTGCGCACGCTGCGAGAAACTTCTTTGAACCACGGAGGCAGGGAGAACACGAAGGTGCACAGAGGACAGCAGTTTCTCGTTTGTCGTTTGACGTTTCTCGTTGCGCCCCGCCGCTCCTCTGCGCACGCTGCGTGAAACTTCTTTGAACCACGGAGGCAGGGAGAACACGAAGGTGCACAGAGGACAGCAGTTTCTCGTTTGTCGTTCGACGTTTCTCGTTGCGCCCCGCCGCTCCTCCGCGCGCGCTGCGAGAAACTTTTTTGAACCACAGAGGCAGGGAGAACACAGAGGTGCACAGAGGACAGCAGTTTCTCGTTTGTCGTTTGACGTTTCTCGTTGCGCCCCGCTGCTCCTCCGCGCGCTCTGCGTGAAACTTTTTTGAACCACGGAGGCAGGGAGAACACAGAGGTGCACAGAGGACAGCCGTTTGTCGTTTGTCGTTTCTCGTTGCGCCCGCTGCCCCTCCGCGCGCCCTGCGTGAAATTCTCTGCATGAAACTCCCTGCGTGAACCCCTCCAAAAATAGTTTCTTTTTACCCGCAATATTCCATAGCTTTGGATTAGTTGTTTAACTAACTATATGTCCGACAACCAATTTAAAAGAGGAGAACTATATAGTTTTATTACCGGCGCTGCGTCTACAGCTATCGCAAGAAGGCTGCAGAAAAACTTTAAACAGCACGGTATAGATATCACTATCGAGCAATGGAGCGTTCTGTATCATTTATGGAAGCAGGACGGGTTGAGCCAGCAGGACCTGTGCAATGCTACCTTCCGCGACAAGCCGAGCATTACAAGGCTGGTAGACAACCTCGAAAAGCTCAGGCTGGTGAGCAGGGTGCCTTCAAAAGAAGACAGGCGGATAAACCGTATCTACCTGAGCGAGCCCGCCACCAGGCTGAGAGACCTGACCATGGACTTGGCTAACCAGACACTTAATGAAGCGCTTGTGGGCGTAACGGGCGAAGAGATCGAAACCTGTAAATCTGTGCTGCAAAGAGTATATGATAACCTGAAATAACACCTGTGATCAATGAAACCTTTTTGCTGTAGCTGGGGTGAGGCGATTAACCGGATTTATTCATAATGTCGGACAACATATATTCACAAACATAAAATTTCAACAATATGAGCGCTACTGTATCAACTCCCGGTTTACTGAAAGGGGGGGAATGGATCATCAGGGAAAGCCTGCCGGAAAGCATTTTTATACCGGAAGATTTTTCCGAGGAGCAAAAGATGATCATGGAGATGTGCAGCTCTTTTGTAAAAACAGAAGTGCTGCCGGTGATAGAACGGATCGACAAGCTGGAGCCGGAGCTCATGCCCTCCCTGCTGGACAAGGCCGGGGAGCAGGGATTGCTTGGCACATCTATACCGGAGGAGTATGGCGGGCTGGGAAAAGATTTTGTAACCTCCACGCTGGTGAATGAAGGACTCGGCTGCGGGTTTTCCTTTTCCGTAGCGCTTGCTGCGCATACGGGTATCGGCACACTGCCTATTTTATATTTCGGCACCGACGCCCAAAAGCAAAAGTATATCCCTAAGCTTACCACGGGTGAGTGGAAGGGATCTTACGGGCTTACGGAGCCTAACAGCGGCAGCGATGCGCTGGGCGCTAAAACATCGGCAAAGCTGAGCGCCGACGGGAAATATTACCTGCTGAACGGACAGAAATGCTGGATCACCAACGGTGGCTTTGCAGATGTATATACGGTATTTGCCAAAGTGGACGGGGATAAATTCACTGCGTTTATAGTTGACCGTGGCACGGAAGGCTTTACCCAGGGACCAGAGGAGCATAAAATGGGCATTAAAGGCTCTTCTACGGTGCAGCTTTATTTCCAGGATGCGAAAGTGCCGGTAGAGAATGTGCTGGGAGAGATCGGCAAGGGACATATTATAGCGTTCAACATCCTCAATATCGGGCGCCTGAAACTATGTGCCGCCGCATTAGGCGGAGCCAAATCGGCAGCTACTACCTCTATTGAATATGCGAATACCCGTGAGCAGTTCAAACAGCCCATAGCACAGTTCGGCGCTATCAAACATAAGATCGCTGAAATGGCCATCCGGATGTGGGCAGCCGAAAGCGCCCTGTACCGCACCGCCAAATGGATAGACGAAAAAGAGCAGGAACTGCTGCAAAGCGGTAAGCCTTTCAACGAAGCGCTGCTCGGGGCAGCAGAAGAATACGCCATTGAATGCGCCATGCTGAAAGTATTCGGGAGCGAAGTGCTGGATTATGTAGTGGATGAAGGAGTGCAGATACATGGCGGCAACGGGTTCAGCGCGGAGTATATCATCTCGAGAGCATACCGCGACAGCCGCATCAACAGGATATTTGAAGGCACCAATGAGATCAATCGTTTACTCACGGTAGATATGGTGCTGAAGCGTGCCATGAAAGGCCGCCTGGATCTTATGGGCCCGGCAACGGCAGTGCAAAAGGAACTGATGAGCATACCCGACTTCGGCAGCGGGGAAGAAGCGCCTTTTGCAAAGGAGCTGAAGCTGATTGCCAGTATGAAAAAGGCTATACTGATGGTAGCAGGCGCCGCGGTGCAGAAGCTGATGATGAAGATCGAATCGGAACAGGAGATACTGATGCATATCGCCGACATGGCTATCAACGTATTTCATGCCGAAAGCGCACTGCTCCGGGCGATAAAAATAAGCAATACATCAGGCGAAGCTGCCTTATACCAGGATATCGCCAGGACATATCTCTACGACACCGCCGACCGCGTAAACAAAAGCGGCAGGGATGCCATCAACGCTTTTGCGGAAGGCGATGAGCAAAGAATGATGCTGCTGGGAGTGAAAAGGTTTACCAAAGCAGACAGCTTTAATACTAAAGATGCCCGCAGGCGTATTGCGGATAAGCTGATAAGTGATAACCGGTATGGATTGTAATCCTGCAGCGTGAGAAGTGAGACGATAAAGGTGAGATCCTCACGTTTCGCTTCTCACATCTCACGTTTGACGTCTCACCTCTGACATAACGCTATCCGTTCTCTTCTCCCACCGCTCGATTCAAAAAATCAATAAGCGGCTGAATTGCTGAGAAGGCTTCAACCGATTGTTTCAGTAAGTCTTTTGAAGTAAGGGCTGTATCTGTAAGCGATGACATTGCCACCCAGCTTTTCAACTTTAAAAATTCGGCTGCGGGGTTGTCTTTTGTGTATCCTTTGGGTACGTTAGTGAGCCGGATCTCATCTTCCCGGTCGAGTCCGGCGTATATGCCTGAAAATTTTTTGGAGTGGATGATCTTTTTAAATTCGTCGTAGCAGTAGTCAATCTCCTGTCTTATTTTTTGCGTTTCGGCAGGCATGGGCATCCATATCCCTCCGCCGATAAAGCTGTTTCCCGGCTCAAGATGGAAATAGTAGCCGGCAAGCACGGATTTTTTTCCTCCTTTATTGATGCTGGCGGCTGAAGCGGATATCGCGGTTGATGCGGAACAGGCAGCTTTTTGCCGTTAATGCAGCGACGGAAGGGTCTTTTTTGCCAAACTGCTCGATGAGCGCCTGGATGAAGTTTTCAAAATCTTTCTTCGCTTCATCGTATTTTTTCCTGTTGGCATCAAACCAGGGTTTGTTATTATTCTTTGCAAGTTGTTTTAAAAACAACAGCGTGGAAGATTGCAGCATAATGAGCAAAAATAATCAGAAGTTGCACGTAAAGAATTTCACGCAGAGCGCGCAAAGAAAGCAAAGGCGCAACGGTAAACGATAAACGTCAAGCGGCAAACCGCTGATCTCCTCTCTGTGCCCCTCTGTGTTCTCCGAGCCTCCGTGGTTCAAAAAAGTTTCACGCAGAGCACGCAAAGAAAGCAAAGGCGCAACGGTAAACGACAAACGAGAAACGTCAAACTGCTGTTCTCCTCTCTGTGCCCCTCCGTGTTCTCCGAGCCTCCGTGGTTCAAAGAAGTTTCACGCAGCGCGCGCAGAGGAGCGGCGAACGCAACGGTAAACGATAAACAGCAAACCCATACTCCCCTCCCTGTTCTCCCTGCCTCCGTGGTTCAACAACAATTACCAGCCTTGTTTTGCTATCCCGGCCTGGATGGCGGCCAGCGCTTTGGCTTCCCCTAAGAGTGTGGTGAGTTTATTTCCTTTACCATCATGTCCCTGCGCCATATAAGCGCCTTTGGAGGTTTTGGTGATCACTGCATCCTGGATAGGAACGTTTTTCTCTTTTGTCTTTACGTTATATGCTGTTAAAGTTAGGTCTGACATGATCTCGTATTTTATTAATTATTAATAATGAACTAATTACGATACTGGAAGCATCGAAGATAATAATAATTCTATAGTAGTAATGCTAAAGTTATTTACACGTCAAGATTAGCGTATTTGGCGTGAGATTCGATAAATTCTCTCCGCGGGGCAACTTCATCGCCCATCAGCATACTGAATACGCGGTCTGCCTCGGCGGCGCTCTCGATCGTAACTCTCTTAAGAGTGCGGGTTTCAGCGTTCATGGTGGTTTGCCACAACTGTTCAGCGTTCATTTCACCCAAACCTTTATATCGCTGTACGTTCACGCTGTCTTCTTTTCCGCCGCCGATCTTCTCCACCAGCGCTTTCCGCTGCTCTTCGCTCCAGGCATAAGCAGATTCTCTACCCTTTTTAACGAGGTATAACGGCGGTTGCGCCAGGTATACATAGCCCTGCTCTACCAGCTCTTTCATATACCTGAAAATAAAGGTGAGAATGAGCGTAGCGATATGGCTTCCGTCCACATCGGCATCTGTCATGATGATCAGCTTGTGATAGCGGAGCTTCGAGATATCCAGCGCTTTGGGATCTTCGGGCGTGCCTATTTTTACTCCCAGCGCCGTGAATATATTACGGATCTCCTCATTGTCGTAGATCCTGTGCTCCATTGCTTTTTCCACGTTCAGGATCTTACCGCGCAGGGGCAGTATTGCCTGGAAGTTCCTGTCGCGACCCTGCTTGGCCGTACCGCCCGCCGAGTCTCCTTCTACAAGGAAAAGCTCGCACCTGTCGGGATTACGGTCTGAACAGTCAGCCAGCTTGCCGGGCAGGCCTCCGCCTGTCAGCCCGCTCTTGCGCTGCACAAGGTCTCTTGCCTGGGCCGCCAGTATTACTTTGGAAATGATCTGTTTGGCATCTTTGGGGTTCTCTTCGAGATAGGTTTGCAGCACTTTGCTCAAAGCCGTATCCACAACTCCCATCACTTCATTATTCCCCAGCTTGGTTTTGGTCTGGCCTTCAAACTGCGGTTCAGGGACTTTTACGGAAACGATCGCGCTCAGCCCTTCCCTGAAATCATCCCCCTCAATTTCTACTTTGGCTTTCTCAAACATCCCTTCCTTTTCACCGTAAGCCTTGAATACCCTTGTCACGGAACGGCGGAAACCTGATACATGCGTACCGCCTTCTATGGTATTGATATTATTTACATAGCTGAAAATATGCTCCTGGTAGCTGGAATTATAGGTCATTGCCACTTCTACTGCCACATTGCTCGCGGTATCAAAAGCTTCGCCATAGATCACGTTGGGGAGCAGCGGCTGCCTGTTGCCGTTCTTATCAAGCATTTCGATAAATTCGGCAATACCGCCTTCGCTGTAAAAAGTTTTGGAATAGGTGTTCCCGGCTTCATCTTTTTCCCGGAGGTCGCGCAGGATAATGGTAATGCCTTTATTAAGATAGGCCAGTTCCCTGAGGCGGGCTTCCAAAATATCCTTATTATATACTGTAACGGTAAATATGGAGTTGTCCGGCCAAAAATGGGTATAGGTCCCGGTAATATCCGTCGTGCCGATTTCCCTTACGGCATATTGCGGAATGCCCGTATGGTATTCCTGCTCAAATATCTTACCCTCGCGGTGTACGGTTACATGCAATTTGGTGCTTAACGCATTCACGCAGCTTACACCCACGCCATGTAAACCGCCGGATACCTTATAAGTATTCTTATCGAACTTACCGCCGGCGTGCAATACTGTCATCACTACTTCAAGCGCGCTTCTCTTTTCCTTGCTCATGATACCGGTAGGTATCCCGCGGCCGTCGTCCTGTACGCTTATTGAATTATCTTCATGGATAGTTACCGTAATGTTTTTGCAATAACCGGCGAGCGCTTCGTCAATCGAGTTGTCCACTACTTCATACACCAGGTGATGTAATCCCTTGCTGCTTATATCGCCAATATACATGGCAGGGCGCTTACGCACTGCCTCCAAACCTTCCAGTATCTGTATACTATCTGCACCATAACCATTTGCTGTTTCCGGAGGCGTGGATAAAGCCTGTGTTTCATTGCTCATAGAATCGTTCTGCGTTCACTTTTTTCTGGTCAAAAAATATTCTGCAAATGTACTGCAATTGAGCGGTATGGGCAATTTTTGATCGTGAAAGGTGAGATGTCAGGCGTGAAAATCTCACCGCTCACTTTTCACCTCTCACGTCTCTCTCTTCTGTCATAAACTTGTCATTAATACAATGATTGTCAAACAAGAGGTTAAACACAGTATATTTGCGGATTCTTATGGCAAGGATACCCGATATACTGGAAATAGCACAGAAACGTCCTGTAATGGCAGATGATCTTGAGCTCGTTGAAGAAAAGGAGCGGGTTACGCCGGGCGCGGTGCAATATGTTATCCGGCGGTATCGCAAGCAGCCGGATTGGAGCTTTGAAGACACCGGCGTATTAAATTACCAGTACAGGAAGAGCAGTGAATCCGCCCCTACGCTGGAGCTGAAATTTTGCATTGCAGGAAATGTGTATTGCAATGGCAGAAATTTTGAGTGCGAAGGATGCAAAGCCGGTATCTCGAAAAACTGCTCGGCAAAGGAAGAGACCATGGATGTGATGAGCTTTACATTCTATCCCGAACATTTGCAGCAGTACCTGAATGCACACCGCAGCTCGGGATTCACCAATCAGGTCTTATCTTTCAACCATACTTCCTCTTTTGCAAAGATACTCCCGCTCTGCAGCCGCACCAGGATGGTGCTGGAAGGGCTCCTGAATAATACTTATACGGAAAGCCTGGAAAATATCTACATCAATGCACAGACCCAGATGCTGCTCTTATACAGCCTGGAATGCATGCTGGGCGAAAAAGAAGAGGATGTTACCTTTAGCTGTAAATTCCTTGCCAACGATACAGACCGCGATAAGATCATCAATGCAAGGGATATCCTGCTGAAGCATATAGGAGAGCCTATCACCATCAAGGAGCTGAGCCGTAAAGTGGCTATCAATGAGTGCTACCTGAAAAAGGGGTTCAAAGAGATCTTCGGCACTACCATTTTCGATTTTTACCAAAGCCAGCGGATGGAACATGCCAAGTACCTCCTCTACGAAAAGGGGCTCAGCGTAACGGATGTATCCCTGATGCTCGGGTATTCTTCCATCTCTCATTTTTCTACCGCCTTTAAGAAGCATACGGGGCTTAAGCCCTGCGAGCTGCTGTTCCGCTGATCACGGCTGCTGTTAAGCCGGTCAAATTACATTCTGTATGATATCGTGAGGGGTGAGATGTGAAACGTGAAAGGGTAAAAGCGTGCTTCTGGTCCGGTCTTGCTGAGATAACCAGGTACAACAAAGCCACGGATGCACGAATGGGTTTTAATGTATTTATTCGTTCATTAGTGGCTATTTCTTCCTTTGTTGTACAAGAGTGCAAGAATATTTAATGGGAATGGCAAAAAATAAGAGAATGATGCTTTTGGAAGGGAATAGAATTTCGTCCTGAAGTTTCTTCTCACATCTCACGTTTCACATCTCACGTTTCACATTTTGACATGCTAACCGTTTGCTGACCCAACCCACAGCCCATTCCTGACTTTAATCAGTTGATAACATGATTCTTTACGTTCCATCCAGACATGACGATATTATGACAAAACACTGACGTAAACATGCCGGTTGTCCATTACATTTGCATCTCCCTTATGAAGGATTTGACCCCATACGATATTTGCAGCGGATTAGACAGTTTTACTGTTATCGGCATCAATTACCACAAAGCCAATGCTGCAACCCGGAGCGACTTTGCTGTAAGCGCTTCAAAACTGGAGGTCATAACCCGGTCGGCAAAGCAACACCAGATCAATGATCTTATCGTATTATCTACCTGCAACAGGACAGAGCTGTATGGAACAGCCCCTGCAGCCGCTATGATCGGGTTTTTATGCTCGGCTACGCAAAACAGCAGCGCCGCGTTTGAAGATCTCGGGTATGTGCTGCATGGCATGGAAGCAGTTGATCATTTGTTCAGGGTAGCTGCCGGGCTGGACTCCCAGATCATAGGCGACTATGAAATACTCATGCAATTAAAGAAGGCAGCGAGATACGCCAAAGAGAACGGATTGCTGGGTTCCCTGGCGGACCGCCTGGTCAATTTTGCGCTCCAAGCCTCCAAAAGGATCAAATCAGAAACGCAACTGAGCACCGGCACGGTATCTGTAGCCTATGCGGCGATAGAGGTGATAAGAGAAAAAGTAGCCGACATCCAGCACAAGAACGTGCTGCTGGTGGGAGCCGGAAAATTTGGATGCAACGTAGCCAGGAATATCCTCGAATATTTTCCGGGCGCTAATGTGAGCATCACCAACCGCACTCCCGTTAAGGCGGAAGATTTTGCCCGCGAAAATGGCATGCAGCCTGTTCCCTACGAGCAGTTAGCCCGGGCCTGCGATGAAGCGGACATACTCATCACCAGCACCAATGCCAATACATTTACTATACTTCCGGAATTCTTCACCGGCGGGAAACAGCGGCTTTTGTTAGACCTGTCTGTTCCCAAATGTATTGATCCTGCTGTGCAGCAAAGGGATGGTATCGTTTTAATGGATGTGGACCAGATATCAGCAATACTGGATAAAACTTTTGCTAAACGCAGGGCGGAAATTCCCAAAGCGCTTGCCATTATCAATGAAACGTTGAGTGAATTTGTGGAATGGCATAAAGTCTTCCTGCACCGTCATTTTCTCGGCCAGGTAAAAACCAAGCTGTATGAGCTGAGTGAAAGCGACTGCTGCGCAGCATCATTACAGCACGGAGAGAAAGATGTGATCATTCAGAAAGCAGTTAAAACGCTTGCGGTTGACCTTCGCACACGAACTGCCAAAGGTTGTCAATATATTAATACGCTGCATGAATATCTTAAAATAAGCCATTCATAGCACAATATTCCTGCAACAAAATATTCATTTTTATTTCACCGGATTAATCTCCCGG